>OQVT01000147.1_pt1 | contig 30641 bp, 30 predicted proteins | sample 1691561 | NCBI WGS metagenome assembly OQVT01 (sample SAMN03418260, study PRJEB22391) | human gut metagenome | biome: human-gut; feature: organic feature; material: feces | host: Homo sapiens | place: Tanzania | collected 2013-01 | reverse complement strand
AATGCCATATTTGAGAGATTACAGGAGAAATAAGCTGATACTTACATCACATTAAAAGTATAACAATATGAAAGCTGCTGATCAAGCAAATTGTCACATTACGAACCTACGTATAGACGCATAAACAAGCCCGGAAAGACTGAAACGAAATCGGTCGAGAGTCCAAAGACAGGAGACAATTCTCAGCTCACATTGTGGATTGCACTGATAAGTATAGGAATACTTGGACTTACAGGGACGATTCTGTATCAAAAACGAAAATTGAAAGATTCTTCAAAGTAATTATCTTCATCAGAATTACAGGGTGTCGTTATGGAATATCCGTGACGGCATCCTGTAATTCTTTAACTGATAGATCCACAAACTTTTTGGTTATATTTCCCCGTATTTGTTTTCAAGTTCGGTTTTGTGGCGCAGGAACGTGGTCGGTGACATTTTGAGCCTGCTTGCCGCAGCACGTATATTGCCGTATTTTTCGTAATACATATTCAGATATTTCAGTTCGGTCTGTTCGAGCAGCTCTTTTAAACCTTCACTTTCCTTAAGCTCCGGCATTGACGGTGCATGGCTTTTTCCCGGGATATGCAGGGCAAGACAGTCGGGCTCTATAAGGTCGGTTTCGGAAAGGATTACCGCATGCTCGATCGTGTTTTTGAGCTGCCTTATATTGCCTGGCCAGTTGTAATTAAGCAGTGCATATGATGCCTTTGATGAGAGCTGCTTATTCATATTGTATTTCTTATTAAAAATATCCAGAAAATGATTTGCAAGAGGCAGTATATCGTTTTTTCTGCTCCTTAGGGGAGGAACAGAGATAGAGATAACGTTCAAACGGTAGAAAAGATCTTCTCTAAACTGACCGTCCTGAACCATCTGTTCAAGGTCGCGGTTTGTGGCTGCGATTATCCTTACATCGATATTAACTGTTTTTGTGCCGCCGCTTCGTATGAACGAGCGGGTCTGAAGTACCTGAAGCAGTTTTTTTTGCATTTCAAGTGAAAGCTCACCGATCTCATCGAGAAAGAGAGTTCCTTTATCGGCAACTTCGAAAAGGCCGGATTTACTCTTTTTTCCGTATCCTGCGGGTGAGATCTTTTCAAAGCCGAAGAGTACGTCCTCAAACTGGGATTCGGCGATAGCACCGCAGTTCACCGAAATGAAAGCATTATTGTGACGCATGCTGTTGTTGTGGATGTATTTGGAAATCTCATCCTTTCCTACGCCTGTTTCGCCAAGCAGAAGTATGGTTGTATCTACCTTTGATATCTTATTGGCAAGCGCAAACACATCTATCATCGCCCTGTCCTCTATTATCAGCTTGTTTCTGACATGCGCATTGTTGCGCAGGGCTTCGAGCTCGAGGCGGTAATGGTCTGACTGTGCCTTGGTTTCCTGAAGCTTGAGGTGGAGCGAGTTTATCTCATTAAGGTCTCTGTTGTTGCAGATGTAATATTCGATCTCCCCGTCGTCTCCGAATATGGGAGAGCAGGTTACGTGAGCACTTCTGTTTGTTCTCGAAAAGGTCTGTATAATGGATTCAGGCTTACGTGTTTTCTTTACTATAGAAGCGCAGGATTCCGAAAGGAGTCCTTTTTTTACGAGTTGATACACGGGAACACCTATCTGTTCGGCGCGGTTTATGCCGGTAAGCTCTTCATATGCCCTGTTTACCATTATCGTAACAAGGTTTTTGTCAGAAATCTGAATGGCATCGGGAGAGTTTTCCAAAAAAGCCGTAAGCATGCGGTTTTTAATGGAAAGAGTTTTGTTTTCGTCGTTGACAGGCGATGCCGAAAAGGTGTTTTTTTCAGTATAAAAATTGTTTTGTTCCAAAAATGAACCAGCCTTTCCTGATAATTATATTGGCAAAATGCAGAAATTAGCCGCAATAAGTTGTTAAAAAGTATAAAAATTAAAGAAATCAGCTCTTATTTATGAGTTTATAGCATTGCTCGAAAAAAGGCAAGTTTCATTTTTGAAACAAATAAAAGCACCGTTCCGAATTTGAAACAGAACTAAAAGCCTAAATTACCGCGCACTAACCGAAAAATATACATATCGCACAAATATAAAAGACAAACAAAGAAGATAAATGTAAAAAATGACGGAAAATCGGGCGGTTTTTACTTTTCGGTCGATGTTGCTATAATAATATCGTAACAACAATTCGATTTTTAACTGCGCTTTCGCAGCATATAGAAACATGCGGAGCGTATAAAAAAAGATTAAGGAGGCTAAATAATGGATCTTAACTTAACCCGTGAACAGGAAATGGTTAAAAAGATGATGGCTGATTTCACCGAAACAGAAGTTAAGCCGATAGCAGCTGACACAGATAAGAACGAGGAATATCCAAGAGAGACAATAGAGCATCTCTTCGATCTCGGTGTTATGGGAATGTGTGTTCCGAAGGAATACGGCGGAGCAGGCGCTGACGATCTTGCAGCAGCTATAGCTGTTGAGGAACTTTCTAAACAGTGCGCATCAACAGGAGATATCGTAGCTACTCATAACGGACTTTGCTGCGGACCTATTATCGCAAACGGAACTCCTGAGCAGAAAGAAAAATATCTTAGAATGCTCACAACGGGACACAAGGTAGGTGCTTTCTGCCTTACAGAGCCAAACGCAGGATCTGACGCTTCAAAGGCTACTACAATAGCTGAGAAGAAGGGAGATCACTATGTGCTCAACGGATCCAAGATATTTATAACAAACGGATATGTAGCTTCGGTATTCGTTGTATTCGCAATGACAGACCCTTCTAAGGGAACAAGAGGAATCTCTGCATTCATCGTAGAGGATACATTCCCGGGATTCTCTGTTGGAAAACATGAGCAGAAGATGGGTCTTCACGGCTCACCGACAGCAGAGATCGTATTTACAGATTGTATAGTTCCGGCTGAGAACCTTTTAGGACAGGAAGGCAAGGGCTTCAAGATCGCAATGCAGACTCTTGACGGAGGACGTATCGGAATCGCTGCTCAGGCACTCGGAATCGCAGAGGGAGCATACAAAGAGGCACTTGAATATACAAAGGGAAGAGAGCAGTTCGGACGTCCGATCTCTAAATTCCAGAATACTCAGTTTGAGCTTGCAAACATGCATGTAGGAATAGAGGCAGGAAGCCTTCTTATGGCTAAGGCTGCACTTAAGAAATCTGAGGGCAAGAACTTCACTGTTGAGGCAGCTACAGCTAAACTCTTCAACTCTGAGCTTGCAATGAACGTAACTACTAAAGCGGTTCAGATGTTCGGCGGATATGGATATACACGTGATTATCCGGTTGAGAGAATGATGAGAGACGCTAAGATAACAGAGATCTATGAGGGAACTTCAGAGATCCAGCGCGTAGTTATTTCTAATAACATCATAGGGAGGTAATAGAATATGAAGATCATTGTATGTGTAAAACAGGTTCCTGATACTTCGGGAAAGGTTGCTGTTAAACCAGACGGAACGCTTGACAGAGCGTCTATGGCTTCGATTACCAATCCGGATGATCTTAATGCGGTTGAGGCTGCACTCAGCATTAAAGATAAAGAGGGATGCAAGGTCATCGTCGTAACGATGGGACCGCCTAAGGCTGAGGAAATGCTTAGAGAGCTTCTTGCAAGAGGTGCAGATGAGGCTGTACTTGTTTCAGCAAGAGAGTTTGGTGGATCAGATACATATGCTACATCACAGATCCTTGCAGCAGCACTTGATCACATCGGAATAGAGAAAGATGATATCGTATTCTGCGGACGTCAGGCTATCGATGGAGATACCGCTCAGGTAGGACCACAGATTGCAGAGAAGTTAGACCTTCCACAGGTTACTTACGCATCAGATATCGTTATTAAAGCAGACGGCAAGGTAAGTGTTAAGAGAATGCTCGAGGACGGCTACATGAACATAAATGTAGCAAGACCATGCCTTATCACCTGCATTAAGGAACTCAATAAGCCGCGTTACATGAACATTGCTGACATTTATACCTCTTATGACAAGCCATGCAGCGTATTCGATTATGAGATGCTCAAGGACAGCAAATATATAGATAAGTCGGTTATCGGACTTGCAGGTTCACCTACAAACATCCTTACATCATTTACACCTAAGCAGAAGGGCGAAGGCGTAATGCTCAGCGGAACAGATGAGCAGATGAGCAAGGAGCTTGCAGATGCTTTGGCAAGCAAACACATCATCTAATAGTCCCAGGCAGATCGATACGCAGTATCAACAGAAAAATAAAAGGAGTGTAAAATATGAGCAGTTTTAACAATACAGACCTCAGTGCTTTTAAGAACGTATGGGTTTTTTGTGAACAGCGTAACGGCGAAATGATGCCGACGAGCTACGAGCTTATTTCCGAGGGAAGAAGGCTTGCAGACGAACTTAAGGTTGAGCTTGTAGGCGTACTCTTAGGTGAGGGCGTTATGGAGCTTGCTCCGTCAATAGGCGGATACGGTGCAGACAGAGTTATCGTATGTGATCACCCGCTTCTTAAGGATTATACAACAGACGGATACACAAAGGTACTCAGCAACATGATCGAGGAGTATAAGCCGGAGGTAGTTCTCTTCGGAGCTACAAATATCGGACGTGACTTAGGACCTAGATGTGCAGCAAGACTTCACACAGGACTTTGCGCAGACTGTACACATCTTGATGTAGACCTTGGAATATACAAGGATTTCCTTAGAGAGACATCTACTCTTCCGGAAGAGAGAATAGACGGAATCAAGGAAATGAATGTTCTTGGCGAGAAGAGAGCTCTTGACAGAGAGCTTAAGATGACAAGACCTGCATTCGGCGGACACCTTATGGCTTCTATCGTTTGCCCGAGATTCAGACCATCTATGGCAACAGTTCGTCCGGGTGTTATGAAAAAAGCTCCGTATGACGAAGCAAAAGCTAAACAGGTTATTATCGAGTCTCCATATGTTGATCTTTCTGCATCTGATATTCAGACAGAGGTTGTTGATATCGTAAAGGCAGCAAAGAAGATGGTAGACCTTATCGGAGCAGAATACATCGTTTCAGTAGGACGTGGTATCGCTTCAGACGTTGAAGGCGGAATCAAGCTTGCACAGGACCTTGCAGATGCATTAGGCGGGGTAGTAGGCGGATCCAGAGCAGTTATCGATGCAGGATGGCTTCCTGCAGACCATCAGGTAGGACAGACAGGTAAGACTGTTCGCCCGAAGGTATATGTTGCACTGGGAATTTCAGGAGCTATCCAGCACAAAGCAGGAATGCAGGATTCCGAGTACATCGTAGCAGTTAACAAAAACAGCTCAGCTCCGATATTTGAGATAGCAGATTACGGCATCACAGGAGACCTCTTCAAGGTTGTTCCTCACCTTATCGAGGCTATCAAGGCAGCAAAGGCTGAAAAATAAATCCAAACCCCCTAACTTATAATATGTGAAATCCTCATCAAGGCGCGGAAAACACTTCCGCGCCTTGATATCATATAGGATACGGAAATGCCTGCAGACACTTAAAAACATTGGGTTATATGCTTCAATGGTAATTTTCTTCTATACATGTTATAATTCTATGCAGGAAGAAAATGAAAGAGAGTTTGTTTATGGAATATCATAATCCTACGCTGAGGATAATAAAAATATTAGAGCTTATAGATAAAAGCGCAGATGGAATAAGTCTATCGGACATATCTGCCGCACTCGGGCTTCCAAAGGGAACGATATCACCGATATTAAAGACTCTGGATGCATGTCATTATATAAAGCGGAGCGGAAATCTATATAAGATAGATTACCGGTCATTTGAGCTGGGTCTTCGTTATTCAAGCGGAAACAATGCTTTGACGATAATAAGAAGGCATATATGCGAGCTCGTAAAACAGGTCGGAGAGACATGCCAGATGGGCGTGCTTCGAGGAAGTGACGTCTATTATCTTTTAAGGGAAAATGCAGATACGATCATCCAGATAAACAGTAATGTCGGTACAAGTATGCCGGCTCATATAACGGGACTGGGAAAAGCCCTTCTTTCCGGACTGAGCGATGATGAGATCCGAACTCTTTATGATGGATATGAATTCATCGATTATACGCCGAATTCAATTACAAGCGTTGATGAACTGATAAAAGAGGTAAATGAGGTACGTAAAAACGGCTTTGCCTTTGAAAAAGAGGAGTCTACACCGGATATTTTCTGTATAGCTATCCCTCTGGAGGAGGATGGCAGTGTGCGTGGTGCAATAAGTGTGACGATACCCAAGTACAGGTATTCCGAAGAAGCGAGGGAAATAATAGAAAACATGCTTGTTCAATGTAAAAAGCTTATAGAGGAAAACTGCTACGTGCAGAACATGCATATGGATTTTTGATAATATATGAAAACGAAAAATGATAAAGAGTGTGCCGTGGGTACACTCTTTTTTGGTTAAAAGCGGTTTCAAAACAAACGCTGCTGATTGTGCAATTGAACAAAAATACGTTTGCATGATATTAAATAATGCCTGAAAGTCCGGATTTTGGTAAATTTTTTATAAAACTTATATGAAATTTTGTTTATTTTTTGAGGGCTAAAATGGACAAGGAAAATTGACAAAATCGAGCAAAATGTTATTATATAGACAATAGTTCGGATTTACGAGCTGTGTTCGGATATAAGAACAAAATAAAGAGGAGGTAGAGTTTTGAAGGTCATCACCGATTTAATCAAAAATGTGCCTATACCTAAGATGGTAAGGATAAGGGAAAAGTTTGACGATACTCATATCCCTGAAGAGAAAATCGCTGAAACGGTTCACGATGAGCTTTCAAGAGAGGCGCTTGGCGGTCAGATCAAGCCGGGAATGAAGATAGCGATAACCTGCGGAAGCCGTGGTATAAATCACAATGCCATAATGGCACGTGCGATCGTGGATTTCGTTAAGGAACGCGGTGCAGAGCCTTATATAGTAGCTGCCATGGGAAGTCACGGCGGTGCTACCGCGGAAGGTCAGAGACAGATCCTTGCGGATTACGGCATCACAGAAGAAAATATGGGCTGCCCTGTCAAAAGCTCTATGGAGGTCGTTCAGATAGGACTTTCCGAAAAGAGAAATCAGCCGGTTTATGTAGATAAGAACGCTTCACAGGCAGACGGAATAATACTTTTCAATCGTGTTAAGCCGCATACCTCATTCAGAGGCCGATATGAGAGCGGTCTTATGAAGATGATGGCAATAGGTCTCGGAAAGCAGGTTGGAGCAGAGAGCATACATCACCAGAGCCCTGCTATAATGCATGAGCTTGTAGAGGAATACGGACGTACGATCCTTAAAAACTGTCCTGTGCTCGGCGGTATTGCCATAATCGAGAATGCATACGATGAGACATATCTTATAAAAGGTCTTACAGCCGACGAGATAATAACAGAGGAGCCGAAGCTTCGTGATCTTTCGTATAAGACGATAGCACATCTGCTTTTTGATAAGTGTGATGTGCTTGTTGTGGATAAGATAGGAAAGAATATTTCAGGAGATGGTATGGACCCGAATATATCGGGACGTTTCGTGCTTCCGAAATACTGCTCGGGCGGAATCCAGGCAGAGAAGTGCGTTATCCTCGATCTTACGGATGAGACGCACGGAAATGCACAGGGAATCGGACTTGCGGAGGTTACGACACGCCGTCTCTTCAATAAGATGAAGCTTGAGATGACATATCCTACGGGAGTTACGAATACATTCCTTCATCTTATGAAGATACCTATGATCATGGATAACGACAGAGAGGCTATCCAGCTCGCACTTTGCTGCTGCCCTGAGGCGGACGATCAGGACAATCTGAAGATGATCCGTATTCAGGATACGATGCATATAGACGAGATAGAGATATCGGAAGGACTTCTTCCGTTTGCAAAGGCTGACCCGAATATCGAGATACTGACGGAGCCTTATGATTTTGCCTTTAATGAGGAAGACAACCTGTTTTGAATGACCTCGGCGGCGGGACAGCGTTCGAACCTTACAAAAGAATGCTTTTCGCGCGGATGTTATAAATAATTTTAAAGTTTTTTATTTTAGAAAGGGGTAAATCAATTGAATCAAAATCCAGGCATACTAATTTTGGGACTGATCATAGCGATTGCGATCATACTTGTATGTATCATCGTACTTAAGCTTAATGCTGCAATCGGTATGGCTATAGCCTGCATCGTTATGGGACTTATCGGAGGTCTTGACCTTGTCACGACTGCTACGACCATATCATCGGGCTTTGGTAACATGATGACAAGTATAGGTCTTCCGGTCGGCTTCGGTACGATATTGGGACAGCTTATGAGCGACAGTGGAGCCGCGGGAGTTATTGCGGATAAGCTGGTTGCCGCTTTCCCGGGTAAAAAAGCTATATGGGGACTTAGTATTGCAGGCTTTATTCTGTCAATACCTGTATTCTTCGATGTAACATTCATAATTCTTATTCCTATCGGTATCACGATCGCTTCTAAGATCAACCTTAAGATGTGCTATGTTACAGGATGTCTTACGATCGGTGCGACAACAGCACACTGTGTTGTTCCTCCTACACCGAACCCTCTTGCAGCAGCCGATATCTTCGGATTCGACCTTGGCATAATGCTCATCGTTGGTCTTGTTGTTGGCTTTATCACAGTTATGCTTTCAAACCTTGTATACATCAAGATACATGAGCGCGGAATCTGGAATGATGAGAAGGACGTAAACCATGAGTCAAACATTACAGCTGAGTTAATGAACAACGAAAAGAAGCTCGAGGATGTAAGCAAAAAGCCAAGCCTTTTCGTATCATTCCTTCCTATCATCATCCCGGTTGTCTGCATACTTTCAGGAACTATCGGCGGAGCTATATGTGATGAAACACCTATGCTCGCAACATTCTTCGGTGACAAGCTTATAGCAATGCTTCTTGGAACACTCGGTGCATATATCGTGAGTGTACCGTATCTTGGACGTAACGGACTTGAGAAGTCAACAGGAGAAGCTCTTAAGAGCGCCGGTGTTGTTCTTCTTATAACAGGTGCAGGCGGTTCATTCGCATCTATCATAGCAGCTACCGGAATCGGCGATGCTATAGTAGGACTTCTCGGAACAAACACAACATCTGTAGTTCCGGCAATGTTCCTTGCATACTTTATCGGATTTATCTTCCGTGTTGCACAGGGATCGGGAACAGTTGCAGGTATGACTTCAATGGGAATCATGGCTACTATCGCTCCTGCAATAGGCTGCCATCCGGTATGGATCGCACTTGCATGTCTGTCAGGCGGTAACTCTATAGGACATGTAAATGACTCGGGATTCTGGGTTGCTACAAATATGTCAGGACTTACTGTTACAGGTGGTCTTAAGACATATACTCTCGGATCATTTATTTCATCCGTATTCATTTTCTGCCTTGCACTTATCGGATCACTCGTTATTCCGCTTTGATGTGCAGAAATGTTAAATTAAACGAAAAAACTTTTATTTTCATCTGATCAACGCCGCGGCAGCGAACGGAATCCGTAAACAGGATTTTGTATCGTTCGCGGCGTGACGTAATGTAGAAAAGGAGAGAAACTGTTATGTATAACGCCATGATAATTGACGGCAGGGACAATGTGGCTGTAGCCATAGAGCCCATCGCCAAGGGCGATACGGTCACCTATTCGGACGGAGACGGTAAAAAACAGCTCACTGCGCAGCAGGATATTACGATCTATCATAAGCTTGCGACCCGTAACATATCAAAGGGAGAGCCTATCATAAAATATGGCGAACATATCGGAGTAGCCACCTGTGATATAAAAGAAGGAGAGCATGTTCACGTGCATAATGTAGAAGGACACCGTGAGCATCTCGAAGAGAAGGAATAAGGAGAGGACAGTATGAATTTTTACGGATATAAACGCCCGGACGGTCGTGTGGGTGTAAGAAATAAGGTTCTGATACTTCCGGCAAGCGTATGCGCTTCGGATACAACACGCATAATCGCTCAGCAGGTAGAAGGCTCCGTTACCTTCAGCAATCAGCTCGGATGTTCGCAGGTCGCTTCGGATCAGCAGCTTATCATGGATGTCATGGCAGGATATGCCGCAAATCCAAACGTATACGGTACGGTAGTCGTTTCACTGGGATGCGAAAACTGTCAGATGGATCTGGTAGTAAAGGCGATACAGGAACGTACCAATAAACCGCTGAAGCAGGTGATCATCCAGGAAGTAGGAGGCACCATCAAAGCAGCAGAGATAGCTGTACGCTATGCAAAAGAAATGGTATGCGAGGCTTCTATGCTTCAGAAGGAGGAATTCCCTCTTTCGGAGCTTATCATAGGAACCGAGTGCGGCGGTTCGGATCCTACAAGCGGTCTGGCAGCAAACGTACTTATCGGCGAGCTCAGCGACAGGATCGTAGAGCAGGGCGGAACATCTATTCTTTCCGAAACAACTGAGTTTATCGGAGCAGAGCATATACTGGCAAGACGTGCAGCAAACAAAGAGGTACATGACCGTATATTTGACATAGTCCACAGATATGAAAAAGCGCTTCAGCTTGTCGGCGAAGAGGTCAGGGAAGGAAATCCATCTCCCGGAAACAAGGCCGGCGGAATTACGACTCTTGAAGAGAAATCACTTGGCTGCATACATAAGGGCGGTCACAGCACTGTCAATGCGGTATATGACTACGGTAAGCAGGTAAAGGAGAAGAGCGGACTTGTAATAATGGACACACCGGGTAACGATCCTTCATCGGTTGCGGGAATGGTTGCCGGAGGAGCACAGATAGTAGTCTTTTCTACAGGACGCGGAACACCTACAGGAAATCCTATAGCACCTGTGATCAAGATAACAGGAAACAGGATCACCTTTGCCGGCATGGAGGATAATATAGACGTCGATGCTTCACCGATAATCTATGGCGGAAACCTCAAGGATCTCGGAGAGGATCTCCTGAAACTTACTGCAGAGGTTGCAAGCGGACGTATGACAAAGGCAGAATCACTCGGATTTACCGAAATGGCGGTTGCCCGTGTCTGCAATTTTGTCTAATCATATTTAATAAAAATGAAATCTTATAAAACGGGCAGCTCGGATGCCCGACTTCATTTCGATATATAAGATGAGGAGAAATTCAAATGAAGAATAACTATGTTGTTATGGACGGTAATACCGCAGCAGCTCATGTAGCATATGCATTTACTGAAGTTGCAGCTATTTACCCCATTACGCCTTCATCGCCTATGGCAGAAAAAGTAGACGAATGGTCCGCAAAAGGAAGAAAGAATCTTTTCGGATCAACAGTAGATGTTATTCAGATGCAGTCAGAAGCAGGAGCAGCCGGAACATGTCACGGTTCCCTGCAGGCAGGTGCACTTACTACTACATTTACTTCATCACAGGGACTTATGCTTATGATACCTGCAATGTACGCTATGGGAGGCCAGTTCCTGCCAAACGTTATGCACATAGCATCCCGTGTCGTAACATCAAACCATCATTCGATCTTCGGTGATCACACAGACTTTATGACATGCCGTACAACAGGCTATGCTATGCTTATGTCATCATCTCCGCAGGAGGCAATGGACCTTGCGGCTGTTGCTCACCTTTCTGCTATCAAAGCAGGATATGCTTTTATGCATTGCTTTGACGGATTCCGTACATCACATGAAATGCAGAGAATAGAGGCTCTCGATTACGAGGAGCTGCGTCCGTTGGTAGATTATGATGCACTTCAGGCATTCAGACGCAAATCTCTTAACCCGGAACATCCGACTAACAGAGGAAATAACGTTAACCCGGATGTTTACTTCCAGTGCAAAGAAGGAGCAAACGTTAAGAGCGATGCTTTACCTGATATCGTACAGGGATATATGGACGAGATAAGCAAGATAACAGGTCGTGATTATAAGCTTTTCAATTACTACGGTGCTGAGGATGCCGAAGAGGTCATCGTTGTTATGTGTTCTGCAAGCGAGGCAGTTAAGGAAACAGTTGACTATCTCAATGCAGCCGGCCGCAAGGTTGGACTTTTACAGGTTCATCTTTATCGTCCGTTCTCGGTTAAGCATTTTGCGGCTGCCATACCTGCAACATGCAAGAAGATAGCGGTTCTTGACCGTTCAAAGGAAACAGGATCTGTCGGTGAGCCGCTTTACCTTGATGTATGCACCGCACTTAATCAGGCAGGACGCAGCGACATCACAATAGTAGGCGGACGTTACGGCCTTTCATCAAAGGATACGACACCGGGACAGTTCATTGCCGTATATGACAATCTTCGTCAGGATAAGCCAAAGAATAATTTCACCATAGGTATCGTGGATGATGTTACACACACATCTCTTGATTATAAAGAGGTTGAGCTTGCTCATCCGGGCGAGATATCCTGCAAGCTTTGGGGAATCGGCGGTGACGGAACAGTAGGTGCGAACAAGAATGCGATCACAACGATAGGTCTTACCGCAAATAAGTACGCACAGGCATATTTCTCATATGATTCAATGAAATCAGGCGGACTTACCCAGTCACATCTTAGATTCGGTGACAATCCTATCCGTGCAACATACCTTGTTTCACGTGCTGATTTCGTAGCAGTGCATGAGCCTACATATGTTCATAAATATGATACATCAAGCGATCTTAAGGATGGCGGAATCTATCTTCTGAACTGCCCGTGGAGCAGGGAAGATCTCGAGAAAGAACTGCCGGCATCACTTAAGAGAGATCTCTATAATAAGCATGCACAGTTCTATATTATAGATGCAGCTAAAACGGCAGCAGAGATAGGCCTTGGAAAGAGGACCAATAACATACTTCAGGCAGCATTTTTTGCACTTACAAAGGTAATACCGCTGGATGTAGCCGTTGAAGATATGAAGAAGAACAACTATAAGTCATACTTCAAGAAAGCAGGACAGAAGATAGTTGATATGAACAACGAGGCTGTAGAGCGCGGAATAAACGAGGCTGTTAAGATCGATATTCCTGAGTCATGGGCAAACGCAGTGGATGAACCTGCACCTCAGAGAGAGGTAACTCCGTTCGTTAAGGACATAGTCCTTCCGATGGATAAGCAGCTTGGAGACAAGCTTCCGGTATCTGTATTCCAGAAGCACGGTGTACTTGACGGAACATGGGAGAACGGAACGAGTGCTTATGCTAAGCGTGGAGTTGCTACGGTTGTTCCGAAATGGGACGGCACGAAGTGTGCACAGTGCAATCGCTGTATAATGGTATGTCCTCATGCAGCTATCAGACCAGTACTTCTTACAGATGCTGAAAAGAGCGAGGTTCCGGCAGAGTTTGCTACAGTTTCCGCAAAGGGTCTCGGAAAGGATGCTCCGGCATATTCGTTCAGGATACAGGTTTCACCTTATGACTGCCTGAGCTGCAATGTCTGTGTTAAGACATGCCCTGTAGAGGGAGCTTTGACAATGACACCGTTCGAGGAGATGAAGGCTGAACAGCCGCTCTTTGACGAGGTTGCTATGAACGAGAAATATCTCAAGAAGGATATCATAAGCGACAAAAATGTTAAGTCTGTAGAATTTGCAAAACCATACTTCCAGTTCTCGGCTGCATGCGCAGGATGCGCGGAGACTACATATATCAAGCTTTTAAGCCAGCTCTTCGGTGACAGAATGTATGTAGGAAATGCCGCAGGATGCTCATCGGCATATAGCGGTGGTGCTCCGATACTTCCTTATTGCAAAGACAACAGAGGCTTCGGCCCGGCATGGGAGCACTCACTTTTTGAAGATAATGCAGAGTTTGCATACGGATATTTCCATGCACAGGAGTCTATAAGAAAAGAGCTTATGATCACGCTTAACTCTCTTGCAGATAAGGGCGTGGCAGCAGATGCGATAAAGACTTACATGAACGAGTGGGAGGATTCCAAACGTACACGTGAGGTAACAGATGCTCTTGTGGCTGCTCTTGAAAAAGAAGAGAAGACAGCTGAAGTCGAGAACGTGCTTAACAACAAGGAATTCCTTGCAAAGAAATCGGTATGGGCTATAGGCGGTGACGGCTGGGCTTATGATATCGGTTTCGGCGGAATAGATCACGTAATGGCACAGAACAGAGATGTAAATCTTCTTGTTCTTGATACAGAGGTTTATTCAAATACAGGCGGACAGGCTTCAAAGGCTACGCCTACAAGTGCTACGGCAAAATTCGCAGCAGGCGGTAAGCAGATAGCAAAGAAGGATCTCGGAGCTATGCTTATGAGCTATGGCTATATATATGTAGCACAGGTTGCCATAGGAGCCGATCAGGCACAGACGCTTAAGGCTATACGTGAAGCAGAGAGCTATCCGGGTCCATCAATAATCATCGCATATTGTCCTTGTCTTGAGCAGCACATTAAAGCAGGCATGAGCTGCACACAGACAGAGATGAAGAAGGCTGTTGACTGCGGATACTGGCAGCTTTACCGTTTCGATCCGAGACGCGAGGCAGAAGGCAAAAATCCGTTCCAGCTCGATTCTCCTGAACCGAAGTTTGAGGGTGTAATGGATTATCTCATGGGAGAGAACCGTTATGCATCTCTTAAGAATAACTTCCCGGAGCGTTCCGAAGCGCTTTATGCTAAGGCAGTGGAAGATGTTAAGAAACGTTATGAAAAATATAAGAAGATGGCCGAATAAAGGCTGAATCCAAATTTCGTGTACCCTTGCTTTTAATATTAAAACAGAGTCGCAGCAACGATTTAAAAGTAGTTGCTGCGACTTTGTTGTTATCAGGAATCAAAAGCTTTTGTCCCCAACATCTTCGAGTTGAGGTACTAAAAAAGCTGCCGCATTATTATGCGACAGCCTGTTATGGTTATAGTTTGAATTATCAGATCTCGCCACGGCCCTTACGTAAGAGCTGGTCGAATTTGCTTTCTTTCTTCTTCATTGCTTTTTTCTGTTTAGCCGTAAGCTCGAGTGAACCGCGGATACCCTTTACATCTGTAATGTAAAGACCGGCAACGGATGCCTTTATCTCTTTCTTTACCGGGATTACTTCGAATACTCTCGGATCGGCGATGAATGTCATTATCCTCGGACCAACCTTGGCTTTTACTATCGGGAACTTTCTTCCTCTTAAAAGCTTAGGCATCTGTTCGTATACCATCTGCGGTAATCCGGATTCTTTGATCTTCATCTTTCGTTTATCTATAACAAGCATTGTAACCTGCTGTTTTGAAGCATCGATCTGAGACTGCTGTTCCTCTGCTTTTTTCTGTCGGCGTTTACCGATAAAATAGAGAATCAGTAAAGCAGCAACTACTATAGCTGCGACTAAAATAAGAATTTGCCACCAGGCCATGATTTTACCTCCGAAATGATTTACTTAACTATTCTAACATCGGGATATTTAGATTGCAAGGAAAACAATTATTAAAAGATTATAACGCAGAATATAATAATGTAGGAATTGCACCATATTTTTGACTATGCTATAATTCACGGGTATCAGAGCTGTAAAAGGAGAAGAATATGGCTGATCTTGATAACAGATATGATGAGGAGGAAAGGATAGAACTCCTCAGGGCAAGACGACTGAAAAGAGAAAAAGAGCGAAAAAAGCGTCTTATAAGAAGAACGGTATTATTTGCGGCAGCTGCGATCGCGATAGCGCTTATAATTTTCGGCACAACAGCTCTTTTATCTTCAAATAACGGCGGCAGTAAAGAGGAAAAAGTAAAGCTTGTTCAGATAAAGACAGAAGGCATAAAGCACCTTTCATTCGCTAAGCTTTCGATAAACGGAAGTGCGGGAGTTATGTCGGTCGAGGAATTCAAGGCGGCACTTCAGAATCTTTATAATGACGGCTATTGTCTTGTCGATATATATGACATCGCGAAAAAAGACGAAAACGGAAATATGATATATAATGAGGAGATCGATTTCCCGGAAAATAAAAAGCCGTTGATATTATCGGAAAGAAATGTAAGCTATCCGTCTGATGCAAGGGAGGCAGGCGTTGCCGACAAAATGCTTTTAGACGGTGACGATATTTTATGTCAGTATACGGATGCCGCAGGACAGACACATACAGGTGATTACGATATCGTTCCGATAGTCGAAAGCTTTATAGAGGAGCATCCTGATTTTTCGTATAACGGTGCAAGAGGAATACTAAGCGTCAGCGGTTCTGATGGGGTACTCGGATACAGGACTGCAGATTCCGTGCAGGAGTCGCAGAGTGCACAGAAGGTTGCCGAAGCACTCAAGGAAAAGGGATGGCGCTTTGCTTTATGCGGATATGATCAGGATATAAGCTATGGAAGCGAATATTCGATATTTGAAGATGATGTAAATAAATGGAAGGAGAATGTCGGTTCCATAGTGGGAAGCTCGGATATAATTATATTTCCAAAGCAGACTGATATAGGGAGCTGGAGACATTATTCCGATGACAACAGAAAATATGCTCTTTTAAAGGAACAGGGATTTTCTTATTATTTTATCAACGATAAAACCGCTCCGTATATGATCCAGAGCGATGATGCCTATTTCAGGCAAACAATATATGAAATAGATTCGAACGCTGACCTTGCGGGTGTAGACGGCTCGAACTGAAAAGGAGACAATGTATTATGAAAAAAACAATGACGTTTATCATCGCAGCGGCAATGAGTGCTGCTGTACTTGCGGGATGCGGAAATGATGCGGCAGGTTCATCCTCATCGTCGGCATCCTCATCATCTGCTTCTTCGGAAGAATCTTCTGTTTCTACTGCATCTTCAGGCAGTCAGGAGGAAGAGGATCTGGAGTATGTATCCGGTGATTTCACATTCGATGAGTGTGTTGAGCTTCCTAATTATAAAGGACTCAAGCTCACAAAAGAAGTAACAAAGATAACCGATGATATGATCGACTCATATTATTCGTCACGCATGACTGCAGAAACTCTTACAGATCCCGATGCCAAGATAGAGGAAGGGGACATCGTAAATACTGATTTTGAAGCCAAGTTCGGCGACGGAGACTACGGCGATCCGCAGGGAACCGATTTCAATGTTACTATAGGCTCCGGAACTACTATCGACGGATTTGAGGACGGACTTAAGGGCCACAAGGTGGGAGACGAGGTATATCTTGATCTTAAGTTCCCGGATGATTACTATTCGGCGGATTATGCCGGAAAGGATGTTACCTTCCATATAACGGTAAAAGAGATAAAGAGAATGCCTGAACCGTCTGATGAATGGGTCAATACATACACAAACGGAGAGTATACAACCGTTAAGGATTATGATGTATATATAAAGGATTATCTTGAAGAGCTGGCTTTGAAGGATGCAAAAACCTCTTTAAGACAGACTGCATGGCAGGAAGTATTCCAGAGTGCAAAATTCAAAAAGCTTCCGGAAGAATATATCAATGAAGGCAAGGAAGCAATAGAGGAGCAGGTAGAGTCAGCAATGTCAAACTACGGCATCGAGACCAAAGAGGAATACATCGAACAGAGCGGAATGACCCAGGAGCAGTATGATGAGTATGTAAAGAGCTACAGCGAATCATATGCCAAATCAAAGCTCATCGTTTATTCGATATGGGAAAAGGAAGGCCTCAGTGAGGATGATAAGCTGTACAAGGATGCACTCAAGGAGCTTGTGGATGCCGCATCAAGTACGGAAGATGACATGATAGAGCAGTACGGAGAGGACAATGTCAGAGACTACTGCAGAAGCATGGCTGTAAATGACTACATCATAGAGAATTCGGATGTGAAAGAAGTTGAAGTAGATGGCTGAAAAGATGTATAAGGATATTATCAGGGAAAACGGCGTTGATGCCATCCTTATAACAGATCCTTTAAATATGAGATATCTTTCCGGCTTTAAAGGCGGAGAAGGGATACTTTATCTTTCGGATAAAAGAAGTGTCCTTGTGACGGATTCCCGATATACCGAAGCTGCGGGAAAAGAGAGCGACTTTGAAGTAATAGAGGAAAACACCGATCATAAAAGGATGCAGATCCTGTCGGAATGCATAAAAGCCGACGGCGCCTTGAGCATCGGTTTTGAAGATCAGGATATGTCTTTTGCCGATTTTCAGAAATACAGAAAAAACCTCGGCGGGGTGAAGAAATGGATAACACTCTGCTCTTCTGTAACCGCGCTCAGGATGATAAAAACAGACGAAGAGATCTCATATATGCAAAGGGCAGCTTCGATCGCCGATAAGGCATTCGGGAATATATGCGGGCTCATAAAGCCCGGAATGACAGAGCTTGAGGGCGCCGCGGAGCTTGAGTATCAGATGAAGAAGCTCGGTGCGGAGGATGTGAGCTTTAAAGCGATATTTGCAGCAGGGAAGAATTCATCTATGCCGCATGCGGTACCGACGGAGCACAAGGTGTGCAATGGCGAATTTATCACGATGGATTTCGGCTGTAAGGTAAACGGATATTGTTCGGATATGACAAGGACAGTTGCCGTCGGTGAGCCTTCAAAGGAAATGGTAAAGGTCTATGATACGGTGCTTAAAGCTCAGCTTGCGGGACTCGAGGCCGTAAAGCCCGGAGTACCGGGAAGAGAAGCGGATAAGGCAGCAAGAGATATCATAAAGGCGGCCGGTTACGGAGAGTATTTCGGACATGCACTGGGTCACAGTGTAGGACTTTTTATCCATGAAGAGCCGAGGCTTTCTCCGGGTGATCCTACATTATTAAGACCGGGAATGATCGAGACGGTCGAGCCCGGTATATATATCCCGGGAGAGTTCGGTGTCCGTATCGAGGATATGGTGGCCGTTACAGAGGAGGGCTGCAGAAACTTTGTATCCTCGCCAAAGGAACTGATCATCCTGTGACACAGGATATAAATCCGAAATGACGGTAATGCTGCGGACATCAAAAAGAACAGACATAGATAAAAGAATTCAAAGCATAAAGCAGGTATCAGCAAAAAATAAATATACAGCAGGTGTCAAGAAAAAATACTTGACACCTGTTTTGCGTTATAGTAGTATACTTGACGGTGACAAACATGGAAAAGTTCGTAGAACGTACATTATTATATGATTTTTACGGTGAGCTGCTCACGGAACATCAGAGAAGCGTATATGAAGATGCGGTATTTGATGATCTTTCTCTAAGCGAGATAGCAAGAGACAAGGGAATCTCAAGGCAGGGCATACATGACCTTATAAAAAGGTGTGACAAGATCCTTTCCGAATATGAAGAAAGACTTCATCTTGTTGAAAGATTTCTCAGGATAAAAGAGGATATAAGATCGATAAAGGAGCTTACCCAGAAAGAAACAGTAGGAACCACTGAGAGTAAAATGGAAAAGATAAATTCCATCGCATCTGATATTCTGAACGAATTGTAGTGTGACGGAGGTATATATGGCATTTGAAAGTTTAACAGAAAAACTGCAGAATGTATTTAAAAAGCTCAGAAGCAAGGGAAGGCTTACAGAGGACGACGTAAAGGCGGCCTTAAAAGAAGTAAAGATGGCTCTTCTCGAGGCGGATGTAAGCTTTAAGGTAGTTAAGCAGTTTACAAATTCCGTTAAAGAAAAGGCAATAGGCTCTGACGTTATGAACGGACTTAATCCGGGACAGACGGTGATCAAGTTTGTAAACGATGAGCTTGTAGCGCTTATGGGGTCTGAAACTACGGAAATAGCACTCAGACCTTCAAACGAAGTTACGGTCATCATGATGCTGGGACTTCAGGGTGCAGGTAAGACCACTACCGCGGCAAAGCTTGCCGGAAAGTTCAAGGAGAAAGGTAAAAAGCCGCTCCTTGTTGCCTGTGACGTATACAGACCTGCTGCTATAAAGCAGCTCGAGATAAACGGTGAAAAGCAGGGCGTTCCGGTATTTTCGATGGGAGATAAGAACGATCCCGTAGATATTGCCAAAGCTGCTTATGAGCATGCAAAAAACAACGGACTTAACATAGTGATCCTTGATACGGCCGGAAGACTCCATATAGATGAGGAGATGATGGACGAGCTTGTAAGGATCAGGGAAAGCGTCAATATAGATCAGTGCATACTGGTCGTTGATGCAATGACAGGTCAGGATGCGGTAAATGTCGCAGAGACATTTCAGAATAAGATAGGCATTGACGGAGTAATACTTACAAAGCTTGACGGAGATACGAGAGGCGGTGCCGCTCTTTCTATAAAGGCGATAAGCGGAAAGCCTATTTTATATGCAGGTATGGGCGAAAAGCTCGGTGACCTCGAGCAGTTCTATCCGGACAGAATGGCATCACGTATACTCGGTATGGGAGACGTGATGAGCCTTATAGAAAAGGCACAGGCTGCTGTCGATGAACAGGAGGCCTTAAAGCTTCAGGAGAAGATGAAAAAGGCTTCGTTTGACTTTAACGATTACTTGAGCAGTATGAACCAGATGAGAAAGATGGGCGGGCTGTCAAGTATCATAAATATGATCCCGGGCCTGGGAAGCAAGGTGAAGGATGTAGATTCTCTTGTTGATGAAAAGAGCATTGCAAGAACCGAAGCAATAGTCATGTCTATGACGCCTAAGGAAAGGGAAAATCCGGATCTTATGAATCCGTCAAGGAAAAACAGGATCGCAAAGGGAGCGGGAGTGCCGATCGCGGATGTTAACCGCTTTATAAAGCAGTTTGAACAGTCACGCAAGATGATGAAGAAGATGCCCGGAATGATGAAGGGCAAAAAAGGAAAATTCGGGGGCTTTGGCCTTCCGTTTTGATAAATGACCGATATGGTTTAATAATCTTATATGTATAAAATGGAGGAAACATAATAATGGCAGTTAAAATTCGTTTAAAAAGAATGGGACAGAAAAGAAATCCGATCTATCGTATCGTTGTTGCAGATTCAAGATCTCCGAGAGACGGAAGATTTATCGATGAGATAGGAACATACGATCCTAACCATACACCAAGCCAGTTTTCAGTAAATGAGGAAGCTGCAAAAAAATGGCTTGCAAACGGAGCTCAGCCAACAGATACAGTTGGAAAGATTTTCAAGCTCGCCGGAATTGAAAAGTAATATCATCCGCTTTGAGATGAAAGAATGGAGACTGAATGAAGAAATTAGTAGAAGTAATTGCAAAATCTCTGGTTGAAAATCCGGATGAAGTGGTAGTTACCGAAACTGAGAACGGAGAAGAAATCCTGATTGAACTCAAAGTTGCATCTTCCGACATGGGAAAGATAATCGGAAGACAGGGTCGTATTGCTAAAGCGATCCGTTCTGTAGTTAAGGCTGCTTCTTCAAAGAGCGATAAAAAAGTTGTTGTAGATATAATACAGTAAAATCATCAGGATAAATAGCTGTGAGCTCATGACATGAATGCCGTGGTCTTACAGCTTTTGTCATTGTATGAACCGGAATTACCGGTACACTGAAACGGAGAGCAAAATGGAACAGTATTTAAGAGTGGGAGTCATAACGACCACACACGGGTTAAGAGGAGAAGTAAAGGTATTTCCTACGACCGACAGTAAGGAGAGGTTTCTTGAGCTCGATGAGGTCATATTAAGGACTTCTAGAGAAGAAACAGTACTTCATATAGAAAAGGTCAGGTTTTTCAAACAGCTTGTTATTGTCAAGTTCAAGGAATATAACAGGATAGAGGAAGTTGAAAATCTCAAACAGGCAGAGCTGTATGTCTCAAGGGATAATGCCGCACCGCTTGAAGAGGGAGAATACTATATAGGTGATCTCATAGGAATGAAGGCCTTTACGGATGACGGAGAAGAGTTCGGAGAGATCCTAGATGTTATGGAAACCGGCGCAAACGATGTATATGTCATTGATACACAAAAGTACGGAGAGGTGTTGATTCCGGCAATAAAACAGTGTATCTTAGAGGTGGATATACAATCGGAAAGAATGACTATCCATCTTCTTCCGGGACTTATCTGAACTGATCTGAAGTGACAGGAGGAAATCATATGAGAATATGCAGGAATTGCGGTGCCGCTTTAGGAGACGAAGAAAGATTCTGCTCGTCATGCGGAACAAAAGTAGAGGAAAATACCTTTAACGGACAGTATCAGGGACAGAGCAGCGGTTATGGTCAGTATAACCCTCAGCAAAATGCTCCAACGAGCGGTCTGGCGATCGCATCGCTTGTATTGGGGATAATCGGAGTATTTGCAAGCTGGTTCACTGTTATGATCCCTTCGATATTAGGAGTGATATTCGGAGCTGTTGCTTTAAAGCAATGCAAGGAAAGAAATCTTAACGGTCGCGGACTGGCATTGGCAGGCTTTATATGCTCTATAGTTGTAATGGTTATCTGCCTTATAATGTTCATATTAGTGTTAGCCTGCGGAGCATGGGCATATGGATTTTTGAACAGCTTCTATTATTAACATCATAATTAAGATTTATCACAGGGGGAAACAGTATGAGATTTTGCGGAAAATGCGGTTCAAAATGTGAAGATAATACAAAGTTCTGCCAGAATTGCGGGGCACCTTTATCAGAGGAAGCACCAAAGCAGAGCAGGACAGTAAATGATCCGGCAGGCAGCACGGTAAAAAGTCCGGAAAGCGGTGTCAGTCCAAATATGAATGCGGCAAATCCGAATACAGGAGCCAAAAAGACAACCAGCGGCTTTGCCGTAGCTTCGCTTGTGCTTGGTATAGTCGGAATAATAACAGGCTTTTTCGGTGTAGCCCTTGCAACTATCTTCGGAATGGGAATTGCCATAATATTTTTAGTTCCGAGTATGCTTGCCATGGCGTTCGGACTTATTGTGATGATCAAATATGAGAAAAAGGGACTTGCGATCGCAGGCTTCGTACTTGGTCTTCTTTTCTTTATAATATTCCTTATCTCGGCAATTTATACATCACAGTATTACAATATATACTCTACCTATTCCAACGAGGTAAGAGATATATTCGATGCCTTTGACTGGTAATATAAAATGAAATATTGTGTTTTGACCTTGTTTCCGGATATGATCAGACAGGTTGCGGAAACAAGCATTTTTGGAAGGGCCGTAAAAAACGGTCTTATAGATGTAGAAACAATAAATATAAGGGATTTTTCAGCGAACAAACATAACCGTGTCGATGATTATCCCTATGGCGGAGGTGCGGGCATGGTCATAGAGGCCGAGCCCGTATTTCGTGCGATAAAAGAGGCAAAAAAAAGAACAGGCGAAGAAACCAGAGTGGTATATCTTACACCGCAGGCAAAGGTCCTGACACAGACAAAGGTCGAGGAGCTTGCGAAAGAGGAAAGTCTTATCCTTCTGTGCGGACATTATGAAGGCATAGATGAAAGGGTGCTTCAGGAGGAGGTTACTGATTATATCTCGATCGGTGACTATGTTCTTACCGGAGGCGAGCTCGGGGCGCTTGTGCTTATGGATGCCGTCTCGAGATTCGTGCCGGGAGTCCTCAGCAATGATGAGTCATCCCAGTTCGAGTCTCTTCAGGACAATCTTCTGGAATATCCGCATTATACCAGACCCGAAAGCTGGCATGATAAAAAAGTGCCTGAGGTGTTGCTGTGCGGAGATCATAAGAAGATAAATAAATGGCGCTTTGACGAATCGGTTAAGAGGACAAGCGAAAGACGTCCGGATCTTATGAAGGATTTTTATAACATCCATGTGGCATCGTTTGGTTCTGATGAATGTTTGGATAAGGCGGGAAAATTTGCTGAAATCATATCAAGATACGGAAATCTCCTTGACTACAACAGGGCAAAGCTTCAAAAGGAAAGAAGAAGGTTCGGCTCCGACGATCTTCTGGTTCTGTTTACGGATTCAAAGGAAGATAAAGCAGAGCTGATGGAAACCGTACTGAGAAATCTTAAGGGCTGTGATTCGCCGGCCTTTCTTGTGGATATTTCGGGAACAGCAGAGCTTCGGGAGGACAGGATAACTGAAATGCTGGAAGCAAAGAAGCTGTGCTGCAAAAAAGAGTTCCTGTTCTGCATAGATGATGATATAGATGCCATGGAAAATACTGCGCTTGAAATAAGGAAACTTATCACCGGGGCAGGGAAATGATAAAGTGATGATAAAAAAGCTGCTGTACCGGCTGTCATATTCCGATACAGAGCTTTTTGTTTTTAGGAAAAGATTTTAAGACGGAAGATATAATAAGAGGTTTTATTTATGAACGACTGGGACCTTATGTTCAAGGATGCCGATATATATGAAAATACATATTCCGAGCCGGAGGTTGAGGATTTTGAACTGCCAAAGGGTTATATAAAAGCACAGCTTCCCGATGACGGATACGGATATTACGGGGAGGATGAGGAAAAAAATATCATCCTGCTTTCCGTAAGGAAATATGACCACAGGAGCAGCTATGCCATACAGGAGGGCTGTACCCATATCGCAGAGGATGCATTCGAGGAAAAGGGAGAGCTTGAATGTCTTGATATCCCGTCAACCGTAAGAGTTATACCGGAGGGTGCTCTTTCAAACAGCGGAGGCTGGGCCGAGGAGGAAAAGGGTATTACTCATATCACGGTATCAAGAGATAACAGGGATTTCATTATCGGCGAGCTCGGACTTTATGAAAGACTCGATAACGGCGGATACAGGCTGTTATTATATATAGAAGAAACGCAAAAAGATGATATCCTGATCAAAAAAGAAATAAAAGAAATAGGCAAAAAGGCTTTCTTCGGAAGAAAGGTGAGATCATTTACATTTGAAGAGAACGGATACAGATACAGGCTTCCGCAGCATGCGTTTTTTATGGAAGAATTGTTGCTGGAATTCGGAAAAAACGGCAGGATATACGATTTTGAAAAATATGATTCGTTTCTTTTAAGAAATCATTTTAACAGCGAACGGTTAAATATGATATGCGACAGGATCAGCATGCCTTATGGACTCAGCGAAGAAAAAAGAGATGAGCTGATAAATCATGTCCGCGGAGGGATGAAAAAGGCGATAATGGCGCTCGTGAATGAAAATGCGATAGAGACACTCAGATATATGATCGAAACGGGAATATTCGATGAAAAAAGTACAGATGAAGCCATAGAGTTCTTAAATGATATGGACAGCCGTGAAATGATCACATATCTCATGGATTATAAGCATGAAAAATTCAGTATCACGGAATTCGATTTTTCTATTTGATTGCATGTTAAAGCCTATTGGTGTAGAATGTTTACCAAAAGTCTGAAAATCTCAGGAAATTTCTAATAGGTGAAGGCAAATGGATAAGAAGTGTTTATTTCTTTTTAATATGCATTCCGGAAAGGGTTCCGTAAGAGCAAAGCTGGTCTGGATGATCGATGGATTGAATAAGCTGGGATATGAGCTGATCGTCTATTCAACGCAGCGGGCAGGAGATGCCGAAAGACTTGTTATGGAGCATGCATCGGAATTGAACCTTGTTGTTTGTGCCGGCGGAGACGGTACGGTAAGCGAGACGATCATGGGGCTTCAGAAAAGCGGAAGAGATATTCCGCTGGCATTTCTTCCCTGCGGAAGCACAAATGACTATGCCGGAAGTCTCAGGGTGCCGGGAAGTCCTTTAAAGCTACTCGAACTTATAGAAAAGGAATCCTTCAGAAGCATTGATGTGGGAAGGTTCAACGATAAATATTTTGACTATGTCGCAGCCTTCGGCGTGCTTACGGATATAGCATATACGACGGATCAGAAGCTGAAAAATGTGATAGGCTACGGAGCCTATGTCTTAGAAGTCGCAAAGCGGCTGTTGAAGATACCTGTGTTGTCGATAACTATAGAGACCGATAGGGGCTTAAAGCTTTCCGACGGCTGGTTTTACGGCATGATAACAAATTCCCATCAGGTAGGAGGACTTAAAAAGATAACGGGACCTGATGTGAAGCCGGATGATGGCATATTTGAGGTTACGCTGGTAAGAGCCACCAGAAATCCGATAGAGTTCACGGAGGTGCTCGGAGCAATAGCAACGGGTGCGGACAGCAGATTTATAGAGAGGTTCAAGGCAAGCAGGATAGCATTGAAGTCGAATGAACCTATACCGTGGACGATAGACGGCGAGCCGGGAGGCGGGCATAAAGAGGTTATAATAGAAAACGTGCAGCAGGCTTTAAGGATCGCCGCACCGGAAGATAAACGCAGAAGAAAAAGAATTTTAAAAAAGAGATAAAGGATCTGGCATGGGGAATATAGATAAAAATTCAATTGAAGCATTTGGCGAATATGTTTTTGATGATGTGCAGATGAGGAAGAGACTTCCTGAGGATGTATATAATAATCTCAGGAATATCATAGAGCGCGGCGGAGAGCTTGACCTTAAAAACGCCGACATCATTGCTCATGAGATGAAGGAATGGGCGATAGAGCAGGGCTGCACACATTATACGCACTGGTTCCATCCTCTTACGGGAGTTTCGGCTGAGAAGCATGATTCGTTCCTCAGTCCTTCTAAAGAAGGAGATTTTATAATAAAATTCGGCGGCAAGGAGCTTATAAAGGGAGAGCCCGATGCTTCATCGTTTCCGTCAGGAGGACTTCGTGCAACCTTCGAGGCAAGAGGATATACGGCATGGGACTGTACCTCGCCTGTATTCGTAAGAAAGGATGCAGCCGGAGCCACTCTTTGTATCCCTACGGCTTTTTATTCATATAACGGAGAAGCACTCGACCAGAAGATACCGCTCCTTCGTTCGATGGAGGCTGTCAATAAGCAGATAATAAGACTGCTCAGGCTTCTCGGCAATACCACTGTTAAAAAGGTAACTCCGAGCATAGGAATAGAGCAGGAATACTTCCTTGTAGATGCTGTAAAGTATAAACAGAGAAAGGATCTGGTATATACGGGTCATACCCTGTTCGGACATATGCCTCCTAAGGGACAGGAGATGGACGATCATTACTTTGGTATGATACGTCAGAAGATCGCAAGCTTTATGAGGGATGTCAATGTTGAGCTCTGGAAGATGGGAGTTCCGGCAAAGACACAGCACAATGAGGTCGCACCTGCGCAGCATGAGCTTGCACCGATATTTGAACAGGCAAACGTTGCCATAGATCACAACCAGATAATAATGCATACCTTAAGAAGAAAGGCTTCCGCACACGGAATGAAGTGCATTCTTCATGAAAAGCCGTTTGCCGGAGTAAACGGCTCGGGAAAGCACAACAACTGGTCACTCGTAACGGATGACGGAAAGAATCTTTTAGATCCGGGAAAGACTCCTCATGAGAATACCCAGTTCCTGCTTCTTCTTTCATGCATAATAAAGGCAGTAGACAGGCATGCGGGTCTTTTAAGGGAGTCCGCAGCGGATGCGGGAAATGACTTAAGGCTCGGTGCGGACGAGGCACCGCCGGCAGTTATATCCATCTTCCTCGGAGAGCAGCTTGAGGATGTTGTAAGCCAGCTCATAGAAACGGGAGAAGCCACACACAGTATCAAGGGCGGCACTTTGCATACGGGAATAAAGACACTTCCTGATTTCCATAAGGATGCTACGGACAGAAACAGAACATCGCCGTTTGCATTTACCGGAAACAAGTTTGAATTCAGAATGGTAGGAGCAAAGAATTCGGTAGCTTCATCAACTATCGTATTAAATACCATTGTTGCTGAATCATTAAGCGATGCCTGCGATATACTGGAAAAGAGCGATGATATAAATAACGCGGTACACAATGTCACGGTCAATAACTTTATAGAGCATCAGAGAGTACTTTTTGCAGGAAACGGATATTCCGAGGAATGGATAAAGGAGGCGGAAAGAAGAGGGCTTCCGAATCTTCCTACTACCGTTGATGCCATTCCTGAGCTTACTAAGCCCGAGAATGTAAGCATGTATGAAAAATTCAATGTATTCTCGGCCAATGAGCTTATTGCAAGGGAAGAGATGAAGTACGAGAATTATGCAAAGACATTGAATATAGATGCCAAGGTAATGGTAGATATTGCCGGAAAGCATATTATACCGTCTGTTATCAAATATACAAAGGTACTTGCAGAGGATATAATCTCATTAAGAGAAGCCGGATTTGAGGAATATTCCGTACAGAGTGAGATGCTCGAGCGTATAAACCGTCACCTTAAGGATGCATATGCCGCACTTAAGGATCTTGTTATAAAGGACGACAAGGCAAACACGCTCAAACAGGGAAAAGAACAGGCAATATATTACAGGGATTATGTAGTTCCGGCAATGGAGAACTTAAGAAGCCCTATAGACAAGCTTGAGGTTCTTGTTGACAAGGACTTCTGGTCTATGCCATCATACGGAGATCTTCTGTTCGATGTCTGATAAGGACGGAAACAAAGAATTAACTTATCAAAAAAGGAAAGCGTTATTTAAATGATACAGGATCTTGGTGCTGCTGTTTTTGACAATCATTATGAAGAAAAGAGTATAAGTGATGATGCAATGCTTATGTTTGTCAGAGGAGAGCAGGTTTTATATAAAGTAGAAGACGATAAGATGATATATCCGAAATGTAGCGAGTGCGATATTGAAGGAATAGATGTCAGATATATGTTTTCTATAGATGATGTTGAGTATTTTCTTGCATTTGAGGATGTTTATATCGATGAGGACGAGGAGGCGGACACTCCATACAGAAGGCTGCTTGCAAAGCTTATAGCGGACGGCTTTGAGTTTAAGAACCGTATGTACATAAGAAATGTCTATCTCAATAATCCTGATGAAAAGAAAGCCTGCTATGCGGGAGTTACGGCTTATCAGCTCGGAGCATGGTACGAGGATAACCGTATATGCGGCAGATGCGGCTCGGTATTAAGTCATTCAAAAGAAGAAAGAATGATGTACTGCGACAAATGCGGCAACAGGATATATCCCAAGATATGCCCGGCAGTCATCGTGGGAGTAACGGACAATGACAGGCTTCTGCTTACAAAGTATTCAACAGGACACAAAAGACTTGCTCTTGTTGCAGGCTTTGCCGAGGTCGGAGAGACTATAGAGGAAACCGTCAAAAGAGAGGTAATGGAAGAGGTCGGACTAAAGGTCAAGAATATCAGATATTATAAATCTCAGCCATGGACGTTTACCGATACGCTTTTATTTGGATTTTTCTGTGATGTTGACAAGGACAGACACATCACTATGGACGAAAAAGAACTATCATATGCTAACTGGATACCGAGAAAGAAGCTCGAGGAAGTAGAGGATGACGGGCTCAGCCTTACGAGAGAGATGATAAGGGTGTTCAAAGAAGGAAGGGAAAGAAATGATAGATTTTAACAGGCCTGCCTTTTTAGGAAAAGAGACGGACTATATAAAACAGGCCGTTGAGAACAGAAAACTGTGCGGCGACGGAATGTTTACAAAGAAATGCTCGGAATGGATGAAGAAGGAATTAAATACAAAATATTCTCTTCTTACAACATCATGTACCCATGCACTTGAAATGGCTTCTTATCTGTGTGATATAAAGCCGGGCGATGAGGTAATAATGCCTTCTTATACCTTTGTATCGACTGCAGATGCTTTTGTATTAAGAGGAGCGAAAATAGTATTTGTGGACATAAGACCCGATACTATGAATATAGATGAAAAGCTTATAGAGGCTGCTATAACAGATAAGACAAAGGCAATAGTACCTGTACATTATGCCGGTGTTGCATGTGAGATGGACACTATAATGTCTGTCGCAAAAAAATACGGTCTGAAGGTCGTTGAGGATGCGGCTCAGGGAGTGCATGCCTTTTATAAGGGAAGGGCACTCGGAACGATAGGCGATTTCGGATGCTACAGCTTCCATGAGACAAAGAATTACATAATGGGTGAAGGAGGAGCCCTCCTTTTCCAGAAGGATGAATATCTTGAAAGAGCAGAGATATTAAGGGAAAAAGGAACCGACAGGAGCAAATTCTTCAGAGGACAGGTAGATAAATATACATGGGTCGATTTCGGATCCTCATATCTGCCGAGTGAATTAAACGCAGCTTATCTCTATGCTCAGCTTGAACAGGCGGATCTCATCGATGAAAAGAGAATGGCCATCTGGGATTATTATAACGATGCACTTAAGCCGCTTGAGGATGCGGGTTATATAGAAAGACCCGTGGTGCCGGAGTATGCAAAGCACAATGCGCATATGTATTATATCAAGGTAAAGGATCTTGCACAGAGGAGCAGGCTGATATCATTCTTAAAGGAAAGGGATATATGTGCGGTGTTCCATTACATACCTCTGCACAGTGCAACCGCAGGTATGAAGTTCGGACGATTCAGTGGAGAGGATGTATATACAACAAGAGAAAGCGAGAGGCTTATGAGACTTCCTATGTATTATTCGCTTTCACTTGAGGATGCAAAGAAGGTCACAGATGCGATATATGCATTTGATGAGTTTAAATGATACAAAATAAAAAGAGGAAATCACCTTGTCAAAAGCAGGAAGATTTATAAAAAAAGAAGGACAGATTTATCTGAATGTGTGGCATGGCACACCTCTGAAGTGCATGGGAAGAGACAATGTGGATGAGAGATACAGCATGGGAAATGTTATGAGAAATCTTCTGATGTCAGATTATCTTCTGTATCCAAACCGTTTTATGGAAGAAAAGATGACAGGTGCATATATGCTACAGAACCTTTACCAGGGAGAGATCATCCATGACAGTTACCCGAGAAATGAGATATTTTTCCATAGGGAACAGGGAGAAAAATTAAAGAAAGAATTTGAAGTACATTAATATCAAGAAAGCAGGCTGCTTACAATATATGTAAGTAATCATCAATCGATGAA
>OQVT01000145.1_pt1 | contig 30866 bp, 27 predicted proteins | sample 1691561 | NCBI WGS metagenome assembly OQVT01 (sample SAMN03418260, study PRJEB22391) | human gut metagenome | biome: human-gut; feature: organic feature; material: feces | host: Homo sapiens | place: Tanzania | collected 2013-01 | reverse complement strand
TTGTTAACTCCATAAAACATCTTTTCTATTTTAATTTATTTGGCAATTTAATATTAACAAGATTACTGCAATTTAAGAAAGCAGAAGAGCCTATTTTTTCTACATTGTCACTAAAAATTACATCAGTTAAAGATGTGCAATCGGAAAAAGCACAAATTTCAATCGAAACAGATTCAGTTCCCGAAAAAACAACACTCTTTAATTTACTGCAACCATAATACGCATAATCATTCAAATACTTCAAACCACTTGGAAGCAAAACATTTTCAACAGCACTGTTTTCAAAGGCTCTTTCTCCAATAGTGTATACAGAATTCGGAATACTTATTTCCTTTAATTTACTGCAATTACTAAAACAATATGATTGTATTCCCTTCAAAGTGTCCGGCAAGTTTATTTTTTCTAAATTCACGCAATCACTAAATCCATTAATGAAAGTTATCGGTACGCCTTTATAGTACGAAGGAATTTTTATTTCTTTTATAACCGACTTATATTCTTCCTTTAATGAAACAATACACATATTGTTTGATATGCGGAAATTCAAATATTTTGAATCTGCATATTCCGAGGTTACGCCACCGAGGTTTTCCTGCGTTCCGTCGGTGTAAGTAATGATAAGTTCGCCGTTTACGAGTTCGGTTTTTGCAATGCCTCTGCCTGTGTCGCCTTTATCGCCCTTGTCTCCCTTATCGCCTTTATCACCTTTTTCGCCCTTAATCGAGCCGAGGTTTACGACAGTAGAATCGGTATAAGTTACAATCAATTCGCCGTCTGTTGTAACTGCAACGCTCCTTATACCCCTGCCGTCTGTTCCTTTAATATTTCCGAGATTAACTACATTATTATCGGAATAAGTAAGAACAAGTTCACCGTTGGAATTAATTTCTGTTTTTACAATACCTACGCCGTCTGTACCGTCTACACCCTTGATGTTTCCGAGTTCGAGGGTTGTACCGTTAGTAAGGGTTACATTAAGATTTCCGTCGGAAGTAACAAGAATATTTTGAATGCCGACACCGTCCTGACCGTCTGCTCCGTCTCTGCCGTCAACACCGTTTGTACCGTTAATACCGTCTATGCCGTCACGACCTGCGGCACCTGTTTCACCTTTATCTCCCTTTTCGCCTTGAATACCTTGTTCGCCTCGGTCGCCTTTGTCACCTTTTTCACCTTGAATGCCTTGCTCTCCTTGGTCGCCTTTTTTACCTTTTTCACCTTGAACGCCTTGGTCGCCTCGGTCACCCTTGTCGCCCTTATCGCCCTTTGCTCCGACAACACGGTCGAGATTTACGGCAGTACCGTCGGAGAATGTAAGCACAAGTTCTCCGTCGGAATTAATCTCTGCCTGTGAAATACCAACTCCGTCCTGACCGTCTATGCCGTCGGTTCCGTTTACACCGTCTTTTCCGTCAATGCCGTCCAGTCCGTTTACGCCATCTTTTCCGTCAACACCGTTAATTCCATTTTTTCCGTCGGCGCCGTTCTTTCCGTTCAGCCCCTTAGCGGTGCCGACATCAATAGAAGTACCGTCGGAAAGCTGAATAACAAGTTTACCCGTCTCGGTAAAATATGCGGTTTTTATTTCCGATGTTTCCTGTTTTGCGCTGAGTTCAAGTGCCTTAGACCAATCCTTTTCCGTTCCCGAATAGCCGTTTTCCACAGCAATATCATAGGCAGACTTACCCTTTAGCGAATCGAGCCAATCCTGAACGCTTCCGTTATAACCCTGCTCTACTGCAAGTTCATATGCGGAAAGTCCGTTTTGCACCTTAGACACCGTCTGAGAATTTTCACGATTATGCACAAAATTTGCCACAACGAACGAAGTGGCAAGCATTACCGCAAAAGCGAGTACTACTGCAATCACCTTTGCAACGAGTCGGTTGTTTTTCTCTTTTGAATTACTCATAATATACTCCTCCATTAAAGTGTTAACATATTATTATTCAATTTAAGTATAGTAAAAATATTTACTAAAGTCAATAGTAAACTTTTGTACTACATATAATTGTAGCAAGGAGTGATATTATGGACTATATTAAACGAATAAAGGATTTGAGAGAGGACAGCGACAAGACCCAGCAGGAAATAGCCGATGTGCTCAAAACATCGCAAACAATGTATGCACGATACGAACGAGGAGCAAACGAACTGCCTATTCATCATCTGATTACGCTGGCGGATTACTACAAAGTTTCAACGGATTATATTTTATGCAGAACGAATAACACGAAAATTAATATATAAGCCTCCCTTAAAAAGGGAGGCTATGAGACACGCTATAAACAATACCGACCGAGGAATTCCTCGGTCGGTGTTTTGTTTTATTCATCTTCTTTTTTATCTTTATCGCTCGGTTTATTCTTATTTTTGAAATCGGGGTTTTTGCCTTTAAGGACAACTTTTGAATAAACGAGATAAGTTATAACGGTTGCAAGAATAAAAATAACAACCATTAAAATAATTAACATTTTAACAGACATGGAAATATATGATTTAACCTCCGTATTAACAGTATTCGGTATCTGATAAAGCGAAGCACCGACATTGGTACCGTACGGTATTCTTACAACTGTTGCACTGTAAGGCTGTAAGGTCACGGCAAAGGAGTCGCCGCTGATTTGAATATCTTTACTCTTGGGTGCGACCGTTTGCTTCTTATTTGAATTATACGCCGTTTTGTACTCACTTTCAAGAGAAAGCACAGACGCCGTTGCAAGATTATCAAAGCCGTTAAGATTAGCGTTTATTTTTTCCTTTTTGCCGCCGGTGTTCACGAGTTTTACATAAAGGGTTTGTGATTTTTCGTCTACTGTGACACTTTGGGTAACGCCATCTGTCTGTGCGGTAAAATCTGCGCTGAGCGTTTTTGTACCAACATTATTTGCAAAAAGCATCTGAACATAATATTCGGGAGTGAGAACGACATTCTCGTTATCAAACCAAATGAGCGAAGTTTTTGTTTTATCGGAGAGTGATTTTGAAAGTGCCTTTGAATAGGACAGCATGGAAACGACATCGCTGTTTTTCTCCGCACCGAGCATAAATGCCGCAGTATCGCAGGCATTATAGGCATTATCGCTTCTGCCCTGCTTTTTTTCGTCAAGGGCAAGCGAGGAGACGCAGGCAATCACGTTTGCGCCGTCCCTTGCATAACTGTCATATCTGCCTACAAAGTTTGACAGAGGCTTTGCCTTACTGCCGACAACGCTCTCAAATGCTGCCGCATCGGAATAAGAAGCGGCGATTTTATTTTTTGCGTCCTCAAAATCACTGCCCTCAAAATCCGTACCGCACGAAGCGACAACGGTTATATCGGGATATTTTTCGTTAACGGCTTTTTTTATCTCGGCAAAATTACGCCAATATGCCTCGCCGTAATTATCTCCGCCGATTTGAATATACTTCATTTCAAAGGGCTGAACACTTCCGTTTTGCGCCCTGAGAGAGCCGAAGTAAGTAGTTTTTGAATCGCCGTTTGCGTACTCGATTAAGTCGAGCACATCCTGAACATAATTCTTAAATTCGTCCGTACCGGGAGTGAGCGACACAGAAGAAACATAGTTATCAAAATCCGCCTTTGAATTAATACCGAGCGAGTTTATATATTCTATTCTCTGCTTGATTTCGCTTTTAGAGAGAGAATACTGCTCCGACAGATAAGCCTCAAACTGCTCGTCTGTCATATATGTTTTATTAAGTGCCTGAACATAATCGTCATATTTTGCATTAGTCTGGCACGCAACGCCTGCACTGACCTCGGGCACGGGAGTTGCGTTCAAATCGTCGCAAAGTTGAAAATACTCGTGATAACCGACATAGTTAGATGAATTGAGATAAACGCCGCCGTCGCTGTCATTATTAACGCTGACCGTCTGCCGTCTTTCTTCGGTTTTTCCTATCGTATCTTTCCAAGATACGACAGCGGACGAATCATCGCTCTCGGCAGTGCAAGTGCCCGGAAAGCGTATAAACCCCGGTTTGAGTTCTTTAAGAGCGGACACCAAATCGGAACGGAGATATGCATTTTTCCACATCTCGTCACCTGCTCCGTAACTGCTGTCGGGGGTAAGGCTCACGGAGTCTATACAAAGTGCGCCGCTGCCGCTGAATTTAACCGTTAACTCGCCGTCCTCGGTTGCGGATGAGGTAAGTTTCGCCGTAAATTTTTTCCACGATTTGTTATTCAATTCAGCCAAATCGAGTTGGACAACATCGTTTTTATTAGACGAAGAATTGAGGTACACGCCGATTTTGCCGTCGTAGTTCTCATTTTTAAGAAAGCAGGTAAATGTGTAAGTTTCCCCTTTGGTGAAGTGCATTGCGCCCTTTTCCAAACCCGAACCGGAATACTCGCCGTTTTCGTCAAACAAAGCGGCGTAGCCGAGATTTGAAATTTCGCCCTTTTTATCTACGGACACGGTCTCGTAGGTAGGGTTATTTTTATTAAGCGGAGTTTGAGTCGAAAGAGCGGTTGACACATCGGTCATCTTCCACGCAAGTTCGCCGTTTAAGGAATACTCAAACGAATTATTATTAACCATCTGTGCGCCGAGTCCGCCGTCCGAGGCAAAAGCCGAATCGTCAAGACTGACGCCGTAAAGCATCGGCGACACATCATGAGAAACGGCGGTGCAATTAATATTCAGCGTACTCTGCGTACCTGCATAAACCGGTACGACAGACAGCGTTATCAGCACGATACTGACTAAAAGCGAAACAAATTTTTTCATATTATCTCCGTTACAAATACCAATAATCCATATCGACAAAGCGAGAGCCTATCGAGTTTAGTTCACCCTGCTCCGTATACTGCCAAACATCCCAGTCGCCCTTATATGTAACCTTATCGTTATAATCGGCAACCCAAATGTAAGCACTTTTTAAGATGCTTTCCGTTTTTATCTCGGTTGTGTAGGTTGAACTCGACGCATAAACGCCGCTTTGATAACCTGCGTCTTCAATCACCTTACAAAAAGCATTTATTATATCGGCGGCGTCATCTTTTGAGAGAGAGGCGTCATAAAGCCTGCCGACAAACTCACCGTTTTGCTGAGCGTACTCGTAATCTATAAAAACAGGAAGCGAAATATCATACCGTTTTATATGATGCAAAACGAACCTTGCCTCCTCCTTAGCCTCCTTAACGGTGGTGGCTTGGGTATAATAATAGACTCCTACGGGAATGCCGGCGTCATTTGCACCGCTTAAATTATCATAAAGCCTGTCATCAAGGCAGATATTGCCCTTTGCGTAGCCCGTATATCCTGCACGGACTATAACAAAATCCACTTCATCTTTAAGCGACTGCCAGTCAATATCTTCATTGTGATAGGAGACATCAACGCCGAGTGCAACATCCTTATTGAGATCGGGCAGAGGGTTAGGAAGTTTCCTGCCCGACGAGCCGAGTGCAGTGCAAACAATCAAAACGGCAAGTGCAACAATGACTGCGATAATCGGCACGGTATTCTTTTTTATAAACTTCTTTATATCAAACTTTTTAAGTTGTTTAATTCTTTTCTTTGTTTTTCTTCTCTTCTTTTTCTTAACGGGCATTAATGCTCCTTTTTACAAAAAGGGCGTTCACAGAACGCCCCCAAATGCTATGTATTAAATTAAGCAAACGAAATCAGATAGATACCTCGTGAGCTATGTTATAAAGGTTCATATCGATAGTCTTTGTCATATTAAGAGCCTCGAAAATATCGTAGTCAACAACCTCTTCCTTTTGAGCGGCAACGACACGATTACCGATATTGTTCATAAGAAGTTTCACTGCGTAGTTACCCATCTTTGTAGCCATAACTCTGTCTCTTGCGGTAGGATAGCCGCCACGCTGAGTATGACCGAGAACGGTTGCTCTGGATTCAACGCCTGTCTTTTCCTCAATCTCTTTAGCGAGGTCGTGAACATTTATTTCGCAACCCTCTGCAACAACGATAATAAAGTGTTTCTTATCGGTGAGCATTGTCTTACGCATACGCTGAATAACATCCCTTTCGATATCAAAGGGAACCTCGGGAATAAGAATAGAGGTTGCACCGCAGGCAATACCTGAATTAAGAGCAAGCCAGCCTGCTCTTCTGCCCATAACCTCTACAACAGAACATCTGTCGTGAGACTCCGAAGTGTCACGAAGTCTGTCTACCATTTCCATAATGGTATTAAGGCAGGTATCATAGCCAATAGTGTGGTCACAGCACGCAATATCGTTATCGATGGTGCCGGGGAGTCCGACGCACGGAATACCTCTTTCGCTGAGGTCACGAGCACCTCTGAACGAGCCGTCGCCGCCGATTACAACAACGCCCTCGATACCGAACTTCTTACAGGTATCGATAGCCTTTTGCATACCCTCTTCGGTAGCAAACTCCTTACTTCTTGCGGAATAAAGAATTGTACCGCCACGGTTAATAATATCGGAAACCGAGCGTAAATCCATCTCGATAAGGTCGCCGTTGATGAGGCCGTTATATCCTCTTACAACACCGTAAACCTTAATTCCGTTTTCACATGCTGTTCTTACTACTGCACGGACAGCCGCATTCATGCCCGGTGCGTCACCGCCGCTGGTTAATACTGCGATAGTTTTCATAATAGTATCCTCCGTAAACAAACACAAAGTTAAAAATTATATAAGTTAAATATTATAATATACGCATATAACACATCTATTTTACTTAAAAAGACATATGTTGTCAAGTATTATATAATTAATGCAACATTGCCGTCTCCGAGCAGTGCCCTGAGTTCGGAAATGAGCGTCTCGCTTTGAGCGACAAAATTATCTCTCGGAGCGAGTTCGTATTTTTTTGTATCCTCAAAATAGAAATAAAGCGGCAAGTTTCCTTTATGAGATGCAAGGATTTTTTTTGCCTCATCCACCGTCTTATCGTTATGAGAGGAAAATTTCAAAAAAAGACCCGTACGCTTTTTCTTTTGCGATTGTGCAGTCGGCGTTTCTCTCGGGAGAGACACGGAGTTTACAAGTATCTTAGGCTCCTTGTCCTCCTCAACGGAGACGGTACCGCTCACCGTAATCACATTGCCCTGAGTTATCTGTGAAGCAAAGCGTGTAAAAGTGTTCGGAAAGAGAATAACCTCAACGGAGCCGTACAAATCCTCGAGCGTTACAAAAGCCATATTTGCTTTATTTGAGCGAGTCTGCTTAACGGTAATATGATTTATAATGCCGCAAAGAGAAATCTTGGCAGAGTCCTTTAGACGGGCTCCGCTTTTTCCCGCCTCGAGAACATCATATGTTCTCACACAACCGGACGATTCAACATATGCGTCGAACTTATCCATAGGGTGACCCGAGAGATAAAGACCGGTTATTTCCTTTTCCATCTGCAAAAGTTCATTCTTTGAGAATTCATCCACCTGCGGAAGTTTAATCTCATCCGTGACTTTTTCGTTACCCAAATCGAAAAGTCCCACCTGACCGTACATAGTCTTGCGGTAGCGTTCTTCGATAGACGAGAGTAAAATGGGCAGAACCTGGAGCATTTGCTTACGGTTTGCACCCAAGTTATCGAGTGCACCGCATCTTATCAGGCTTTCGACCGCACGGCGGTTAAAGCGAGTGCCCTGCATACGCTCACAAAAGTCTTTCAAAGACGAGAAGTTGCCGTTTTGCCTCTCCTTGATTATATCCTCGATAAAATCGTTTCCGACGCCTTTTATGCCGAGCATACCGTAATTAATCACCTTATCCGAAGCGGCAGTAAAGCCTTTCATAGACGAATTAATATCGGGCGGTGCAAGGCGAATACCGACACGCTTACACTCGGCGATATAGCGAGCGACCTTATTTGAATTATCCAAAACGGAACTCAAAAGTGCCGCCATAAACCGAGAGGTATGATAAACTTTAAGATAAGCACAGCGATACGCAACGAGAGCGTAGCAAGCGGCGTGAGATTTATTAAACGCATAGGAAGCAAAGTCGGTCATCTTATCGAAAATCGCATTTGCAACGCTGCTTGAAATATTGTTTTTTGCACAGCCGTCAACAAAGGCGGTGCGTTCCCTCTCCATAACATCGTGCTTTTTCTTACTCATGGCACGGCGTACAACGTCCGCTCTGCCGAAACTGTAGCCCGCAAGGGAGCGAAAAATCTGCATAACCTGCTCCTGATAAACCATACAGCCGTAAGTGTTTTTAAGAATAGGCTCAAGCATCGGAGTATCGTATTTTATGTCCCCGGGATTATTCGAGTTATGCACAAAGGTGTCTATCTGGCTTGCAGGACCGGGACGGTAGAGCGAGGTGGCGGCAATCAAGTCCTCCAACGATGTCGGCTTAAGATTCATAAGCATCTGCTTCATTCCGCCCGATTCAAACTGAAAAATGCCCTCTGTCTGCCCGGTGGCAAAAATTTTATAAACTCTTTGGTCATCTATCGGAATTTTATTAATATCAACGCCCGACGCCTTTGACGCATCATCTATAACAGTCAGCGTTCTCAGCCCGAGAAAATCCATTTTAAGCAGTCCGAGCTCTTCGAGAGTTGTCATAATATACTGCGTTACAACCAAGCCGTCGTTAGTCGCAAGCGGCACATAACTCGACACGGGGTCGTGAGTTATGACAACGCCTGCGGCATGAGTGGAGGTATTTCTGGGCATACCCTCAACTCTGCGTGCGGTATCTATAAGGCGTTTAACCTCTGTATTTTCTTCCATTGCCGCTCTGAGGCGACTGCTCTTTTTTATTGCGGCGTCAATAGTAATATGAAAATCGTTCGGTATCAGTTTTGCAACGGCGTCCACCTGATTATACGGCATACCCATTACCCTGCCGACATCACGAATTGCGGCTCTGGTCTGCAAGGTACCGAAGGTGACTATCTGTGCCACATGGTCTGCTCCGTACTTTTCGGTAACATAGTCAATTACCTCCTGCCGCCTTTCGTAGCAGAAGTCTATATCAAAGTCGGGCATAGACACTCTCTCGGGATTCAAAAAACGCTCAAAGATAAGGTCATATTTCATAGGGTCGATATCGGTTATGCCTATGCAATAAGCGGCAATAGAGCCTGCGCCCGAACCTCTGCCGGGACCTACGGGAATACCCCTGCTCTTTGCAAAATTAACAAAGTCCCATACGATAAGATAGTAATCCGTGTAGCCCATTTTATCCACGGTTTCGAGTTCGTAATTAAGTCTTTTTACATACGCTTCGGGCGGATTTTCGCCGTAGCGTTTTTTCATTCCCTCAAAGCATTTCATTTTGAAATACTCAAAGTGGTTCATATTATCGGGAGTTGCAAAATACGGAAGTTTCGTATTGCCGAACTCAAAATCAAAGTTACACATATCGGCAACCTTGGCGGTGTTTTCCACAGCCTCGGGAACATCAGAGAAAAGCGAAAGCATTTCTTCCTCACTCTTTAGATAAAAATTATCCGAGTGAAATTCAAGTCCCGTATCTTCGCCCAAAATATGGTTCGTTGCGATACAGATAAGCACCTGCTGAATATCGGCATCTTCTTTATTAACATAGTGCACATCGTTCGTTGCAACAAGCGGAATGTCCGTATCTCGGCTGAGTCGTTTAATTCCGTCAAGTACAATCTGTTCCTGCTCTATGCCGTGATTTTGAAGTTCCAAAAAGTAATTGCCCTTACCGAACACAGACTCGTACCAAAGAGCGGCACTCTTTGCGCCCTCGTAATCACGCTGCAAAAGAAGCTGCGGTATTTCACCCGCAAGACAGGCGGAAAGGCAAACGAGCCCATCACTGTATTTTTCGAGCAAATCACGGTCAATTCTCGGCTTAAAATAAAAGCCCTCTGTATACGACAGCGACACCATTTTTATCAAATTTTTATATCCCGTCTCATTCTTAACGAGGAGAATAAGGTGGTTATACTTTGAATCCAAAGTCTTGTCCTTATCGTAGCGGCTCCTCGGCGCAACATATACCTCACAGCCGATAATGGGTTTAATACCCTGCTTTTTGCACTCTCTGTAAAAATCCACCGCACCGTACATATTGCCGTGGTCGGTAATTGCAAGAGATGTCATACCCAACTCCTTTGCATGACTAACAAGCTCGCCGAGGCGGCAGGCGCCGTCCAGCAAGCTGAACTGAGTATGCAAATGAAGATGTGTAAACATAGTATCACCTTTTATTATTAAAAGCCTCCCTTTTCAAGGGAGGTGGCACGCCGTTAGGCGTGACGGAGGGATTTACATTGCGACCTAAAAGTTGCTGTTGAAACAGTTGTAAAAATGTATTCTAGTAAATAACGACTATCCCTCAGTCAGCTACGCTGACAGCTCCCTTGAAAAGGGAGCCTATGAGATACGGGAGGCTATAAAGTTAAAGTTCTTCAGCGATTTTTACAAGTCGGGACAGGCGGTGATTTACACCGCTGCGTGAAATGGGCGGGTCGAGCATTTCTGAGAGCTCGCCGAGAGACGAGTCGGGATTTTTCAGCCTTATCTCCGCCATTTGCCTAAGTCCGTCGGGAAGTGAATCGAGTCCCTTTTTTTCTTTTATCTTAAGTATTGCCGCAATCTGCGGTGAGGCGGCGGCAACGGTTTTTTCTATATTTGCGGCGTCGCAATTCGCTTTTCGGTTTGCCGTATTGCGAATTTCCTTAACTATCTTAACATTCATCATATCGAACATACTCTTGCCTGCGCCCATAATATAAAGGCAATCCTCGATTTCCTCGCTGTCCTTAAAATATATGATGTTGTAACCCTTACGGTTTGTCATCTTTGGGGAAAGTTCCACCTCACGAAGCACCGTCATAAGACTTTTTGAAAGGTTGAGATACGGCACGCTGAATTCCAAATGATAATCCTTTTCGGGAGAGGAAACGGCTCCGCAGGCAAGGAATACGCCTCTGATAAAAGTTTTTTGGCAATCATCGCAAGTGAAATTAGAAAAATTAATTCTAAGGCTTGTCTCGCCTCTTTCGTGACCGAAACAGGACATAATTCTGCTTGCGTTTACGCTTTTTCGCACCGACACGGTATAGAGTTTCCCCGACGGTGACGCCGACATCTTTGCTCTGACAGAGCAGATTTCCTCCAGCAGCGACAAAAAAAGTTCGGCAGTCTCCTTGCTCTTTGACTGAAAAACAACCGAAGAAAACGAAAAACTCTTTGAAAAAAGAGCCATTCCGTAAAGAAGACTCTTTTTACAACAAGCATTTTCCTGTTCAATTTTCACAAGTTCATCCTTAACCTGAGAAGAAAATGACATAACAAATACCTTATTTTTTATCTATATCCCTATGATTTACCGAAACATTATCCCAACGCTTTGAGAAATATTCCTTTAGTGCCTCGGCAAACACAACGCTCCTGTGATTTCCGCCGGTACAACCGATGGCAATAACAATCTGGCTCTTTCCCTCACGGATGTAGAGCGGATTAAGATAATCAAGCAAGTCCTTTAATTTATTGAGAAGCGTAACCGACTCGTCAAAACTGAACACATAGTCCTTTACCTCTTTATCGAGTCCGGTTTTATCCCTCATGGATTCAATCCAGTACGGGTTTGGCAGACATCTTACATCGAGCACAAAGTCTGCGTCGGTGGGAATGCCGTGCTTAAAGCCGAACGATACAACATGGATATTCATAATCTCACGCTCGTCTCCCAAGAGAATTTGGGTAAGGCGGGTACGAAGCTGATTTGAAGTCAAGTCGGAAGTGTCGATAACAAAGTCCGCATTCTGCAAAACGGGAGCGAGAACCTCTCGCTCATACTCCAGTGCCTTTTCCGTAGAGCCGTTAAACTTATCGGCAAAGGGGTGCTTTCTGCGAGTCAGTTTATATCTTTTAAGTGCGACATGAGTTTTGATGTCGAGGAATATGGTCTTAACCATATAGTCATCGTTATCAATCAACTTTTGCACAGCACTGTGGAATGCGTCATAAACGCCGAGCGTACGAACATCGGCTACTATTGCGATTTTATTATACGCCTCCGATTTTTCTATAAGCTGAATAAAGGTGCTGATAAGTTCTGTCGGCATATTATCTATGCAGTAATATCCGATATCCTCCATAAAGCTCATTGCCGTTGATTTTCCTGCTCCGGACATTCCGGTTAATAAAACTATGTCTTTCATTACTTACTCCGTTACTCTTATTTCCATTTCCAATTCTACGCCCTTTTGCGCCTTAACGGTGTCCGACACCTTTTTGCACAAATCGAGCACATCCTTACACGTGGCACCGCCGGTATTGATAACAAAGCCTGCGTGCTTTGTACTCACCTGTGCGCCGCCGACCGAAGCGCCTTTAAGATTACATTCCTCAATGAGAGCACCTGCAAAATATCCCTCGGGTCTCTTAAATGTAGAGCCTGCCGACGGATATTCGAGCGGTTGCTTAGCCTTACGGCGGGAAAGGAAATCGTCCATTCTCGCCTTTATATCCTCGGGCTTATCCTTTTTCAGTCGCATATAAAGTCCCGTTACGATACAGCCGTTATCGTAATATGCACTGCGGCGATAGGACAGTTTAAGGTCATCGCCCTCGAGAAAGCCACTGTCGCCGTTTTTATCTATATGGTCGCAGCGATAAAGCACGTCTTTCATTTCTCCGCCGTAAGCGCCTGCGTTCATAAACGCAGCACCGCCGCACGAGCCGGGAATTCCGTAAGCAAACTCCAAACCGCTGAGTTCGTGTTCCAATGCGAATCGACACACCTTCATAAGCTGTGCTCCCGCCTCGGCATAAACCGTCTCGTCATCAATAAGTCTTACATCGGAAAAGCCTTTGCCCATTTCTATGACAACGGCATCTATTCCGTCATCGGAAACCAAAAGATTTGAGCCGTTACCCACTGCGATATATCTCTGATTATATTTTTTACATTCCTTAACCGCCGACGCAACCTGCTCCTCGCTTTCGACAAAAAGCATAAGTTTTGCTTTACCGCCTATCTTAAAGGTGGTGTGCTTGCTCATAGGCTCATCTGTGCTGTAAGGAATATTATTGTTTTTTGCAAATTCTGTAATTTCTTTCAAGCTGAGCACCTTACAGTCAAAAATCAGTCTCCGAGGAGAGCGGCGCCGATAATACCTGCGTCATTTCCGAGTTCAGCCTTAACAATCTTCGACTGAATCTTTGAGTAAACGCTGTATCTCTCGCTGTCTATGTATCTGCGAAGCGGACGAAGAAGAGTCTCGCCCTCATTGCAAATGCCGCCGCCGATACAAATAGTTTCCGGCTGGAAAATATTTACAAGGTTAATAAGACCACATGCAACATATTTAACATAAGCGTCTACTACTTTGATGCCTGCTATATCGCCTCTGCGCATTGCGTCAAAAGCGGTTCTGCCGTCTACCTTGCCGCCGTTTGCCTCAACAAGTTCGTGCATAACGGAGTCGGGGTATTTTTCCATAGCCGCCTTAGTCTGATTAATAAGTGCGGTAGCCGAAGCGTAAGCCTCCCAGCAACCCTTTCTGCCGCATGTGCAAGGCTCGCCGTCAACAACGATTACAGAATGACCGCACTCGCCGCCTGCGTTATTTACACCTGCAACAATTTTGCCGTTAATAATTACGCCCGAACCGACGCCTGTACCGAGAGTTACTGCAATAAAGTCCTTTGCACCGTGTCCCGAGCCTGCCTGAGCCTCGCCGAGAGCGGCACAGTTAGCGTCATTATCAACATATACATTTTCAATGCCGAGTCTTTCGATAAGCATTTCCTTTGCCGGAACATTAACAAAGCCGAGGTTATTTGCGAATTCGATAACGCCCTCTTTGTTTACCGTACCCGGAGTTCCTATACCAACGGAGAAAATATCCTTAATCGTTACTCCTGCCTGAGCCATAGCCTCCTTGCAAACCTTTGCGATATCGTCAAAAATTTCCTCGGCAGACCTCGGAGTAGCGGTCGGAGTCTTTGCTTTTCCGACCATCTCATACTCATCGTTTACCACTGCGGCAACAATGTTTGTTCCGCCCAAATCAATACCAATTCTTAACATAGTCTGTATATCTCCTTAAATTATTAACCCTTTAGTCCCATTCCTCTAAAATCTTTTCGTTAGCGTCAACATCGTCTATTCCGAGATTTTGCATAAGTTCTCTTGCGCCGTTGTAGCCCATCTTCTTTTGACGGTTATTCATCGCCGCTGTCTCTACAATTACCGCAAGATTTCGTCCCGGAGTGATAGGAACGGTAATCACCGGAACATTTACGCTCAATATACGAAAATAGTCATTATCTATTCCGAGCCTGTCATACGCCTTTGTGGCGTCCCAATCCTCGAGCTTAACCACCATATCTATTTTTTCCGTAGGCTTTACGGCACCCATACCGAAAATTCTTCTGGCGTTAATGATGCCTATACCTCTGAGTTCGATAAAGTGGCGGATATTGCTCGGAGACGAGCCCTCAAGAACAGAGTCGCTCACCCTCCTGATTTCGACCGCATCATCCGCAATGAGTCGGTGTCCTCTCTTAATCAACTCGATAGCGGTCTCGCTCTTTCCTGCGCCGCTCTCACCCGTGATAAGAACGCCCTCACCGTAAACCTCAACCAAAACGCCGTGGCGTGTAATCCTCGGTGCAAGTTCACGATTAAGGAAAGCGATAAGAGAAGCCAGAAACGCCGAAGTCTCCTCGTCCGTACGAAGAAGAGGAACATCATATTCGATACACGCTTCTTTTAAGTAATCGGGAATATCGAGCCCTCTCGTCACCACAGCCGCAGCAGGGTGAAGTTCGAGCCAATATCCAAGAGCCTTTTGCCTTTCGTCATCTGACATATTAAGCAAAAAGCCGAACTCCGTCCAACCCAAAATCTGAATACGGGTTGGGTCAAAATAGTCGGTATAACCCGTGAGCACGATACCCGGACGGTTTACCTCATTTGACTTAATTTCTATTTCCTCCGGCGGTTTTGGTACAAAAATTATTTCGAGCTTATGCTTTTCTATAATTTTAGCCAGAGTTACCGAATAATCAGCCATAGCGCACCTCTAAAAAGTCATTCTCATTTATTATATATTAAAGCAGAAAATTAATCAAGTATAAGAGGAGTTATTTTAAGATAAAAATTATTTTACTTTTAGTCCGTCGTATGTTATAATGTGTCATACATATTTTTTGCAAAGAGAGATATTTTCATGAGCGAAAAACTGAAAATCGCAATCGGAACGGAGGCGTTTCCTCCGACCATTGACGGCATAAGCACGGTGGCTAAATGCTATGCCGATATAATTAACAAAAAACTGGGCGAAGCAACAATCGTTACGCCCAAAAACCCAAACGCAGAGGACTACAAATATCCGTATGAAATATACAGGTACAAGAGCCTGTTTACTTTCGGCGAAGGCTATCCCGTAGGCTGGCCGTTCAAAAGGCAGTTCGCAGAGGATATTATCGACAGAAATTTTGACGTTCTGCATTCCCACTGTCCGATAGCGACAAGTTATTTTTTCAGAAGAATTAACAGAATAAAGCGTATTCCGCAGATTTTAACATATCACACAAAATACGAATACGACTTTGACCAAAGAGTAAAATCGCTTGCCGTAAGGCACAGAGCATACGGTTTTTTGCTCAACAACATAAAGAGTGCCGACGAGGTTTGGGTAACGAGCAAAGGCACTGTTGACAGTCTGAGAAAGGTCGGATACGAGGGCGACTATATCGTTATGCCCAACGGATGCGATTTGCCGAAACTCGACTGCACGGACGAGATGAAAGCCATGATAAGACGAAAGCACGGCATACCCGAGGGCATTCCGATTTTGCTTTTTGTCGGACGAATGATGTGGTACAAAAATCTGAGAATCATTCTCGACGCCTGCAAACTGCTAAAAGAAAGCGGCAGAGATTACAGAATGATAATTATCGGAATGGGACCCGAAGAAAACGCCATAAAAAAATACGCCGCAAAACTTAACTTAGGCGACAAGGTTATATTCACGGGTCAAATTTTGGACAGGCAGGAACTGCAAATTTACTACGGAACGGCTGATATGCTCGTTTTTCCGAGCACCTTTGACACGAACGGTTTGGTGGTTCGTGAGGCAGCCGCCTCCGCAACGCCGACAATAGTGGTTGCAAATTCGTGTGCAAGCGAGGGCATAACCGACTGCGAGACGGGATTTTTATGTCTCGAATCGTCGAGAAGCGTTGCAAGAGTTATCGACCATATTGCGGACAACAAAGACTTACTGAACAGGGTCGGTCAAAACGCAAGGAACAATATCTACATCAGCTGGGACGAGAGCATAGCAAACGCCTACAACAGATACCAAACGGTTATAGACAAATTCAACTCAACATTCCACGACAAGTACAAATATTAATAATCAAAACAAAAAGGCAGAAGCAATGCGTTTGACATTGTTTCTGCCTTTGTTTTATATTTATATGTTATGACGGTTTTTAACCTTAAGGCGTTCCATAGCTCTGGCGAGATTTGCCTGAGTCTCATAATACTCATAAATGGAGTGCTCCTGACGGAGTTGCTCCTCGGCTCTCTCCTTTGCCTCTTCGGCACGGCGGGCGTCGATTTCTTCGGGAAGTTCTACGGAAATGCAAACGATATGTGCCTCATTTGCAAAAAACTCAAGAAAGCCCGAACCCACGAATGCCTCAATCACCTTTCCGTTTGCGTCGGTAATTTTCATCTCACCGAACTCGATGGGAGCAACGGTATTCTCGTGGTTTGCGAGAAAGCCGCACAAGCCCTCGTCGGCAACGGGAATAACCAGACTTTGGCAATCACCGTCGAAGAACACCTTATTGGATGCAACAACTTTTAGCTTAAATGTATTCATAAAAATCACCCATTAAAGCGTTTTTGCCTTTTCAATTGCGTCATCGATTGTACCGACATTAAAGAATGCCATCTCGGGAAGATCGTCAACCTCACCGTCTACGATAGCCTTAAAGCCACGAATGGACTCTTTAAGCGGAACATAAACGCCCTTTAAGCCTGTAAAGGTTTCCGCAACATGGAAAGGCTGAGAAAGGAATTTTTCAATCTTTCTTGCACGGTATACGGAAAGTTTATCCTCGTCGGACAATTCCTCCATACCGAGGATTGCGATAATATCCTGAAGTTCCTTATACTTTTGCAGGTACTCCTGAACCTTACGGGCAACCTCGTAATGCTCCTCGCCTACTACATCCGCCTCCAAAATACGAGAGTTACTCTCGAGCGGGTCAACGGCGGGATAGATACCCTTTTCTACTATCTTACGGGAAAGTACGGTAGTAGCATCAAGGTGAGCAAAAGTTGTGGCAGGTGCCGGGTCGGTAAGGTCATCGGCAGGTACATATACAGCCTGAACCGATGTGATAGAACCGTTCTTTGTGGAGGTGATTCTCTCCTGAAGTTCACCGACATCTGTTGCAAGGGTAGGCTGATAACCTACGGCTGACGGCATTCTGCCGAGAAGTGCCGAAACCTCCGAGCCTGCCTGAATAAATCTGAAGATGTTATCAATGAACAAAAGCACATCCTGATGTTCTTTATCACGGAAATACTCTGCCATTGTAAGTCCTGTTTCGGCAACTCTCATTCTGGCTCCGGGCGGCTCGTTCATCTGACCGAAAACAAGTGCGGTCTTATTAATAACGCCCGATTCTTTCATCTCGTTCCAAAGGTCGTTACCCTCTCTTGAACGCTCACCTACACCGGTGAAGATGGAATATCCGCCGTGCTGAGTTGCGACATTGGTAATAAGTTCCTGAATAAGAACGGTTTTACCTACACCTGCACCGCCGAAAAGACCGATTTTACCGCCCTTTTGGTACGGGGTAAGCAGGTCGATAACCTTAATACCGGTTTCAAGAATTTCTACCTCTTGGCTCTGCTCATCAAAGCCGGGTGCCTTACGGTGAATTGACCAGTGCTCCTCATTGTCGAGGCTCTCCAAGTCATCAATGGTTTCGCCGACAACATTGAAAAGTCTGCCAAGTGTCTTTTCTCCGATAGGTACTTTTATTGAGTCGCCTGTTGCGGCAACCTGCATATCCTTATACAAGCCCTCGGAGGCAGCGAGCATAATGCAGCGAACGGTGTTGTTTCCTATATGCTGAGCAACTTCCATAACTGCCTTTTTGCCGTTGTTTTCTACCTCAAGAGCCTCCTTTATCTTAGGCAGGTTCTCGGTGAATTTTACATCCACAACAGGTCCCATAACTTGTGTTATTTTACCATAATTCATAATTTAATTACCTTTCTTAAAGGTTTAAGCCGAGCCGAAGTCGGCTAGAATGCATTTTGAGAATGTTTAGCTCCGCCGCAAACCTCACTGATTTCCTGAGTGATTGCAGCCTGGCGTGCTCTGTTGTACTGAACAGACAGATTTTTAATCATTTCGCTTGCACTGTCGGACGCATTCTGCATAGCCATCATACGAGCATTGTGTTCACTGCAATAGCTTTCTACCAATGCGCCGTATATAAATCCCGAAACATATGCCGGAACGATATGGTCAAATGCCGTTTTTACATCCGGCATAAACACAGCGCCGTCATATTTATCAACAAGGGAGTTATCCTGCTTATTGATATTCTCTCGCTTAAGCGGCAAAATCTTACTGCTTACCGCCTCAACGGTCATGGAATTTACCATTTTGGTATATACTATATGTACCTCGTCAATTTTCTTTTCAAGGTAGAGCGAGAGCAGTTTTTCGCTGATATGTCTGGCTCTGTTTACGGTAGGATTCTGCGCCGTGTACTTAAAGTCATAATCGACAGGAATATTTTTCTTTTCAAAATAATGCCTGCCTATCTGACCTACGACAAACAGCATATTATTGCAACCGTCCTCCTCGGCAGAGGTTTCCGCAACTTTTATAACATTATGGTTATAAGCTCCGGCAAGCCCCTTATCCGCAGTAAGAACAAGATAAGCAACAACTCTGTCCTTACCCTGTTTATTAGGTCTTTCGTCAAAATAATCGGAACCGACCTCGGGCGCAATATCCAAAATTTTTGCAAGACTGTCCTGAACCATCTCAAAATACGGCTTAGTATTTTTCAAATCTTTTCTTGCCCTTTGAAGTTTTGATGAGGACACCATATACATCGCATTGGTGATTTTCATAGTGTCCTTAATCGACTTCATACGGCCTTGGATTTCTCTTGCGTTAGCCATTATATGCCTTTCTGAATTCATCGACCGTGCTCAGAATTGACTCTCTGAGTTCGTCATCGATTACCTTTTGCGTATTAATCTCGGACAAAATATCCTCGTGATGAGTTTCAAAGTAATTAAGCATTTCCGACTGATATGCCTTAATCTTCTCTCTGGGGACATCAATAAAACGCTTACCTGTTGCCGCAACGAGAGTTACAACCTGCTGTGCAAGTGACATAGGATGAGTAAGAGGTTGCTTTAACAGTTCCATAAGACCTCCGCCGTACTTTAGCTGAGTCTTTGTATCCTCGTCCAAATCAGAGGAGAACTGAGTAAATACTTCCATCTCTCTGAACTGTGCAAGATCGACACGAAGCGAGCCTGCGGCTTTTTTCATAGCCTTAGTCTGTGCTGCGCCGCCTACACGGGAAACGGAAAGACCTACATTTACAGCCGGACGCTGACCGCTGAAGAAGAGGTCGCTTTCAAGATAAATCTGACCGTCTGTAATGGAAATAACGTTAGTCGGAATATATGCCGATACGTCGCCTGCCTGAGTCTCGATAATCGGAAGGGCTGTAATAGAGCCTCCGCCGAGTTCGTCGCTGAGGCGGCTGGAACGCTCAAGAAGTCTTGAGTGAAGATAGAATACATCACCGGGGTATGCCTCTCTTCCGGGTGGTCTGCCGAGAAGAAGAGAAATTGAACGGTAAGCAACGGCGTGCTTGCTCAAATCATCATATACGATAAGAACATCTTTACCCTGATACATAAAGTATTCTGCCATAGATGTAGCCGCATACGGTGCAATATACTGAAGCGATGCGGAATCGGATGCACTGGCACAAACGATAATTGTGTAATCCATTGCACCGTTCTTCTGCAAAGTGTTTACAAGTTTTGCAACGGTAGACGCCTTTTGTCCGATTGCATTATAAATACAGATACAGTCCTTACCCTTTTGGTTAATGATAGTATCTACGGCGATAGAAGTTTTACCTGTCTGTCTGTCGCCGATAATAAGTTCTCTCTGGCCTCTGCCTATCGGGAACATACTGTCTATTGCGAGAATACCAGTCTCCATAGGAACGGATACAGACTTTCTCTCTACGATAGACGGAGCCGGCTGCTCAATTGCACGGTAATCGCTTGCCTCTATATCGCCGTTACCGTCGATGGGCTCACCGAGTGCGTTAACAACTCTGCCGATAAACTTATCGCCTACCGGAACGCCTGCCTTTTTATAGGTACGCTTAACCTTTGTGCCCTGCTCGATGTCCTCATCGGAACCGAACAAAATACAGCCGATTGAGTTAACGCCGATATTCTGCACCATACCCTTGGTGCCGTCCTCAAACACAACTATTTCGCCGTACATTGCATTGCCGAGACCGACTACGGTAGCAATGCCGTCGCCGACCTTTGATATCTGACCGATTTCCTCACCATCGGTTGAAGTGCGGAAGTCCTTAACATTCTTACGAAGCACAGCCAAAACATTTTCGTTATCGCCGTCGGCGTGCTTTGCACTGTTCATAAGTTGTTCCTTGATGGCGTTCATCTTTGCTTTAAGGGAGAAGTCATACTCCTTGCCCTCAACACTGATGATAAAACCGCCTACAATGGACTTATCCTCTTTTACATCAACCTGAACGTCCTCACTGTTTGTCTCCTTTTTGATAAAGTTGACAATACCTTTAAGTTGTTCGTCTGTCGGAGGGGTTGTGCAGATTACGGTTGCACGAGTAACATTATTAAGTTTATCGAGTTCTGCGATATATTTATCGATAATGCCTTTAAGGTCATCGCACCGGCATTCCTTTGCAAGAGCGAGAATAAAGGATTTTACCGACGGAGCAAAAAGCTCCTCAATAACCAGCTGCTTTTCCTCTTCGGAATAATTCGGATTATCAAGTGTTTCTTTGAGTTCACCGCTCGAAGTAATAAGCCTGAGCGCATCCTCAAGAGAACCGACACTTGCCTTTGAAGAAAGCAGCTGCTCGATATAAGCATCAAGATTTTTAATCATTTTGTTCACTGCCCTCATTCAAAAATTCATCATATATTTTACTGTCTGTTTCGGCTGAAACAGTTTCACCGACAACCTTTTCGGCAGTCTCGATAGCAAGTTTGGCAATCTCTTCCTTAACCGCAGTACGGGCGTTTTCGCTGTCACGAGCGATTTTCTTCTGAGCGTCTGCCTTCATTTTTGCTACATCGTCACTTGCTTTATCAACAATTTTATTATATTCGACCTTAGCCTTATCCCTTGCGTCGCCGATAATGGACTTTGCCTCTTCGTCGGCATTTGAGATTTTAGCCTCGTAGTCTGCGAGTTTTTCGTCTGCCTGCTTTACGGTATCCTCCGCCTGCTTGAGTTGACCGTCAATCAACTCCTTACGTGAAGCGAGAACCTTTTTGATGGGCTTAAGCAGAAACAATCTCATAAGCAAAAAGAATATGATAAGGTTTACTATTGTCCAAAGCAAATTAAAATCAAACTTTAACATTTGCTGTTTTCCTTTCGATAATTTTGATTCGGATTATTCTACTTTACCATAAAGATAATCAAAATTGCACCGATAAGACCATAGATAGCGGTAGCCTCGGAAAGAGCGGCACCGAGAATAAGTGTTGTCTGAATTTTACCTGCCATTTCGGGCTGACGAGCCTGAGCCTCTACTGCCTTACCTGTTGCGATACCGATACCGATACCTGCGCCGATGCCACACAAAAGAGCGATACCTGCTCCGATTGCGATAATTGAACCTGTCATAATTTTATCTCCTTAAATTAATTGTGTTTTGCCCCGCAAAAATACAAAGGGCGTAATTCTTATAATCAAGCGGCTGCCTTAGCCTGCTTTTTTGCTTGCTTTTTAGCCATTTTCTCGGCTTTTTTCTGAGCCTTACGCATTTTCTTTGCTTCTTTTGGCTCTTCCTCCGATTCTTCTACCGCTTCCTGCAAATAAATAGCAGTAAGGAATACGAAGATATACGCTTGAAGAAGTCCGTCAAACAAATCAAAGTACAAACTGAGCACAGCCGGTACGCCGAATTTCATAAACGGTACAGCCTTAACAAGCTCCATAATAGTAAACGCTGCAATGATGTTACCGAAAAGTCGCATACAAAGGGACAGCGGTTTTGTGAGCACCTCCAACATATTGATAGGTGTTACAATCCAAACAGGCTTTGTAAACTCCTTAAATCTTCCGAGCACGCCCTTATCCTTAAAGGCACAATACTCGACAAGTACGATTGATGTAACAGCCATAGCTGCGGTAACCTGCATACTCTTTGTCGGCGGCTTAAAGCCCAAAAGACCTATCATATTCGATACGCCTATAAAGAGTGCCATACTCATAAGCCACGGTATGTACTTTTCAACCTTCGGTCCCATAGTCGTTTTGAAAAATGCCTCTGCTTTTTCGTAGCACATTTCGAGAATCATCTGACGCTTTGAGATATTGCCGGTTACCTTCAGATTTCTCGTAAGAAAAATCGCAACAATCGTCATAACACCAATGATAATCCACGATACAACAGTGCTTTCGTCGAACCCGATATGAACGCCTTTTACATCGAAGCCGAAAACCTCATCGATGTTAAGCTGTTTTTGCAGTTCTTCCTGCAAATCAACGCTCATCGCAATGGGTGCCATTGTCATTAACATTCCTCCGTTTCTTTCGTAATAACAATGTTAATTTCTTAACTATGTTTACCCTCATTATAGCACGCAAGAACTTTTTTTCAATAGATTAAGTGAAAAAATTAACGCTCTAAATGGTAAAATTGCAAGATAAAATCCGTGTTTTTTTGTGTAATTATCACAATAAATATACAATCAGTAAAATATCATTATACAAATAGTTCGGCGAGTATTAATTTTTCGTTTCAATATACGAGTTTGCGACAATATATGCACCCAAGCAATTAAAAACGGCACTATGATATGTAAAAATATTAAAATAATTATTTACTTTATAAGATTTTTACTATATAATATGAATTTGAAACAGACAGCGTGGCTGTCGGACAGGAGGTCAATATGGCGAATAATCAGAAAAAGATGGTTGATGACATCACATCAATGGACGAGGACTTTGCAAAATGGTACACGGATGTGTGCAAAAAAGCAGAGCTTGCAAAAAAGGATTACCCGACAATGTTCCAGATAAACGGTCCGATTGAGTACAGTGAATGGAAAAATTACTGTATGGATTTATCTGACACAAAGCTGTATTCGTGGCTTTTGGATAAGAGCATGGCAGTAACCGGCGATGACGGAAAGGGTGTGTACGGCATACCTTATGTAGTTGAGGGCTATGGAATCATCTACAACAACGCGATTATGGAAAAGTATTTTGCATTATCTGACAGGTCAAGCCAGATAAAGAGCATGGATGAGATAAACAATTTTGCTGCACTCAAGGAAGTGGCAGAGGATATGCAGGCACATAAGAGTGAGCTTGGAATAGAGGGAGTGTTTGGTTCCACATCGCTTGCACCGGGTGAGAGCTGGAGATGGCACACACATCTGATGAATATCCCTGTAACCTACGAGCTTCAGAAAAAGAATGTATCGGATTTGGATACCTTGGATTTTACATACAGTGATGAGTTTAAAAATGTTTTTGACCTGTACATCAACAACTCATGTACTGCTATATCAGACCTTAAAAACAAGACTGTTGAAGATTCGATGACAGAGTTTGCACAGGGCAAGGTAGCAATGGTTCAGAATGGTAACTGGGGCTGGTCTCAGATAGAAAGTGCAGACGGAAATGTGGTCAGTGAAGAGGATGCCAAATATATGCCGGTATATACAGGCATGGACGGCGAGGAGTCACAGGGACTTTGCATCGGAACAGAGAATTATATCTGTATCAACTCACAGGCCACAGATGAAGAAAAGCAGGCTTCAATTGACTTCTTAGAGTGGCTGTACAGCTCAAAAGAGGGAAAGAGAAGAGGATATCAACAATTTTGTCAATAAGAAAATGGACAGATTGGAGAAATTCTACAAATACGGACTCTCACAGGCAGGATGGAACAAATACTCGTACATCAACATCGAGTTCGACAACCAGATTATCTGCAAAAAGAGGCAGCAATAAACAACACAGCAAATAAAAAATAGATAAATAGATACAACTATGCCAAAGGAATTTATCGTAGCAATTGAACTTGGTTCATCAAAGATGACAGGTATAGCAGGACAAAAGAACCTGGATGGAAGCATCACGGTTCTTGCCACAGTGGAGGAAGACTCGTCTTCTTGCATCAGGAAAGGTGTGATATACAATATCAACCAGACATGTCTTTGCCTGACCAATATCATCAAAAAGTTGAAGGCAATACTGAAGCAAGATATCCGACAGGTTTATGTCGGTGTGGGTGGCCGTTCTATCCGCAGCATCAAGAACGTGATCGTGAAAGACCTGCCTGAGCACACCATCATCACACAGGAAATGATCAACGAGTTGATGGACATCAACCGCAACATGACCTATCCAGACCAGGAAATCCTTGATGCCATCACCCAAGAATACAAGATAGACAGCCAGCACCAGCTGGATCCTGTTGGCATACAGTGTTCTCACCTCGAGGGCATCTTCCTGAATATCCTGTGGCGCAGGACTTTCTACAACAACATCAACACTTGTTTCGAGAATGCCCACATCTCTATTGCCGAGATGTATCTTGCACCTCTGGCATTGGCCGACCATATACTGACAGACTCTGAGAAGAGAGCGGGTTGTATGCTTGTCGACTTAGGTGCCGACACCACTACAGTATCAGTCTACAGCAAGGGCATCTTGCGTCATCTCTCAGTCATCCCACTGGGAGGCAACAATATCACAAAAGACATCACCAGCCTGCAAATCGAGGAACAGGATGCCGAGAAGATGAAGCTCAAATATGGCAAGGCTTATACAGAGAACAGCAATATCGACCCGACACTCAACTACCCGATAGACAAAGACCGTGTAGTAGAAAGCAAAAAGTTTATCGAGATTGTGGAAGCACGTGTTGAGGAAATCGTGGAGAATGTATGGTTCCAGGTTCCAGCAGAATATGCCGACAAACTGCTGGGTGGCATCATCCTTACCGGAGGTGGCAGCAATATGCCAGAGATTGGCAGGGCCTTCAAGATGCACACTCATATCGACAAAATTAGAATTGCCAAGTTCATCAACCAGACAGTCAACTCGAAAGATCCAAGATACACCAACCACGACGGAACGATGAACACCGTTCTTGGATTGTTGGCAAAAGGCAATATGAACTGTGCTGGCGACGAAATCAACACCGACCTGTTCAATCAGGATGGTCACACCACTGTCAATGATGTACATAAGACTCCACGAAATCCTAACGATACAGTTGGAACAGGCGTAGTTCTCACTGCTGCCGAAAAGCAGAAAGCAGAAGAGGAGGCACGTAAGAAAATAGAAGAAGAGGAAGAGGCTGCAAGAAAAGCTGCCGAAGAGGAGGCTGAGCGAATCAAGAAAGAGAAGAAAGAGAAGAACATCTTCCACAGAGGCTTCCGATTCTTGAAGAAATTCGTCGAAGACAGTATTTCTGAGGAAGAATAGTTACACCTCTTTAATATATATACAAACAACAAATTTAATATAGATATTCATCATGCAAGATAACACTCCACATATTCTGGATTTTGGAGAACCAGAGAAAGAGAACAGCATCATCAAGGTAATTGGTGTAGGCGGTGGCGGCGGTAATGCAGTCAATCACATGTACAAAGAGGGCATCCATGATGTGAGTTTCGTACTCTGCAACACCGACAATCAGGCTCTCAACGACTCTCCTGTGCCCGTACATCTCCAATTAGGCAAGGAAGGACTTGGTGCCGGCAACAAACCAGAAAAAGCACGCGAGGCAGCCGAAGAAACATTGGACGACATCAAGAACATGCTGAATGATGGTACCAAGATGACCTTCATCACAGCTGGTATGGGTGGCGGCACCGGTACTGGTGCAGCTCCAGTCATAGCAAGAGTAAGCAAGGAATTAGGCATTCTTACCGTAGGTATCGTTACAATCCCCTTCCGTTTCGAGGGAACTAAGAAGATAGACCAAGCTCTGGATGGTGTTGAGGAAATGTCAAAGCACGTCGATGCTCTGCTCGTTATCAACAATGAGCGCCTGCGTCAGATATATCCAGAACTGGCTGTGCTCGATGCTTTCGGCAAAGCAGACGACACACTGAGCATTGCAGCCAAGAGTATCGCCGAAATCATTACCGTACACGGACTCATCAACCTCGACTTCAACGATGTGAAGACAGTATTGAAAGATGGTGGCGTGGCAATCATGAGTACAGGTTATGGCGAGGGAGAAGGCAGAGTAAAGAAAGCCATCGAGGATGCGCTCAACTCGCCATTGCTCAACGACAACGATGTGTTCAACTCCAAGAAGATTCTCTCAGCCAATGCTTTTTCTTCCCGTAGTTCAGCAATTTTATCTTCCAACTTTGGCGCCCGGCCTATGCACTCTAGCAAACCCTCCAATCGTTTGATTTCCTCTCCTTTTGTATAATATTCTTCAATCATGCTCGCCGCATCCCGTTTCAATGTAGTCTTTGAACGTCCTTCAAATTTAGGATCTGCTGCACACCAAGCATATAACTGATTTAAAAAAATCGCTTGATTTGCAGAGCTTGTATACCATTCAAATGTAGCATTTTCCCAGCTTTGAATCAAATACATCCTTTGAGGATTTTTTTCTAGAGACTCAATGCATTTACAGAGCATTTCATAAGTCTCACCCCCTAATTCTTCTAAGCTTTTTAGAAGTACTGCATAGTCTTCCGTCGTTGTTGGTTTTTCTTTTCTTAGGTGTCTCTGCACCCATTGATCGTATTTTTGTTTCTCAATGTCGTTTGTCTCTTCGGATTGATTGTGCGCCCAAGCCGTTCTCAATACTTTAATCGTATCAACACATGCCCTTAAATCTTCAGATGCTTCACACGGATACTCATTATTCTTCAACCAACCTTTTTTCGTTAGCTTGCGAATAATACAGCAGCTGTCTATTACCGCCTTATACAAATTCAAACAGCCTGCCACAAATTTTGCATCTTCACTAAATACATCCACACATGGCTCATAATGACATATCAGAAAAAGATGCTCTGCTATTTTTGTTCGGACAAGTTTATTCAACTCTTCTGCAGGAGTATTTGAAAACAGAATATTTTCCATTTTTTACCTCCGCTCCTGCCCATTATCTTTATATGCCGAGAATCCATTATAGCCAATTCCCAAAATCAGCCCACGCAGATATTCGTTTTCCCGGGGTGGATTGTTCATACTGGTTACACCAACCATACGGTAACGAACCTTGTGCATCCCACTCAAGTAAGGGTCATCTGTTTCCAAATGGATCCAAGCTGTCCTCCCTTCCAGCTTTTCATTCTCAAAGATACCGTTTTTCTTATTAGTTAAATAAACAACCGTACCTACTGCATCTCCTTTTAATTTTGCTTTAATCATTTCCTCTTTACATCTTAAACAATCCATTTTTATTCCTCCATAAACTTCCGATTTTCTCAATTCTCCAAACTGGAATTTTCTTATGCTCCTGTTCTATTTTACAACCACAGTGTGGACAATATTCTTCACTATTTATAGGTACAACCCTTAATGATTTGCCACAGAATGGACATTGATTTTTGATTACAATTATGATTAACCTATTATAAGTTATGCCACTTCAATTTTTGCAAATATCATCCAATCTGCAATACATGAAATTAAAATAACTATTCCTAAAAATGCAGGTACTCCTGCAAATTGTTCTAAATAATTTGAATGAATTCAATATTATGCTTTTTTCTCCTTAAATGGCTTCAGAAAGATCACCCATCCAAAGATCAGCAGATTCATTACCAGTGCCACAGGAATATCTCCCCAGTGGATTTGCTGATTCTGAAGTACATCCGCAGAGTACGTTCCTGAAAAAACTACCACCATATTATTATTCAGAAAATGAATAATTATCGGAACCCAGATATTCTGGGTTTTCATATAAGTATATGCCATAAAAATCCCCAGTGAAATACAGGTAACAAACTGGCTTGCCAGAGCCGCCAGCCCCATATCCGGCGTAGTGTAATAGAAGAAGTCTATTGGCAGATGCCATACAGCCCACACACAGCCCAAAAGGATTACGCCGCCTTTTAGTCCAAATTTTTTCTGAAGAAGAGGCTGAAGATAATATCTCCATCCGTATTCTTCTCCAAAGAATGCCACTACTGACAGGAAAAAGTTTACCAAAACAGTAAAAAATATGATCCAGGTAGTAGGATTTGCCATTATTTTGCCAAATTCAGAAAGCTGGCCGCTCAGAGCACAGGCAATCACAAATCTGAGAAGATATAATCCAATAAACAACAGGATCATACGAATAGATATATTCCAATGTTCGCTGTTCAGTCCATAGGATCTGCGCTTTTCTTTACCGGATTGCAGAAGAAGAATCCAGAAAATAACGCTGCCACCTATTATAACGTACTCCATGATCGGTGCCCACTGAGAATATGGCATGCTCATCAGATCTCTATTTTGGGGAGCCAGAACAGAAGCCGCCGTGCAGACAACCAGCACCGCCGTGAGAGCTACAAAGAATATGTAAAAAGCCGTTGGAAGATTTTTATCTCCTTTTTTGGTAATTAAATAAGCCATCATCACACCTGCTGCTGGATACAGCATCTGCGCCTTTGGAAAAGCGCTGAGATCAAGACCTTTTCCATAGCTATACCACATCAGAAGTCCCATTACATATGTGATTCCGTATGCTATAATCACATAGATCAATAGCTGTTTTTTCTCTGTTTGCATAAATTTCATAATTTCCTCCTTGCAACTTCAAAGTTATTTACTTCTCTTCATACTTTTTAACGATAACTAAACTATAAGCAGCCATAATTACAATTGTTTCCACCATCACACCAATAACCGACAACAGAACGTATGGTGTATTTTGACCTTCTAACAGCGGAATTCCTAATATAACAAAAATGATTCCATAGATTATAAACAATAGTCCGCTCGCACGATTGTAACCTTTAACATCTTTTACTTTTATTGTTTCGGTATTAGCCCAGAATCCAACGGGATTCTTAGAAAACATATCTTTTATTCCTAATCCAATTATAAACACTCCCAAAAGTGACCATATAACAAACCCAATCATATTGTTTCTCCTTACAAACCGCATTAAAACCATAATGAGACACATTCTTGTATTTCCCAAAATCGAGATTTACTAATTCTACAAATCCCGATTTCTCAGTTTCAAAAACTAGAATTTTCGTGTTCTCAAGAGAATAATCTCATTACAGCAGTCATTATAAGTGCAATTATAACAGCCAATGCCGCTGAACCAGCTACCAAGAGAGCTTTTTGATATGGCCTTTTGCCTTCTTCTCTTGCTTTTTCAATTTCATCCAAACTCTTCCCGTCAGTAAATGCAACAATTTCTTTAAAAGTCTGAATATCATATTTCTTCTTGTACTTTTCAATTCTGACAGCAAAATACATTCCTATTCCAAACAAACATAAATACAATGCCATTCCAAACCACTTCCATAACATTACAAGCGGTATAGGTACTATCAGCAAAGCAATAAATAATACGGTAAAAATAGTGCTATCCTTTTGAAATTTTTCATATTCCTGTGTGTCAATTTCTTTTTTCATTCTTTCTGCCTTTCCGTTCACTTTTGTTCTCCGGAACACCTGCTTTACCGGCTCGCCGTCAAATACACAATATCCGTTTCTTTATCTTCATGAACCTCTCCTGCTTTCCAGCTGACACGGATTACATAATAATCAAGGAAATCTGCATTGTTCTTCAAAATATTACGTGGCTTCATAACTTTTACACCATTTTCTTCTGCCAGAAAATAGAGTGGTTCGTTATTTGCCTGCACCTTATTCTTATCCACTATATTCTCCTTCTTTTCATCTCCATAGCTTAAATCGTGACTTTGGTATTGTGAAGGAGAACTATTTTGTGCTTTGATTTCATTCATAGAAAGACCTTTGATGACTGGAGTATCATTCACTCTTTTAAAACGTGCACTGCCCTCTGGTGATTGGAAAACAATGTCTCCATTCTCACTTAAGTCAGCCCTATACACATCATAATGAAATGCAATATTTGTGGTATAGGCCAACTGTAAGGAATAATTATCTACCGGTTTTCCATATACGCAAAACACATAATCTTTATAACCGTCTGTTTCTCCCACCTCAATATCACCCATATCCAGATATTTAATATCCTGATTATTTCCGGCACGAATATCCAGAACAACCGGTGCTTTGATCCAGGCAGCTGTACTCATTTCTCTTTGCATATAAAACCAGGCATATGAGGCTGCAAGAAGCAGTCCAGAAACCACCAGAGCAGCACCGGATATAATAAATCTTCTTTTCTGTATATCATATTTAGAATTAGTCTTCATTTTTCGCCTCTGTCGTTCCCAAATATTCCAATGTTGCTGTGATAAAAGAAATACTTTCTCCAATTTTCATATCGGCCTGATTATAATAGGAAGACAAATCTACAAAAAGTTGTTTATCATATGTACTATTTGCTCCACTATTCTTATGAATACCCTCGATCGCTTTTAATTCCTCAATACTTGTCTGTATAATCTGACCTGTAATCATATTTTCCACGCCTTTCTGTGATCTTCTATATCCATGATCGTATACCGGATTCTCCGT
>OQVT01000140.1_pt1 | contig 31260 bp, 23 predicted proteins | sample 1691561 | NCBI WGS metagenome assembly OQVT01 (sample SAMN03418260, study PRJEB22391) | human gut metagenome | biome: human-gut; feature: organic feature; material: feces | host: Homo sapiens | place: Tanzania | collected 2013-01 | reverse complement strand
TATAGCCGGTGGTCCGGCAGAGTTCCATAATCCTGGCGTAGGTCTCCGGCCGGATATTCTGGGCCCCGTTCAGCGCCCGGGACACGGTGGTATGGGACACCCCTGCCATTTTGGCAATGTCTTTGATGGTCAGTTTTTCCATAATGTTCCCTCTCCGCAGTTTCACAGGGAAATGTTCACATCTCCCTGAAAGGTATAATAGCATTGGGAATCGCCTGCGGCGCACAGGGCGTCGATTTGTGCCCCCATATCTTCAGTATAATGGGTTTCGTCGACACTGACCACTAAAATTTCAGGTTTGATCATTTTTTGAACATATTCTGAAAAATATCGAGTGCAGATTCCATGATGGGATAGCTTTTGCAGCCGCGGCCGAACCTGCCGTCCACACAGAGCCGCTCGCATGGTCTCATCTGTACTGTCACCGGACAACAGCGCCAAATCGGTACTGCCCTTCCTCAACAGCCAAATGCTGCTGTCCTCATTGCAGGTTTGCTTGTATGCCGCCAGATTCCAGGCCATAGCCTCCTCCGTCAAGTTCGGATCGCACAATTTCTGTGCATAAGCCACAGAACGCTGCGTGCTGTTCTGGAGGGGATAGAGGCATTCTAAGACATAGTCACCGAAGGTGAAGGTCCTGCCGGCACAATCTGCAGAACGGATAAGTTCCGTTTTACTGCGCTCTAAATACTGGAAGAAGTCATGGTATTCCCTGTAAAACTCCCGATCTCCATACACCGGATACACCCGATCAGCAAATCGCAGGTCTCCGCATGGTGCCACCGCCCGCCGCACCTGCACACGGTCTACCAGATGTACAAAGCCGCCGAAGTGATCCTGATGCAAATGAGTCAGGATCAACAGATCAATAACGGTGATATTCCTCTGTACGAGGAATTCCAATAGGGGCTTGCGGTCCTCATGGTATTTTCCGCCGCCGTCAACTACTACTGTCCGCCGTCCCTGGGGCGTATCCAGCAGCAATACCGTGCAATCCGCGCGCCCTACATCCAAAATGTACAGTTCGCTCATAAAGTTAGAGTCACCTCATCCCCACCCGATAGTTCTCGTCTCCCCGGCAACGGACCTCCACACCCTGATATTCAATCTCGCAGATAGATGCTCGGACGCCATGACGCGGCTGTCGCAATCGGACCGAATTTCCGTACTCATTGTTTGTTCCTCCCCATTTTATGCCGCAGGATGGCTGACACACCCCGATACACCTCCCATTACAACTCTTTCAGGAAGAATAAAAGCTGTATATCCAACTGCATACGAAAGGATTCCGAACACAATGAACATGAAATCCTTCATATTTCCTTTACTAAATAAACGTTTCGAAATAGCGAATTTTGTCTCACCCATGATTGTAATAGTAAGTTAGTCGTTAATTGAATGCAAATGTATATATTTTTTTTGAATCCGCCTAATTCAAATATATATTATTTTATGAATAATGGAAACATCACGGAAAATTTCCATTCACTACAACAATGGCGACAACAGACGCAGCAACGATTCTACAAACCGGTGCATATACGGACGGTGATGCAGCTCACGGGCTTCACTGAAATTGATGCTACAATCCTCATCGCGCATGTAAATGTCCTTTATGCGCAACGCCGTCTGGCGGTCGTAGAAGAACACATTGGCCTCGAAGTTGTTCTCAAAACTACGGAAGTCGATGTTTGTAGAGCCGCATGTGGATATCTGATCGTCGGCAACAAGTAGTTTGCTGTGATTGAATCCCTTCTCATACAGCCTCACCTTAACGCCTGCCTCCAATGTCTCGGTGACGTACGACATGCTTGCCAGCTGTATGAGCCAGGCATCGCTGCGACGCGGTATGAGCAGACGCACGTCGACACCTGCCAATGCTGCCGTGCGCATAGCAAACAGAACGGGTTCGGTAGGAAGAAAATAAGGGGTCTCCATGTACACATACCGCTTGGCTTCAAGCAGTATTCGCACGTAGCCTTGCATAATGTCGGGCCACTGGGCAATAGGACTACTGGTGACTACTTGAGCCAAAGAGTCGTTGCTGATGTGCCAAGGCATAGGCGGATAGTAACGATGGTCGTTGATGAGTGTGCGGTCGACGAAATACCAGTCGACAAGGAATGCACGTTGCAAGGCGTACACCACACTGCCACGCAGACGCATGTGGGTGTCGCGCCAGGGCAGAGTGCCACCATGCAATCCCTTGACATAGCGCAAAGCTATGTTCATTCCGCCTATGAATCCTTGCGTGCCGTCGATGACGCATACCTTGCGGTGGTTGCGATAGTTCACCTTACTGGTGAAGGCTGGAAATCGTACGGGCATGAACGAACGCACCTTTACGCCTGCCTGACGCATACGGTCGAAGAAACGTTCGGGCACTCGCCAGCATCCTACGTCGTCATATATCAGGCGCACCTCTACCCCTTCGCGCGCCTTGGCAATAAGGGCATCACTTACAAGACGGCCCAGCGGGTCGTCGGCAAAGATGTATGTGTCGAGATGAATGTGGTTGGTGGCGCCCTTTATGGCTTGTAGCAGAGCCGGAAAAAACTGATAACCGTCGGTGTAGAATTCTACAGCGTTGTCCTTAAAGGGTAGCGACATGCTCTGATTGGTAAACAGTCGGACGAGTGAGGAGAAGTATTCGGGCATTCGCAAATTGCGCTGCTCTACAAATTCAAGCATCGAACGCTTTGACAATTGGTCGAGCGAGCGCCCTGATATAAGTTTCATCTTGCGCGTGTTCTGTCCGAAGAAGATGTACAACACTATGCCTACAACGGGCACAAACAGCAATACCAGGACCCAAGCTATGGTCTTGGCAGGCTGGCGGTTGTCCATCAATACTGTCAGCATGATGCCGACTATCACCGCTACGTACAGAACTATGAATATCCAATGAACGTATATCATACTTCGGTTCCTCCCCTTCAACTCTCAACTAAATTACTTGAACCCTACAAGTTTGTGCGTCTGCAGCGACATTCGCCATTCGGGATGCTGCAGGATATAGTCGAAACAGCGCTTCACTATTTGGGCATTGCGTTCGGCATCCTGCACGTCGCAGGGTTGAAGGTATTTGTATTCGGCTATGATTCCGTGATCGTCGGGGTGCCGGGTGGTCTCTCCAAAGATACACTTCAGCTCGTTGCATCGCTTGATTTGGGTGTTGCCTTTGGGCGAACATGTTATCCAGTCGATGCCATCGACTATCGGATGGGTGCCGTTTGTCTCCATTGCCAGTTCGTAACCATGCTTGTGCAGAAGGTCGACCAAATGTCGGTCTACCTGAAGCGAAGGTTCACCGCCTGTGAGAACGACGAAGTGCGAGGGATAAGACTTAATCCGATTGAGTATGTCCTCGTCGCTCATCTCCTCGTATTGGGCGAAATCGGTGTCGCAAAACGGACACTTCAAGTTGCATCCGGCAAAACGAATGAATATGGCAGCACGCCCGGTGTTGCGCCCTTCGCCTTGCAATGAATAGAAAATATCGTTGACTCTTTTCATCTGAAACAGCATGCTTGTATACATGCAAAGCTTAAATGGTTCAATAATACGTTGTTATCAGCTATCTTAATCTTCTGCGTCGTAGATGGCTTTGTTGCCCTCGCTCTCCTGCACCATGCAGCGATAGCACTGCGGTATCTGCTCGGTCACCCATCGCGCTATGTTTTCGGCTGTAGGATTGAAGGGCAATACCTCGTTGAGATTGGCATGGTCGAGACGTTCTTGCACAAGTTGCTTGATGTGGGTGAAGTCTACCACCATTCCGTCGCTGTTCAGTTCGCGCGACTTGCAATAAACGGTGATGATCCAGTTGTGACCATGCAGGTTCTGACACTTGCTCTCATACGAGAGCTTAAGGCGATGACACGCCGAGATTTCAAGAGTTTTTTCGATGTAATACATAATGGTGTTGTTTTTGATTATTTATATTTACTACCGCAGGATTACTCCGACCTGCGGTAAGTTGCGTTTAAGCTATGATGTTGTTGCCCAACAGTCGGGCGAGTTTCGACCTCAGTTCGTGGGCTGTCTTATATTCTTCCATAAGCTGCATGAGTCGATCGTGGTCGCCAGATGCTTGCGAAATCTGCGCCTGGAGTTGTCGCAGACGCTGCTCGAGATAGTCCATTCGGAAGTCGTTGAGCAAATGTTCGGTCTGCTGACGTAGGTTTTCGATGCGGTTTTCTTCCTCTGCTTTCAGCTCGTCCTTGTTCTTCGGCTCAGCATTGACAGCCGTTTTCTGTTCATCGAGCATACGATACTTGTCTACACAAAGGTCGGTGGCTATGCGCGACACGTCCATATTCTCATGATGAATGAAGAATTGCTCGGCATTGAAGCCTTCGTCTTGACTATGCGCAACAGCCTCTTCGAGTATCTTTGCAAACAAAGGATTGGCAAGTTTCAGTCCGTCTACGCTCAGATTGTAGTCGACGTACTGCGCAATATTGAGGTTCATCACTCCTCCGTCTTCCGTTTCCACATTATTATATATAATAGTGTCGCCATAGCGGATTATCATTTCCACAAGCATACGCTCCACTTTCGATGCCTGTTCCAGTGGTGTTGTCTGGCTGACAGTAGGCTGCGGAGTCTGTATTCGTTGCTGTTGCTGTGTAGCGCGAGCCTCTTCCGAGGTGCGTTCTTCGCGGTTGTTGCGTATGAAACCGTTGAGTGTGTTGATGAGTGTAGCCTCATTGAGCCCCATACGCACCGAACAGTCGTGTATATAGGTGTCGCGCAGAATTGGATTTACTACAAACGAGATGCTGCGGATGATGGAATTGATTGCCTCCGAACGCTTCAGCGGGTCGCGTTCGTTGCGCAGCAGCAGGTCGGTTTTGAACTGTATGAAGTCGGTCTGATGTTCTTCTATATACTTACGGAAGTCGGCTGCCGTGTGTTTGCGCGAGAACGAGTCGGGATCGTCGCCATCCGGCAAGAGCAACACTTTAAGGTTCATACCCTCAGAGAGCAGCATGTCGGTTCCACGCATAGCCGCATGGATGCCAGCCGCATCACCGTCGTACAGCAGAGTGATGTTGGACGTGAAGCGATGGAGTATGTGTATCTGATGAATAGAGAGTGCCGTGCCCGAGTTTGCCACCACATTTTCTATGCCACACTGGTGCATTGATATGACGTCGGTGTAGCCTTCGACCATGAAAACACGGTCTTCCTTGGCTATAGCCTTCTTCGCCTGATACAGTCCGTACAACTCCCGGTCCTTATGATAAATCTCAGAGTCGGGCGAATTGACATATTTCTGATTGACACCCTTAGTGCGTGAGTCGAGCAATCGGCCTCCGAAGCCCACCACCTTGCCACTTATGCCTATCCACGGGAATATGACACGACCGGCATAACGGTCGATCAGTTCGCCACGGTCGTTCTTATAGCAGATGCCTGTCTTAAGAATGAACTCCTCCTTATAGCCCTTGCCGAGTGCGGCAGTGGCAAAAGCACGGCGGTCGGCAAGGTCGTAGCCGAGCTGGAACTTCTGTATTATGTCGTCGCGAAAACCACGGCTGCGGAAATACTGCATTCCTATGGCTATGCCGTCGGGGTCGTTCTGCATCTTGTCCTGGAAGTATTTCATAGCCCATTCGTTGACAATGAACATACTCTCGCGTTCGCTCTGCTCACGCTTTTCGTAGTCGGTGAGTTCGCGCTCTTGTATTTCGATGTGGTATTTGTTGGCAAGCCAGCGCAGAGCTTCGGGATAAGTCATCTGCTCATGCTCCATTATGAATCCTATAGGATTGCCTCCCTTACCGCAACCGAAGCAATGACACATGCCACGGGCAGGCGAAACATAGAACGACGGGGTCTTCTCGTCGTGAAAAGGACACAATCCCTTGTAGTTTGCCCCACTGCGTCGCAGCGTGACAAACTCCGAAACTACCTCAACAATGTTGGCTGCATCCTTTATTCTTTCTACTGTAGCGTGGTCTATCATCTGTCGTTAATGTTAACTATACTGTCGGCTTCATGACACAATAAGCCAAATACAAAGTTAACACTAAAATCTCAGACTGAGAAGCCTGCACAAGTTTTTTATCAAATTACAATATTATAGACGACTATTTTTTTATAATTTTGCACAAGCGTAAAACTCCATACACATTATTATGAATATAAAATCAATAGGCAACAAGATTAAGGGCAACCCCAAAATGACTGAAGGTACGGTGTATTCTATACTCGTGATTTGCGGCATTTCGCACTTCCTGAACGACATGATTCAGTCTATCATACCGTCCATCTACCCTATCATCAAGGACAAGTTCGGCTTCTCGTTTGCGCAGATAGGCATCATCACGCTCATTTTCCAGATGACTTCGTCGATTCTGCAACCCTTCACGGGCCTCTATGCCGACCGCCATCCGCGCCCTTACGCATTGTCTACGGGTATGTGTTTCACGCTTACCGGACTGCTATTGCTCGCCTTTGCCGAGAACTATCTGCTCATTCTGCTTGCCGTAAGCATTGTCGGACTTGGCTCGTCTATATTCCATCCCACCGCATCGCGAGTGGCTCAGATGGCATCGGGCGGCAGAAAGAGTCTGGCACAATCCATATTTCAGGTTGGAGGCAATGGCGGATCTGCTCTCGGACCGTTGCTTGCAGCCATAATCGTATTGCCCTTTGGCCAGCACTCAATATCGTGGTTTGCCCTCGCCGCGCTGCTTGCAGCACTCATCATGGTGCGACTCGGCGCATGGTACAAGGCACGTTTGGCGTACATTGCCGTTCACAAGCAGCACAATCCGACATTGAACAACGACATTTCGAAGCGTGCCAAATACTGGGCATTGTTCATTCTCGTAATGCTTGTATTCTCAAAATACTTCTACACATCGTGCATTACGAGCTACTTCACATTCTTCCTCATCGACAAGTTCGGAGTATCGGTGCAGACATCGCAACTCTGTCTGTTCGTGTTTCTTGCCGCCTTTGCCATCGGAACGGTTGCCGGCGGAATGCTGGGCGACAAGTTCGGCCGCAAATACGTCATCTGGTTCTCCATTCTCGGAGCCGCTCCATTTGCGCTGGCAATGCCCTTTGCCAACCTCGCATGGACCATTATATTCACATTTCTGTCCGGACTGATCATCGCTTCGGCCTTCTCGTCAATCGTAGTGTACGCCACCGACCTCATGCCCGACAAAGTAGGACTGATAGCAGGAATCTTCTTCGGTCTGATGTTTGGTCTGGGCGGACTCGGTTCTGCCTTCTTCGGATGGCTTGCCGACAAAACCAGCATCGAATTCATTTTCCGTGTGAGTTCCCTGCTACCTCTATTGGGCATTATAGCTGGCTTTCTGCCGAATACACAGAAAAAGAAATGACGTTAATATTTATTGTCTTCTCAAATTTTGAGAAGACAATAAATAAACGTATTTTTGCAAGAAAATAACAAAACTGTATGTACATATACTTCAAAGAAATCTATCCACTATTTGTAACATAACAGAATTGTCAAACCATTATAAATGAAACCATTATGAATAAAGAAATAAAGCACAACGGACCGTCAGCCAACGAACTGACACCATTTACTCCTACTCATCCTGGATCTATTCTTAAGGAAGAAATAGAATATCGAGGCATATCACAATGCAAGCTCGCTAAGGATATGGGAATAGGCTATTCTGCCCTGAACGAGATACTGAACGAACGCCGTCCATTAACCGAAAAGACCGCATTGCTTTTCGAAGCGGCTCTTGGAGTGAATGCCGAACCTCTCATGCACATGCAAATGAGCTATAATATGCAGACTGCAAGGAAGGACAGCAACTTCATGGAGAAACTCTCAAAAGTAAGACGCATCGCAGCAGTACTATAATTTATAGATAATACACGGTTTTAACAAGCCATTATAATAATACAACCTACATTTCACTAAACAAACAATGAATAAGAAATTACTGACAGGAGCTGTCGCCGCAATGGCTTTCCTCCTGCCCCAAACCGCAATGGGACAAACTGCGGACTTCAACATTATCCCACTACCGCAGCAGGTCGTTGCCGAAGCAAGCGCTCCGTTCGTGCTCAACACCAACACCGTCATCTATGTGCAGACCAACAGTCAGGACATGAAGCGCAACGCCACTATGCTTGCCTCATATATTCAGGAGGCTACAGGCATCCGCCCCACAATAGGCAAGTTGGTAAAGGGCAACCCAGCCATTATCCTTTCTATCGACAAGACCATCAGCAATGCCGAGGGCTACAGGCTCAACTCTGATGCCAAGCAGATACGTATAGCCGGCGCTTCGGCTGCGGGCGTGTTCTACGGTATCCAGACTCTGCGCAAGTCGCTGCCACTCTGCAACGGCAAGGCTACTCAGGTATCTATCCCCGCTGTTCACATCACCGACGCGCCACGCTTCGCCTATCGCGGAACCCACCTCGACGTGTCGCGCCATTTCGTAACTGCCGATTCCATACGACAGTTTATCGACATGCTCGCGCTGCACAATATCAACCGCTTCCATTGGCATCTCACCGACGACCAGGGATGGCGCATCGAGATAAAGAAATATCCGTTGCTCACCAAGATTGGTGCCAAGCGCGACCAGACCGTCATCGGCCATAACTCAGGCAAGTACGACGGCATTCCCTACGACGGCTATTACACACAGCAGCAGATACGCGACATCGTGAAGTATGCAGCCGACCGCTACATCACCATCGTTCCGGAGATTGACCTGCCCGGACACATGCAGGCTGCTCTCGCTGCCTATCCCGAACTCGGATGCACCGGAGGTCCGTACAAGGTATGGCAGATGTGGGGCGTATCTGACAACGTTCTGTGTGCCGGCAACGACAAGGTGATGACCTTCATCGACAATGTGCTCAAGGAGGTTACACAGCTGTTCCCGTCAAAGTACATACACGTAGGTGGCGACGAGTGCCCCAAGACCCAGTGGCAGAAGTGTCCCAAGTGTCAGGCCCGTATCAAGGCTCTACACTTGGAGGCAAAGGACGGACACTCAGCCGAGGAACGTCTGCAGAGCTATGTCATCACACACGCTTCCAACTATCTTAAGTCGCTCGGCCGCAACACAATCGGTTGGGACGAGATTCTTGAGGGTGGACTCGCCGAGGGCGCAACAGTAATGTCATGGCGAGGCGAAGCCGGAGGCATTGCAGCAGCCAAGCAGGACCACGATGTGGTAATGACTCCCAACAGCTACCTCTACTTCGACTACTACCAGTCGCTTGACAAGGCCAACGAACCGCTTGCCATCGGTGGCTATCTGCCCCTGCAGCGCGTATATTCTTACGAACCTATGCCTCAGGAACTCACCGCCAAGGAGGCCCGCCACATCATTGGCGTTCAGGCAAACATATGGACTGAGTATATGCCTACATTCAAGCACATGCAGTATATGGCTCTGCCACGTATGGCAGCATTGAGCGAGGTGCAGTGGACTCAGCCACAGCTGAAGGACTACACCGACTTCACCAACCGACTCATCGGACTCACCCATCTGTACGACCGACTCGGCTACAACTACGCCAAGCACCTCTACAACGTCAACATACATATCGACAGCGACACAAAGTGGCAGGAGATTGTTGTACACATGACCACTGCGGGCAACGCCGAGATTCGTTACACTCTCGACGGAAGCCAGCCTACTGCCAGCAGCACACTCTACACTGGTGCAATACATCTGCAGAAGTCTGCCAAGATACGTGCAGCCGCTTTCCGCAACGGCAAGAGCAGCAGCGTTACTGCGCAGGACGTGACGTTCAGCAAGGCTACAGCCTACCCCGTCAAGTTGCTCCAGCCGACACACAAGAGCTACACCTTCAACGGCGGTGCAGCCCTTACCGACGGACTTGTAGGCGACAAGGGCTTCGGCACAGGACGTTGGTTGGGATTCAGCGGCAACGACCTTGAAGCCGTTATCGACCTTAAGAAGCCCACAGACGTGTCGAGCGTGAGCCTCAACACATGCGTTGACAAAGGTTCGTGGATATTCGACGCCCGCAACATCGAGGTAAGCCTTTCTACTGACGGCGTAAACTTCACCTCTGTAGCCAAGCACTCTCTGCCTGCAATGGAAAAGAATTCAGCCGACAATATCAATACATACGAGCTGAAATTCTCACAAACCAAGGCTCGCTATATCAAGGTTTATGCCACTTCAGAGCACAACATACCCGACTGGCATGCAGGCAAGGGAAAGCCGGCATTCCTCTTCGTTGATGAAATCAGCGTAAAATAATACATTATAACAATCCTGCCAAGAAAGCCGTTCGGGCACTCTTTGGCAGGATTTTTTTGTGGCTCATCAGGAAAATGGAGTGATAATATAGTTTTAATAAGTACAAACTGTAGGAGGCTATGGCGTCCCCGCCATAGCCTGAGCAAGCAGGCAGTGCATATTATCAATAACAAGAATGTACAGACTAACTGCACAGGCTATGGCGGGGACGCCATAGCCTCCTACCATTTGCTTACCAATTAACTTACAAAATTGAACTTATAATATTATCACTCCATATTCCGGATTATTGGTAGAAATTCCTTCGTTTTACAAAAGGACTCAAAACGTTTTTCAAAAGGAGTCCTTTTACAATGCAAAACGAGTCCTTTTGGAGTGCAAAACGAGTCCTTTTGGAACGCAAAAGGAGCCCTTTTAGAATGCAAAAGGACTCCTTCTGGAATGCCGCTGTTGAAAAGCGGCGTTTTTATACTTGTTTTTCTTATTCTGCAACGCATTTCAGATTACCATCTAAGAGCCATTTCGGCAAGCGTCTTGCCTTGCTCTTCAGCATGATCATTGAGCTGTTTCAGATGGGCAAGCAACTCCGGAGTGAGCATGCTATGCTTAAGGAAATGCTCGCGAGCCATGCGGCTGTCCTGCAGTTTACTTCTTCACTTTGGTAGCCACAACGAAGTAGCCAATCAGGCAGCAGTAGGCTGCAAGCGAAGCAATCTGCGATAATGGGTTGGCAAGCCAGCCCTCCATCCATGCGTCACTCACAATGTGAACATTGCAGAAGCGCAGCAATGCCGATACAACACCCATCAGCGCACCGCCGGCAATGAAACCACTGGCAAGTAGAGTACCCTTCTCGTTGCGCTCACGGTTTACCTCAGCGTTCTTCGAACGGGTAGAAACATACCAGCTGATGATACCGCCCACGAGGAGCGGAGTGTTCAGTTCGAGCGGGATGAACATACCGAGTGCAAACGCAATGGCAGGTATCTTGAAGAAGGTGAGTACGATTGCGATGACAGCACCAACTGCATACAATGCCCAAGGAGCACCAACACCGTTCATCAACGGGTCGATTACGGCAGCCATGGCATTGGCCTGAGGAGCGGCAAGCTGTCCGCTTGCAAAACCATAGGTATGGTTAAGCAGTATCATAACGCCACCCACAGTAGCAGCCGAAACGAGTGTGCCGAGGAATTTCCATGATTCCTGCTTGGCAGGTGTCGTTCCGAGCCAGTAACCAATCTTCAAATCGGTGATAAAACCGCCCGCCATCGACAGAGCTGTACATACAACGCCACCCATGATGAGCGCAGCCACCATACCGCCAGTGCCCTTCAGTCCAACGGCTACAAGCACTACCGAGGCAAGTATGAGCGTCATGAGCGTCATGCCCGAAACGGGGTTGGAACCTACGATGGCAATGGCGTTGGCTGCAACTGTGGTGAAGAGGAACGCTATAACGGCTACAAGCAGAATGCCTACAACTGCAAACAGCAGATTGCCGTCCATCACTCCAAACCAGAAGAAGATGAATGTGGCAATGAGAGTGACGATACTGCCTATAGCGATAATCTTGAATGAGATGTCGCGCTGTGTGCGTACGGTGTCAGCCGAAGCCTTTGCACCGCCCTTCATTTCGTTGGCTGCAAGCGATACGGCTCCCTTGATGATGCCCCACGACTTGATGATGCCGATGATACCAGCCATAGCGATGCCACCGATACCAATGCTCTTGCCGTAATACTTGAATATCTCCTCAGCCGACATTGCTCCTACGGTCTGCGTAATCTCCGGATTCCAGATGTTAAGAACCTGGTCGTGGAACACAATAGACATTCCCGGCACGATGAGCCACCATACGGCAAACGAGCCAAGACATATTATGAACGCATACTTCAGACCGATGATGTATCCCAAACCGAACACGGCAGCACCGGTGTTCACCTTGAACACGAGCTTTGCCTTGTCGGCTGCCATCACGCCCCAATCCATTACGCGAGTGGTGAAGTTCTCGTTCCACCAGCCTACTGTTGCTACGATGAAGTCGTACAAACCGCCTACCAGACCGGCTACGAGCAACGGCTTGGCCTGCGAACCGCCCTTCTCGCCGCTGACGAGAACCTGTGTGGTGGCTGTTGCTTCAGGGAAAGGATACTTGCCGTGCATGTCCTTGACGAAATACTTGCGGAACGGAATCATAAACAGAATTCCGAGTATACCGCCCAACAGCGAAGAGAAGAATACTTTGAAGAACGAAACACTCATCTCGGGATACTTTGCCTGCAGGATATAGATAGCGGGCAGGGTGAAGATGGCACCTGCTACGATAGTACCCGAGCAGGCTCCGATACTCTGTATGATGACGTTCTCGCCCAAAGCCTTGTTGCGCTTGGCGGCTGTAGACACGCCTACGGCAATGATGGCGATAGGTATGGCAGCCTCAAAAACCTGTCCTACCTTCAGTCCGAGATAGGCTGCGGCGGCTGAGAACAGCATAGCCATGATGATACCCCATGTCACCGACCACATATTTACCTCGGGATAGGTCTGCCCAGGCGACATAATCGGCTTGTACTCCTCACCCGGCTTCAACTCGGTGAAGGCGTTGTCGGGCAATTGGATTTGCTCTTTTTCTTTTTCCATGTTATAGTGTTATTTGTTATTAATTGTTCCGTTCGTAGTATATTTTGCAAAGTTACAACTTTGTAACTATAAATCTGTGCTAAACCGGGAAAATATATTTAAATTTGCAGACAACAAATATATATTGAAATGAACCGAACCAAAAGACTATTGACAGCTACTGTGGCTGCCGCTTTTGCCGGATTACAATCGTTTGCCGGCAACGATCTCACTATGATAGTAGGCACTTACACCGACCAGAGCACTTCTGAGGGCATGTATGTATATCGCTTCAACCAAGAAAGCGGAAAGGCTGAAGCCGTCAGCAGCATCAAGTCGGGCAATCCGTCGTTTCTCATCTTCAACGACAATGCAACCCGTGTGTACGCCGTCAACGAATACGATGACGAGCGACGTGGTGCAAGTGCATTCAGCTTTGACGCTTCTAAGGGCATACTTTCGCTCATCAACAGCCAGCATTGCGGCACTTCTGCCAGCTCACACGTCAAGAATATGCCGGGTGCTGCGCCTTGCAACATTATGATTTACGGCCGTCATCTGGTGACTTCCAACTACAACGGTGGCGACATCTCGGTATTTCCTATCCATGAGGACGGCTCTATAGGAGCGGAAAGCCAGTATCTTTCGATGTTCAAAGGCAATGATGTGGATGCGCATATTCATTGTTGCCGCATCACTCCCGACCGCCGTTACATGATAGCCAACGACCTTGGCAACGACTGTATATGGCGTTTTGACATCAACAACACCGATAATGCATCACCAAGCAACGCCGACAAAGCATTCTTAAGCAACCCAAAGGAGATATACACAGCGCCCAAAGGCACCGGACCGCGACATATTGTGTTCAACAAGAAGGGCGATGTGGCTTATCTGATTGGCGAACTTGACGGCAGCATTACGGTGCTTGGCTACAACAACGGCAATATGCGTGAGTTGCAGCGTGTGCAGGCTTCGCTTACCAAGACGCTTGGAAGTGCCGACATTCATATCTCGCCCGACGGCAAATTTGTCTACGCTTCACACCGACTGAAGGACGAAGGAGTGTCCATTCACGCTGTAGATGCAAAGACAGGATTGCTCACCAACGTTGGATTTCAGCCCACATCAGCCCATCCACGCAATTTCGCCATCACTCCAAACGGCAAGTATCTGCTTGTAGCGTGCCGCGACAGCAACGTGATTGAAGTATTCAGACGCGACAAACTGACTGGAAAACTCACTAATACACACAACGACATAAAGCTCGGCAAACCCGTATGCATACAGTTTGCCTATAAATAATGAATAAGGTATAAGCCTAATGGCGGACTGAAATAGCCCAAACAAAAACGGCGGAGCATCCTTTGCAGGAGCTCCGCCTTATTTGTTTATGCAGCCGTTCAAGCTATATATTGCTATTGTTCAAGCTATATGTTACAGCTGTTCAAGCCGCATACTGTTTGCTAGATTGATGTTTAGAACATCTTGTCAGGGTAAACACCCTCGTCGTGCAACTTCTGGAACTTCTCGACTGTGCCGGGACGATCCTCAGGATAAGTTACGCCGAACCACTTAGATGTAGTATCGAGAACCTCGCAAGTAGCTGTACCGTCGTTGATGAGCTTATCAACCATGAGCGGAATGAAGAACTCGCTCTTGAGGTTTGACATGTTCTTCGGGTCAGAAAGGAATGTCTTGAAGAACTCGTTGCTGTACTCGAAGTAGTCAGGAGTGAAGCCCCAGAAGTTCATTGAAACCGGTGTGTTGTCAGGAATAGATACCCATGTCTCGCCATCCTCGTCGAGATACTTAACAACACCGTCGATGCGCTGGATCTTTGTACGCTCTACTACAGATGTAAGGTGATGAGCGTCGTCGTTAGAACAAACGCCACGGCTTACTGTACCGCTATCAGACAATGTGTTGCCGCAACGGAAACCTACCATAGCATACTTGCCCTTTGAACCCTCAGGAAGCTCGCTGAGCCACTTGCCCATAACGTTGAACGAGTCACGATCGTAGAAATCGTCGCAGTTGATTACTGCAAACGGCTCGTTGATAACGTTCTGACCCATCATGACAGCGTGGTTTGTACCCCAAGGCTTTGTACGGTCAGCCGGACATGTGAATCCCTCTGGCAGTGCGTCAAGGCTCTGGAACACGAGCTCGCAAGGAATGTGACCCTCGTATTTAGAAAGAACGATACGGCGGAAGTCATCCTCGAAATCCTTACGGATAACGAATACGAGCTTGCCGAAGCCTGCATTGATAGCGTCATAGATAGAGTAGTCCATGATGGTTTCACCATGAGGACCGAGCTCATCGAGCTGCTTCAGACCGCCATAACGGCTGCCCATACCTGCAGCGAGGAGAAAAAGAGTTGGTTTCATAATCTTATTTTATTAGATTTGGTTTTATCGTAAAATCTAGATTCGCTCTGACTTTTAGCCTATAGCAATGGCAAAAGTAACAAATAACGTTGGAATAAAAAAGTTTTTACTTAGTTTTTTGCTTACAAATTGCCATTTATAGGGGTATTTGAATGACTTTTTATATAAGACATGAGATTGCTCATAGAAAGACATGAGATTGCTCTTGCAAAGGCTTTACGTTCCTTATATTATTATTCCAAGCCCTGCAGCACTACAATCTGAGGAGTTCGCAATGCCGGTTTCAGCTCGCCGCCTATGTAGAAGCATCCCTTCTGTGTGACAACCATCTGCGCTCCGGCACGTGCCAGGCTCTTATCGGCAAACCGTGTTTTAACCCACGCTTCGCTGACTACATCGTATTCATAGAGATTTCCGCTGAAGCGATACCAAGAGATGGGCTGATTGAGATAGTCAGACTGCTTAACCAGCTCGTAACGGCCGCTTATTGCATCAAGGAAGATGTCCTTGTTGACGCCGCCAGTGGCGTATATCTTGCCATTAAAGGTCCATGCTATGCCACCGGCAAGGGTCATCTCGCGACCTTCAACCGACTTCGGTGCAGCCACACTCGTCCACTTCCCGGTAGCAATATTCATGCAGCATCCCGTGGTATGCACTTCGCTTTGGGCGCCATTGGCAAAGAATCCGCCCCAAACATAAAGCTTTCCGTCGAGCGCAGCGGCTACGGGTTGCACTCGGGCTGAGCCCGGCATACTGCCGATATTGCTCCATGAGAGATTGGCAGCGTTCAAATTGAGAGCCAGAACGTCAGCCGACGGTTTGCCGTCGTGATTGCCTCCCACCACAAATACGTTGCCCTCGCTTTGCGCCACAGCCATATTGTCTACCGTGCAGGGCAGGTCGGCAAGGCGCTTAACGTCGGCACGCCCGCCAACTCCATCGAGATGGATGCTATAAACCGACTTCAACGCACGGTTGCTGTTGTTGCCTCCGATGAACAGAAGGCTGTCGCCACTCACTACAGTCACTCCATAGGCAGCCGGTTCGGGCAGCATTCCTACGAGTCGCCAGTTGAGAACATCACCGTCAACGGGTGCCGCATATATTCCGGCGTAGTAAGTCTTCTTGCCAGGCGTGGGAAAATTGCATCCGCCAGCCACGACAATCCAGTCGCCAATCTGTGCTGCGTAGCATGCCGACACGCCCAGCGAATAGCCGGGTTCGGTAGCCGGAAAGCCAAAGACGGGGCGTACGCGTTGGGCAGAAGCTGATGTATGGAATATCGTAACGAACAATATGAAGAGGAATAAGATTCTTTTCATTGGGCAATATATAGGTTTGTTGCAGTATAAAAGGGTGTGGCACGACTTGTAGGTCAAGTTTCTGCCACACCCTATCATTTAATTGTAATACTAACCAAGTTTCTTCAATATCTCCTGGCAGAGCATATAGCTCTTGATCATCATGCGCGGAATATGGAACGGACCTTTGAAAAGGTTGCCCTTAGCGGGCTGTGCCACTGTGCCGTCGCGATGCAGATAGCCATACCACTCGCCGTATTCGGCATCGGGGAAGTGGGCGTATGTCCACTCGCTGATGCGCTCATGGCGATACAGATACTTCTCGTCGCCGGTGCCGAGGTAGGCATAGAGCGATGCGATGATGGTCTCGCACTGCGGCCACCAGAACTTCATGTCCTGCGAATAGTCCTGCACCGGGAGGTTCTTACAGTCACGGAAGTTGATGATTCCACCGTATTGTTTGTCCCAACCCCAGTCCCATGACCAGTCAAAAATTTGAAGAGCCATATCGAACATAGGCTTGTCCCAACCGCGCAGCTTTGCCTCTTCCATGATAAACCATGATGTCTCGATGCAATGGCCGGGGTTGATTGTGCGGGTTTCGTTGGTGTCGATGAACTCGCCGTTCATTCCTACTGTCTCAAGCAGACACTTGAATTCGGGGTGGATGAAGTATTTCTTGAGTTTCTCTATCGACTCGTCAATCTGTGCAGTGAGCTTCGGGTCGTCGATGACCTTGCGTATGCAAGAACCCACATTGATGAGAATCATGATGATGCTGTGGCTCTGCAGCTGCACGTTCGGTTCGAACTTGGCAGGCAGGAAGCCCGGAGTAGCGAGGAAGCGCTGTGTATCCTCGAACACCTGGAGTGCGCGCTGTGCCCAATGCTGGTCGCCTGTGGCGAGTGCATACTCCGACATTGCTATCGCTGCGAATGTCTCCGAGAATACATAACGGCGCTTGCGCAAGGGCTGTCCTTCGGCTGTCACCGAGAAATACATGTGGCCCTGCTCGTCGAAGCAATGCTTCTCGATAAACTCAAGTGTCGACTTGGCTGCGTCAAGCCACTCCTGGTTCTTCTCGATATTGTTGTATGCAAAGGCGCAAATGAATGCAAAACGGCCCTGGAACCATACCGACTTGGTTGTATCCATCAACGATCCGTCACGATTTACGCAAGTATAGACTCCGCCATTGACCCGGTCCCAACCGTGTTCCATCCAGAACGGCATGATGTTCTCGGTCAGATCCTTCTTGTACGAGTCTGCCCAAGACTTAATATATTCTTTTACGTTCATTTCTTTATAGTTTGTTCGTCAGCCGACGATGGTTTAGAACTTGTTGGCACGCTCAAAGAAACCTATCTCCTCAAGCTCCTTCTTCATCTGAGCCTCTTCCTCATCGGTCATGTTGCGGAACGGTACACGGTTTGGTCCGAGGTCGAAACCGAGGAGCTTCATAATGCGCTTGCCGCCAACGATGTTGCCGCGGAAGTGGCAGATGACGTTGATTACGGCCTGTGAGAAGTTCTGCTTCTCGCGTGCTGTCTCGATGTCGCCGTTGTTCCAAGCCTCGATGATGCCTGTAAGCTCACGTCCGTTGTAGTTGGTTGTGCCACCGATGCCACCGCGAGCGCCACCCTGTGCAAGGCTCGGGAGTATTGTCTCGTCCTGACCATGGAGCATATCATACTTGCCATCGGCATAGAGACGGCACTGGTTGTACTCATAGAGCGACTCGTATGTGTACTTGATGCCGGCAAAGTTGGCTATGCGGCCATCGACAGCCTTAAGCAAGTCGAGCATAGGCAGATAAGCGCCGTTGAATGCAGGGATATGATAGTAGTAGAAGGGAAGGTTGGGAGCGGCGTTGGCGATTGTCTCGCAGTACTCCACAAGTTCCTCTATGCGACCGATTTTCGGGAATGGAGGAGCCATCGAACCGATGCCCCATGCACCGATTTTCTGTGCATGCTCAGCCAGACGCACACTCTCGCGCAGGCAGCAGCTGCCTACATGTACTATCACCTTGAAACCTTCCGGAGCTACCGACACCCAACGCTCGGCAAGCAGCATGCGCTCCTCGGTGGTGAGCATGTAGCCCTCGCCCGACGAACCGTTGATGAAAACGCCCTTGAGTCCGTTCTTCTGCAACATCTTGGCATAAGCCTCGATTGGTTCAAGATTGACGTCACCGTTTGCATAGAAAGGTGTAAACGGAGCGTCGATAAGTCCGATAATCTTTTCCATAGTCTGTTTGTATTTAAAAGTATGTAATATTAAACCTTATATTTATATATAATATGTGTCTGACGCAGGATTACTCCTTGTTGTCGGTTGTAGGCTTCAGACAGCTCAGCTGCAGCACGAGTGCCACGAGCACGATGCAGCCCAGCACGGCAAAACCAAGTCCGAGGTTGCCTCCGTCGGTCCATTTGCCCAACAGGTGTGTCACGGCAGCACCGGCAAACACGCCCACCATGTTCATGACACCGTAAGCTGTAGCGCGATACTTGGCTGAGATAATCTGGCAGAGTATAGGCATGTTGTTGGCGTCGAACATTCCGTAGCCCATACCGAAGAGCAGTCCGGCTCCTACTACAGCCACGATGCTATGACCGAAGCCCAGCAATACGAGTGCAGGGATGGTCATACCAAGTCCGATGGCGCTGGTATAGACACGTCCGCGTATGTTGCGCAGCACCCACTTGTCCGACAACACGCCACCCACGATGACGCCTATGAACGACGAGGCGGCAATGGTAATGGTCGACATAGGTCCGGCTTGCGACATAGGGATGCCGAGATTCTCGGCAAACAGCGTCGGCAGCCAGTTCTTGGTGGCCCAACCCGGCAGACTCGGAACGGCAAAATAGATAAGTATCACCCAGAAAGCCCAGGTTGAGAACACCACGCTAAGTCCGCGCCATACGGTCTCCTTAGGCTGATTCGCTGTGGGATTGACTGCTGCTACGGCTGCTGTACCCTTATGCTTGTCGTGCAGCAGAAGGGCGAGCACTACCGAGTAGGCTATACCGATGATGCCAAACCAATGGAATGTAGAGTGCCATGAGAACATGGCGGCAACTGTTGCGCCGAATCCACCTATTGCCTGACCTACGTAAAGACCGGTCATGTGGATGCCTATGGCGAGCGAACGCGACTTGCCTTCGTGCCAGTCGGCTATGAGCGAGAGTGCCGACGGGATGTAAAGCGCCTCGCTTATACCCATAAGAGCACGCAACCAATAGAGCTGCTGAAAGTCGGTGGCGTAGCCCATAAGATAAGTCACAGCCGACCAGACGAACAAACTGCCTACTACGAGCTTCTTTCGGCTCACACGGTCGGCTACCACTCCGGCAAACGGGCTGACAATTCCGTATATCCAAAGGAAAACAGCCATCAACGCACCGAAAGCCTCAGCTTTGTTCAGTTCGGCAATGTCGGCCTTCATAGCCTCCTGCATTGTGGAGAGCATCTGACGGTCCATGTAATTCAATAGGGCCACAACCCAGAGCAGCGCAACGACTACCCACGGGTAAAACTTACTTCTTTTCATCAGTTTCTATCAGTTAGTGTATACTTAATATTTGGGTTTTAGTTTATTCGATTAGTTGGACAGACTGTCGATTAAGCCTGCACTTGATGTTCACTTTGCAAAAGTATACTTTTTTTCTATATTAAGCAAGTTAAATAAAATATTTTTTTAACCCAATTAATTTATTTACTATTTTTAATAAAGTAACACCTCTAAATTACAGCAAAAACCACTCTGAATTATGGGTGCAATCCTATGGTTTTGCAAAAGGACTCCTTTTGGCGAGTAAAAGGATTCGTTTTGGATTGCAAAAGGACTCCTTTTGGTGAGTAAAAGGACTCGTTTTGGAAGGCAAAAGGACTCCTTTTGAAAAGCAGGGGTTTTAGGTGGGGGAAACTGGGGGTGAATGAATGGAATGCGAGAGTTACACCTTATTATATATATAGGGTTAGGATTATTATATATACGGAGTTGGGATTTGGTAATGATATTGCATGGCAATGGAAACTAAAGCATTCAATACACAATACGTGGAGACCGAACAGCAAGCCAACCTACCAACTGTAGGAGGGTATAGCATCCCTGCTATACCCACTCAATCAACTGTAAATGAAGGCTAAGTGGGTAGGGCAAGGATGCCCTACCCTCCTACATTTGTTGCATTCAACCAATATAACTGACTTTTTAACACACACTCTTAATACCGAATTGCTGCTCAGGTTATGGCGAGGACGCCATAACCTCCTACCATTAGAAGTGCTGCAGAATTCCATTGCAGCCCTTTCCATCTCCTATTTCTGTCATTTTGTCAGTAATCGATTGATTTTCAGCACGTTATTCTGTCATTTTGTCAGCCCAGCAAGCTATGGAATATAGTTTGTGTTTATAGTTATCGAAAGCGAAAAGCTTTAATACAAGAAATCAGAATAAATCAAGAAAGGAGAACAAAATATGACATTCGACAAATTCACAATCAAAGCCCAAGAGGTTGTTCAAGAGGCTGTCAACACCGCACAGCGCCAAGGACAACAGAGCATTGAGCCGGTACACCTGTTGAAGGGTGTGATGGTGAAGGCCAAAGACGTAGCCACATACATCTTCCAGAAGCTCGGAGTCAATGCCAATCAAATAGACACAGTTGTCGACAGCGAGATACAGCGACTGCCACGTGTTCAAGGTGGACAGCCATATCTCTCTAACGACGCCAACAACGTGCTTCAACGTGCGCAGGACTTCGCCACTAAGAACGGCGACGAGTTCACAAGTGTTGAGCCGATATTGCTCGCACTGCTTCAGGTAAATTCTACAGCAAGCCGCATTCTGAAGGATGCCGGCATGACGGAGGCTGAAACCGTGAAGGCAATTCAGGAACTGCGACAGGGTCAGAAGGTGCAGTCGCAGTCGGGCGACGAGAACTATCAGAGTCTTGAGAAATACGCCAAGAACCTCGTTGAGGAAGCCCGCCAAGGCAAGCTTGACCCGGTTATAGGCCGTGACGAGGAGATTCGCCGTGTGCTTCAGATTCTGTCGCGCCGTACCAAGAACAATCCTATTCTTATAGGTGAGCCGGGTACCGGTAAGACGGCTATCGTTGAGGGACTGGCTGAGCGTATTGTTCGTGGCGACGTGCCCGAAAACCTTAAGGACAAGCAGCTCTACTCATTGGATATGGGTGCGCTTGTGGCTGGCGCCAAGTACAAAGGCGAGTTTGAGGAGCGCCTGAAGAGCGTCATCAAGGAGGTGACCAACAGCGACGGCCGCATCATTCTCTTCATCGACGAGATTCACACTCTTGTAGGTGCAGGAGGTGGCGAGGGCGCTATGGACGCTGCCAACATCTTGAAGCCGGCTCTTGCACGTGGCGAATTGCGCAGCATCGGTGCCACAACCTTGAACGAATACCAGAAGTATTTCGAGAAGGATAAGGCTCTGGAGCGCCGATTCCAGACGGTCATGGTAGACGAGCCTGACGAGCTTTCAGCCATCTCAATACTGCGTGGATTGAAGGAACGCTATGAGAACCATCACAAGGTGCGTATTCAGGACGATGCCTGTATAGCTGCCGTGAAACTCTCTGAGCGCTACATCAGCGACCGCTTCCTCCCCGACAAGGCCATCGACCTTATGGACGAGGCTGCTGCCAAACTGCGTATGGAGCGCGACTCTGTACCGGAGGAGCTCGACGAGATTACACGTAAGCTGAAACAGCTTGAGATTGAACGCGAGGCCATCAAGCGCGAGAACGATGCCGACAAGATTGCACAGCTCGACAAGGACATTGCCGAACTGAAAGACCAGGAGAGTTCGTTCCGTGCAAAGTGGGAAAGCGAGAAGGCGCTGGTCAACAAGATACAGCAGGACAAGCAGCAGATAGAACAGTTGAAGTTTGAGGCTGAACGTGCCGAGCGTGAAGGCAACTACGAGCGCGTGGCTGAGATACGCTACGGCAAACTCAAATCGCTCGACGACGACATCAAGTCGATACAGAACCAGCTTAAGTCTACACAAGACGGCAACGCCATGATTCGCGAAGAGGTGACTGCCGACGACATAGCCGAAGTGGTAAGCCGTTGGACTGGAATACCCGTAACGCGAATGATGCAGAGCGAACGCGAGAAGTTGCTGCATCTGGAGGAGGAACTTCACAAGCGTGTAATTGGTCAGGACGAGGCTATACGTGCGGTGAGCGATGCCGTACGCCGCTCACGTGCCGGACTGCAGGACCCGAAACGTCCTATCGCTTCGTTCATCTTCCTCGGCACAACGGGTGTAGGTAAGACCGAACTGGCTAAGGCTTTGGCTGAATACCTCTTCAACGACGAGACGATGATGACGCGTATCGACATGAGCGAATATCAGGAGAAGTTCAGCGTAAGCCGTCTTATCGGTGCGCCTCCAGGATACGTAGGCTATGACGAGGGTGGTCAGCTCACCGAGGCTGTACGCCGCAAGCCTTACTCTGTAGTGCTGTTCGATGAGATTGAGAAGGCTCACCCCGATGTGTTCAACATCCTCTTGCAGGTATTGGACGACGGCAGACTGACAGACAACAAGGGTCGCACGGTCAACTTCAAGAACACCATCATCATAATGACCTCAAACCTGGGCAGCCAGTACATACAGGGACAGTTTGCAGGCATCACGCCTCAGAACCGCGACCATGTAATCAGCGACACCAAGGCAAAGGTTATGGAGATGCTCAAGAAGACGATACGTCCGGAGTTCCTCAACCGTATCGACGAGACCATCATGTTCTTGCCGCTCACCAAGGCAGAAATAGCTCAGGTAGTGACATTGCAGATGAACGCCGTGAAGAAGATGCTCGAGCCGCAGGGATTCACTCTCAACGTTACTCCTGCCGCCATCGACTTCCTCGCCGACGAAGGTTTCGACCCGGAGTTTGGTGCACGTCCGGTAAAGCGTGCCATACAGCGCTGCGTACTCAACGACCTCTCTAAGAAGATTCTCTCTGACGAGGTTAAGCGCGAGCAGCCAATCACCATCGATGCCGACAACAACGGACTCGTGTTCCGCAACTAAGCAGAACAGAATTCGCAAGCAAGCGAAACATGATTCGCAAGCAAGCGAAACGCATAGACATAATAAAAGGGAGCGCCAAGACTCATAACACTGAGTTTTGGTGCTCCCTTTTTATTTCGTTTATTCTGCCATGATACTGTCATGGTATTTTGCTACAAGTTCCTTGGCAATCTGCTTGCTGTCGCCAATGGGCTTGTCGCTGAAGTTGCCCAGACACTGCTGCCACCAGTAACGTTCGAAAGTGGTCACTGCATCACGATATACAGCAAAGTGGTCTTCGTCAAATGACCTGCCCTCATCGAGTGCCTTGTTGACATGATTGAAGAACATACGCCAACGTTCGCCATAGAAAGTCTTGGTAAGTCCTGCCCATGTTCGGCTGGCATAGTCGTTGAGCAGCTGGTCCTTGTCGCTCCATGTGGTGATAAGGTTGCGTGCGTTCTGCTCATAATAGCGAGCCTCGCGCAATGAGTCGCCACCCCATGAGCGGGCGTCCTTGATCCACTTGCCCACGAGGAAGAACTCCTGCGTGGCAACAATACGGTCTACATCATTGATTATGCCCATCATGTCTTTCTGCAAACTCGACATCTGAGCACGGTCGCGACGATTGTAAGCCTGCTCATACTTGCGGAAAACCGTAAGGAAATGGTTGCTCAAGAGCTGGCGCGTCAGGTTAGCAACGTCAAACTCATAAGCCCTTTCTTTCGAGTCGGCCTTAAGCATCAGCTCCGTAGCCTGAAGCAATGTACGGTTGGTATACTTTATGCGAGGATTGGCATAATAGGTGCGATACTTGCCAAAGGTAGGACGTATGTTGATGAGCGGACACTGACCAGGAACAGAAGGTGCCACGTATATGCTGTCAATGAGTAACCGCCATGCCTGACGTGCATTCTGGTCGGCCTTGCCTGTACGTTGGTCGGCAAGGGCTCGTGTCCATGCAGGTATGTCACGATGGGTCTTGAAGTCCCAAGCCTTTTCGAATACATACGAGTACATAAACGGATTGCAGTCGAAGCCCTCAAGAGTAGAACCAATACCGGTGAAGTTTTTGCCTCCGTTCTTGAATGTGTTCTCAAGCAACTTGTTCACATTCTTGACATCGCCCACTAGCATCGTATTGCCACCGAAGTTGCCAAGGTAGCACCATATATATGGTACACCGAAGTATTTGTTGGTACGCTGCCACACTTCCTGACGTTCGCAGTAGTAGTCGAGCAGCAACTGGCGGTCTGCAGGGAATGATGTGATGTACGGTTTCACACGGTCGTTGGTCCAATACTTGCGCTCGTTCCAGAACAACCAAGTCATCTGAAGCCATACGGCATCCTTATCTGCCTTCTCAAGCGCCTCATATACCTGTCGGCTAACGCGTCCGAGATATTCAGGTTCCCAACTTGGCGGCATCAATTCGTTGAAGAGGTCGATGCCGTAAACATGGTCGGTGCCATAGAGTTTGGTCTCGGTCTCAATGAACTTCTTCTGCACCACGGTGAAGAGCGAGTCCATAGGGTCGAGAAACGAGCACGCATACTCGTCGGGATAGCCCGACCATGCTTCAAGACGTGTTATCTTGGCCTTAGGGAATATACGCGACAGTTCACGAGGCACGTGTCCTGCAAAAGCAGGCAGCACCGGACGCATGTTGAACTGACGTTCGCGTGCTGTGATTTTCTGCTGTAATGCAAGCTGACCGTCAAGCCACGACATTGGCAACGGACCTCCCCAATAGTCAATATTGAGCATGCGGTGCCATGGCAGATGCGAAGGTCCGGTGAAATATGCACGCACTTCCTTGTCACTCAGTCCCATCTCAGTCCATACCTTATACCATATAGACTCCTGACCGGTTATGGCAAGCGGAAGATTGATGCCGTTCAGAGCCATCCAATCGATGAAATGCTCCCACTCATCCCACTTCCACCACGGCATAGTGTAGCCGAATGTACAGTAGTTGAGGAAGAAGCGGTCCTTGACACGTGCCTTAATGGTGACTGGCTTAGACACTTTTGGCATCTGTGCAGGCAAAGTGTAAGTGTCTGACTTTATCCATCCCACATCGGCATGACAATAATATTTAAGGAAATGATTCAGTCCTACAGCCATCGAATTGGCATTGTTGCCACTGATGACAGTCTTGCCACCCTTTGATTCAAGACGGAAGACATCGGCAGAACCGCTTATTTGCCTGAAATCAATAAGATTCTCATACTGTGGAGCGATGCGATGTACAAGCCCTTTGGCCACATCGACATCACTCTCAGCACCTTTTGCCACGAGCATGACGCACAAAAGGATCAATGATGCAAAAAGTTTCTTCATATTTCTTGTTGTTTAATCAGTTGCCGTCTGGATTGCTTAAGTCACATCCGTAATAATGAGCCAGTTCCTCATTATCGGCAAATACGATTGTACGGAATGTTGTCGGGTTGGTGTAAGGATTATTGTATCCAACAAGAGCCTTGTTGGTGTTAAGCTCACCGGTGTTCCATCCTGGTGTCCATCCGCAATAAACGCCGTTCATGTCCTGCGCATTGTTGTAACGTTCTACGCTCGTGCCCTTATAGCCACGATGAATGCCCAACTCCAGACGCTTTGCATCGAAGTAGTTGCGACCTTCGCCCCAGAACTCAATCTCTTTCTGATAGATCAGTTCTTCGATAAACGAGGCGTTGTCGGTAGCTGTACATGTGTAGTTAGGGTTACGTGTCTTTATGAGATTTACGAGCGTTGTCTTTGCAGTTGCTATTCCCTTAGTGTGCATTTCGGCCTCAGCCTTGATGAAGTACATTTCCTCTACACGCATCATCGGGAAATCGGTAGCACCGCCAATGTCTTCGTTGGTATAGTTGCCGTTATGCGGACGGAACTTGATGTTGACATACAGCCACGGCCATGCCTTGAATCCCAGTGAGCTGTTTATGCGCGAACGTATCCATGCTGCATTGCTCGTAAGACGATAGGTGGCACCGTCGCTGACACGACCGTCGTATTCGGTGCTCCAGTCATCCTCATCGGTAGAGAGGTTATTGTTGTCGGCAGTCTTGTTATACTTATTGTTGATGAAGTTGCCTTTATTATCACGCTCCACCTTATAGGGTTCGCCTTCAACCTGGTTGGTCGACTTGTAGAAGAAGTCAGGACCAAGCCACGACTTCTTACGGAAGTCGGTGTCGGGCAGACGCTCGTACATCTTGCGGTCGAGCGAACGTCCTACACGCCAACCATAAGGTGAGAAGTCGGTCTCAGTACCAAACAACATGGCAAAGCCGAACGATCCCCACGCACCTCCATGGGCTGCGTATGTGTTGCTTTCGGAAATGGAAGTGGCAAGCATCCATGAGTTTTGCGTTGTGCGACTGTTGAATCCTGTGGTAGGATCGGTCCACTGGTCTTCGGTAAGTGGTGTGCATCCCGATGTCTCTATAGCCTTCTTGGCATACTCCTCGGCTTTGGTCCAAAGCGCATTCGCATCCTTATACTCGGCAGAAATATTGGTGTGCGATGCCAGGAACTGATAGGCACGGGCATAAAGTCCGTAAACTACGCTCAAATCGGGCTGAACCTTGTCTGTACGTGTATAGCCCGTGAGGTAGGTTTCGGCTTTGGCAAGGTCGCTGAGCACAAGTTTGAAGTCCTCATCGACGGTTGCTCGAGGATTGTTCGTAGCGTCGGTAGTCGTCTCTGTTACAATAGGCACACCGAGATTGGAAAGGTCGTGCTCGGGCTGCGTGAATGTAAAGCGCGAGTCGGTAGGCTTCTTGTACTCCATTATCTGCGTCAGCTCCGAATAGTACAGGGCACGATAGGCGTAGGCAATACCCAGATATGAACGCAGGTTGGCATCTTCGGTGTTAGGGTCTACCATACTTATAATGTCATTGACAGCCTTGATGTATCCGTAGTATACGTACGACGGATAGATACCACGGTTTGATCCGGTAGCAGATATAGAACCATAAGCCCAGGCTCCGAGTGTGTTATATCCGCCTATACCGTTAAACGACATTGGAGTTGTCGACGATTCGAGCATGGCAAGCAGCGAACCGTATGATATAAGTTCAATGCCACCGTCGCTGTTCTCGTAACCCACCATTGTGGTGTATATGGAATTGACCATTCCCTTGATGGCAGATTCCGACTGTTGTATCTGGTCCTTGGTGACATATTCGGTTGGTGTCACCTCGTCAATGCAGCCTGTGAGGCTTGTGGTAGCCATCGCAAGCGCTATGAATTTGCTATATAACTTCATAATTATCTTCCTCCTTATATGTTTTTAGAATGACAGTTGAATACCGAATGAGCATGTGCGCATCGGAGAATAGAGTTCAGGATTGGTGTATCCACCTATGTTGTAGCGTGGATCGAAGCCCTGACGTGCTGACACATAGAAGAGGTTCTCGGCTGAGAAGTATACACGTGTGCTCTCTATTCCTATCTTTGATGTGAGCGACTGCGGTATGGTGTAACCCACATTCAGGCTCTGGCAACTCAGATAGGATGCATTTGTGAGGAAGCGGTCGGAACGTCCGTTCTGCGAGTATTTCTCGCTGAAGCGCAGACGTGGTATATTGCTGCCGTTGTTTTCGGGAGTCCACGACTTGAGTATGTCCTTATGCCATGCCGTAGCGGTCTCACCGCCCGAGTGCATAAGTGTCTGGTAGGTATAGTCGTAAGCCTTACCACCAATCTGGAAACTGAAGTTGACATTGAAATCAAATCCGAATGCTGTCAACGATGTGCCGAAACCACCGTTAACCGGTGCCATTGCATCGCCGCAGAGATAGTCGGTAGCCTCACTCCAGTTCTTTGTTGTGGTCTGTGTAGTCTTTCCGTTCTCGTCGGTTACGTCCTTATAATACATCGCCTCGCCCGTCTCCTTGTCGGTACCGGCATACTTTGGCATGTGCCATGTGTACAGAGGCAGACCTTCACCAACGAAATACCAGTACTTCTCAGCAAACGAATTGTCGTGACGTATGTATCCTGCATGTCCGTCGATGCTGTTGGTCTTTACGCCTTCCGGCAACGAGAGCACCTTGTTCTTTACATATGTAAGGTTAAGGTTTACGTCCCAACGCAGACTCTTGTTCACTATCGGAGTGGCATTGAGAACAAGCTCAACACCCTGATTGCGCATATCGCCCATGTTGACATACTGGCTTGTGTAGCCGATTGACGGAGCGGTAGAAAGCGCAAACAACATATCCGATGTCTTGCGATAGAACAGATCGATTGATCCGCTCAAACGATTCTTGAACAATTCGAATTCCAGACCGATGTTCCAGTTGGTATTGGTCTCCCATGTTATGTCTTCTGTACCCTTCTGACGCCACTGGTAGCCCGGCTCGCCGAGATTGTCCTTGATGTTGTAGGTATCGGTATAAAGGAATTCACCGATGTTGTCGTTACCCTGAGAACCTACAGAAGCTTTGAAGCGGAGATTGTTCACCCACTCTACATCAAACCATTTCTCCTTGGATATAACCCACGAGAGACCTGCCGACCAGAAGTTACCCCAACGATGAGCCTTGGCAAAACGTGAAGAAGCGTCGCGACGGAACGACAAGCTGGCAAAGTAAGTGTCGTCATAGTCGTACATGCCACGGAAGAAGTAGCCCTCGTTGTTATAGCGAGAAGACATAGAAGAAGGATAGTTCTTCTGCAAGAGCTGGTCAATTTCAGAAGCACCGCTAATGCCAAAGTTCTTGCCCGACATTCCCATCTGCGAATACTTATAGTTGTAATATTCGTGTCCGAGCAGTCCGCTTACGGTATGCTTGCCGAAGTCGTGGCTGTAGTTGAGCAACTGCTGGAGGTTGTACGAATATATCTTGTAATCCGACTTAGAGAGATAACCGTTGTTGGAAGAGTCTGTATAGTAGTCGACAAATGGCGACTCAGAATAATCATAACGACGGTCGTTGTTGTATGTATTGGCATTTAAGGTCAGAGTGAGGTCTGGCGTGATGATAAAGTCAGCCGTACCATTGGCTGTGAAATCAGTGACATTGTAGCGCTGGCTTGAATACTTATTGCTGAAGATGCAGTTGCCACCAACACCGCCTGCGCGGCTAAGGTTATACAGACGTGCGAAATCGTACATCGGCTCACCCCACTGGTCAATCATTATCTGCTTGTCGGCACCACGATAATATACCGGATATATCGGAGCCATTGTCTTGATGGTGCTCCATATAGTACCGGTACCTATAGTTCCCTCCGAAGTCTGTGCATACTTATAGTGCGAATAGCTTACATTGGCACCTATACGCAACCATTTCTTAGCCTGATAGTTGATTTTTGCACGTGCCGTAAGACGATCCTCGTTCGATCCGAGCTGAATACCGTCCTGATTAAGATAACCTATTGACGTATAGTAGCTCACCTTGTCGGTAGCACCCGTTGCCGAAGCATTGTATTCCTGACGGAAACCCGTACGCAATCCTTCCTTAGCCCAGTCGTCAGGCTGTAGCCACAGTTCCTGATTGCCGTATTTGTAGAGCGCACCAAGAGTTGCATTCGGATTCATTTGTCCGTTCTGCTGAATGAACTGTTCACCCGAAGGCACTGTATACACCATATATCCAGGACCCTTTCCCGATCCCGAATTCATCAAATCGCTGTTGGCCTTAATCCAAGCATCGTTGGCAGAGAGGGCTCCACCTTCCATGTCTGCACTTGTATAGTAGTTGTACAGCATCTTGTAGTAGGTCTCGTAGAATCCCTTCGTGTCCAACTTGTCATAGTCTTTCAGTCCATTGGTGTTCCAGCCCCACTTGGCATCCACCTTAATCTTGGCCTGTCCGCCAACCTTTCCACTCTTGGTGGTAATCATAATGACACCATTGGCACCGCGCGCACCATAAAGAGCATTCGAAGCAGCATCCTTCAGCACAGTCATCGACTCAATATCGGCACTGTTAATGGTATTAAGGTTGCCGTCATAAGGCATACCGTCAAGAATAATAAGAGGCTGCGTGTCTGACGAAATAGATCCCACACCACGTATGGTAATCTGTGGTGAAGAACCAATCTGCGATGACGAGTTGTTCAACTGAACACCTGCCACACGACCGGCAAGTGCCTGTGCAGGATTGGTTACCTGAACCTGCTCCAGCGACTTGCTGTCCATTACACCAGCCGAACCCGTAAAGGCCTCACGCTTCATCTTACCGAAAGCCACAACCACTACCTCGTCAGTGGTGTGGCTGTCGTCTTTCATTACAATCTTAACATTTTGACGATTATCTACCTTCACCTTCTGTGGCAGAAATCCCACATAGGTGAATTGAAGTACTGACCCGGGCTTCACCTTGATAGCATAAGTACCGTTCATATCGGTAACAACACCATTCTGTGTGCCCACCTCCTGAACGCTCACACCTATCAACGGTTCACCCGAACCATCGACAACTGTTCCCTTTACGAGCTGTTGGGCCCACATTGTTGTAGTGGCCATCAACAGGAACAATAGACTTAACAGTTTTCTCATAACTCTTGATGTTAAATTAATTACTATATGCCGCACCATCGCTGGTGCTAAAATGAACAAACTCTCTTTTTATTATAATTAGCAAATTTATTTCAAAAGAATTAAA
>OQVT01000139.1_pt1 | contig 31278 bp, 24 predicted proteins | sample 1691561 | NCBI WGS metagenome assembly OQVT01 (sample SAMN03418260, study PRJEB22391) | human gut metagenome | biome: human-gut; feature: organic feature; material: feces | host: Homo sapiens | place: Tanzania | collected 2013-01 | reverse complement strand
GATATTTTGTTTCCGCTGCCAGTGCTCTTGCGATAGCAACTCTCTGCTTCTGTCCGCCCGAAAGCTGTGACGGATAAGCCTTTGCCTTATGCTCATATGATTTATCTCCAGTTATCTGTGCGTAACGTGCAAATACATCACCGCTGAGTGTACTCCAATAATGTGGAAACGTATCGCCATAGCACTCATATTTTCCAAACCAATAACCGTCCCAATGGCGAATCGCATTCTCAAACAAATGATAATCGGCCTGTCTTCCATTAAACAGCTCCAAAAGTTTTAATTGTTTTCTTGCTTCTTCAAGATATTTTTGTTCCCCGCTTATCTGGTAAGCCTGCAGCAGACAACTTACCGCTGGCGCAACAATGCTCTGCTCATATTTTACCTCTGAAGCAGGGTAATTGATACTCGTCTGCGCAAGCTGATCGGCATGCTTTAAGAATGCTTGTGTAAATGCTTCTGACTGCGCTTCAAATCCAGCCTCATCTAGAAGTGTTTTTATTTTATACCCTTCAATTCCTATGGCATAAAATTTTTCACCACCGGCACATCCTGCGATAATACCCTGATCTACATATAACTTACCATCTCTTAAATTTTCAACCAGTCACCGTCTCTCGCTTCTTTTTTGAATTGTTTTTGTGTAAGTGTGTAAAATAAATATTGACAAATCTGAAAAATCGACGTATACCTGCATTAAAGGAGGCGATAGCCATGTATGCCATGAACGATTTGTTTAATTCCCGTGATGTGGTATAGGATGCAAACTAAACCAAATCATTGGCAGTCACAAATATACTAAAAGCAATGTATGCACTGGTGCAGGTATCTCTCGCCCAACACTTGATAAACTCTTAAATGGCGAAGTAACCAACAAAACCAATTTTGAAAAGCACATTTCAAAGCTGCTTGCATTTCTTTCCCTCACGCCCAGTGAACTGATGGGTGGCATCGCCAACCCTTTCACTGACTCTAAAACGTTGCGTGATGCACTCCACCTCGATCTTCAACAATTGAGCCAACGATGTGGACTTTCCATTGATGAATTGCAAAAAATTGAAGCTGGCGAAGATGTCCCCCTCGCAGAACTGCGAGATGTCGCCTATTGCCTTGGAACCGGAGTAACTGGTGTACTGGGCGACGGTTATTTTCAAACTCCGGTCAGCAGCATGGATTACTTTGTCAAAAACGTTCCAACAACAATCCATTCTCCCGGTGGATTTTGGGGACACTTAGGCATCTTAGTCCAAGGTCAGCCAAAATATTTGTGGTTTCCGATAACGGCCTATACCCGGCAGCTAGTTTATAAAAATAGCACTGAAAAATATATGGCCATTCCTTGTATGGACAACTCTCTTTTGCTGATCAACTGCGATAAAATTGAAGAGCTGGTGCTTCTTGATGAGGCCTGCGACTCTCCTGTTGACATGGATTGGGACAGCACTGTAAGTGAGGGCGAAATTCCGGCGGTTGTGTATGAAGCGTTTGATGATTATATGACATACAAAAACGTCGGAGGCACTCCTTCCCACCACGGTCTTTCTGCATTATTGGTAGGGGCCATCGACCACATTATCGATATTTGTAAAATCGATTCTGAAGCGTTCGCTTCTAAATTGGACACCGCCACTATTATGTTCTCGAACGGTCGAATTCAGCACCTCTCTTTGTCTTACGATGTCTCGGACTCTTTAGCCTCTGCTGTGCAGCAAATTTATGAAATGGGCGAATTACTTGATAATAGCATTGTAACGATTGAGGCCTGCGATGAAGTCGAGACTCTAATCAACTTCAAGAACATATCAATGATTCAACTTCCACTTGCAAAAATTGAGTGCGACATTAAGAGATCTCTGTCCGAGACGGATGATGCGTAACTGGGAATCAATTCATTGATAATCCACGATATAAAACCCGCCCCGATCTCCTGTTACGGAAACCGGGGCGGGTTTATTTTACTTATGAAGTTTTATGTGTACTCTCTCACGCACTCACTTGCGGGGATTTTTAATAGCAGCCTGAGCAAGTGTCAAAATTTCAGGGCATTGGGGAAGAATAATAGTACGTTTTTATCTTCGCACGAATTCTACTCCAGAAATGTTTCTTGTTCGATTGTGACCCCATATTGCAAAATCTTATCAATTGCATCAACAAACAGCGTATGTCTTCCCGCATTCCGCTCTTCCTTCAGCTTCTTCAGATACTGCTCCGGCCGCTTCAGGCCATTTTTGTGGTACTGTTCCACAAAGCGCCCTTCCATACGCATGGGTTCAAGCTGTGGGAACACCGTTTGCAGGTTTTCAAACATGCAAAAACCGCCCAGATCAATATCTGCCCAGAATCGAATTTGCATGGTTTCCCCTGCCGCAGCAGCCAGTTTTTCAAAAAGTTTTTTCTTCCGCGGGCTCAGAAAGCCGCCGTGATAAACAACAAGTTCTTCCAGCTGTTTTTCCGCCAGCAAATATTCATCATAGTTCGTTTTATTTTCGATAAAGGTAATGCAGCAGATGTTTTTCAGTTCAATGTCCACAATCTCTGACACAAGTGTACTGGGCAAAGCCAATCCATAAGGTTCTGCTGCGCTGAGCTGTAGTTCTCCCTTCTTCAAGCAGATTGCGCAATCGCCCGAGAGTTCGTAAAGCTCCGGGCGGGCATAGATTCCCAGAAATGCAAGCTGATCCCGCTCACCAAGTTCCGCTTCTGTACAGGCCGCCGCCAGTTGGGTATTGTACTTTCGTGCAATGGTAAGAAACAGCTCCCGTACATTTCGCTCAAAATACTTGGTATCGTGAAAACACTGGCTGCTGAATGCACGCATCGTCACACTGCCGGACAGCTCCGCATACCGTTGAAACGTGAGCAAAAGATCCTGCAACAGGCCGTCGTTTTCCCTGCAAAACGTTGGCACCTTCATGCTGTTCCGCGCCTGAATACATACAACATCCCTCCATGCAGCGATCCATGGAACGGGATTGTCTGCCAGCTTCTGCATGATGCTGTTTGCAACCTCTTCTGCCTTTTTTCGCGGATGCACTCTGTCGGCGCATTCATAGCACTGTGCGACCCGTTCCAGATCCAGCACAATGCAGGAGAGAACGCTCTGCTTTCTCGCCCATTCCAGACGCACCAAAACCTGCCGCTCCAGCTCCCGTGCCGCAGCATTGTATGCATCCCGAACCGCTGCATCTTCGTATTGATACTCCGGCAACTCCCTTTTATCAATGCGCAGCATTACCCGACGTCTGGATGTGTTGGGTTCAGAAAGATGCTTACTGTTTTCAAACTTATCCAGCAGACGGTTCAGGATCACCTGTGCTTCCTTCATTCTGCATCTCCTTTCCGAATGGAATGATATGCATCCGGTATCCGGATTTGTCCACCAATAATGTACGGTCTGCAATCGGCATAATATCCGAGACCTTATCCGGCGGCGTACAGATGATCGCCTGCAGCCCCATCTTTCGGAGAAGGAGTACACTCTCCGTGATCCGGTCACTATCCATTTTATTGAAAGCTTCATCGAACACCACCAGACGCACCGTATTACCAAAACGGGTAGCGTCGTTGACGCGGTACAGCTGGGCAAACGAGGCCAGCACCGCAATATAGAATGGCGTTTGTGTTTCGCCACCGGACTTCATATTCAGTGTTTGAGAAAGCAGCTGCTTGGAACCGTTCTGATCGGTCGTTTCCAAATCAAACTTCAGATACGTCCGGAAGTCTGTATAGCGGACGATATTCTCCTGCAGTTCGCTCTGTTTGCGGGCATTGAGCTGCGTATCGTCTGCCATTGTGATCTGGCTGAACAGTTTTTCGATCAATGGGCCGTATTTTTGCTGAAAGGGCAGTGCGAATAGACCGGATTCGCCTTCCATCAGTTCATCTGCCGTGATCATGTTATAGTAATCCAGATAATCCGGGTTTGGCCCTACACGGAATTGGTACTTGTCTGTGCCAAATTGTGCCTGGCGCAGGGCCTTGTTCAGATTGTGCACCTGTTCTTGCACCTGGTCGATGCTGGATTTCAGTTTGGCAAGGAAATCGTTCTGAAATTGCTCCATTGCGCTTTCCCGTGCCGCCCGAATTTTTTCTTTGTATCGGGGCAGCTCGCTTTCCTGCAGAGTACGCCGTTCTTCCTCGTATTCGGTGTTATCCATCACCTCGATCTGGAATGCACAGGGTTTGAACCGTTCTGCATATTCTCTGCGTGCTGCAAACAGTTTCTTCTGAACCCCGTCCATCGCCTTTGTGCTCTGCGCCAAACTGTCGCCAAAGTTCTTGCGGATGACATCTGCCTTTTTCAAGCGGACAAGCTCCTGCCGATAGCGGGGAACGCCGATGGTTTCTCGGTATTCCTTCGTGAACTCCTCGTTCAAAACATCTTCGATGGCCTCATACCGTTGGTATTTTTCCGGCAAGATCTCATATTCCAGCTGATGGATGCGGCCTTCCAACTTCCCTTTTTGCACATTTTTCGCATCTTTTTCCTTATTGAATGCAAGGATCTCTTCTTTCAACTGTTCAATGATGCGCCGCTGCTCATCCAACCAGAACAGATTCAGCTGGGAAAGCTGATTTTTGACTTCTGCGATTTCCTTGGTGATCGTCTGGACGCGCTGGCAGTCCTCCTGCTTTTGCGCCACATCGATTCGGACGAATCTTTGGGTAAAAAGCGGCTCCTGCAGGCCGGTCAGCTGCTTCTGGAGCGGCTGCCAATGCCGCAGCTCTTCCTGCAGACAGGCCAGTTCCTTTTCCAGATGGTCGATGCGGAGCTGCACCGCACGCCGCCCGATGAAGGCGTCTTCCATCCAGCCCTTCCGAAGTGCGCGGGCCACATAGCCCTGATACAGCATTCCTTCCGCCGTGATTGCCGTCTTATAGCAGCGCAACTGTTCTGCCGTGTCGCAGCATATCACCCGACCCAGAAGATAGTCCACATAGCTGCGTGCCAGCTTGTTTTCTGTTTCCACCTTTTCTGCCAGACTGCCGGGCAGCGGTCGAAGTGTTTCTTTTTCCCGCAGTTTTCCGATATCTACCAGACCAAACGCACGGTACTCTGCTTCCTGCTTCAGCCGGTCGTAAATGTTAAGTGCATCCTGATAACGTCCCGGCTCCACCAGCAGATAATATTTCTGGTTATTTAGGTAGCCTTCTACCGCTCCACGCCAGCGCTCATCTGCCATTTCCAGCACATCAGCCAGAATATAAACGGGAACCGCATACCCCGTTTTATCCGCCAGATCCTTTTCCAGCCGGTCTTTGAACAGCAGAAGCCCATGGGGATAATCTTTGATGTTCCTGCGCAGATTTGCAAGCACCGCACTTTTCTGGTCGGCTTGCTTCTTCAGCTCTGCAATACGATCCTCTGTTTTATGAGCCGCACTGCGGACAGCATCCGACAATTCGGCCGCTGACTGCTGCCCCGTTTCAAACAACTCCACAGGCCGGGCAAACAATCCCTTCTCGTCACCAGTAAATACAGCATATGCTTTCTGCGCCGTGTTCGCCGCTTCCTGCACCGGTATGAGAAGTTCTTCCGGTTCCAGTTCTTGTATCTTCCCACAGAATCTCTGCAAACGCCGTGCTTCCTGCTTGATCTCCACTTCAAGATTTTGCAGCCCCTGTTCCAGCTTTTTCTGCTCATCTCTCAGAGCCTTTTCCATGTTGAGCAAACGCTCTTCCTCCTGGAAAACGTTGCTCTGCCTGCAGGCCAGCTCCAGCTCACTGCGGCGCGTTTCTTTCTGTTCGATCTGCCGCTCAAGCTCCTCCCGTTGCTCATTCACATTTGCAAGGTTCTCCTTGCATTCAGTTCGTTCCAATTCCCTCTGGTCGATCTCTGTCTGCGCAGCTTCTTTTTCGGCCCACCGTACCAGAAACTTCTGGATCTGGCAGCGGTCTATGGCTTGGTTCATCTCCTGATACAGCCTGCTGATTTGCTGCAGCGCATCCAGCTTTTCCTGCTGACGCTGCGCCAGCAATTCGTGCCGTTTATAATCCCGGATGTTTTGCTGCATCAGCTCAATATTGGGTTTATCCGGAATATCGCAGATGTTCTCCGTAATAAATTTTTGGATATCCACAATTGGCCGGAACGAAACAGCTTTCTTCATCATCCGTAAGACCTGCTCGTTGTGGACGTTCCATTTCGCAAGCATAATGTTGCGGTACTCTTTCTGGGTGTCGAAAAGTTCTGCCCGTGCATAGTTCTGCTTCAAAAAACGGCGAAGTGCAGAAATCTCCATTGCCTCGCCCTGCTCAATAAAGCAATTTTCCGGCAGTGTCCCCGTGTAAATAAAGAATGTATCACGGTAACTTCCATCGCTGCGGCAGTCAAAGGTAACGCCCGTCACAAAGCTGCTGCCCTCCATCTCATCCTGAAATTCGCAGACAATATAGGTAGAAAAGTCCTTACCACGGCGGGAATACGGGCTGTTATCATCCATGTCGGCGCGCAGGTAGCCCTCCAATGTTCGCTGCGATTTTTCGTTGGCTGCCTGATTAAAATTGCGGGAATTTGTCTCGCCCAGCAGCACGATCTGCAGTGCATCGATAACCGTTGACTTTCCGGCGCCGTTCTTTCCGGTCAGGAAATTGATATCGCCCACTTCAATCAGTTCCTTACTGAAATAGAGCCAGTTGATCAGCAGGATCTTCTTCAGCTTCTTCATCTGTTTCCTCCTTTTTCAAAACAGACACCACCAAGTTCAGCTTTTCGCTGGAGACCGCAGATAAAATGGTGGGCAGTATTGCGATCCTGCAGCTGCTCTGGTTGAATTTACCTTCCAGCCGCTGGATTACGGAATGGTTTTCCAGCACCGTAAAGGCGCGTTTCACCTCTTCCATATTCGGCTTAGCTGGAAAAACAGGATAGTCGGTCACCACTTTTTCCAGCACATCACGCACAGTACACACGGCATCCTGCTCCAAACCCAAACGCTCCATGTTTTCTTCGTAGATCAGCCGTAATGCCAGCAAAATCGCCGTTTCTTTTTTATTGAGGTTGCAGCGGTTAGCCTCATCTGTGTTCAGTACATAAAAATACCCATTCAGCGCATCCCGCCGCAGATCCCAGTCCAGCAGGCTCAGGTATTCCTGCACAGCCTCATAGTGCCGTGATAGAAAAAGATAGTCTGGGTTATCCACCCTGCCTTTTCCCGGCTGGTAAGTAGTTCGCACAATATATGTGCGGCTGAGCAGCTGATTGCAGATAGATTTGAATTGTTCCAGTTCTTTTGTCGTTGCATTGGTGACAAAATCGAAATTCACGGCTTCTTCTCCTTCCTCCGGATCTGCATTTGCGGGATTGAATAACCATTTTTGCAAAAAGTGCCATTGATTTCCTGGACTACATAACCGGCAGATGCATCCTTGCTTCCAAGGATTGCCAGCAAACTCATGATATAATCCTTGTCCTCTTCAAGCGAGAGCTCCTCCGAGCAACGCATGTCAGCATCTCCCAGCCATCCCTGCACGTAAGCATTTACTGCTGCCCGGCCATATTTCGATTGCAGCAATTGTGCCGCTCTGACCTGTTCTTCCGTATTCGGTGCCTGATCATCTTGTATCAGAACCGACGCGGTTTTTGTCCGTTTTTCGGGGCGCTTGCGATACCACAGGCTTTTTTCCGACAAAAACGACTGCTCATACAATTGAAACGCTGGTTGTATCTGGTCTACCAGCTCAGATGCCCTACGGTTTCTGGATAAAGCCGTCAGCAGCGCATTCAGATTTCCACGCACGCTCTGGTCTCGGTTCGTCAGGTTCTCGATTTTCTGTGTTGCTGCCCTGGTATAGCGCCGGACCTGCGTATCAATTTCTTCAAGATAGTCCTTCTCTAAATTGTCATAGCGTTCTTCGATCCAGAAAATTTTCCGCAGCAGATCGGCACGGCAGTCTTCCAATGTCTTGCCCCGCTTATCACGCAATGCTTCATTTGCCATCGTCATCAGCAGCGCGTCATCTTCTTCCCACCGTCTCAGTATAGATTGAATTGGGACACGATACTTCGGCACTGAGTCTTTGATTTTCAGCGGACGGATGTATGCCTCCACAACTTTTTGTCCGAAGTCATTGAAGTGTGCAGCCAGCACCTGGTTGACATCCTGCATATCGATCTGCATCTGAAAGTAATGCTTTACGTTATGATAGACCATTTGCAACAAACTAATCAGTGCCGTTGTGTTATCGTAGGCACTGTAAAGCGCCGTCATTTTTTCGTAAGCATTGTTGCTGTCGTCGGCGGTCTTTAAGACTGAGAAAGTTCCGAACACATAGGAATATCCACGAGCCGGGCTATCATCGCGGAGTTGGTGGAATAATTCCAGCAAGCGGCTGCTGTAATTAGGAATCGTGATATACTCTTCAAAATCATCCCCACGTTCCTTCTCAAACCACCCCTTACTACACAGCTTGCGGATCAAAAAACGGGCGCGGCCAGAGATATCCCTCAGTTCCTCTTCGTCAATTTCTTCATCTTCAAACGTAGCATCCGCCAGTTCCTGCTCCAGCTTGCCGCGCAGCATTGAATACAAGACATCTTCCCGTATTTTCAAGTTTTCTTGGTATGCTGCGTACAGTACGTCCAGTGCATCCGCATATAAAATACGGTTGGGCGAAGCCAACGGCGAGAAAAGTTCACTGGGAACCACTTCGAAAAACTTCATAGGCCTACCACCTTATTCGACTGATATACGCTTTCTTTTCTATTATTGTAACCTCTTTCCGCTTACAAAACAAGATGCAAAAAGCTCTTGGCCTCCATTACAGAAGCCAAGAGCTTTTTGCTACTTTATTCTATCAGATTTTATTTCCGGGGGTTCTTGATGGCAGCCTGAGCGGGTGCCAAAATTACAGAGCGTTCGGAGTAACGATGATACGCTATTTGTGAATTTCCAGAGTGTTTTACTCCATCTCCACAATGATCTTTTCCAAATTTTCTTCCTGCAAGTAGAATTCCGGCAGTTTTGCCTTGTCATACCGCATATAGGAAATGTCTTTCGTCCGCTGTTCCAGCAAGTTCGTAAAGAATCGCTCCCAGCTGAAAAACTCGCTGCTCTCGATGAAATCTGCCGGGTGTTCCAGAATTTCAAGAACGTCCGGCTGTCCGAGCAAATCCGCTTTCAGAAGCAGCCATTCCAGCGATTCCGGCAGGTACAAGCTGAACTTTGCGCTATCCTCCTGCATCAGGCGATAAATGTCGTTCATCTGCGGGCCAAACGCCGCACCATCCGCAATTACCAGAACCTTCTCGGATTTCATTGGGAAGATCTTTTGTTTGATGTTATCTTTTCCTGCCGCAGAGATACAGACAACGCCGTATTTCTTACCGATTTTTGTAAACAGCTGATACCCGGAATTTGCATCTTCTGTCAACAGCTTTTCGACACCTTCCAGCTGCACATTGCTGGCTGTCAGCGAATCATAGACCGGGTACGCTTTATTATAAGTCCGTTTGAAGCGGCTGGTGGTCTTTTTCAGTTCCAGAATGGCGTTTACGCTGTACGGCAGGGTGCTCAAATCTTCTCTTGTGACCAGCACATAGTAGTTGTCCGAATGCTGAATCGCACGGGCAAAATCCAGACTCGAAACAAAGGTACTGCCTTCATCCACAAACACGATGCTGTCATGGGTCGCATTCAGCTGCAATTCCCAGTTGACACCCGACAGCACCCGGCACGGTTTATCACAGCTCACCGTCACACCGCTCTGTCTGCCGTAGGTCTCGTATGCTTGCAGCATCTCTACCAGCGTTGTTTTTCCGGTGGCACTGTCCCCTCGCAGAATCGTAATGTTGCGTTCCAGTTCGATTGTGAAAACGACCCGTCCGCTTCGGACTTCGATTTTATGTTTTCCCTTCATCCTATCGCCTCACACAAACTGAAATGCAATCGGCATCAGTTCTTCCATGCTGTGCACCACATCACCGGCGTTCAGATGCGGGAGCCTCAGACGAAACGGATTTACGCCGTTTCCATCAGCAACATTCCCGATGCCATGCCCCGCATTGGTGTGTGTCTGGCGGACATTTATATGGAAATGTACGTCAATGACTCCATTGTCCGGGGTCTGGCGCTGTACACCGACCCCTCCATCGCCCAGCAGATTGGCCCGGTGCGCAGCACCCGCCTGATGTTCAACGATTTAGCCACGCATTATGACACCATCGTTGCCCATGCCGGCGGCTCCAATTACGTTCTGAACAATGCCCGGGAACTGGGGGTAGAGGGCTTCAACATCGACACCTGGGACTCCACCGACTATTCCTTCCGGGATAAAACCCGCACCCAGAACCACTACACCTGGGAGCACGTTTTGTTTGCCCGGGGCGGCCGTCCTCAAAATTGGCAACCTGATAGCCGCTGTTGACAATGTGAATGTCCGTGGGGAACATGACAATCACGTTGTCGTAGGTCTCCTTCTCATCGGTGAGACCATCGCGCATTTCTTTCCCGTATTGCCAGTAAACGTAGCGGCCTACCTCCGGCTCATACACAAAACCGCAGTCCTTCTTGCTGTTGTGGAAGGTCAGCGTAAGCCCGATAACAAACCCGGCAATCCTTCCGTTTTCCGCCTTTTTCGTAACACGAAGAACGACAAAAACAAAAACAAACGTGAGAATAATTTCGATTACGAAAGCACCGAGAATGCTGATATGGCTTGAGGCCGATTCAAGGTAGCCGTTTGAACCGAGTCCGCTTTGCACGTTGCCGTTTGAAATCAGCGCAAGCACGCCTCCGCCGGCGATACCGCCGAGAAACTGTGCCGCAAGATATGTGAAAAACTCGCCGATACCCATGCGTCCGTCAAGCAGCATTGCAAGCGAAACGGCAGGATTGATATGACAACCGGAAATGTCTCCGATTGCGGCAGCCATTGCAATGATAACAAGACCGAACGCAAGCGCAACGGTCAATGTCGTCAGCGGAAAGGTCGGGGAAAACAGCAGAGCTGCTCCGCAGCCGAAAACCACAAGAATCATTGTGCCGAGAAATTCGGCAGCAAATTTTCTGACCAGGGTAGGGATTTTACATGTCATGACAACGCCTCCGAAAGTCAATAATCTTTTCTATATTATATCAGCTTTTCGGATTCTGTCAACAGTTTTTGTCAAAAAGAGAACACAAAAAACTCTCCGCTTTCGACAGAGAGTTTTGCCTGCAAAATCGAAATATTAATCCGAAACGGGTTGAGAATTATCTCTTTTCGGAAGAATCGACGATTTCTCCGTCGAGGGTTGCTTCAACGGGAGAATCTTCGATGCTTGCAATTGCCTGCTTTGTGAAAACAAGGCGAACTTTGTCGGGACCGACGCTGACGAAGACAACATCGCCCTTAACGGCGGTGACGGTGCCGTAGATGCCGCCGATCGTGCGGACACGGCTGCCGGCTTTGAGCCCGTCAAGCATTGACTGATACTGCTTCTGACGCTTTTTGTTGCTGCGCGCCGAGAGCACAAACATGATGATGAGTGCCGCAATAAGAATCAGCGGCAGACCGAACTGGCTGAAAAATCCGGAGATCGCGTTGCCGGTTTCAGCAGACATTCCATCAAACAAAAACATTGTTAACATACCTTTCTCTGTCGGGTTAACCGTATTATCCATATTATTCTATATCACCGAGTGCAGAATGTCAAGTGCAGCGTTGAAATAGAATTATTCCGTAAAAATACTCGGCGTGCGGCATCAGCGTTTCGGATCGTCAGCCGAAGAGCAGCGTAAATTTGTCAAGCAGCGCACAGGGTTTATAGGACAGTTTGGATTTTCGCAGACCTTCATCACCGGTATCGTCCTGCCGGTTGATAAAGTTTACTCCGGGGCGTTTCATGCTCTCCGCAAAACACATTGCAAGCGTTTGATATGCGCCGGAAAAATCACGGAGCGCTTTTTCAATATGCACATGCAGCGTGTCGCCTACAATTTCGCCCGCCGTGAGCCCGACAACAACGCCGCCCGCACGGAGCATTCCGCCGGAAATGCCGAGTTCGGAAATGCAGGGGAGGAATTCGTCAATGCGTGCAAGCTCATCTGCGGAAATTTCGCTGCCCTTATAGAATTCATTGCGGTTGAGGCGCATAAAGCTTTCCGCTTCCGGGAGGTTTTCGCCCGTCAGCATTTCAAAAGAAAAATCCGGATGTTCGGCTTTGAATCTGTTTACATGGTTGCGCTGCCCGTGCAGTGCTTTCCCGTTATAGCCGCAGAATTGCTCATACGGATAAAGATAATCCGCTGAAGCGCGGTCACTGACGATTTCGGCTTTTCGGCCGATAATGCTTTGAATCACATCAACGTATTCGGAAGGAATGCAGGAAAAACGCAGAGGAATGCCTCGTTTTTCGGCATCATCGCGCGCTTCAAGCACGGCAGCGGAAAAATCACCCGTGCCTACGGGGCAGTTGTAATACAAGCCCGAACCGTCTCCGCTTTCAAAAATAAACATTCCGTCAGCTTCCGCACAGCGCATATGATAATAATGCCGCCATATGTAGAGGCAGCCGGGAGTATAGTCACAGATTTGTATTCGGCTGCGGCGCAGGCTGCTTGGGGCGCGGTCGGGGCTGAGGTGCGGGCGCCAGCTCGGCTTCCGGTATGTATCTCGGGCGTCTGTCGGGAATAAATTCCTCGCGGATGGTCGCATCCTCCGATGCCGGTGCCGTCTGCGGCTCCGGTGCTTTGCCGGATAGCGCTGCGTTAAGAGCGCTCTTGAGCTCCGTCGGGCTCTGATAGCGGTCGGCAATTTTATAGCTGACGGCCTTCTGCACGACCTTTTTGAGCGCCGCGCCTCCCTTTCCCGGAGGCGGCAGCGGCTCACCGCGAAAACGCCTTATCTGAGCATCAGCGGTCTGGTCTGCCGTAGGCGTCTGCGGCGGAAGCGGCAGAAACGGGCCGCGGCGGTCGTTGAGAAGCCAGTACAGCACCATGCCGAGAGAATAGATATCCACCCTGTCGTCATAAACCGTACCCTTGTAGACCTCCGGCGCCATGTAGGAATAGGTCCCGACCTTATCGCCGGATATGCGCGGCATGGAGGACTTGGCAACGCCGAAGTCACCGAGCTTATACACCCCGTAGGCGCTGACGAAAATGTTCTGCGGCTTAATATCGCGGTGGATGATGCCCTTTTCGCGGCACAATTCAAGCGCAGAGCACATATCCGAGCCGAGGTGCACAACGTCCTCGACCGTCATGCCGTTTTGGCTGACATACTCGGGCAGCGAGGTGAGCAGCTCCATACGAATATAGATATCCCAGCCCATATCCTCGGTGTGCGGGATTATCATCTGATCCTCGCAGTTGACGACGTTCGGGTGTCCGCGCAGTGCGCCGAGGAGCCTGTATTCGTTGCTGATCTCCTCGACCTGAGCGCGGAGCTTGGCGCGCATGGTGAATTCATCCATGCTTGCCGCCATCTCGTCGTACTCCTTCTGCGTGCCGGGTACGCTTATGACCTTGAGCGCACAATGGAAATCGCCGCCGTATTCATCTTTTTTTCTGATTTCGTAAACCTTGCCGGAGCTTCCGCTTCCGATGCAGCGGACTATCTCCCAGCCGGGCAGTGAAGTTCGCAGATCATCCATATCATTGCTTCCCTGTTAAGTCAAATTAAGTTACCCTTAAATATAATATATTCCTAAATTTTTGTCAAATCACTCTATGGATTTGAGTGCACCCGCCATGTCGATATTGTCAATTCTGCGGCGCATGATGGAGTTGACTATGAGCGCAAAGACGAAGGTTATGACTATCGCAACCGCAAAGCTGAGCACGCTTATATGCGGCTTAAAGTACATCATATCGACCTTTATCGCGTTCATTACGAAGGCGTGCAGTCCGACGCCGAGAGCCAAGCCGAACACGGCTCCCGCTCCGGTGAGGATAATATTCTCACGGAAGACATATGCCGCCGCCTCGTTGGGGTAAAAGCCCAGGACCTTTATCGTCGCTATCTCGCGGATACGCTCGGAAATGTTGATGTTCGTGAGGTTATACAGAACGATGAACGCCAGAAGCCCCGCGCAGAGGATTATCGCCGCGACGATGAATTCAAGTCCGTCGAGCATACTGCTCATGCGGTCCTTGGTGTCAACGCTGAGCGTTATGCCGCGCACGCCGTCGACCTTGGACAGTGCCACGTCACATTCGTTAATGTCCGCGCTCTCGGGTGCGTTGACAAGAGCGGATTTATACTCCGGAACACGTCCCCACTGCTCCTCGCAGGTCTCGGGGGAAACAAAGACGTAGCTGCTGACGTAGTTATCGAACAATCCGCTGACGGTGACGGTGAGCTTTTCGTTATCCGAGGTCGTTATAGTTATCGTATCTCCGACCTTTACGCCGCCGAGCTGACGAGCAAGGTTATAGTCAAGGATGGCCTCGCCCTTGCCGGGGTATTCGACGTCGTACTTGCCGTCCTTGAGGTTCATGAAGTTCCATATCTTTTTGCCGTCGGTCACGCTTATGGTCGCGCTCTTTATGGCTCCGCCGCCGTCGACCTGTGCGAGGCTGCGGTACATAAACATGACGTCGCCGATATTGTCGCCCGCCTCGGCGCGGAATATTTTCTGCTCCTCATCATTCATATCGTATGCGAGAGTGAGCTCATAGTCATAGAAAATGACATCGTCATACTGCTCCTTCACGACGTTTTGAATGGTATCGTTAAGGCCGAGCGCCGTCAGCACGAGCGCGGTGCAGCCGCCTATGCCGAGCAGCATCATGAATATTCTCTTTTTATAGCGCATGATATTGCGCGCGGAGACCTTCTGCATGAAGCCCATCTCGTTCCAAATGCTCGGAAAGCGCTCAAGGAAAATTCGCTTGCCTGCCTCGGGAGCCTTGGGGCGAATAAGATTTGCGGGCACGCTCTTGAGCTCGTTTGCACAGCAGTACCACGTTACGAGGAGCATGACGATGAGGTTTGCAGCCGTTATGCCCAAAGCGAGCGGCCAATCGACCGTGAATACGATTGACGAAAGATTATACAAAAGGCTGTATCCGTACCATATGACCGAGGGGAGCGCAAAGCTTCCGACCACAATGCCGAAGACGCTGCCAAGAAGCGTTGCGCTGCCGGAATAGAACAGGTACTTGCCCATGATCGCGCCCGAGGAATAGCCAAGAGCCTTCATAATGCCTATCTGAGTGCGCTGGTCGTCGATCATACGGGTCATCGTAGTCATGCAGACAAGAGCCGCAACGAGGAAGAAAAACACGGGGAATATCGCCGCAACGCTCTGCACGACGTTGGTGTCGCTCTCAAAGCAGACGTAGCCTGCATTGGTATCGCGGTCAAGAACGTAGACGTCCGCGTTATTCATGTTCTTTATCTGCTTTTCGGCGGAATCAAGCTCCTCTGCGCCCTTATCGAGCTCCGCCTTGGCCTCATCGAGCTGCGCCTTGCCGCTTGCAAGCTCCTTTTCCGCCTCGGCAAAGCCCTTTTCTGCCTCTGCCTTGCCCGCCTCGTATTCCTTCTTTGCCTGCTCAAGCTGCGCACCGCCGCTCGATATCATCTCGCGTGCCTTGTCAAGCTCTGCCTGACCTGCCGCGATCTGCGCATAGCCCGCGTCAAGCTGCGCCTTGGAATCGTCAAGCTGCTTCTGATACGGCGCAAGCTCTGCGTCTACCTCAGCCTTCTTCTGACGGTGGACAGCAAGACGCTCGTTGCAATTGTCTATCTCATTTTGCGCGAGCCTAATGCGGCGGTTTGCCGAATCTATCTTGTTCTGGATAAGACGCGCTTTGACGTTTTCGCCGTTTGCCTGAGCCTGAGCAAGCTCTTCGTTGAGCTGCTCTATCTCGGCATTGAGAATTGCAATGTCGTTATTTTTCTCGTCTATACGGTTCTCGTAATACGCGATCTGCTCGTTTACCGTGCCGTAAGCCAACTTCTTTTTCGCTTCAAACTGGCGCAGACCCTTTTCGTACTCGGCCTGGCCCGCATCAAGCTGTGCCTTCGCCGCGTCAAGCTCCGCCTGCTTCTGATCAATAACAGAGGTGTCCCCCATCATTTTCTCGGCATCCTCTATTTGCTTGCGGGCCTGTTCGAGCTGAGCCGTGGTCGCGGCCTTCTTCTGAGTATATTCGGCATAGCCGCGGTCATATTCCGCCTTCGCCGCGTCGTACTTCTCCTTGCCCTCTTCATACTGCGCCCTTGCATCGTCAAGCTGCGCCATCGCGTCGTCGATGATGCTGTCATAGCGGACGACCGCGCGCTCCTTCATGAGCTTTTCAAGGGGAGCCTTATAGCGCTCGATGCTGTTTTCGTACTCCTCGGAATATACATAGCCCTCGGAATCCACGCAGAGGTATATCTCCGTGTAATAATCCGTCGAATAACCGTCGGAGGGCAGGTAGATATAGCCCTTGACGCTGCCGTTGCCGAGGGTGCTCGAGCCGCGCTCGACGTTAATATACAAAACGCTCTCGGTTATTCCGACTATCGTGTACTCATCGTAGGCGAAGGTGTCAAAGGTGCGCTGGGAGTTATCCTCGGACAGCTTCACGGTCTTGCCGATATCGTCCTCGGAGTACAGCTCAGAGTCGGCAAGGCACTCGCTGCCCTTTTCCGGCATACGGCCGTACTTGAGCTCGATGAGGTTAACGTCGCTCGGAATGCTGTGCGCCATCATGATGAGGTTTTCCTCATCCTCGGTGTTAAACAGAAAATCCGCGCTGACCGTGCCCTCGGCACGCCGCACCCCGTCAAGCTGCTTGACTGCGGCAACGTCGTCGTCCGTCAGGCCGAGGGTGGAGACAAGGCGGAAATCGTAAAAATGCGTCCGGGCGATGTATCTGTCATACGTTTCGAGAAAGTCCGGGCGCGATAGACGAAGGCCGACAAAAAGCCCCGCCCCGAGCGCGATTATAGCAAAAATCGCCACGTAGCGTCCGAGGCTGTTTTTTATTTCTCTGGCTGTTAGCTTAATAGTTGAACTGTTCATGTGCTTACCACTCAATGTTTTCTATGGGCACGGGGTGCTCGTTTATACTCATATCGGTGACAATGCCGCTTTTTACCGAAACGACTCTGTCTGCCATCGCTGTGAGCGCCTGGTTATGGGTTATGATAACGACGGTCATGCCGTTTTTCCTGCTGCAATCCTGCAAAAGCTGCAAGACCGCCTTGCCTGTGTTATAGTCAAGTGCGCCGGTGGGCTCATCGCAGAGCAGGAGCTTCGGGTTTTTCGCAAGCGCACGGGCTATCGCAACGCGCTGCTGCTCGCCGCCGGAAAGCTGCGCGGGGAAGTTATTCGCTCTGTCCTTGAGTCCGACAAGGTCGATGACCTTTGCAGCATCCATGGGGTCGCGGCATATCTGCGCGGCAAGCTCGACGTTTTCTATAGCCGTGAGATTCTGCACGAGGTTATAAAACTGGAACACGAAGCCGACGTCATAGCGCCTGTAGGTCGTGAGCTCCTTGGGACCGTAGGAGGATATATCCTGCCCGTCAAGGATGACCTTGCCGGAGGTCAGGCTGTCCATACCTCCGAGGATATTAAGAAGCGTCGTTTTACCCGCGCCCGATGCGCCGACGATGACGCAGATCTCTCCCTTTTCTATCTCAAACGTGGCGTCCTTGAGTGCTTCGATGTTAATTTCGCCGACGTGATAGGTCTTTTTAACTTTTTTAAACTCGACATATGCCATTGTCTTGACCGCCTTATGTAGTAATAGATACATTATACTAAATGTCTATACTCTTTGCAATAAAAAACCTTCTTATGTTAAGCTTTTTAACACAATATTCAACGCTTTTTTTCAAAGCTATTAACTGCGCAAATTAAATACTTGCAATACGGCAGCACATGGGGTAAAATAGGTGCAACAAAGGTGCAACACTTTTTAGCCCAAAAAGGGCTGTTTTTTCCGCTCTTTACCGTTTTTCAAAATCGGCACAATTGCAAAAGTCCTGTATTTTCAAGGCTTAATGGCATAATGTGCGACAGTGGCTCAATGGTAGAGCATCGGCTTCCCAAGCCGAGGGTTGCGGGTTCGATCCCCGTCTGTCGCTCCAATTCCCCCGAAAGTGATGCTTCGGGGGAATTATTGCGTTTATCGGCTTGACCAAATCGCAAAGCTGCGGTAAAGTATAGATATGGAGATTATTTATTACGACAAGAACCTGATCGTGGCAGTCAAGCCCGCGGGGGTCATATCAACAGACGAGCCGGGCGGCATGCCCTCGCTACTGCGCGAGGCGCTTGGCTGTGAAAATGCGGATATTCGCACAGTGCACAGGCTCGACCAAGTGGTTTCGGGTCTGATGGTCTTTGCGCAAAATCCGGAGACTGCGTCGGAGTTAAGCCGTCAGATACGCGAGGGCGAGTTTAAAAAGACTTACCTTGCCGTTGTGCAGGGCGTGCCGGAGCAGAGGCGCGGACGCATGGAGGATATTTTGCTGCGTTCAAAGGAGCAGCGCAAGACCTTCGTCGTGAATAAGCCCTGCCGCGGCTCGCAGGAGGCCGTTCTCGAGTATCACCTGCTCGGTTCAAACGGCGAAAAGAGCATGGTCGAAATCAACCTCATTACCGGGCGCACGCATCAGATACGCGCACAGTTTACCCACCGCAGAATGCCGCTCATCGGCGACAGGAAATACGGCGGACGCGACGACGGCTGCAACATTGCGCTGTGGTCATACTGTCTGGGCTTCACAAATCCCACGACGGGGCGCTTCATGACAATTAAGGTCAAGCCGCCAAAGGAATATCCGTGGACGGACTTTGATCCGTCTGTATACCCGAGATAGAAAAAACCTTCGGTCTTTACAAACCGAAGGTTTTTTCAGATTTAAGATCAGATCAAGATGCCGCGCTTTTTGGCTTCAAAGGTGAGCTCGTCGCGGAAATCGGGGTGAGCGATCGCTATGAGCTGACGGGTACGCTCACCGAAGCTGCGGCCGCGCAGATGAGCTATACCGTACTCGGTAACGATGCAGTCAACGTCATTCTTTGATGTGGTGCAGACGGCACCCGGGGTGAGAATAGGCTTTATCTTGCTGACCGTGCCGCCCTTTGCGGTAGATGCAAACGCGATAAAGCTCTTGCCGCCCTTGGACTGGCACGCGCCGCGCACGAAGTCTATCTGGCCGCCGGAGCCGGACATATGCTTGGTGCCGACGGATTCGGCGCAGACCTGACCGTAGAAGTCGACCTCGATGGCCGCGTTTATGGATATCATGTTGTCGTTTTTGCAGATGACCTCGGGGTTATTGACATAATCGACCGGCAGTATCTCGATGGAGGGGTTATCGTCCACGAAATCGTAAATTCTCTTGGAGCCGAAAGCAAAAGTAGTGACGCTCTTGTTGCGGTGGATCTGCTTTTTGGAGTTATTTACGGCGCCGCACTCGAGCAGCTCGACCATGGAGTCGGTGAACATTTCGGTGTGGATGCCGAGGTCGTGCTTGGTCTTGAGCGCCATACCGGTGGCGTCGGGGATAGCGCCGATGCCGAGCTGGATGCAGGCCCCGTTGGGTATCTGCTCCACGATAAGCTCACCTATGGTGCGGCTGACGTCGTCGATGACTACGGGAGGCAGAACGGGCAGCTCGTGGTTATGCTCAACGATGGCGTCTACTTGAGAAACATGGAGCTGAATACCGGTCACACAGCGGGGCTGGCACTCGTTGACCTCGACGAAGATCCTCTTGGACTTATCGATCATCGCTTCGGCATAGGAGCCGTTGAGAGCGAGACTGAAGTAGCCGTGGCTGTCCATGGGAGATACCTCGACGCAAAACGCATCGTACTCATACCCCGCGCGGATGTGACGGGGGATGTCCCGGTAATACGTGGGAATGAAATCCGCCCGGCCGCCGTTCACCGCATTGCGGGCATTTCCGGAGCTGAACCACGAAAAGCCGGTCATCTTGCCGAACATTTCGGGGTTGGTATAGAATTCGAACGGATAGGCATCAAGCAAGGTCTGAACACGCACGTCTTTAACGTCACTGTTCTTTATTTTGTCGGCGATAGCCTGCATGATCGCCGGTGCCTGAGAAGGTGCGCTGTCCATGCCGAGAACCCAGCCGGATTCGACGCAGCGTGCAAGTTCTTCGGGTGTGGTAAGCTTTTCTGCGTATAATGCTTTATAATCGATCATTTTTAACACTCCTGACACGATTTTGTATTTAAGCTTGTGATATTATACAATAGTGTGCGAGTAATTTCAAGTATTCACCCGCAGTTCTTGGGCGAATTAACTATAGTTTTTAAAATAACGATTTGGAGGGCAAAAATGAAGTTCACTAAAATGCACGGAGCGGGAAACGACTTCGTGATCATAAACACCCTTGAGGAGGAAACAGACCTTTCCGATATTCCGCGTCTTGCAAAAACGCTTTGCAGCCGCAGGACGGGCATAGGCGCGGACGGGCTCATGCTTGCAGCGAAGGCCGAGGGCGACGCCGACTTTAAATTACTGTTTTATAACTCCGACGGAAGCTTGGGTGAAATGTGCGGCAACGGCGCGCGATGCATCGCCAGATACGGCTTTGAGCACGGTCTTGCCGGCAAAACGCAGAGGATAGAAACGACTGCGGGGCTTGTGACCGGCGAAAGGATAAGCCAAACGCTTTATCGGATAAGGCTGAACGACCCGAGCATCATTGACCTTGATCGCGTCGGATGCGCATACGTCGAGCTCGGCGACCCCGGAATACCGCACGCGGTGCTCATAAAGGACGACTGGGACGCGATCTCCGAGGATGAGCTGCGCTCTCTCGGAAAAAAACTCAGGTACTCCCCCGCTTTCCCGAAGGGCGCGAATGTGAGCTTCGTGAGGCTCACGGGCAGCGATGAAATCAAGGCCATGACCTATGAGCGCGGGGTCGAGGACTTTACCCTTGCCTGCGGCACGGGCTGCGGCAGCATAGTGACCGCACTGACGCTCATGGGGCTTGTGTCGGGCAAGAACGTGAAGGTTTCCATGCCCGGCGGTGAGCTTTTTGTTACGCTCACGCGCGATGGGGACAGTGTGCACGACGTGTTTCTCACAGGTCCCACCTGCGTTGTGTTCGAGGGAGAAGCAAAGGAAATATAATTTTCAATAAAATTTTTCTTTTCCATGCAATAAAAACACAGGCTCGTGCATTGTTATGGTGAAAGGACTTCAGACGATGCTTTTTATGACATTTGCAGCAAACGAATACTCCGAAGCTGCCGCGCTGGAAGCGCTGCTGGCGCGAGTAGCACACGGAGACAGGGACGCGCTCGGCGAGGTTTACGAGCGCACGCACACGGCGGTGTTCGGCTTTGCGATGAGTATGTCGCAGACTCCCTCGGACGCGGAGGATATTCTTCACGACACCTATCTCGCTGTCTGCTCCTCTGCCGAAAACTACACGGCTAAGGGCAAGCCCATGGCGTGGATCATGACCATCGCCAAAAATCTTGCCCGTATGCGAATGAGAAAAGCAAAGCGCATTGCCGACGCGCCCGACGACGATTGGGGACGCTATTTGTCGGCGAAGCCGGAGGTGAGCGCCGATGAGCGCATCTTGCTCCGAACCGCGATGAGGATCCTTTCCGACGACGAGCAGCAGATCGTGATGCTGCACGCAGTATCCGGCATGAAGCACCGCGAGATAGCGCAGCTTCTCGATATGCCGACTGCGACCGTACTTTCCAAGTACTCACGAGCCATTAAGAAACTCAGGACTGCGATGGAGGCGGAATGAAATGAAAAACGATAAGAACATCGAGAATATGCTCCGCAGTGCCGTTTCCCACGCTGCCCCCGACGCTCGGGACACCATCCTGAGCGCCTGCGACCATGAGAAAGGAAAGGTAATCTACATGGAAAAGAAAAGAAGCTCTCCCCTGCGCGGCTTTGCCGCAATTGCGGCGGTGCTCGTGCTGATAATTGCCGGCGTTTTCGCCGTGAAAAATCTCGGTGCACCGTCCGACACGCTTGCAGCGGTCGTATCATTGGACGTTAACCCCAGCATTGAGCTGAATGTGGATAAGGACGAAAAGATAATCTCCGCAAAGGGTCTCAACGACGACGGCCGAAGGGTGCTCGGAGACATGGAGCTTGAAGGCAGTTCCCTTGACGTTGCGGTAAATGCGGTCATAGGCTCCATGCTCAAAAACGGCTACCTCGACGAAATGGCAAACTCCATTCTCGTTTCCGTTTCCGGAGTGAACGGCTACGATGCCGACAAGCTGCGCAGCACGCTTGCAGACGACGTTAACAGGCAGCTTGAAAACTGCTCCGTGCTCAGTCAGGACGTTTCAAACGCCGACAGCGACACGGTGAAGCTCGCCGACAAATACGGCATCACCGTCGGCAAGGCCGCACTCATACAGCAGATCGTTGCAGCCGACAGCCGACACAGCTTTGAGGAGCTTGCGCCGCTTAGCATAAACGAGCTCAATCTCATCGCGGACGGCAAAACACTCTCCGGCATAGCCTCAGTCGGCGCCGCCGCAAGCGCTAAAGCTTACATCGGACGCGACGCCGCCGTTGACGCAGCTCTCGGTCACGCGGGATTTACCCGCGACGAGGTGAGAAAGCTCGACGTTGACCTCGATTACGAGCACGGCAGCATGGTCTATGAGGTTGAGTTTGAGGTAGGCACGGCTGAGTACGAATATGACATCGGCGCAGCGGACGGTGACATCGTTTGGTACGAGATTGAGCGCGACGGCAGCGTTGAGCAGGGCGGCTCGGCTATTGACGGTAAGGCGGCAATAAGCATGGACGATGCAAAGACCGCGGCTCTAAATCACGCGGGACTCACCCTCTCTCAGGTCGCTCATCTCAAGGCAGAGCTCGATCGTGAGGGTGGAAAGCTCGTTTATGAAGTCGAATTCAAATCGGGCGGACATGAATACGAATATGTGATAGATGCATCTTCGGGCGCTGTTTTAAAAAGTGAAAAAGAGCACGATTAAGCTATAAATGAAAGAAAAACTCCCGTAATATTACGGGAGTTTTTCTTTCGTTTAGACGTACTGCTTACGCGGTATCCTGTCGTAATTCCACAACAGGATCGGCTCTACGCAATACGCAAGGAACTTCATATCAAGATTGAAAAAGTATATAGCGAACGTAACGGCAAAAAGTCCCGCTCCGCCGCCGAGCATTTTAAGGGGCAGCATTCTGAGTTTTGACATATCTATCCTCCTATCTCACCATGCGTGCTCATCGGGAAGTATCTCGATGGTGGAGTCTATCGGCTCCTCGCGCATGACGGTGCGCATATACTGGTTAAACTGGTCTCGTATTGCCTGTCTCGGGAAAATACGCGGGTCGGCAAGGTCGTGGCAAACCCAAACGAGGTTTATGCCGCGCTCTCTCGCCTGCTCCTCAAACATACCGTGCAGTCCGGTCAGTGCCTTGCAGGACATATGCTCCCACATCATGACCATGTCGGCATTCATCTTCTCGCAGTGCTCCCAAAGCTCGTCAAGAAGCACCTTGTAGCCGCCGTGGGTATGGTTGCGCATGATCATGTTCATCGTGAGCCATGCCATATCGTAATACGCCTGCTCACGGTTTTCCGGAGTGTCCTCCTCGGCTATCTCATCGCTTATGACCATCGAGAGCATATCCGTCAGAGGTACAACGCCCCAGCACTGGATCATCCAATAGAGCATATCGATTATGTACTGCGGCTGAACGCCCCAAACTATGCATCTGTGGCGGTATTCCGGAGCCATCATGCTCTTCTTCTTGTAGCCCTGCTGCACGTATTTCATTATCTTCTTGTCGATATCGCTGAACACGGCAAAGCGGCCGCAGTTGCCCATGTAGTTTGTATCGTTATACAGCGAGAACACCGCGCCGACAAACTGCGGATAAGGTGTGCTGTTGACCTCGAGCCAATTCACGCGGTTGCGGGTGGTTTCATTCACGCGCTTTGCGCACTCGAAATATGCCTTCCAATCCCACTTTTCGCCGGTCTGCTCTTCAATAAACTTAATGGCAGCCTTGACGTCATTTGCCGCGTATGTCTGAACGTCCTCCTGCTTATGGCGCATGGGAGCGGCGAGCTGAAAGGTCGGTATGCCGTACTCGCGCTCAAGGCGCTTTGCGATGAGGCCGTTGCCCATGAGCGAGCCGTCGCAGGTCGTGTTGACCTGAACGGCGCACTTGCCGAGCACGGGGAAGTCGTCGTCAATGGAAACGCCCGCCTCCGCCTCCGGCATCGGGCACACGTCGCCGGGAATACCGAACTGCTGCGCAACGTCGAGGTAGTGCAGACCCGAATTCTGGTTGAGGAGGTTTGCCGAGAACATCGTGGGTACCTCGCGCAATATACAGTTGAGCGTCGGGAAGCCCATCATGACCGCCGTCATAGCGTTTTCGTCCCACAGCACGCACTTTTCGGAATATTTCACGTCGTTGCCGGTCCTGCGGTCGCCTCGTATGGAGTTATCAATACAGGTGGCAACGTCCTTAACAACGAAGTCCATAGCCGTGTGTGTTATGCGAAGCGCCTCGTCGCGCATGCCGATCGTGAATTTATCCATCATATGCGGCACGGCAAGGTAGTTTCCGAACCAGCGATAGCGGAACATCGCCTTGACATTGCGTGGCTTTATTATGACCTTTGCGAGTATCGACAGAAGGTACAGCCATCTGGTGTAATCATACAGAGTGTCCTTCAGTCCGCGCCACTCGCGGCGGCGGCGCACCTTACCCTGATCATACAAAACGCCTAAGCGCTGCTCTCCCTTGCGCACCTTATCATTTACGACGATGGCCATTACTTCGCACCTCCCTGAAGCTTCTTGATCTCAATGCTTTCAACGAACGCCTGAACTCTCGTTCGCATCTGACCTACGGATGCGCTGATGTTATAGGGACGGTCGACCGAAAGTACGGGATAGTTATAGTCGTCTCTGAGCATCGTCGAGCCCAAAAGTCTCTCATATGCCCACGGGTCGCAGAACTTTATCTGCTCGTAGATTATGCCGTCAGCGCCGTATTCCTTGGCAAGGTCGTTGACATATGCCTTTCTTCCGTAGACCTTCTCCATGTTGAACATACGCGGGCAGTGTCCGTTATAGACATAGTGGCGGCACACCTGAGTGAGTGCGTCCTCTTCATCGTTAAGCGCGATCTCCATTCTGCCGGGCAGTGAGCCGAAGCAGTAGCGGTCGGCGCATACATAGGCTCCGGTCTCCTCTATCAGCTTTATAAAGCCGCTGTCATCGACCTCGGAGCCGACTATCATGATACGCGCGCGGTAGGGCTTATCCTCCGGCTCGCGCGTCTTGAGCTCCTCAAGTGTCTCCTCGAGCTTATCGATTATGAGATACTGCGGCATGACGTAGGTTGCAAGCGTGAGGATATGGAACTCGTATCCCGTTATCCTCGGCTTTTCCTCCTTGCGGAAATTGCCTATCTCGGTTATCACGCGGCAGACGCGGTTGTGCGTCTCGACCGCTTTTCTTATTGCGGCATCGGAAATGTCAATGCCGTATTTTTCGCTCAACGGCGTGAGAATATGATTTTTGCACTGCAAAACAAGAAGCTCAACTCCGTTTTCGTCCGCCTTGAGTGGGATCTCCATGAACTCGTGGAAGAACTTATCGTTCCCCGCGCCCATGGTCTTGAGAAGCTCCATATTCTCGACGCAGCGGTTGATCATCGTGCAGCCGTCCGGCGCAATAACGCAATCTGCGAAGTTAAAGCCGCCCTCGATGGCGCGCTCGAGCAGCGCTCTTGATGTTTCGCAAAGAAAGCTCGTCATATAATACGTTGCAATATCCATCGAACCCGTGTTAGGCGCGTGCAGGCGGATGCCGAAGGCATTGCCCAAATTCATAAGCGGCTCCGGTGTGTTCTCGCAGACATATGCGACGCAGATCTTGCCGTCTTTCTTGGCCTTGCTGATGAGCTGATTGTTCGCTTCCTGCAAAAGATTTTCAAAGTATTGCAGATGCTTCAGGTCTCTCATTGTCTAACTCCCCCATTTCTTGTTAATACTATTGCCGTTCCTTACGGATATTGCCTGTTAACAGTTTATCAGTTTAAGCACTTTAATTCAATATATTTATGCACTTTCTACATTATGTCTATTGGTTGAGCGATATTTTGTATATAATTACTACAAAATATTAAGAAGTTGTATATTTACTGCGCATTTTCTGCTCATCGTCGCGGCGACGGCGCGAAAAAAACTCCCCGGCATCTGAATGATACCGGGGAGAAAAAAGCTATTTTTATTATTTTAAAAAGGAGATCACTTTACTGCACGGCCGATGAATGCAACGAGCTGTGCACGGGTGCAGACGCTGTCGGGATCGAAGGTGTCGGCGGTAACGCCGTTTGCAACCTTCGCGCCGGCTGCCCAAATGACTGCATCGTAGTAGTAGGAGCCCTCTACGAGGTCATTGAAGGGATTCTGGCCTGCTGCCTGAGGATTGTTCTTATAGCGCCAGATGAAGGTTACGGTCTGTGCGCGGGTAACTTCCTCGTACGGGCTGAAGGTGGTGTCGCTGGTACCGAGAGTAATGTTATTCTCGTATGCCCACAGGACAGCCTGCTCGTAGTAGGAGTCATTCTCAACGTCCGTAAACGGCATGACGGTTGTCTTGGGAGTCGGGCAGCCTGCCTCACGCCACAGCATGGTGACGATCTGTGCACGGGTGCCGCTCTCGTTCGGGCTGAAGGTGGTGTCGCTGGTGCCCTTGACAATGCCTCGGTTTGCAAGAGCCATCAGGCTCTCATAGAAGTAGTCATCAATGCGGACGTCAACGAAGGGATTGCTGGTGATGAGCTTCCAAGTGGAATCGTGACCGCGAACGACTCTGTCGGTGGGAGAAACAACGCCCATGTGAGCAACGTACTCGCCGATGAGAGTGGGTACGGGTGCGCGGTCTGCGCCGAGGTTCATGCTGGCAGTCCAGCAGCAGTCAGCCTCACTCAGGCCGGTAGCCTCGGCAAAGCCGTAGCCGCCGGACATACGGTAGGAGTTGAGTGCTACGCGGATCGTGCCCTTCATATCGAGCAGGTCAACACCGTTGATCTTTGCGTAAGCGACACGCTCGCCTGCGGGCTTGGTGAGGTCGAAGCAGTAGTCAACGCCGTAGAAGGTATCCATGCCGAAGATGGATGAGCCTTGGCCGATAACGGCCTTGCCGTCCTTCAGAGCATACATATCCGCAACTGCGCTCATCCATGTGTAAAGCTGCTTCGGGGTCATATCGACCGCGCAAAGGAGGTTGTTTGCATAGCGGTAAAGCTTTGCAAGCTCGAGGGTGGAAATGGTCTGACCGTCGGTAGGAACGAGGCTGAGAGTCCAGTTGCTGCCGGAGGTGCCGAATACGGGGGAGGCAATGGAGACAGTTGCGCCCTTGATGCCGTCCTTCTCGTAGTTCTGCCAGGTTGCCCAGATCTGAGCCTTGTGGATGAGGTTGGAAACCTGAGTCTGGCTGTAAAGGATGTCGTTGTTGTTCTTGCCTTCGGTCTCGGACTTGTATGCGTCCCAGCCGTTGTCGAACTTGCCGAGAGGTGCGGAGGCCCATGCGAAGGTCTCGTCGTACCAGGGCTGAAGCTGCTCTGCGAGAGCCGTGTCGTCCTTAACATCCTTGAGAGCTATGTTGTTGGCGGTTACGGTGAAGTCCTTGACCTTGCCGTTCTCGTCGAAGCTTACGGTAAAGACGTTCTCGGTGAGGTGGGTGCCGCCGCCGTTGACGAGGTAGATCTCCTTGCCGTCGGCGTTCTTAACGGTCTCAACGCTTGCTCTGTGGTCATGGCCGCAGATGAAGAGGTCAACATCGTGGGACTTGGTTGCGGCGATGTATGACTGAGACTCGAGGTCACGGACGGTGCTGGAGCCGCGGCCGCTGTGAGCGGTGACGACGATGATGTCGGCAAGATCCTTATCCTTGATTTCCTTGGTCCACTTGTTGACCTCATTCTCGAGATCGCCGTTGGGGTTGTCAAGGCTGCTGAACTGGAGGTTGGGGTAGTTGGTTGCGAGGTCCCATGTTGCGTTTGCTGCGTTGCCGAAGCCGATGATGGCTACGCGGACGGTGCGTCCGTTGCCTGCGTCAAGGGTCTTGATAATGTACGGGTCATAGTAGGAATCGCCGGCATTGGCGTCCTCGCCGCGGAAGTTCTTTCCGTCCTTGAGGAGAGTGAGGTTAGCGCTGAGGACTGCAATGCCTGCCTTATCGGCAAGAAGAGTCTGAGTGTCGCGCTGCTCGGGAGTGTAGTTAAACTCATGGTTGCCCATGCCCCAGACGTCGTAGCCGATCGCCTTCATTGCGGTAATCATTGGGTTTTCCTTGTCTGCCTTATGGGTGATTGCGTACTGAGCTACCAGAGTGCCCTGAATGGTATCGCCGTTGTCGATAACGATGGTGTTCTTATCGCCGTAGATATTACGAACGTTTTTGACTGCGGTTGCAACGCGCTCCATGGAGTTGGAAACAGCCTGCTGGCTGGAAACGTCCTTAACAGTGGAGCGGCCGTGCATATCGGTGGTGGACAGAACAGAGAAATAGAATGCACCGGGAGTGGTGTTGACGATCTTCCAGGTGGAAGTGATCTCGGGAGCGATGGTGCCCTGCTCGGTGATGTAGTCGGCAAGCAGATTACGTGCCTGACCCTTATCCTCGCCCTGGATCATGTTGTACTGGGTGGAGTAGATAACGCGGCTTTCATCGTTGGGCGTGAAGTTGCAGCCATGATCGTTAAGGTACTGAACATAGTTACCGCCGCCGTTGAAGCGGTAGTTATTGATAACTACGGTGAAGCTGTCGTTATCCTTTACCTCTTTGCCGTTGTAGGTCATGGAGGTGATGCGGCCGCCGGAGGGCTTGCTGGCGTCGATGACGTAGGAGAAGCCGTCGCCGGAGATAATGTCATAGTAGGTCAGGCCGCCGCTGATGCCATAGGAGCCGTCATCATTGACCTTGACCTTGGATGCGGAGCACTCAAGCCAAGTGCGGACCTCCTTGCCGCTCATGGTGATCTGGTAGAACCAGTTCTCGTAGCGGTACAGGCGGAACATATCGCCGAGGGTGATCTGGCCTTCGGGGATGAGGTTCTCTGCGCTGCCGGAGGTCAGAGGCGCGGTGATGGAAAGCTGAGCGGGCTTATCGTCGTTCTTGTTGTCGGGGGTGTTGAGACCGGTGCGGTCATATGCGCCCCAGGTCTGGACCTTGTTTACGAGGTCAACGAATGCAGAGGGAGCAGTGCCCAGGTTCTTTGCGGAGAAGTTGCCGCTTGCAGAGCCGATGGGCTTGAGCATGTACTCGTTCCAGGTAGCATTTTCGTAGGGCTCAAGAGCTGCCTTCAAGGTAGAATCGGCATCGTACTTAGCGACGGTGGTGTTGCCCTCTCGCTTGCTCATGGTCTCAATGCCTATTTCGGTGGTGTAGGTCTCGGCGGTCTTGTCGTAGGTAACAAGAACACGGCCGACTGCGCCTGCGCTGCTGCCCGGGGAGATGACGGGAATTTCCTTGCCGTCAACGTTTTTGATCGTTCTTGCGGACTGACGGTGCTCATGACCGGTGAAAACGAGGTCGATGCCGTCGGTGGTGGAAACGAGCTCACGGATGAAGTCAGAGTGAACGGGATCGCCGTCAACACCGCTGTGGGTGACGATAGCGACGAGGTCTGCCTTCTCGTGCATCTCTTTTTCATAATGCTTGTAGGTCTCGATAACGCCTGCAAAGTAGATGCCTCTCCAGTTTTCGGGGACATCCCAGTTTGCGATGTTGGGGTTGCCGATGCCCATAACTGCGACCTTAACACCGTCATATTCCTTGATGATGTAAGGAGCATAGTTGTTCCAGGTCTTCCAGTCCTTAGACTCTGCACTGTTGGTGTTAGCGTCAAGGTAGTTGGCCACGGAAACCGCGACCTGAGACTCGGTCTCGGTGGAGGCGGATGTGAGGTAGTTCAGCTGGCGCTGGAGAATGTCCATGCCGTAGTTGAACTCATGGTTGCCGACGACCCACATGTCGTAGTCCAGCATACGCAGGACCTTCATTGCGGGGTCCTGTACGTCCTTCTGGTAGAACGCATAGTAGTAGGTCAGCGGGGTACCCTGAATGGTATCGCCCGCGTCGGCAAGGAATACGTTCTTGTACTGCTCGCGCTGCTGATTAATATAAGTAGCAACACGAGTCATACCAGTAGCATTTTTGCCTGACTCGGACACGCCATTCGAGTAATTGGTTCCGTACATCTGGCCGTGAATGTCAGAGGTGCCGAGGAAGAGGATCTGAACCTCATCCGATGCTGCTTCGGTTTCGCCTTCGGCGAATACAGCAGGCACCATCGTCACGATCATGCACAGTACCAGCATGAATGCAAGAATGCGCGACAGTCTTTTCTTCATTTTTTGTCTCCTTTTTAATTTTGTATCGGGCAAAACCCGACAATTCTACTCTTACTATAACCTATTTATTCGGTCGCGTCTATACGATATTGATTTTTCGTCGTTGTCACTAATTATTTAATTAAATTTTTTAAATTAACATACAATTTTTTTGCCTTGATTTTAAAAAATCTCCTATACCGATTTCGATATAGGAGATTTTCGTTATTAAATTTCAGAATTTTACAAATCCCGTGAGCGTTCCGAGCGGATAGCCGAGCGTCCACTCGTTTTCGCCGCACTTCGGGCAGACGGTGCCCCGCTCATGCAGCTCGTCGATATACGCCTCGGCGCGCTGTAAGTACATATTCGTTTTTGCGACGTGCTTGCACCTGCGGCAGAACACGAGGTAATTTGCAAAGCTGTCGTATATCCCATTCTTGCGGTTTTCCTTTTCCTCATAGGACAGCTCGCGCGGGAGAATGTTGCGGTTCGTGTAGCTCATTTTCCGAAGCCTCCTTAAATCAGGTGCTCGCGCTTTACGCTGTCATAATGCTTGTCAAGGAAGGGCACTATGACGCTGCGCATGAGCCTCATATCGAGATTATAATAGTAAACGGCAAACAGCTCGGCTCGCTTATAGGCGGACAGGTGCTTACCGAAGAACCGGATCTTGACAAGTTCCGTGCAATAGCAAAGGAAATTGACGTTGATCCCGATGAATATGTAGAGGCTGTAAAGAAAGTACCGATAGTTTCTTTTATCTGTAGCCAATGCAGCCATACCGGTAGCCTTTGCAAATGCGTCCTGCAGGGACTGCAGCTGTGCTCTGTCTATAACGTCAAGTAAAGTAATTTCTTTTTCAGCCATTGTAATGACACCTTTCCTTTTCTATGTTGTACAAGGCGGACAATTGTTTATGAAAATCCGTGAAAACAACTGCCTCAATTAAGATTATACTCCGATTTAGATAAAAATGCAATACCAACG
>OQVT01000138.1_pt1 | contig 31384 bp, 28 predicted proteins | sample 1691561 | NCBI WGS metagenome assembly OQVT01 (sample SAMN03418260, study PRJEB22391) | human gut metagenome | biome: human-gut; feature: organic feature; material: feces | host: Homo sapiens | place: Tanzania | collected 2013-01 | reverse complement strand
AAAACCATCCGGAGTATTTATTCCTAACTCCCCACGAAGCGTATTATATTCATACTCTCCTTCTGTCTGCTCTGCCACTTCTTCCTCTGTATTTTCTCCACTCAACCCATTTTGTACTTCCTGTTGTGCCTCATCGGCTATTGCCTCAGCATTCGTTTCTTTTTGCGATGTCTTTGCACACGCAGTCAAACCAAAGCATAACAGTACTCCTGCTAATAAATACAAGTATTTCTTCTTCATTTCTCCACCTCATTTTTTATACATATTTGATAATACTAAATTTGTACTGATATTTTAACCTGTTTCAGGTTAAAAGTCAATAATCTGAAACAGGTTAGATATACTTTCTAAAAAGGAGAACATATATGTATCAACGAATCAGAGATTTAAGAGAAGATAAAGATTTAACTCAGACTACAGTTGCCCGTTATCTTGGGATGTCCCAAACCGGCTATTCCAAATATGAAACTGGCGAGAACGATATACCCACCAATGTTTTAATACGCTTATCTGCCTACTATAATACCAGTGTAGATTATCTGCTTGGATTAACCAACGAAAAAACTCCATATCCACGTTAAGTTTATTTCTATCCATCCCGACTGCTTTCCTTAGGTATTTTTTCAGTTATTTGTTCCCTATACCCTCGCCTACACGCTTGCTGGGAGATTTCCGGCTTCTTTTTTCCTATATACCCGCACTATTCGTACCCTCTGGGTATATCTAGCTTTTTTGTTTCTTTCTACCCTCGCTTTTAAATTCTTGTGGGTATTATGACATGTTTTTTTCAAATATACCCTTACCCAACCTCCTCCAATGGGTATTTTGCTACTTATTTCTTCTATAATACCCTCATCCAATACTTTTCTTGGGTGTTTTTTCAGTTATTTACTTCCTATACCCCCGCCACTTACTTTCCCTGGGTGTTTTTTCAATTATTAGCTTCCTATACCCAATCGAGCTACTTTCCTTAGGTGCTTTTCCAGACCATTAACTTGCCATATCCAAATCAAAGCAATCTATCGCACACAAACACCGAAGTTATAACTTCAGGTCTCCAATCCAAATTATCCCCCAATATTTGCTCAAACAAAAAACATCCCAAGGCGTTTCTAAGAAACGCCTTGGGATGTTATCTCTTATCTGTTAAGCTTCTTCTCTTTATAAGCCAATTACTTTGCCGGACGCTGATAGAAGAAGGAACTCTTACGTTCATATCCAACTTCTTTATAATTTACAATCTGTTCGGTACTTCCGATAAATAAAATTCCACCGGGCACCAAAGAGTTATAAAATTTATGAAATACCTGGTCCTTTGCTTCCTCAGTAAAATAAATCAGCACATTACGACAGACAATCAGGTGAAAACCGGAGGCATAATCATTCTCAATGAGATTATGCTGGCGGAATTCCACTCTCGATTTGATTTCATCAGAAATCTGATAGGACGGACCTATCTGTTTAAAATACTTCCGCTTCAAGTCTTCCGGCACCGATTCAATGCTTCTTTCGTTGTACAAACCGACCTTGGCTTTTGCGATTACCTGCTTGTCAATATCTGTTGCAATAATCTTAATCTGATTTAACGGAAGATGACGTGACAACGCCATAACAAGAGAATATGGTTCGTCACCGGTAGAGCAGGCAGCACTCCAAATCTTCAGGTTCTTTCCAAAGCGCTGAATCAATTCAGGAATAATCTCCTGATCCATGGCTTTCCACTGATCCGGATTACGGTAAAATTCCGAAACATTAATCGTAAGATAGTTTACAAACTCTTCAAACTTTTCCTTGTTTGTTTTTAAGAGATGGACATATGCCTCATAACCGTCCATACCATTTTTTGTAATCAGTGCATCAATGCGCCGCTTCATCTGCCGCTCTTTATATGCGTTCAAGTCAATTCCCGTCATTTGGAATACTACGGTTTTAAATCTTTCATAATCGTATGTCAATGCTCTCACCACCTTATGATGATTTTATGAGAGCCAATCACAAAATACACTTTTATGATTGGCTCTTCTACATTTCTATTTAAGCTTCTTCGTTTTCCTCTGCTGCGATTACTGCATCAATATCTACAGAAACCACATCAGCATCTTCCTCTTCCTTCTTTGCTTCTTCCTTAACTTCTTCTGGTTCAGGAGTAAGCAATGCACGGATGCTCAGGCTGATTTTCTTATCAGCTTCATTGAAGTCAACTACCTTTGCAGTAACTTCATCACCAACCTTCAAAACATCTGCCGGCTTTTCAATGTGCTCTTTGGAAATCTGGGAAACATGTAACAATGCATCCACACCTGTTTCCAATTCTACGAATGCACCAAAGTCTGTCATTCTTGCAACCTTACCGGTTACTACATTACCAACTGCATACTTGGTTGCTGCATCCTTCCATGGATTTGCATCTTCAAATTTCATGCTGAGTGCAATCTTGGTTCCGGAAATATCTTTGATAAATGCTTTTACTTTATCGCCAACTTTAAATACTTTCTTAGGGTTCTCAACTCTTCCCCATGACATTTCAGAAATATGAAGAAGTCCGTCAGCACCACCGATATCAATAAATGCACCGAAATCTGTAACATTCTTTACAACACCTTCTACAACATCACCAACGTGAATGCTTTCAAGAAGTTTCTGCTGCTGTTCATTCTTCTCAGCTACAAGCAACTGCTTGCGGTCACCGATATATCTTCTTCTCTTCGGATTGTATTCGCTGATTACAAATTCAATTTCCTGTCCTGCATATTTGGATAAGTCTTTTTCGTAAGTATCTGATACAAGACTTGCAGGAATAAAAATTCTTACTTCATCAATAATAACACTTAAACCACCATCTAATACCTGTGATACTTTTGCTTTTAATACTTCTTTGTTGTTGTAAGCTTCTTCAATTCTCTTGTTGCCACGGTCAGCAGCAAGTCTCTTGTAAGTAAGAATAACTTGTCCTTCGCCATCATTGACTTTTAAGACTTTAACTTCCATGGTATCGCCAACCTTGGCAACCTTTGTTAAGTCTACGTTCGGCTCATTGGTGTATTCGTTACGTGTTAATACACCGTCTGACTTGTAGCCAATGTTAAGAATAATTTCTTCAGGCTTAACATCAATGACTGTACCCTCAACAACCTCTCCTGTATGTATTGTCTTTAATGATTCTTCCAGCATTTGTTCAAAAGTTAATTCTGACATAATTTTGAACCTCCTCGATAATATTGTTTGGGGTGGAAGCCCCTGCGGTAATACCCACCAGAGAAGCAGCTTTAGGTAATTCTAAATGCAAGTCATCCAGTGTTTGTATAAAATATGTGGCAGCACACTTCTCTTTACAGATTTCATAAAGCTTTCGTGTATTAGAACTATGCAGACCACCTATTATTATCATGACATCAACCTTGGCTGCAATCTCGCCAGCTTCGGTCTGTCTTTCCTGTGTTGCATTACATATAGTATTCACAACATTAACATTGTAACCTTTTTTCTCAAATATTTCAACTAATTCTTTAAATTTCTTAAAATTGAATGTCGTTTGGGATACAATACAAAGCTCTTTGTCCTTTTCAATCGGAACATTTTCCGCTTCTTCGGCAGATTCCACCACATATGCTTTGGTGTGTGACCACCCCATGATTCCTTCTACTTCGGGGTGTCCGGCATTTCCAATAATAACAATCTGTTTTCCTTCCAGACTCTCTTTTTCGACAATATTATGAATTCTTTTCACAAAGGGACAGGTCGCATCAACACATTGCAACCCATTTTTTTCAATCAACTCGCATATACGCTTGGGAACTCCATGCGAGCGGATTACAACTGCTCCTTCTTTCAGTTCGCGCAGCTGCTGCTCATTTTCAATTACTACAACACCACGGCTTTCCAAATCCTTAACAACCTCTTCGTTGTGAATGATTGGACCATAGGTATAGATATTGCCTCCCTGCTCAATCTGTTCATATACTTTTTCAACTGCCTTTTTCACACCGAAGCAAAAGCCGGCGCTTTTTGCAAGTATTACTTCCATCCTGACATGTTCTCCCGTCTGCCTGTTACTTATCTGCATAAATCAAGAATTGCTTTTACAACCTCTTCAATCGTCATATCAGAGGAATCAATCAGCACTGCATCCTCTGCCTGTTTTAACGGTGCAATTTCGCGATTCATATCCTGCTCATCTCTTTTTACAATATCTTCTTCAATTTTCTTAATATCACATGTTTCGCCCTTAGCAGCAAGTTCGTCATAACGTCGTTTTGCACGCACTGCTGCACTCGCAGTAAGATACACCTTTACATCTGCATGAGGTAATACACAGGTTCCAATATCCCTTCCGTCCATAACTACATTGTTGGTCTGTGCAAGTTCCTTCTGAAGCTGGGTCAGACGTTCGCGAACCTTTTTATTCTTACTTGTAACGGATGCCATGTTTCCTACTTCTTCGGTACGAAGTACCCCATTTACATTCTTACCGTTTAAGAGTACCACCTGTTCGCCATTTTGATATTCAATGGTGATATGTGCACCAAGACATTCTTTGGAAACTGCCTCTTCCTCCTCCGGATTTACTTTTTCGGAAAGAAGATAGTATGCCATTGCACGATACATTGCTCCGGTATCTACATAAATAAAGTTCTTTATTTTTGCCACCTGTCTGGCTATGGTACTTTTTCCTGCTCCGGCAGGTCCATCAATTGCAATCTGATAACTCATATGTCTGTCCTTCTTTTTTATTGTTTTCTTATTATTCCAAAATTCCTGCGGCACTTTTTCCTGCCACATATCCGGTCGACCAGGCAACCTGTAAATTAAAGCCTCCAGTCAATGCATCGACATCCAGAACCTCCCCGGCAAAATAAAGTCCTGACACTTTCTTCGATTCCATCGTTGAGGGGTTCACTTCTTTTACCGAAACGCCACCCTGTGTAATGATTGCCTCCCGGAAGCCCTGGGTACCGGTAATGGTCAATGCCAGATTCTTAAGAAGTTCTGTCAGCTTCATACGCTCCTCACGAGTGATTTCATTGACCTGTTTATCCGGATAAATGCCTGATAACATCACGATTACCGGAATCATTTTCGCCGGCAGCAACTCCGATAACGCATTTTTAAACTGTCGGTTTCTATTTTTTTCAAAATCACGGAGAATTCTCTGATTCAATTGTTCCACCGATAATGCCGGTTTTAAATCAATAGAAAGTAAAACCTCTTCTCCGTAATATTTCTTTGCATAAAAACTACTTGCACTCAGCATCAGCGGTCCGCTTACACCAAAATGAGTAAACAGCATCTCGCCAAAGCCTTCATATATCTTTTTCTTATCCTTCTTTATCATACAGGAAACGTTCTTTAAGGAGAGTCCCTGCAATTGCCTGCACCATTCTTCCCTTACGGTAAAAGGAACAAGTGCCGGTCTTAATTCACGAACCGTGTGTCCGCTTTCTGTGGCAAATTGATAGCCATCTCCGGTCGAACCGGTTGCTTCATAGGACTTTCCACCGGTTGCCACAATTACCGCATCTGCCATTTGCCTGTCACCATTTGAAAGTATGACTCCATTCACACTCCGGCACGGTTCTGTTTCCTCCGGTTCCGCATATGCGATTTCACGCACCTGTGCGCCAAGCATTACTTTCACCCGGTATTTCCGGAGTAATCGGTTTAATGCTGCAATCACATCTGAAGAATGATCCGATACCGGAAAAATACGTTCGCCTCGTTCTTCCTTCAACGGACAGCCGGCTTCTTCCAAAAGTCCGATGATACTCTGATTGTCAAAAGCAGCATATGCACTGTACAAAAACTTTCCATTAGAAACAATATTTTCAAAAAAAGCATCCCACGCACAGCCATTCGTCACATTGCATCGGCCTTTTCCTGTAATATATATCTTCTTTCCGGTCTTTTCATTTTTTTCAAAAAGTGTTACCTCAGCACCTGCTTTGGCTGCCGTAATGGCTGCCATCATACCAGCAGCGCCACCACCAATTACTAAAACCTTACGCATTCTCTTCCTCTCCGGTTTCTTCCTGCTTCATCAGAGAGTAATTCAAAATAGGCTCTTCATCCACAAAATTAATTTCATCATTCAGATAAACCTGGTAATTATTCCAAACCTCTTCCAATGTTTCCAGATTTTCTTTTACCTCTGCCGGTCGTTTCAGGCAAAGTGCAACCACAAGCGCATTAATCAGACTAAGCGGTGCGACAAGAGAATCTACAATCGAAACCATATCACTTCTTGCAAGAAGATTGCAGGAGGAATAAAGGTTCATCGGAGAATGAATGCTGTCCGTAATGGTAATAACCTTTGCATTCCGGTCATTTGCAAACTCCATGGCTTTTAATGTACGCATGGAATATCTTGGGAAGCTGATTCCAATAATGGCATCATCCTCATGAATCCGAATCATCTGCTCAAACATTTCCGATACACTTGTTGTTTTCACAAGAACCACGTTACCACGGATCATGTTCAGATAGAAATGTAAAAAGTCAGCCAATGGCTCACAGCTTCTGACACCTACCAGGTATACTGTTTTTGCCTCAAGGATAATATTTACCGCTGCTTCAAATGCAACAGCGTCCACATTTACCATAGTGTCTTTAATTTTTTCAATATCAGCACTTAATACCGAATGCAATATTTCCGCCTGGGAGCTTTTTCCATACTTTGCCCCCACTTTCTGTACCGAGTTTAATTTATTTTTTACCCATTCCTCTAATGCTTTTTGAAATTCCGGGTATCCGTCATACTCCAAGGCAATTGCAAACCGGACTACCGTGGATTCACTGACTCCTACCGTTTCGCCAAGCTTTGCCGCCGTCATAAAAACTGCCTGCTCGTAGTGGTCTGAAATGTAAGACGCAATTGCTTTGTGCCCCTTACTCATTTTCATATATTTATCATTCATACGGGTAATTATATCCATACGTCACCTAACCCCTGTCCTAATCTATGTTCTATCGAAATGACTGATAAGAATCCTTCAGCATCTGTACCGTTTCTTCATCTCCCAGATCATAATCACCTGTCAATGACATACATGCTGCACCATGAATAAAAATCCACATTTTCATAAAGAGTTCACTGGCATTCCGACATCCCTGGGAAGACGCCATCTGGATTTCTTTTCCTACATTTCCTGCTTTTCCGTTAATCAAATCATACAGACTTCTGCCATAACGGTTTTCAGCCAAAAACAAAAACGCAAAAACCTTTGGATGCTCCTGTGCAAAATGAATATATGCATGTCCCAGATTTACAAATGGTGTGACGGTTTGTCTTGGGAACTCTGCATAATAATCCTCAAAAAAGTCACATGCTTTTGCAAACAATTCTGCAAGAAGTTCATCCATATTCTTGTAAACGCGGAAAATCGGTTGTGTAGAGCAATTTGCTCTTGCTGCCAGTTTACGCGCTGTTACCTGCTCTGCCCCTTCTTCGCACAGCATGGAAAATGCTGCCTCTAAGATATCATTCTTTGTAATTGTTTCTTTTCTTGCCATGTACCCACCTTCACCTTCTCATTTTGTATAACATACGTTATTATTTTATCGATTCCGGGAAGTGATGTCAATAGTCTTTTCAAACTATAAAAAGAGCCACCCTTTATAAAAGGGTAGCTCTTCCTCATACATTTCAAAAATTATACAGGATATGCTGCATTCTTTGTATCAGCCTGGGTTAAATCAACCTTTTCCTGCTGTGCCTGACGATACTTAAAGAAGTCAGTTGCAACCTGAGGGAATAATGCATAGGACAATACGTCTTCATCCTGCTGCTTCCATTCCTTCATTTCGGATTCAAGTTTTTCCATTTCGTTTGTCAGACCTGCTGCATCTGCGGAACGAGAAGTAAATCTCTGTTCTCCAGGAATAACCTTATCAATTACTTCCTGATTCATTGGCTTAACAGTCTGTCCGTATTTACCACGAAGTAAATCCTTGAATTCTCCGGTAGCCATCTTATATCTTTCGCCCATAAGAACGTTAAATACAGCCTGAGTACCAACAATCTGTGAAGAAGGAGTAACAAGAGGTGGCTCACCACAATCCTTACGAACTCTTGGAATCTCTTCCAAAACATCCTGATACTTATCTTCTGCATGCTGTTCCTTTAACTGGCTAACCATGTTACTTAACATACCACCAGGTACCTGGTAAAGTAATGTCTTAATGTTTACGCCAAGAACCTTTGTGCTCATTAAGCCGCTTTCAATACACTGCTCACGGTAAGGTCTGAAATAGTCTGCAATTTCTGCAAGAAGATTCTGGTCATAACCGGTATCATAAGGAGTTCCCTTAAAGGTTTCAACCATAACTTCTGTTGCAGGCTGTGATGTTCCAAGTGCAAAAGGAGAAATTGCACAGTCGATAACATCTACACCAGCTTCTACTGCCTTCAGATATGTCATGGAAGCAACACCTGAAGTATAGTGTGTATGAAGCTGAATAGGAAGTTTTGTATTCTCCTTCATTGCTTTAATCAGCTCTGCAGCCTTGTAAGGAACAAGAAGACCAGCCATATCCTTGATACAGATGGAATCTGCACCCATCTCTTCAATCTTCTTAGCCATGTCTGCCCAATACTCTAATGTATAAGCATCTCCTAAAGTATAAGACAATGCAACCTGTGCCTCGCCTCTTCCTTCCTGCTTTTTAATCTTCTCAGTAGCATCAACCGCTGCCTGTAAGTTACGAAGGTCATTCAAGCAGTCAAAAATACGGATTACATCAATACCGTTTGCAATAGACTTCTCAACGAAAGCATACACAACATCATCTGCATATGGTCTGTATCCTAAGATATTCTGACCTCTGAAAAGCATTTGAAGTTTTGTATTCTTAAATCCATCTCTTAATTTACGAAGTCTGTCCCATGGATCTTCCTTTAAGAATCTTAAGGAAGCATCAAATGTTGCACCACCCCAGCATTCTACTGCATGGTAGCCAACTTTATCCATCTTATCAACGATTGGAAGCATAATTTCGGTAGGCATTCTTGTAGCAATCAAAGACTGATGTGCATCACGAAGAACGGTCTCCATAATTCCAACCGGTTTTTTAACCTGTTCTGCCATAATTTTTTCCTCCAATTAAATTTAAAATACTCCAAATACAGCCATGAATGTTCCGGCTGCAACTGCTGTACCAATAACTCCGGCTACGTTAGGTCCCATAGCATGCATCAAAAGGAAGTTTGTCGGATCGGATTCCGCACCAACCTTCTGAGATACTCTGGCAGCCATAGGTACTGCGGATACTCCGGCAGAACCAATGAGCGGATTAACCTTACCTTTGGTAGCAACACACATCAATTTACCGAACAATACGCCGGCTGCTGTACCGAATGCAAATGCAATCAGACCGAGTGCAACAATTTTCAATGTGTCCATGTTCAGGAATGCTTCTGCACTTGTAGTAGCACCAACGGATGTACCAAGCAAAATTACTACGATGTACATCAATGCATTGGATGCAGTATCTGTCAACTGACGAACTACTCCGGATTCTCTGAACAGGTTACCAAGCATCAGCATACCTACAAGAGGAGCTGTGGTAGGAAGAATCATACTTACTACGATTGTTACGATAATCGGGAACAGAATCTTCTCGAGTTTGGATACTGGACGAAGCTGTCCCATTTTGATTTTTCTTTCCTTTTCTGTGGTCAGCAGCTTCATAATTGGCGGCTGAATAATCGGCACCAAAGACATATAAGAATATGCTGCTACTGCGATAGGTCCAAGTAAGGAAGTCTGTCCAAGCTTTCCTGCAAGGAAGATGGATGTAGGACCATCTGCACCACCGATAATGGAGATTGCTGCTGCGGCCTTGTCATTAAAGCCCATTGCAATTGCTCCGAAGTATGCTGCAAAAATACCAAACTGTGCTGCAGCACCAAGTAAGAAGCTCTTAGGATTTGCAATCAGAGGACCAAAGTCGGTCATCGCGCCTACACCCATGAAAATCAGGGATGGCATGATTGCCCATTCATCTAAGAGATAAAAATAATACAAAAGTCCACCGGTTCCATTCGGTGAATCCTCAATATGCATCATAATATCCGGATAGATATTTACAAGAAGCATACCGAATGCAATTGGCAAAAGAAGTAATGGCTCAAAATCTTTTGCAATCGCAAGATAAAGGAACACACATGCTACAACAATCATCAGATAGTTTCCCCAAGTCAGATTGAAGAATGCTGTCTGATGAATCAGGTTGTCCAGTGTTGTTACAATATAATCCATTTCTTTTACCTCCTGTCGGTTTTCGTAGCTACATTCGTATTAGTTTAATGTTGCAAGGCAGGAACCTGCTTCAACAGCATCACCTACTGCTACATCAATACTAGCTACTGTACCATCAGAAGGAGCAACAACTGGAATTTCCATCTTCATTGCTTCGATAATAACAACAGGATCTCCTGCCTTTACTGCCTGTCCTACAGAAGCTTCAATCTTAAATACTTTACCGGCCGCTCCAGCTTCAACCTTTACAGAGCCTGCGCCAGCTGCTGCTGCCTTTGGTGCTGCTACAGGAGCTGCTTTAGGAGCTGCCTTCGGTGCTACAGGTGCTGCTACAGGAGCTCCTGTAGATGCGCCTTCTTCTACTACTACATCATATACGTTGCCGTTAACGGTAATTGTATAGTTTTTCATTACTAAATCCTCCTAATTGAATCTAAATATGTTTTCTGATACTTCTTACTACAAAACCGTCTGTAGAAGAAGCTCCCTGGCTTGCTGCAACAGCTGCTGCAATAACAGCCACAAGTTCTAAATCATCTGATAATTCTTCTTTTTCAATAATCTGTGCAATGGTATTATCAACTGCTTTTGTCTTGATTTCTTCCTGTTTCGGCTTCTTGGAAAATGCTGCCTGAATTTTAGGAATAAAATTGAAACAGCTGATGATAAAGCTGATCAGAATCAAAACTACGAATACTGTTCCCATACCAAGAAGTGTATTCAAAGCTGCCTTTTCCATACCCTCTGCAAATGTATATACCGTATTTACAGTAATACTGGTTGGAGCACCTTTTTCGTATACAACTTCAATTGTTGCATCATGGTCAGTTCCTTTGATTTCTGCAAGAACAGTTCCCTCAGTCACATCTACATCCATGGTGTTCTGCTTTAATTCTCCCATGCCCGTAACAGTGCCAACTTCTTTCATTGCGCTTTCATAGCTCTCACGTGCACTTTTGACAACAGAAACATCATACCCCTGCTTTTCAGCAGTTTCAATCTGTGTTGCATCCATAGAGCCAACGAATCCAAAGCAGTATTCTGCCAGTCCCAATGCGTCCGCATCAGCCATATAATTCGTCTCGTCCTGTGCAGAACTGCCACATGCGGTCAGACCCAAAAGCATACAGATGATCATACCTAATACTAATAAACGTTTTTTCATATTAAGCAATTCCTTTCTATACGGTGCCATGTTTCTTTACCGGTCTGTCTTCGCTCTTTGTAAATAACATTTCAAAAGCTCCGATTACATACTTTCTGGTATCAACCGGTTCAATAATCTGATCTACATATCCATGCTTTGCTGCACTTGTTACATTATTCTGAAGTTCTGCATATTCCTTTGCACATGCATCAATGGCATCTGCTCCCTGACCGTCGCAGATAATCTTAGCTGCAAGCTTTGCATCCATTGTTCCAATCTGTGCAGTAGGATAAGCAATTGTAATATCTGCACCGATTGCTTTGGAGTTCATGGTTACATATGCACTTCCGAAAGCTTCTCCAACAATTACGTTTACCTTCGGAACAGTTGCGTTTGCAAACGCATAAGTAAGTTTAGCTGCTGCTTTTGCAATCTTCTTTTCAGAACACTTGTCTGCTTTGTAGCCCTTTACGTTTGTTAAGGATAATACAGGAATATCAAATGCATCACAGAAGTTTACAAACTCTGCTGCCTTTTCACATCCTGCAGGAGTTAATACTGCATCAAACTTCTCTGCTTCGCCGTTTTCATCATAAAGAGCGGTACGGTTTGCTACTGCACCTACGGTAACGCCATCCAATTTAATAAATGCAGTTACCATTTCTTTTGCATAAGAAGCTTTTACTTCAAATACCTGTCCGTTGTCAGAAATCTGAGAAAGAGAAACTGCCGGATCTGCAACTGCTGCTTCCATGTTTTCACATACGCGGTTCAAATCATCGGTGCACTCTTCAAAGGACATATCATCATTATTTGCAGGAAGCATGCATACAAGCTCACGAATCTTTGCGATTACGGTTGCTTCATCTGCAACAACATCAACGATACCAGCTTCCTCACTCTGGAATGCAGCAGAGGAAGTATCACACTTGCTTACTTCATTGCCATCCAAGGTGTTTGGAGCGTTCACAAATAATTTTGCTTTGCTTTCTTCCATAAAAGTAAAGTCTGTCAAAGTAGGGATTAATGCAAGTCCGCCACCACAGTTTCCGAAAATACCGGTGATCTGTGGAATCACTCCGGAACACATTACCTGCTTCATGTAGATTTCGCCAAATCCGTTCAGCGCGTCCGTTGCTTCCTGTAATCTCAGTCCTGCAGACTCAACAAGACCAATTACAGGTGCTCCCATCTTCAGTGCAAGGTCATAAAGATTAGCGATTTTCTTTGCATGCATTTCACCAACGCTGCCGTTTAATACGGAAGCATCCTGGCTGTATACATATACAAGATTACCACCAATTACTCCATAACCGGTGATTACACCGTCAGAAGGAGTGTCTGTCTGTTTCATATTAAAATCTGTGCTTCTTGCTGTTACAAGTGCACCAATTTCAACGAAACTGTTTTCATCGAGCAAAGATGTAATTCTCTGTCTCGCTTGTGAAGTAGTACTCATATTCTTCAGCCCTCCATTTTATATTAAAAAAATTATAACACTATTATAAGGGTACATGTACCCCATAAATCGTCTATGGTAGTATAACACAAATGTCCGAAATCGCATAGTTTAATTTTCCTTTTTCTAAAAAATTTTACAAAAATTTTTCATACCACCTGTTTCGAATATCCATTTTCCATTTTGCATATATATTGTGGAGAGCATTTGCAAAAGGATTCCCATATGTATTCAAGAAAAAAAATCCCTCTCCTTATTCTCTGGGGAGTGATTCTGTCTTTGTTTTTGTCCCCGTTTTCGTCTGTATATGCAAAAAATGATGACAACTCTGCCTCGCTAAATCTATATGCAAAATCAGCTGTTTTAATGGATGCTGATTCCGGCAGGGTTCTCTACGAAAAAAATGGTTCCCAGGTTATGCCCATGGCGAGCACCACAAAAATTATGACCTGCATTCTTGCTCTTGAAAACGGAAATCTGGAGGATTATGCCGAAGTTTCTCCCTATGCCTCCAGCATGCCCAAAGTTCATCTTGGTGCAAGGTCCGGAGAATACTTCAAGCTGAACGACCTTCTCTATTCTCTGATGCTGGAATCCCACAACGACTCCGCGGTAATTATCGCCGAAAAAATATCCGGCAGCACGGAAGCCTTTGCTTCCCTGATGAACAAAAAAGCAAAAGAAATCGGCTGTACGGATACCTGCTTTATTACTCCCAACGGACAGTCCGCTACTTTCGACCACCATCTCCAGCATCAGGGAATCGTCTATCTGGCGCGGGACGTCGAAGACGAAATGCTGACTTTTCTTATGAATGTCGATTACAGGTGAATGTTCCACACAAAATAGGCCCGGAAGCGGGGTGAGGTCATTCATATCAACCCCCATCACATCGCCTCTTATCCTCACCCTGCAATCCAGGCCCACTACCATAACATTTATTCTACAGTACTGTTTTTCCAGTTTAACCTTAAGTTCAGTTACATCTGATTCACAAATAATTTCTCGATTCACGGCGTAAAGTTGCGGCATCTGTTCTCCCATGTCTATGGTTCCATCCCACGACATAGGAGAACCGCTGGAAAACATCACATTAAAAACCTCATACTTAGGCAATTCGAAAGCCGCAACTCCCACGCCTTTTCTCTTTGAGATACGCATCAAGTGTTCATAGTCGTCTCCGATCACATTGGCATACATTATATCTTCGTCTCCCCCATAAACACTCATATATAGGAGACCGGGACATTCGCTTCGATCTGTTTTTACGCTGCATCCGAGCGTGGCAGTCAATCCGACTAAGACCGCCATTATGTAACACTTGACACGCATCTTTAACTATAAATTATATTATCTGTTCTACGATAGGCACTGTAACCCAGTCGTTTACGCTGACGCTGAAAGTAATGGCGTCGCTGGTGACAGGGGCGTCCGGAGTATCGGCGCCGGGCCTTTTCACCAATATGTTCGCTATTTCGTAAGACTTGTTGCTCTCAAGTGCCGGAAGGGCTATAGGATAATAGAATGTCTTGTCACCCAACTGCGCTTCCACTACCAGTTTAGTCTTTTTAGCCACCTTATTAGGCATAGAATAAAAATAATGAGCTGTAGAATAAGCGCCTTTGTTTGCGATTTCCGCATTGGGCTTGTCGGAAAGAAGCGCAGGACAGTCATCCTTCTTAGTAGAAGCGTTATACCATTTGCTAGGAGCTGCAGTTCCGGAAATGCTTCCGTTTCCGGCCACATCGCTTAGATAGATACCCTTTACGACAAACTTGAGCGCACCCAGCGATGCCGACTCGAATTCGCGGGAGATTTTGTTGACCACGACTCTGGCTACCATTCTGTTAACCGCAATGTTCACGGTTTTCTCTCCCGGGAGAGTGGCATTCGCTACACCGGTCATCACCAGAGAAGAGGCAGTGTTGGCCGAAAGGTCCACCAGATAGGCCTCCAATGCCGATTTGCTCGAAATCGAAGACAAATCGGGAGCATTCACCACGGCGTAGACGCGTCTTTCGCCGGCCGTACAGGTGAGGGACACCGACGACGTGGTAGCCTTCTGATAGGCGTCCAGGAAATCGCCCCTGAACACGAAGACTTGCAGACTCTTGATAAGTTTTTCATTAGCAGTAATGGTTTCCTTACTTCCTGTCGTCTTCACCGAGATCTCACTGCTGGCATTCACCACCAGGGAGCAAAGCTCCCCTTCGGGATATTCGACTTCGGAAATCGTCTTGTTACAAGACGCTAGTGACACGATGCCCAAAAGGGCACAAATAACTGTTTTTGTTTTCATAGCTATAATATTAAATACTACATTTCATAAGCGAGAGGTTCCTGTGACTCCACGAATACCACACGATTTGCGACCACTTCCACCACCTGTTTTTCCACATCTTCGGAGTTCAAGTACTTTTGGTTACGGATGCGTCCGCTGACATACAGTTTGGAGCCCTTGTCTATCTGGCTCAGGTCAGGCATATTGTCGTTTTCCCAGGCCACCACCTGATGCCAGGTCGTCTCTATGACCGCCGTACCGTTCTTGTCCTTATACGCGCGAGATGTGGCTAAGGTAAAGCGATACACTTTATTGTCCGACACAGTCTGGACTCTTACATTTCCTACGACGCCTCGTAGTTCGACTCGATTCAAATTTTCCATTTTTCGAAGTTTACTAAGTTTGTTATTAATTTTCGCGGAAGTCCCGCTGCGCGCCACAAAACTTCCGATGGCAAAGTTCCAAGACTTTTTCCGGAAAACACAATCTCCGGGACGAAAAACTGAAAATTGATACGTTTCTTAAAGTTCGCGACTGTTTCTTTATGTCCGTTTGCTGTTTCTTTCACGACAAAAGAAAAACTTTAAATAAAGAAACCGTAGAATAAAGTACCAGGTGACCAAATACGGCCTATATTGCGAAAAAGCACTAAAATGGACTATTTCATCAAACCACAGACGGATTGCCACTGTCTTAACTGCAATTCCCCCATCTACGGGCGTAGCGACAAGAAGTATTGCTGTAATGAATGCAAGACCTCTTATAATAACTCCATAAGGGCCACGCGCCTGAAAATGCGTAAGAACACCATACGCACCATAGAGCAGAACTATAACATCTTGAAAAAGCTTCTGGACAGCAAAATAAATAGCGCCCAACTCAAAGAGCTGGACGCCTTAGGATTCAATCCCGAATACTGTACCTTTACCGCAGGAACCGCGAATCAGCGGCTATATCACTGCTATGACATAAGATATCAAATCTCGAAGGCACGCGTATTCAACATAGAATATATATCCGCCTGACTATTTCTTGTGAATAGGAGCTGCCACTACCTTTTCAGGAACCGGAGTAGTCACGAAATTAGTCAACTGCTTGTCGTAGTCTTCCGGTGTAATCATATGGCAAGAGCCGTTTATCTGTGCTCCCATCTCCACCTGAAGCTTGTTTACGTTAATGTTTCCTTCGATAACCGCATTAGTCTTAATGGTGAGAAGTTCCTTCACGAAGATGTCGCCCTTCATAGTGCCGAGGAAATCTACGTTCGTGCAAGCGAGGCCGCCCTCGATGACAGCTTGAGGACCTACCACGATCTTGCCCTTCGAGAAGATCTTGCCGCTTACCTTACCGTCTACTCTGATATCATTGTCAGATGAAATCTCACCCTTGATGATGGTACGTGCTGAAATACGGCTAATATCGTTAACACTTACCTCAGGCTCTACAGCCTTCTTAACTTTTGAAAGATCCATATTCATAATTATATCGTTTTAAATATTATACCAATCCTTTTCCGTGGCAATTCTTGTATTTAAGGCCGCTTCCGCACGGACACGGGTCGTTTCGGCCTATCTTTTTGTCTGCTATCACCGGAGCCTTGGCCTTCTGCTCTCCGTTAGTCACCAAATCGTTACGATGAGCCTGGAGGCGAGACTGCGCAGGCGCTGCCTGAACCGGTCTGCTCGGCTGATTCTCCTTAATAGGGATAAACGACCTGAGAAGGAATGAAAGCACGTCCTGGTTAAGCGATTCGAGCATCTGCGCGAACAGGTTATAGCTCTCGAGCTTGTACACGACCTTAGGGTCCTTCTGCTCGTGAACTGCGTTCTGAACGCTCTGCTTAAGGTCATCCATCTCACGAAGGTGCTCCTTCCAGTGCTCGTCTATCTGATAGAGGATAATATTCTTGCTCAAAGTCTTAGCCACTTCGCGACCTTCCGACTTATAGGCCTTCTCCAGGTCTACCGAAAGGGTAATCACCTTTCTTCCGTCCGAAATCGGGATGGCTATGTTCTTATACATATTACCCTGTTTCTCATATACTTGCTTGATGATAGGGCTCAATTTCTCTACCAGCGCCTGCATTCTTCTCTGATAGCACTCCTGCATATGGTGACACAGGGCTGACACTATGTCGTCCTTCTTCGCCTTATTGTAGAATGCCTCGTCGAATCCCGGATCTATCGAGAAACGAGCCATCAGAATCTCGCTGAAGTCCTCGTAAGACATTCCGCTCGACGAATCCACGAGGAGCGAAGCCGAGTCTATCATCATATTCTGAAGGTCGATTTCGATCTTGTCACCGTTAATCGCATTACGACGCCTTGCATACACAGCCTCACGCTGATAGTTCATCACGTCGTCGTACTCTATCAAGTTCTTACGAATACCGAAGTTGTTCTCCTCTACCTTTTTCTGTGCGGTCTCGATAGCCTTCGATAGCATCTTGCCCTCGAGAGCCTCGTTCTCCTGCATACCCATCCTGTCGACCACGGAAGCGATCTTCTCTGCACCGAAGATACGCATCAGCTTATCCTCAAGCGAGATATAGAAGATGGAAGAACCCGGGTCTCCCTGACGTCCTGCACGACCGCGAAGCTGCCTGTCCACACGACGCGAATCGTGTCTCTCGGTACCTATGATGGCCAATCCGCCCGCGGCCTTCACCTCGTCGGAAAGCTTGATATCCGTACCACGACCCGCCATATTCGTGGCAATGGTCACAGTGGAGCGCATACCTGCCTGTGCCACGATCTCGGCCTCACGCGCGTGCTCCTTAGCATTCAATACGTTATGCTTGATGCCGCGCATCTTGAGCATACGGCTCAGGAGCTCGGAAGTCTCCACGTCGGTCGTACCCACGAGCACCGGTCTGCCGGCCTTCGAGAGCTCGTCGATCTTGTCGATCACTGCGGCATACTTGGCCTTCTTAGTCTTGTAGACTACGTCCGGAAGGTCTTCGCGAAGGACCGGACGGTTAGTCGGGATGACCATCACGTCGAGCTTATATATGCTCCAGAACTCACCCGCCTCGGTCTCGGCAGTACCGGTCATACCGGCCAGCTTGTGATACATACGGAAGTAGTTCTGAAGGGTAATGGTGGCGAAGGTCTGGGTAGCTGCCTCGACCTTCACGTTTTCCTTTGCCTCCACAGCCTGGTGAAGTCCGTCGCTCCAGCGTCTGCCTTCCATAATACGGCCGGTACTCTCATCGACGATCTTCACTTTCTTAGCACCGTTAGCCTCTGTCATAACGACATAGTCCACGTCCTTCTCGAACATAGCGTATGCCTTCAGGAGCTGGTTCACGGTGTGCACGCGCTCGCTCTTAAGGGAGAAGTCCTCCATAAGGGCGTCTTTCTTAGCCTGTTTCTCCGCAGGGGAAAGCTCCGAATGCTCTATCTCGGCAGTCTTGCTTCCCACGTCCGGAAGGATAAAGAAATCTTCGTTGCCCACGCTCTGCGCGAGGAGTTCCTGACCTTTGTCGGTAAGGTTTATGGAGTGCTGTATCTCACTGATTACGAAGTAAAGAGGGTCTGTGATGACAGGCATCTCCTTCTCGTTATCCTGGATATAGTAGTTCTCTGTCTTCTGCATCACTACCTTCACGCCCGGCTCACTTAGATACTTGATAAGCGGCTGATACTTAGGAAGTCCCTTGTATGCGCGATAGAGCAGCTTTCCACCCTCGGCCTCGTCTCCCTCGGCCATCTTCTTCTTAGCCTCGTTCAAGGTCTGGTTCACGAGCGCACGCTGCGCCTGGTAGAGTTTCTCCACGAAAGGACGGAACTCCATATACTGCTCGTCGTCTTGGGCGCGAGCCACCGGACCGGATATGATGAGAGGCGTACGCGCATCGTCGATGAGCACGGAGTCCACCTCGTCGACTATGGCATAGTGATGCTTTCTCTGCACGAGATCGGCCTCGCTGGTCGCCATATTGTCACGCAGATAGTCGAAACCGAATTCGTTATTAGTACCGAAGGTAATGTCGCAGTCGTAAGCCTTCTTACGCTCGTTTGAGTTAGGCTGGTGCTTGTCGATACAGTCCACGCTAAGTCCGTGGAACATATAGATAGGGCCCATCCACTCGGAGTCACGCTTCGACAGATAGTCGTTCACCGTGACCATATGCACGCCCTTTCCGGCCAATGCGTTCAAGAACACCGGCAGCGTCGCCACCAAGGTCTTACCCTCACCGGTAGCCATCTCCGCGATCTTGCCTTGATGCAGGGCTATACCACCGACGATCTGCACGTCGTAGTGGACCATAGACCATTTCACGTCGTTACCGCCTGCCATCCAATGGTTCTGATAGATGGCCTTGTCGCCTTCGATATGAACGAAGTCCTTATCCAGACTCAGCTCACGGTCGAAATCGTTAGCCGTAACGGTAATGGTCTCATTTTCAGTAAATCGGCGTGCGGTGCTCTTCACGATGGCGAAAGCCTCCGGCAGAATCTCGGCCAATGCCTTCTCGATGGCATCGTCCTCATCCTTAACCAGTTTGTCGCTTTCCTCGGCCAATTTGACCTTCTCCGAAATAGGCAAGTCCTCGTCGAGCTTGGCCTTGATCTCGGCGATGCGGTTCTCGAAAGGAGCTTCCACATCTATCATATGCTGCCTCAGGCGGGCAGAATGGGCACGCAATTCGTCGTCTGAAAGTTTATCAATAGTTTCATAAGAGGCCAACACCTTATCCAATATAGGTTTGACCGCCTTATAATCTCGCTCGGCCTTCGAGCCGAAAACAGATTTTATAAGATTTGCTAAAGCCATACTTTTTCTAATGTATTAAAATCTTTCAAATATAATCATAATTGGGAACTTCACCAAAAAACAATAACTTTGTACCCTATGCAAATGGTAAACCACAAAAGGATCGCGAAGAACACGCTGCTTCTCTATCTGCGAATGGCCCTGATAATGCTCATCGGGCTAGTAGCATCGCGCGTAGTTCTAAGCAGCTTGGGTGCAGTGGATTTCGGGCTTTATAACGTCATAGGCGGCATAGTGGTCGCGCTCTCGTTTATGAGCGGTGCGATGAACGCCTCCTGTAACCGCTACTACTCGATGGCCCTCGGAAAGGAAGACCAGCCCCTGCTTCACGAGGTTTTCAAGGCCAATCTTCTCATCTACACCCTCTTCTGCCTCGCCGTCCTGATAATCTGCGAGACACTTGGTCTGTGGCTCTTGAATGCGAAGCTCGTGATTCCCGTCGAGCGTATGGGCGCAGCCCGCTGGGTCTACCAATTCAGCATCGTCACCTTCGTCTCCGGCCTGTTGGCCATCCCATACAAATCGGCCATAACCGCTCGCGAGAAGATGAAGGTCTACGCCTACGCCTCCATAATAGAGGCTTCGCTAAAGCTCCTCATAGTCTTCTTCCTGGACAAGGCTCCCGTCGACAAACTCGTCTTCTACGCCTTCCTGATTATGCTGGTATCGCTCTGCACCAATCTCTTCTATGTGCTTTACTGCAAGCGTTTCTACAGCGAATGTCACTTCGACACCAGTCCGGAAAGATCTCTCTGTAAGGAGATTATAGAATTCAACGGCTGGGGGCTCATAGGTTCGTTCGCATCGGTTCTTAGAAACCAGGGAGTGAACATACTACTTAATATGTTCTACGGTCCTGTGGTCAATGCCGCGAGGGGCGTGGCGAACCAAGTCTACATTAATGTATACCAATTCGTCCAGAACTACGCATTGGCATTCAACCCTCAGATAGTCAAGTCCTATTCGGCAGGCCAGAAGAAAGACTGCAACGAGCTCATATTCAAGTGCTCCACCCTTTCTTACCTGCTTCTTTTCGCCATATCCGCCCCGCTCATCTCGGAGATGCCCATAGTGATGAATCTCTGGCTCGTGGAAGTGCCCGAGCATAGCATCGCATTCGCCCGAATCATGCTTCTTACGGCTCTCGTGGATTCACTCTACCTTCCTCTCTATTACGGCATTCAGGCCACGGGTAAGGTCAAGTGGCTTAACGTTCTCGTGGGAGGTTGCCAGATAGCGGTGGTAGTGGCTGCCTACATCCTTCTTAAAATCAAGAGCGTAAGTCCGGAGATGGTCTTTTACCTCATTCTCGGAGCGGCGCTTCTTTCCCAGATAATCCGCGTGGCATTGTCGCGCAAGTACCTGGGCATTAGCATCCTATCCTATCTTAAAAAGGTCATTGTGCCGCTCGTGGCTCTTACCATAGTCACCTCCGCGGCTCTATATGCCATAAGCGCACTGATGCCTTCGAGCATCGTGAGATTGGCAATTAGCGTCCTAATCAGCGTGATATGTGTGCTAATTTGCCTATATTTGATGAGAATTAAAGAGAAAAAGAATGAGCGCGCTTAGGGAACATCAGCTACGGCTTCTGGATCTTCTCGTAGAGTTCAACTCCGTCTGTACCCGACTTGGCATCACTTGGTGGATAGATTCGGGCACACTCTTGGGGGCCGTGCGGCACGGGGGCTTCATCCCGTGGGACGACGACTTGGACGTGTGCGTATTGGCCAGTGACTACCGGAAAACCCGCAAGCTCCTCTCGGCCCATCTCAGCTCTCCTTACGCCTTCGATTGCAGCAAGCGCGGCCAAACCCGCCTCTCCCCTCGTTTCGTGGATACGGGCCAATCCGTCCTGCGCCACGACCCACTCACCGGGGCTCCCCGCGAGGAAAAGCTCTGGATAGACACTTTCGTGCTTCGACCGGGCAGTCTGCGTCTGAAGAAGGCCATCGACCCGCTGTACGGCAGGTGCGTTCGAAGGATAAACGGCAGCATCCGGGACGGGGCACTGAAGAAAATCGCCGCCTATATGCTGTTTCCCGTGATGTGGCTGGCGAAGGAATTGGCCATTATTATAGGTAAACTGTTCTACAGGAAGAATCTGCTGCACGACTTCGGCGTGCCGTTCTACAGCGTGCGAAGGGTCGAGGACATCTTTCCTCTGGGCACTATCTCGTTTGAAGGCAAGCAGTTCCCTGCTCCGGCCGACCCTGACAGCTATCTAAGGCGCATTTACGGCGATTACACTAAGGAGCCCGAGGACAAATCGGCGCACGAAATCATATTCTAGACTATGGCGAAGTTTTTCAAATATCTGCTTTGTTATCTGCTCTATCCTTTTTCGTTTCTGATTCCCAGAAAGAAAGGTAGGCTCGCCTTCGGCTGTCCGCGTAACAGGTTCGACGGAAATCCTAAATACCTGTTCATAGAATATGCGCGAAGGGGGCTTGACGTGTGCTGGATAAGCACTGACAGAAAGACAGTCGAGCAGATTCGCGAGGTGGGGCTTCCTGCAGAATGCCTGCTTAGCGCGAAGGGCATTTGTCGCGCGCTCACCTCGAAGTGGTGGCTCGTGGGGGCTTATTCTTCGGATATTCTTTTCTGCCTTAGCGGAGGGGCTAAGATTTTCAATCTCTGGCACGGTGTAGGGCTGAAATACTGCGAATTCAACATTACTTCGGGTCCTCTCGCGGATAGATATTACAAAAAGACACTTAAGGAGAGGTTTTACCATCCGGAGGTGTTCAGAAGGCCCGACTTGATGCTCACCGCTTCACCTTTCCAGACAGCTATGTTCAGCCCGGCATTTAGAATCCCTAAGTCGCGATGTATCGAGCAGGCTTATCCGCGTAATCTCATTCTCACCGCGAGCGAAAGCGAAAGGTCATCGTTCATAGACACTTACGAGCCTTCTTCCATTAAGGAGCTCATCCGTTCACTCGAGGAGTTTGAGCACGTCTACGTGTATATGCCTACTTGGAGAGACAGCGGCGCGTCAGCTATGGGAGCCATAGACACTGTGCGGCTTAACGCAGTGCTTTCGGCTAAGAACGAGGCGCTTGTGGTAAAGGATCACTTTAATAACAAAGACACGGGTGCCTATCGCGATGGAAACGTGTTCTATCTGCATCCGAGCGCGGACATCTACCCTGTCCTTCCATACACGGACACTCTTATAACAGACTATTCTTCCGTACTTTACGACTACATACTTATGGACGGAAAATCATCTGTCCTCTATCTTTTCGACTACTCCGCCTATGAGAGCGAAAGGGACTTTTTCTATCCTTTCGACGAGAATGTCATAGGTCAGAAGGCCTATACGATGGAGGAGCTGCTCTCGATAATCGAAAGCGGAGTGAAACCGCTCGACGAAACCCTTCGCAAACACCTCATCAGCAAATTCTGGGGCGACGACCCTACACATTATGATTTCGATAATTATCTGCACATATAATCGCGAGGCCTATATAGGAAAGGTTCTGGAAGCGCTCTCGAGGGAAAGCTACACCGATTTCGAGACCATAGTCGTGGACAATAACTCTACCGATTCCACGCCTCTCATCATCAAGGACTTTCAGAGCGCACACCCGGAGTTTCCTCTACGCATCCTCAGCGAGAGAAAACAGGGTCTTTCGTGGGCGAGAAACTGCGGAATAAGAGCGGCGAAGGGCGATTTGTTCGTCTTTCTGGACGACGATGCCATCCCCGAGGAAGGGTACGTGGGAAGATTGGCCGAGAATATGAAGGCTCATCCGAAGGCAGGGGCGTTCGGGGGCAGGATAATCCCGACCTTCGAAAGCGGCAAGGCTCCTAAATGGCTGTGCAGATGGTCATTGGGCTGGGTGTCCGGACTGGATATGGGGCAGCGCGTGTGCTATTTCGAGGGCAGGAAATTCCCTATCGGGGCCAATATGGGCTTTCGCCGCAGCGTGCTCGATGCAGTGGGTGAATTCGACCCCGAACTTGGCCGAAACGGCGGAAACCTGATGGGTGGCGAAGAGAAAGACCTGTTTAACAGGGTGAAGGCCGTAGGATACAGCATAGTTTACCTTCCGGACGTGTGCGTAAGGCATATGATTCCGCAGAGCAGGACGACCGTCGATTATGTCAGGAAGTTCGCCGACGGAGTGGGTAAAAGCGAAAGGGTCAGGAGTAAAAACGAAGGCAGCTACCCTAAAAGACTGCTTTCAGAGGCAGTCAAATGGATAGCTACCATAGTTCTCTTCTTTTATTATATGCTGACTATGCGCCCCAGTCCCGCAGCCACTTTGGTCCTTTTCCGAGCTCACGTAACACGCTCGTTACTATCAGGGAAATAATCAAAGTGTACATAATGTAGCGGAAAAGCGCATTGACCCTGAAGCCTTTATAGATGCTGTCGGGACGGAACTCGAACATTATCTCGTGCTCGCCGGCAGGGACATTAAGCGCGCGCAGCACATAATTTACCCTGAAATGCGCCACCGGAGCGCCGTCTATGTAGGCCTTCCATCCGTAAGGATAGTAAATGTCCGAGAATATCGCGGTCTTTTCGCCTTCGCAGCTCGAACTGTAAACCAGACGGTCAGGAGCATAGGAGAGTAGGGCTATCTCGCCACTGAAAGTGTTAGGTTCCGGCACCATAGATGAGAATTGCCTGTCGGTAACGGCCTGTTTCGAGAAGTCTATCGCATTAAGCGCGTCGCTTTCCTCGCGCGGGGTGTCCACGCATCTCACTTCGTCTACGAACCAAGCATTTCCCATGGCGTCCGGATTTACCATCACCTCAGGGCGTCCGTTATCTCCTTCCACTATGAAATACTTGGCATTAAGCATATTGGCCACATTCATATTTCCCTTCGTGAGGTGCGCATCGATGATGTCCTGGTAGCGGCGCAGCTTGGCAGCGTGATAGCCTCCTATGGAATTAAGGTAATACGAAGTGCGGCTCTCGTTGAAGGTATTGGTAGTGAGGTTCATAACCCTGTAATAGGATTTGTCCTGAAGAATCTGCTTCTCGTAAGGCTGCATAGCGAAATAGGCATCGTTATCTTTCTGGCTCACCCAGTTGTCCGCGCCGAAATAGCGCTTGTCCACAGGCCACATATCAGCCAATACCAGCACGCCCAGCACCCCTATGAATGCCGGAAGACGCATCTTCCCCAGAGAATACGCGTAAAGTACGCCTGCCGACAGAGCGATGAATACGAACGAGCGAAAGGCGTCGGCCCTTAACATCGAGGCCCTCTGGTCGTGAAGTGCCTGGATAAACCAAGCAGGCATACCGGCTAATATACGAGCGTCGTTAGACGAGGTAAAGTCGAAAAGTACCGAGCCGAAGAGCGCGAAAACAAGACAAAGTCCTCCGGTCACCCCGGCGCTTATGCCTATGTAACGTTTCAGAGCCGTCTTTTCTATGTTTCCCTTAATGATTTCGTTTAATGCGAGGAAGCCGAGAAGAGGCATAGCTATCTGGGCCACCACGAGTATGGAGGATACTGTTCGGAACTTGTTATAGAATGGGAAATAGTTGAAGAACAGCTCAGTAAGTCCCATAAAATTATGTCCCCAGCTGAGCAGGACGGAGAATGCCGTCGAGGCCAGAAGCGCCCATTTGTACGGGCCTTTCACGACCATACATCCCAACAGGAAGAGGAAGCACACTATGGCGCCCACATAGACGGGGCCTGCCGTGAACGGCTGTTCTCCCCAATACGTCGGGCACCCTTCTGCAAATCCCTTGGCAGTCGAGCGTGGATAGCCTTGGCTCATGATTTCATCGTATATAACCGAGTTTTCGCCCACGTTCGTGGTGCTGGCGCCTCCCTTGAAGTTAGGAATCATCAGGGTCATAGTCTCGCCCACACCGTAGCTCCAAGCCGTAGCGTAGTCTATGTCAAGTCCCTTCTGCCTTTCTCCGCCGGCCTGCAGTTCGGAATGTCCCCCACGGATGGTCTCCTTAAGGTATTCGGAATTCGCCTTCAGTGTGCTGTAGCCGGTTCCTACCCCCACGCCCACTGCTCCGACGAACACCGCCAGCGCTATGGCCAATTCCTTGACTTTCTTCTCTTTGACGTGAATGTATATCTCTGCGACTCCGAAAAGTGCCATCATCATAAGAAGATAATAGGACATCTGAGGGTGCTTCATCATTCCTATGGAGCTGTAGAGCATTACCAAGGCTGCGCCCAGCGCGTATTTTCTTCGGAATATCAGGAAAAATCCTCCTATCACGGGAGCCATCATCCCCAATGTCAATGCCTTGCCCTCGTGTCCTGCAGGAATTATAAGGAAAAAGTAAGAGGACATGGACACGGCGATGGACCCCACTATGCTAAGCCATTTGTTCACTCCGAAACTCCTTAGCATTATGAAAAAGCCTATAAAATAGCCGAGGAGAAGCCCGAAGATGGAGTCGAAAAAGAGAGTGGCGAGCTTTCTGAAGAATTGATCTACATACCAGATGACTGCCGTAACGGGATTGCCCGGATTCTTTACCGTAATCTGATACGAAGGCATACCGGAAAACATCGAATTGGTCCAATTGGCCGGCACATCCGCAGTCTCGTTATACTCCTTCAAGGTGTGCGCCATGCCCTTCCACTGCATAGTGTCGCTCTGGCTCAGGACCTTCCCCTGAAAGGCCGGCGCGCAATACACCAGCGTTATAAGCACAAACACCAGTGCAGCAATCACATAAGCTCCGTACTTGCTCAAAAACTTCTTCATCGTCTTCTTTTATTCTTTCTTTTTTTATATCTTTGCGTTCTCTCTGCGGGATTAGCACATCGGTAGTGCATCAGCTTCCCAAGCTGAGGAGGGGGGTTCGACTCCCCTATCCCGCTCTCAAATTACCCGCAGTAAAATAGTGATTATCATTATGATGCAGCAGAATCCGCTCAAAAGATTCCGCGCACATAGCCAGCGTCCCATAAACCAGTCTATCTTCGCACTGCGATATTTATCCCAATTCGGCATCGGACCCAGCCAGAAAGGCGGCCTCTCGATTTCCATCATCGCACCCTTACTGTACTGCACCAGAGAATGGAATAGCCAAATCCCCCTCGGGAGCACCAGCAGCGTACACAAATACCACGCAGACAAATCGCCCAGACACACTCCGAGCACTATCATCACGAAAGGCAGGAAGTTTATGATGGCGCTCGCCGTCAGATTACCCCTATCGCTGCCTATCAGCCTCGCGAGAGTCATCTTGTTGCTCTGCGCATCGCCTGCCATCTCCACAAAACTGTGCGTAAACAGGATATTCATCACCAAAAGCCCCACCGGCACGCTCGTCAGCACCACTTCCGGACTCATCTGCGCGCACGAAGCGTAGTAAACGCCCATCATCACCAGCGGCCCGAAGATAATGCCTATCACCGGTTCGCCCAGTCCCCTATAGGCCAATTTGAACGGAGGTGCCGAGTAGAACACGCCCAGGAAAGCACAGCAAGCCACTATCGCCCCTATCCACCACAATCCGTCAGGCGCGAAAACCGGAGTTCCCCACCTGTCGAGCAGAATGACGCCACCGCAACACATTGCTGCTATAATGAAGGACGCAATAGCCACGGCAGTGCTTTTCAGCGTCTGCGAGCCATCCGTAAGATAGGGGTACTTGACCAGCATCGCGCGAAAGCCCTGCCGAGTGACCTTATCCCTATCCCCAAGCATATCTACCTTATAATCAAAGTAATCGTCTGTAAGATTCATCGCCAAGTGAGCGCAGGCCACACCTACCACGGCCAGAACCGCATCCCACCAGTGGAATCCTTCCTTTCCGATGGCCAATACCACCGCAAGCACGGAAGGCATCACGCTTTGGACAAGCGAGACGCTACGTGCATTATCAAACCATTTTTTCAAACTCATATCTCAATGGGCCGGTCACGGTAGACCAGCCCACTAAGATAATGACTTTTTCTGAATTAAAACGAATATTCGCTTATCGACTGGATTCCCGGTATTCCGTAATAGCTTTCCACTATGTCGCCCTTAAGATATACCTTTTTCCCGAGAAGAGATGGGTTTTCCACCAAATTCAAGGCATCGCGTATGCGCCCGGAGTTCAATTGGACGGAAAGGCACGCCTCCTTGTCCCGGCAAGAGCTCTTGGAAGCCAACACCAAATTCGTCTTCGACGAAAACGGAATGTCGAAACTGCATTTCGAAGATGAAAGGTCTCCTCCCACGATAAAGCCGCATACCCACACGTCGGTAGCGCCTATCATATCCTTCGCTTGACTGATATTCAGCGCATTATCCTTCGCATCACCCTTATTTGAGCCTCCTCCGGACACGCCGCCTCCTGCGTCGATGACGATTCTGTCATCGCGCCATACTCGGGCCGTATCGAGCTGGATATGTATCCCGGAAGTAACGGAAGGCGCAGACGTGCCCGAGATTTCCAGCTTGATGGTGAGAATCTCCTTCGCTTCCACCTTATATGTGGCCAATGTCTTTTCCTTTCCGGAATCGCTTAAGACCAGCGAGATGTTCCCGGGTCGAAAGTAAGCTATCCTCTTTTCGGAATAGGCATACATTAGCTTTCCTTCGGAAGACTTCAAGAAAAGCACTCCGTTAGGGAAATCCGTCAGGAATTGCGGATCGATTTTCAGACGAATTCCACAGTTCATCTGTTCACAGTCCAGAAGCACCCGACATTCCTTTCCGGCAGTTACCACTGCGGTTTTCGTGTCACCGAACTGCGGCGAAGAGTAGAGAGGAGCGTAGAACTCACAAGACTTGGCCGAGATGGTGTAGGTCCCGGGCGAGGTGATGATTTTAGTAGGTGCCGCCCCGAACGAACCGTAGTACAACGATGCTCCGCCGGAGCCCACTACGGAGAGGATGAAATCGTTAGTGTCGAGCTGCACTTCCACCTGGCTTTCGGCATAAGTGGACGTCCTCCGTTCCTCTTCAGGGAGCAGACTCACAAGTGGGACTTTAGGAAGCACGGCATTCTGATGGAAGTTAATCAATAGTTCACCGTCAGGTCCCGTAGGATTCAAAACTGCGTCACATCCTGTCACGCAAAGAAGCATAACCGCTTCAGAGAAGCCCAGAAAGGCTTTTTTCAATTGAATACACATAGTAATAAAGTTTAAGTGTCACCGCAACATTACGGCTTAGTGCAATTATATGAAATTTTTTCGGATTTTTTTGATGGATTTATGATTTTTAAAAAAAAATAGTTATATTTGCATTGAAGTTTTTCATAGTTTAAGTTTAGGTTAAGTAGCGGGGAGCTCGCAGTGATGCAAGCTCTCCGTGAATTTTTAAGGACTTTGCCCCCTTAGTTTAATGGATAAAATTCAGGATTCCGGTTCCTGTGATAGGCGTTCGATTCGCCTAGGGGGTACACTAAAACAATATAGATATGGGATTAAAAGACATTTTGTTCGCTCATAAGCCTAAGAAAAAGACGGTATACATCGACATCCCGGAAGAAAGTTTTATCCTTCTCGATACCACGAAATCCGAAGGCACAAAATCTCTTATGTTAATTAACGACTCGTTAAGGCATCATAAAGACGACACCGCATTGAAGCGAGTATTCGCCTACTTTTGTTCTGTCACATTTTATTACAACGATATCGACGAGACACTTTGGCCGTCTGGTGACGAGTTCTCCATTATGCAAGAGTTCACGGAGTCTTTCGACAAAGCACTTAAGGTTGACGCTGAGCATCCTAATGCTCTGTTTGTCGCAAGGGTTACGCAAAAAGGAACGTGCAATGTGATATGGATGCTCCACAACGCTCAAACTGCCATTGATTTCTTAGATGGTGTCATCTCAGAAGGCAAACAAATACGAGAATTCGAATACAGCATCGACGTGGACACGGAATGGAGCAATATTGAATGGTTCCTGCAAGACTTCCACGTACAAGGGGATCATGGGGAAACTCACTGAATGACTTCCCATCCGGCGAAAAGGGGGTTTGGCCGGAGGAAACTGCTCGGAATGTCTTCCCGTCCGGTGAAATGCCCGTTTGGCCGGACGGAACTGCTAATCGCAAAAGTTCAAGCGCAAGCGAGCCGCCCCATCGAGCTCGGCGCAGCGCTTGAGCTTTAGAGACCGAAAACTGCCTCTTCGCAACCCGAAAAACACCTTTGAACACCTGCCCCACTCTACAGCGTTCTACTAAGGGTGTAACCTAGAGATATATGTGTTTTCGCAGAACGACCAGAATTAGTTTCCGGTTTTACAAATACCCTGACCCAGGACTTCCCACGAGTGAAAAAACAAGAGGTCCTAATCTAGGACCTCTCCGTTCGAATCGTAAAATTCATATTGCAAGACAGTAAAGTCAGTCACTTCCACCGGCTTTATCTTACACTTGTACTTCTTTTTCCATTTAGAAAGATAGGAACTCCCCCACGTTCCGCGCGTCAGATACGCGCCCAGGATAGGGCTTAGCTTCAGCGTAAACTCCCGACATCCCTTTTCAGAGACATAATACGAGAGCTTTCTTTCTATCTGTTCATCTATTACCACAGAGGAAGCTATCTTTCCCGTGCCGTGGCACAGCGGACATTGCTCCAGTGTGTTGATCTCTGTAACAGGACGAATCCTCTGTCTGGTTATCTGCATCAACCCGAATTTGGTCAACGGCAAGACATTATGCTTCGCTCTGTCCGATGCCATAAGTTCCATCATATACTTATGCAGCTCGTTTCGATGCTCCTGTGAGTCCATATCGATGAAATCGACTATGACGATACCTCCCATATCTCGGAGGCGAAGCTGCCGGGCTATTTCCTCGGCCGCTATCTTGTTCACATCGAAAACGTTCTGTTCGTAATCGGTAGTCTTAGCACGGGTACCGCTGTTGACGTCTATGACGTTCATCGCCTCCGTGGTCTCTATGACCAGGTACGCACCCTGTCTCATAGGAACTACCTTTCCGAATGAACTCTTAATCTGGCGAGTAACCTCGAAATGATCGAAAATAGCCTCTTTCCCCTCATAGAGCTTCACTATCTTTTCCTGCTCCGGAGAAATGAGGGAAATATACTTCCTAGTGTCTTCAAAGGTCTTCTCGTCGTCTACATATACATTAGTAAACGTGTCGTTGAGAAGGTCCCGAAGCATAGTAGTGGTCTTGGAATATTCGGTAAACAGTAGCTCGATTCCCTTCGAACGGGCAATTTGCTTCCACGATTCCTCCCACTTTTCTATCAAAGACTTGGCCTCAGCTACCAGAACAGCTGCATTCTTTCCCTCGGACGCGGTACGAATGATGGCACCGTAATTACGAGGCAGAATGTTTCTGACCAATGTTTCAAGCCTTTTTCTCTCTTCTTTCGAAGAAATTTTAGAAGAAACGCTCACTTTCTGTGCGAAAGGGAGCAGTACAATGTTACGTCCTGCTAATGAAATCTCAGCCGTCAAGCGTGACCCTTTGGTAGAAATCGGTTCTTTGACGATTTGGCATATAATCATCTGACCTACTTGCAATTCCTTCTCGATG
>OQVT01000137.1_pt1 | contig 31402 bp, 31 predicted proteins | sample 1691561 | NCBI WGS metagenome assembly OQVT01 (sample SAMN03418260, study PRJEB22391) | human gut metagenome | biome: human-gut; feature: organic feature; material: feces | host: Homo sapiens | place: Tanzania | collected 2013-01 | reverse complement strand
CTGCACGATGTATACGGCAAGCAAAACATTGTGCTGTGCGGATTTATGGGCAGCGGCAAAACGACGATTGGCAGAAAGCTCGCGCGTGCGCTGCAGTATGAGTTTGTTGATATGGACGATTATCTGGAAAAACGAGAGGGCAAAAAAATCTCGGATATTTTCGCAGAAATCGGCGAATCCGGTTTCCGTGACATTGAGACCGATTGCGCACGTGAGATTTCCGACCGTATCGGATGTGTCATTGCTCTGGGCGGCGGTGCCGTCCTGCGGCAGACGAACGTAGCGCTGTACAAGAAAAACGGCCTGCTCATTCATCTCAACACGCCGTTTTATCGCATCGTACAAAATCTAAGCCGCGATACCTCCCGCCCGCTGCTGCAGGGAGATAAAGAAAAACAGACCCGCCTGCTGTTTAACAAACGCAAAAAGATTTATTTAAACTGTGCAGATCGCTCGGTAACCGGCACCCGTATTTCGGAAATCATGGATGCTGTATTCCGCGCCATCTGAATTTCAAAAAGAAAGCTCTGTCTGAGCTTTCTTTTTTTGTTCACATTTTATCAATAAATTTTTCTATTTTTGTTCATGCATTCCCGTCCGAAATCGTGTATGATAATACCAGTGCAGATGAGACCTGCACCCAAAACAAAACTCTTCCAATTGAAACGGAAGTCCCTCTTTTCTTTCGTTTCAATCACCCTTATATTTTTTCATATTTTTCCTTTCTTAAAAGCACCGCAGGCATGTACCTGCGGTGTTTTTATGCCGCGCTGGGATATCTTTACAATTCAGACATAAATTTTCCATGAATTATTTAAATTCTCTTTCAAATTTCGTCACCATTCCGGATGCAAGATCGTGTATGATAGTATCAGACAAACGAATGAAGCACTTCCACAAAAGGTCAGCTGCCCGACCTGAATTTCTATTCAAAAGCGGCAGACTACCAATCTCTCTTTTTTGAACAAAGACGTCAAAAAAGATTCCTATATATTTTTTCTTTTTCTTTCTCCTTTCCGAAAAATTGCCGCGGCATGACGCCGCGGCTTTTTTCATGCTGAGATTTCGGCTTTCCAATCATTTCCGAAACAATTTCGTAATAATTTCTACCGAATTTCTTCAAAAACTGTTCTTCATATGGTCACCCAAAGCCGGATATTTTGCGGTATACTAATACCAGAGTTAAGGAAAACAAAAAACACGCGACTTAAAACATAGTTTAACTCAAACGGTTAACTGTCCAACCGCAGCAATCGCTGAAAAGAGGCAGACAACCTATAAGCTCCATTCAGCACGACTGAATGTGAATTGATGATATCTTTTCTTTTTCATTTTTTACTCCTTTCATTAAAAATCCCGTTGGCACTTTTGCTTGTGTCCAACGGGATTTTTCTCTCTCTATTTGTTTTACGCTGTCTGTCTTGCTTCTTCGCGCAAATCGCGAAAGCGCTTGCCGAACAGAATTTGCACGATGAGCGGAATGACCATGATGCACCAGATAATCGGTTCGGACAAAATAACGCCCATATACGCCAAACGCGGAACCAGCAAAAATACAACGGCAACCTTGCCAATCAGCTCGATGGCACTGGATACCAGCGGCGTCACCATATCGCCCATGCCCTGCAGCGAATTGCGCAGTACCGAAATGACCACTGTGACAAAATACAGCACGGTATTGATGCGCAGATACAAGGACGCTGTCTCGATAATCTCCGGCACATGTGTGCCCGTGACCATATACACAAGAGACGGAACAATCGTGTATGCCATGAGAACAACAAGCAGACACCAGATCCACGACAAAATCAATGCCCGCCAGATTCCCTGTGTGATGCGCTTGAGCTTGCCTGCACCGAGATTCTGGCTGCAATAGGTTGCCATGGTTGTGGCAAGGACAGAGTACGGCATCATAAACAGTTCCGTCAGCTTGCGCGCCGCGGTATGCGCAACGATGATATTGGCGCCAAACGAATTGATTGCGCTTTGCAATACCACAGAACCCAGATTGACCAGCGACAGCATAAAGCCCATCGAAAGGCCTGTGCTGTACATCCACTTAAATGTATGTGAATCGTGCAGGAATCGAGAAAAATCCTCGCGGGACGGCACCAGCTCCGGATATTTGACCTTGATAAACACCAAACACATGATGACGGAAATAAACTGCGAAAATACCGTTGCGCAGGCGGCACTGGCAACGCCCATATGAAAGACGCAGATGAGCAGCAAATCCAATCCCACATTGCCGATTGTAGCAACCAACAGGAAAATCAGCGGCGTGATGCTGTCTCCGACAGCGCGCAGAGTCGCAGCACATGCGTTATAAAACACGGTGACGATCATGCCGAGCAAAATGACACGAAAATACGAGCATGCCAGCGGCAGAAGATTCTCCGGTGTATTTAAGGCGCGCAGCAGCGGTTTCAAAAAGCCCACAGACAGTAGCGTGAGTACAACAATCGTACCCGCACTCAAAACAACCGTGCCTGCAATCGCCTTCTTCATGCTCTTTTTATCGCCGGAGCCGAAAAAACGCGCCGTGACAATCGCAAAGCCGTTCGTCATGCCCATCAAAAAGCCAATGACCAACGAATTGAGCGAGTTGGTAGCACCAACAGCCGCCAGCGCGTTCTCTCCCAGAAAGCTGCCGACGATGCGTGTATCTGTCAGGCTGTACACTTGCTGGAACAGCTGTCCGATGAGCAGCGGAATCGCAAATTGCAAAATCAGCCGCGTCGGATTTCCTTTTGTCATATCTTTCATGTATTTCTATCCTCTTGCAAAAAAATTGGTACCGAAAAATCCGGTACCAATTTATCCTATCACGTTTACATATTGTTTACAATCCGCATTCCAAACAAAAAAATGCTTGAATTCTCTCGCAAAATCTCAATGTTTTCATATCGAAATATTGCGGTTTTAGTCCTCCCACGGACGGATGCGGTACCGCGCGCCAATGCGGTCACAGATCGCCTGACACTGCGCTTCTTCCTCGTGGGAAATTGTCGTGTCAACCGTTGTCATCACCACTTCGATGCCCTGCTCGCCCGCGCTCTTGGCAAATGCCAGCATCGCATCAAACGACTGTGCGCCGAACTTGCTGCGCGTCAGCTTGAGATATTCCTCCGCATTCGGCGTGTTCAGGCTGACCGACACGACATCAATGAGCCCGCGCATCTTCGGTGCAATCGGCTCTCCGTTGACCAAATCGCCCAAACCGTTGGTATTGATGCGGATTTTCTTGTCCGGACACACCTGCTTGATATAGGCGGCAGTCTGGAGCAGCGTATCCAGCCGCTCGGTCGGCTCGCCAAAGCCGCAGAACACAATTTCCGTATAGTGCTTCAGGTCAACGCCGTCAATGGCTTGTTTGACTTCCTCCAAGCTCGGCTCATGCTCCAGCCACAGCCCACCGGACTCGCCGACGGTATCCATCGTCTGGCGCAGGCAGAACGTGCAGGCGCACGGACAACGGTTTGTCAGATTGATGTACAATCCATCGTGTACATCATATACAATCGTCATTTCTTTTCTCATCACACAATGCTCCTTATTTCAAGGTAGTCAAATATTCTTCAAAACAAACACCGTCTGTTTTCGGCAGTCCCATTTCAATGGAACGCAAAATACATTTTTTGATAAATCGAGATGCCTTGCGCACAGAGGTTTCGAACGGTACCTGATTGACGGCATCCGCCGCAATGATAGAAGAAAAGACATCGCCGGTACCCGAGCGTTCGCTGCCGATGCGCAGTGTGCGCAGCAGCTTGGCGTCTCCTCCCTTTTCATAAATCAGATTGGAGACATATGCCTTTTGCGGAATGCCGGTAATAACAATCTTTTCCGGTCCCTGCTCCGCCAATTTTCGCGCGAGAACATCCAGCTCCTTCATGGTCCAATGTCCTTCGTGAAACGGCGTATCCGTCAGAATACATGCTTCCGTTAAATTCGGCGTCAAAATATCCGCATATGCCACCAGCTTTTTCATAGACTGGCACATGCCCTCGGTATACGTCGGATACATGCTGCCGTGATCGCCCATCACCGGATCAATGACCACCGTGGTATGCGCCGTGCAAAAATCCTCCAGAAATTTCTGCACAATGGCAATCTGGCGCTCTGAGCCGAGAAAGCCTGTCTGAATGCCGTTAAACTGCAAGTCCAGCTTTTTCCAGTTGTCAATATACGCCTGCATCTTATCCGTGTAATCGTCAAAGAAAAACTGCGGAAAGCCTGTGTGATTGGAAAAAATCGATGTCGGAACAGGACAGCACTGAACCTTCAGAGCAGACAAAATCGGCATGGACACTGCGATTGAGCAGCGTCCAAAGCCGGAAAAGTCATTGATAACAGCAATCTTCTTTTGTCTGTTGTGGTCTATCATGCACGACCCTTTCTGCCCGTGGTGAGGAAGGTGCGAACGTTTGCCTTTTCAAGCAGCGCACCGACACCGTAGCAAACAGCCAAATTGAGCACCGCCTTGACGGAAAGTCCCGGCGTAGATGCCAGTCCCTGTGCCAGCCCGCCATACAGGAACGCACCGGCTACCGTGTAGCCGACAACCATCCAAACCATGCCGACAACACAGGCGAGCAGTGTTCTGCCGGAAAACAGCTTGCACGCGTCATCCTTATATGCAATCTTTCCTACAAAATATGCCATCAGAGACTTGATGATAAAGGTCGGAATCGCCCAGTACGCATAACCGGTCAGCAAATCCGCCAGCGCCGAACCGATGCCGCCTGCCCAAATACCGGACTTTCTGCCGACAAACAAAACGGTCAGCAAAATAAATGCATCACCCAGATGCGCATATCCCAGCGGAATCGGAATCTGGATAACCATGGTCGCAATGCAAGTGATTGCAGCCATAACAGCCGTCAGACACAAAAACCGCGTTGTATACTTTGAATTACTCATGTCGTGTCACCTCTTATAGATGTAATTTTCTCATTGCAGCTATTATATCGCATAACTGTACACAATAAAATGTACAGTTTTAGCTTATTTTATCGGCACAGTTTTGAAAACAGAAAAAATGGCAGGGACAGCACGCGTCCTGTCCTCTGCCATTGTGTTTTTTGTTACAATTCCTGCACGAATTCTTCGATGCGTTCCATCGCAGTTTCCAGATGCATCATGGAATACGAATACGAAATGCGGACATGTCCGCGGCCGCTTTCGCCGAATGCACTGCCCGGAACCACGGCAACCTTTTTCTTTCGGAGCAGCTCATCACAGAACTTCTCATCATCGTCCATATACTTCTGGATAGACGGGAAGATATAGAAAGCACCCTCCGGTTCAAAACACGGCATGCCGATTTCCTGCAAACGATAATACATGAAGCGGCGGCGCAAATCATACTGCTCGCGCATGTACTTGATGTCCTCTCGTCCCGTGCGCAGCGCTTCAATGCCGGCAAACTGGCTGACTGTCGGTGCGGACATGATGCCAAACTGGTGAATCTTTACCAGCGGCTTGAGCATCTCTCGCGGCGCCATGACCCAGCCGAGTCTCCATCCCGTCATTGCAAACGATTTGGAAAAACCATTGATGACAATTGTGCGCTCGCGCATGCCCGGCAGCTCTGCAAAGCAGACATGCTGCTTGCCGCCATATGTCAGCTCGCAATAAATTTCATCCGAGATAACAACAATATTGGTGTCGCGCAAAACCGCTGCGATTTCCTCCAAATCCTCCCGCGTCATAATGGCGCCGGTCGGATTGTTCGGGAACGGCATAATCAGCACCTTGGTTTTCGGCGTGATCGCTTTTTTCAGCGTCTCTGCGGTGAGCTTAAAGCCGTCCTCCATGCGTGTTTTCAGCGGAACCGGCACGCCGCCCGCCATCATAGCCAGCGGTGTGTAGCACACAAAGGACGGTTCCGGAATCAGCACCTCATCACCGTCAGATACAAACGAACGCAGGGCGTTGTCAATCGCTTCGGAGCCGCCAACCGTTACGATGATCTCATCGTGGTAGTCGTATTCCAGATGATAGTTTTCCATCGCATAATCAGAAATCGCTTTGCGCAGATCTGCCAAGCCCCAGTTGGACGTGTAGAATGTCTTGCCCTGCTGCAGCGAGTCAATGCCTGCGCGGCGAATCTGCCAAGGTGTCTGAAAATCCGGCTCGCCGACACCCAGAGAGATTGCATCCTCCATGGTATTGACGATGTCAAAGAATTTTCTGATACCGGACGGCTTGATGTCCCGTGCTTTGTCCGAGATCAGAGCCGAGTAATCAATCATTCCGGAAATCCTCTCTTTCGTCAATCGGGTTAAATGCAATGCCTGCATTCTTATAGGTCTTGAGCACGAAATGTGTCGAGGTCGAAATAATGTTTTCCATCGGAGCCAGATTTTCCGATACAAACTGAGAAACCTCCTGCAGGGAGCGACCATTGACGATAATCGTGAAGTCAAACGAACCGCTCATCAGATACATATCTACAACCTGCTTGTGGTTATAAATGCGCTGTGCCAGATCATCAAAGCCGGCGCCGGTCTGCGGGCTGACGCGCACTTCAATTAACGCAGTGATGTTGTCGCGCTTGATCTTGCCCCAGTCAACAATCGCCTTATAGCCCAGAATGACGTCATCTCGCTCATACTTGTGGATGCTGTCTTTTACCTCCTGCTCGGTCATGCCAAGCATCTTCGCAATGCGAGCCGGTGTAATACGGGCATCCTGTTCCAGCAGCTGTAAAATTCTATGCATAAGAAAACCTCCTGCGATTCATATAAGTACTAATAAGTATACAACAGAATCGGCAGAAAAGAAAGTATAACTGCACAGGTTGCAAAAATTTTTACCAAAATAAAACGGCCGCTCTTGCAAGAAGAACGGTCGTTTGCTGCAAAACTATGGTTGTGCGTCACGTGTGTGCCGCCATTATTGTCCTTTTGTCGCATCGGCAACCACGGTATCTGCGCCCTTTACGGTAACCCATCCGTGCTTTTTGCGCGCCTCAGCTTCCGTCATACGAATCAAATTGTCCGTGATGGAGTCGGAGATGATTTTGTTTGCCTCTGCTTCTGCCTTTGCATTGGTAATGGTGACCGCTGCTGCGGCTTCTGCGCGCGCCTTATCCGCTTCGCCCTGCGCAATGGCGGTCTGCTTGTCCAACTCGGCTTTTTCTGCATCCTGCTTGGCCTGTTCCTTCGCCTTTACCTTTTCCTGCAGGGCTTCGTCCAGCTGTACGTCAATAATCAGTGCGGAGGAAATATTGATGCCATACTCCTCGGTCAGCTTGGTGTTCAGATATTCTGTAATGGTCTTGCTGACCTCCGAGCGCTTGTCGCTGTAAATGTCCATGACCGAAAATTGCGGTGTCACTTCTTTGATGTACGCGATGATGCTGTTCTGCACCATGGTATCCACAATCTGGTCGCCGTCCATGCCATTGAATTTCTCGTACAGATCCGTCACGCGGTCCGGAATGAAATTGTAGTTGACCGTCATATTCAGTTTCACCATGCCGCCATTTGCCGGCGCGTCCACATGCCAATCTGCACTTTCGTCTCCGTGGTAATCCTCCGGATTGTTGGACAGCACCAACTGCTGCTGTGCAACCGGATAATGCTTGACCGTTGCCCACGGCGCAATAAAGTGATAGCCCGGCGACAGCGTTTTGTCCTGTACGCCGCTGCGCATCGTGTACACAACGCCGACCTCGCCCTGTCCGACGCGATCGAGGGATGTGGCACAGAAAGCGCCTGCGATAATAACCAGTACCGCAATTATCGCGATTTTCTTCTTGTTTCTCTTTGGCTTTTCCTGCTGAGCCTGTGTTTCCTGCTTGTTCTCTTTTTCCATGCGTTCCTCCCAATAAATCGTTCAGTTTTGCAAATTGATTATAGCATATATTAGAAAAATTTGAAACAAGAAATAAGATGCGTTACAATAGAATTCTACAACCACGCAAGGAGAACCTATTTTTATGATATTCCAAGAATTTACCCCGCAAATGTTGGATTTTCTCGCAGAAAACCACATCCGCAACAGCAAAGTCTGGTACGAGGAGCACAAGGCAGACTGCCGCAGGCTCGCCATCGAGCCGTTTTATCATTTGACCGAGCATCTGGCGCCGACCATGCTGGAAATCGACCCGCAGTTTGTCGTAACGCCGTACAAAGCGCTCAGCCGCGTGCGCCGCGACAACCGCTTCACCAAAAACAAAGACTTATACCGCGACCATCTCTGGCTGACCTTCCGTCATCCGAAAAAGCATTTGAGTGATTCTCTGTGCTATTATTTTGAAATCGAACAGGAAGGCTGGGGCTATGGTGTAGGCTATTATCACATCCCCACCGACGTCCGCGATGAATTTCGCCGGATGATTTTGCATCATGACGTGCGGTATCAGCAGGCAAGACAAGCCCTTGAACAGACTCCAGCTTTTTCCCTGTACGGCGACTGCTACAAGCGCCCGCCGTTTCCCGATGCGCCGGAGAGCGAACAAACATGGTTAAATCGAAAAAATATTGGCGTCAGTTACTTCTGTGACGACCATACCGCCTTGTTTGACGGCTCATTCTATGATATAATGATATATCATCTGAAGCGAATTGCGCCGTTTTACTATTTTCTTCGCACGGCCGAAGAGCGGGTTCGCCATCAATAAATCTGGAGGCTTGTTTTTGAAATTCACAGCAATTGATTTTGAAACCGCTAATGCATCCATGCTCAGCGCCTGCTCAATCGGCGTCGTTGAGTTTGAAGATAACGTTCCGGTCAAAGAAACCATCACATTGATTCGTCCACCGGAGGAATATGGAAAATTCAACTGGTACAACGTCCGCATTCACGGCATCAAAAAGAATATGGTAAAAGACGCTCCGACCTTTGACCAAGTCTGGGAGCGCATTCACAGCAGCATTGAAAACCAGCTCATTGTTTGCCACAACGCCGCGTTTGACACGGCCGTTCTGTGCAAGCTGCTGGAGTACTACGGCATTCCGGTGCCGAACTTCGATTACGTCTGCACGGTGAAGATTTCCCAGCTGCTCTGGCCGGAAATGCAAAATCATAAATTGGATACCGTGTGCAGCGATTTGGACATTCGCCTCAATCATCATGAAGCATTGTCTGACGCGCGCGCGTGCGGTCTTATCTTTGCACAAGCGCTCAAGAGCCAGCACTGTTTCCGAACCGAAGATTTAATGGATGCACTGGAAATGCGCATCGGACATGTCTCACAGGCAGGACGGCAAAGCTGCTCCACATCGGCAGAAATTCGCAAAAAAATCCAGTCGGAAAAGAAAAAACAGGAAAGTCGGCGGCGCTATTATGCCAAGCGCCGGTTGACCGCAGAGAAAGGAGCCAAACACTCATGAGAAACCATGTATTTGAACAGACGGAAAAGTACCGCGATCTGGCAGCCGCTCATGCAGAAAACCTCCGCAAGTATGCGCAGCTCGGATACAACACCGCGCACGACCAGTTGTCCTCCCTGCTCAGCAAATTTGTATTGTCCGAAGTTTTTGTACTCAAACTGATGCTGATTTCTTTCGGTGTTTTAATCGGCACTGCTTTTTCTGATTTTTTCAAAAAGCACCGCGGTTTCGTCGTTTTTGCATTTGTTGCATCCGTCGCTCTGTTTGTCTACAAGACCATCCAGTTGGTGGATTCTTGGGCGGACGATGACGCAGATTTTTAACCGATACATCCAGACAGCATTGTCTGGATGTTTTTTTGAAAAATTTTCATAAAACACTTGCAAACCTTACCACATTCCTGTATAATACATATTGTTATGTGCCGGTGTGATGGAATTGGTAGACGTAGTGGACTCAAAATCCACCGCTGGCGACAGCGTACCGGTTCGAGTCCGGTCACCGGCACCAAAAACAGCGAGAAGAATTTTCTTCTCGCTGTTTTCTTTTTTGCCAAAAAATCCCGTGCCGACTGGGTCAGCACGGGATTTTTTCTATATCCGATAGTACTTATTTGCAGTACTTTTCTACATGTGCGCGGGTCACTTCTGCGGACTTCTTTACGTTTTCTTCCTGCGTCATCTCATAGTATGCCGGACGGAAGATTTCGATGGTGCAGCAGTCGCCCTCAAATCCGATCTTCTTCAGCGTGTCTGCATAGCGCGCGTGCGGCAGGCAATCGCCTTCTGCATCCGGCCACAGACGCTTTTCATCGTTATTGTAGTATGCACCGCACGGCATATCCTCCGTGCCGTTCAGATGCCATACAAAAATCTTCTTGCCGTCAGCCTTCTCCAAAGACTCCCATCCGGAGCCCATTGCGTAGAAGTGGTACTGATCCAGCGTCACACCAACCAGCGGAGAGTCAACAGCCTCCACGATGGCATAGGCATCTTCAAAGCGGTTGATGGTCATATCCGGTGCACCGCAGAACTCCAAGCTCAGCTTGATGCCGTGCGGCTCCACCTTCTTCACCATTTCCTTCAGAACGGCAACGGCATCCTCACGGATTTCCTTGCGCGTCGGCTGCAGGCCGCGTGCCTTCATGTCCTGAGACGGAACGACAACAATCATTTTGCAGCCCAGAATGTTGCAGCGGCGGATGATTTCGTCCAGTTCGTCCATCACTGCCTGCTTTTCCTCTGCCGTCTGCTTCATATTGAAGAAGCACAGTGCATTGTAAGACAGCATCTTCAGATGATGTGTTGCGAACCATGCACCCAGTTCTTCGATGGTCACGATGCCTTTTTCCAAATCGCGGTTCAGGCACTCGGACTGGATGTCGATGCAGTCAAAGCCGTACTTCTCGCAAAGCTCCAGATCCTGCATCACGGTGTGTCCCTGACAAAAACGGTCGTTTGCCTCATTAAAACCTAACCTCATTTGTGTAATCTCCTTTTCCTTGGTTTTGTTGTTGAAAATACGATACCACTTTTGTACATTTGTTTCAACAGATTTTTCGAACTATCATTTTTACGTGCAAAATCCCGTGATTTATCCCAAATCTCTCGCTGATTTTTTAGATATTCTGCTCAAAATCTGCGGTTTTTCCGGTTCTTCCCGCATGATACAAAAAAAATATTTCGTGCATTTGTCACATCTTTTCAACCAGACAAATCTATGCTATGATACAAACATCAGGAGTGTGATACAGTATATGGTAACGATGCAGCAAATCGCAGACGCCTGCGGCGTCTCCCGCGGCACGGTAGACCGTGCCCTACACAACAAACCCGGCATTCGTCCGGAGGTCGCTGACCGTGTCCGTGAAAAAGCACGGGATATGGGGTATATTTCGGCGCGGCTCATGCCCTCTCTGCTCAACACGTGGAAAATCGGCGTTGTTCTGCACTCTGCCGCTTCCGATTTTGTCAAAGAATTGGCGCATTTATTTGAACAGTTTCCAAACAGCAGCCTGCTTCCCGTCAAAATTATCCTGCGCACCATGGACGGCGTGGACATTCAGCATCAATTGGCACTGATTGACGAGCTGGTAGAAATCGAACACATTGATGCGCTCGCCCTCATGCCGCTGGCGAACAGCTTAATCCGCGAAAAAATCAATCAAATCAGCGAAAAAAACGGCATTCCCGTTGTCACATTGAACACCGACATCGGTGACGCCAATCGTCTCGCGTACATTGGTCCGGATGACATTGCTGCCGGACGGTCTGCTGCGGCGCTGATGGGCATGCTGACCGGCGGACGCGGGCACATTCTCCCGATTCTCGGCCAGCAGAGCGGTCACTACGCCGACAGCCAACGGCTAACCGGATTTCTGGAAGAAATGTCCGCCAATTATCCGAATATTGAGATTCTGCATCCGGAATGCTGCTTTTTGGATGGAGAGCTGGCAAAACGCATCACTTGCCGCGCAATTCAGGCGGATCCGGAATTAAACGGCATCTTTGTTTCTTCCATGGGACGCCGCGGCGTCGCAAAGGCTTTGCAGGAGACCGGCACCGCCGGAAAAATCCACATGATTATTCACGACATCACCCCGTCCAATCTCTCTCTTGTCCGGCAGGGCATTGTCGATTTTGTCATCGGACAAGACATCGAAACGCAGGGCACCCGCCCGATTCAGATTTTGTATGAGTATCTGTCCAACCATCAAATGCCGGAGCAGCGTATTCAGCTGACAGACATCTCCATCAAGTTCCGCTGCAACATCCCGCCGGAAGCATAATATTCCCTTATACTTCCTTCCGTTTATTTTGCGCCGGCAGCGCGATTGGTTTTTTGCTGCGTCCTATTCTTTTCCGTGCATATATCTGGGATAATATTGAGAAATTTGCAGCTTTTCTCAAAACATCCTGTCTGATTTCATCGTATTTGCATTGAATCCTGTACGAATCCATGGTACAATGATATTTGTAGGAATATAGAAATTTCTGCAAATCAGACTATTAAAAAGGAGAAGAACAAAAAGTGAAGAAATTCCGATTCAAACTGATCAGCTTGTTTCTCGCTGTCATGATGGTCTTTTGTCTGAGCGGCTGTTCCGAGTCGCAGACCAGAATGATGTTCGGTACTGGCGGCACTGCCGGCACGTATTATTCATACGGCGGCATCCTCGCACAGTACATGAAAACATATGCTGGCGTACGCACAACCGCGGTATCGACCGGCGGTTCCAAGGTAAACATCCAGAGCATTCAGGATGGAGATTTCCAGCTCGGATTCACGCAATCCGATGTTGTGACATACGCTTGGAACGGCACCCGCGCATTTGAGCAGGACGGCCCGACGCATGATTTCCGTACCCTCGGCGCCTTGTACGCAGAAACGGTACAGCTTCTCACGATGGATGATGACATCACCTCGGTAGAAGATCTGCGCGGCAAGCGCGTATCCATCGGTCAGGCCGGTTCCGGCGTGTATTTTAACGCGGTGGACGTTCTGGAAGGCGCAGGCATGACCATCAAGGACATCAAGCCGCAGTATCAGTCGTTCGAGGACTCGAAGGAATCTCTAAAGGACGGCAAGATTGATGCCGCATTCATTGTTGCAGGTCCTCCGACCTCCGCGATTACCGAGCTTGCCACGACAAACGGCGTCAACCTCATCAACATTGACGGCACCGTTCGTGACAAAATCCTTTCCAAGTGCCCGTACTACAAGACCTATACCATTCCGGCGGATACCTATCCGGGACAGACAGAGCCGGTCAACACCATCACGGTACAGGCTACTGTTGTCGTCTCTGCACTGGCAGATGAGGATACCGTTTACAAGCTGACCTCGGCTATTTTTGACCATGTCGATGACATCACAAAGGAAAATGCCAAGGGCGCAGAGCTGAAGCTGGAAACCGCAACGAGCATCACGACGGTTCCCTATCACGCAGGTGCAGCAAAGTACTATGCGGAACACGGCATCACCGTGAATACAGATGAATAAAGGAGGGTACGGTATCTGTGAATAAGAACGAAGAAAAAACCAAGCTGCAAGATCCGGACGTGCTTTCTGCAGATGCGGATGTGCAGGCTGATGTGGACTCCGTCATGCGAAAATATGACAGAGAGTCCAACACCCGTATCTGGGAGGGCAAGCCGAAGATTGCAATTACTGTCATTCTCGCCGCGTTCTCTCTGTGGTGTATCTATGTCACATTGTTCGCAACATTTTTGGAAGAAATCCGTTTGACTTCTTTCATGGGTCTCATTATTTTGATGGGATTTTTGATTTATCCGTCTAAGAAGGGCGATCAGAAAGTCAATCACATGCCGATCAGCGACATTATTTTTATGATCGTCGGCGTCGGCTCCTTCTTTTACTTTACGTTTAACGTCAATCAGATTATCAATCAGGGCACCCGCTTTACGTGGTTCCAGATTGTCATCGGCATTCTTGCGATTCTCGCACTGATTGAAGTGACCCGCCGCTGTGTTGGTCTGCCGATTCTGATTGTTGCCGGTGTTTTCATCGTATACGCACTGGCATACGGCCTGACAAATCCGGAATTCTTTGGCAGACTGCGCTATCTCGTGCGCAACCTGTTTTACACCAAGGAAGGCATTTTTTCCACTCCGGTAAATGTCTGCTCTAAGTATATCGTTGTATTTATTATTTTCGGCGCGTTTTTGGAGCGCACCGGCATCTCCAACTTCTTCATTGATTTGGCAAACTGCATCGCAGGACGCTTTGCAGGCGGCCCTGCCAAGGTTTCGGTTATCTCCTCCGCTCTGTGCGGCATGGTATCCGGCTCCTCTGTCGGCAACACGGTAACGACCGGTTCCGTCACCATCCCGATGATGAAAAAGACCGGCTACAAGCCGGAATTTGCAGGTGCCGTTGAGGCAACCTCCTCCACCGGCGGTCAGATTATGCCGCCGATTATGGGCGCTGCTGCCTTCCTGATGGCGGACTTTGTCGGCGTACCGTACTCCAGCATTATCGGCCGCGCCATCCTGCCGGCTATCCTGTATTTTGCAGGCATTTTCATTTCGGTTCATCTGGAAGCGAAAAAGCTGGATCTGCACGGCATGCCGAAGGAACAGCTGCCGAAGGCAAGAAAGCTGATAAAGAAAATTTATCTGCTGCTTCCGCTGATTATGCTCGTTGTTTGGGTGTCCGGCAACTTCATGACCATGCAGAAGGCCGCTTCCCTTGCTATCGTACTGACGGTGGTTGTCAGCCTGTTCAACAAGGACAACCGCATCACACCGGGCAAGATTCTCGAAGCACTGGAAGCCGGCGGCAAGAGTGCCATCACCGTAGGCGCTGCATGCGGCGTTGCAGGCATTATCTCCGGCACCATCACCATGACTGGCCTTGCCAATGACATCATCAACGCCATTGTCAGCGTTGCCGGTGACCGCCTGATTATCGCACTGATTCTGACCATGCTGTGCTGTATTGTTCTGGGCATGGGTGTTCCGACAACCGCAAACTACTGCATCATGGCCGCTACCACTGCCCCGATTCTCATTCGCATGGGCGTTCCGGTTATGGCTGCACACTTCTTTGTATTCTACTTCGGCATTGTTGCAGATATCACCCCGCCGGTTGCGCTGGCAGCCTACGCAGGTTCTGCCATTGCCAAGAGTAACCCAATGAAAACCGCATTCAATGCGTCCAAGCTCGCCGTTGCCGCATTTATCGTACCGTATATGTTCTGCTTCAACCCTGCTATGCTGCTCATCGACACGACAGCCATTCAGGTTGTACAGATTGCCATTACTGCATTCATCGGTATCTTTGCGCTGGCCGCTGCACTGGAAGGCTACTGCTTCGCCAATATGAACGCTGTCATCCGCATTGTTATCGCTGCCGGCGGTCTGCTGCTCATTCATCCGGCACTGACAACGGATCTTGTCGGTCTGGTTATCGTATTTGCAAGCCTTGGATTCCAGTACGTGCTTTCTAAAAAGCGGAAAGCCGCTGCGCAGTAACGACACGCAACCCAAAGAGGAGGTAATTTCGATATGGAAGGAAAACTCAAATATCCGGTAATTACAATCAGCCGCGAGTATGCCGCTTACGGCCGCACCATCGCAGCTGGTCTGTCCGACCGTCTGGGCATCCCGTTCTATGACAAGGACTTTGTCAAGGAAACTGCCAAGCAGAGCGGATATTCCGAAGAAGATATCGTGCGCGAGGGTGAGGACATGAGTCCGGCAAGCAAGTTTATGAACAGCCTGCTCAACAACGCAAACGCCTATTCCAGTTCCTATGACGGCATCTACAAGGCACAGAAAGAAGTTGTTTTGAATCTGGCGCAAAAGCCGTGCATTATCGTCGGCAGATGCGCTGACCACATTCTGACCCAGAAGGGCATTCCGGCATTCAAAATCTTCCTGTACGCAGATGAGGAGCACCGCTTGGAACGCGCTGCCGAGCTGGAAGGCCGCCCCAATTCTCCGGAACTCAAAAAGATTCTTGTCAAAAAAGACCAGAAGCGCGAGACCTATTACAAGCAGTACACAGGTCACCCGATGGGTCTGTACAAGAACTATACCATCTGTCTGGATACCGGCACACTGGGCGTGGAGAGCTGCATTGACATTCTCTGCACCCTACTGACCGAAAACGCTTAAAAAAGCGCAAAAAAATCCGCTGTGCGAACGATGAAGCATCCAACGCACAGCGGTATTTTTTTATCTGTTTGGCTTTACTTGGTCTGATTTCTTACGAAGCCGTCATAGATGGCACGGATTGCCTTGTCAAAATCATCGTTCTTGATTCCAATGATGATGTTGAGTTCAGACGAACCCTGATCAATCATGCGGACATTGACGCCTGCACCTGCCAGAGAGGAGAACAGCTTTGCAGCGGTTCCGCTGGCGGAACGCATACCGCGGCCGACAACAGCTACCAGCGCGTAATCCGACTCGATTTCTACGCTGTCCGGCTTTGCCAGACGATGAATCGCGGAAATGACCTGCTGTTCCTTGTTCATGAACTCGTCCTTGTGCACGATAACGGTCATGGTATCAATGCCGGACGGCATGTGCTCAAAGGAAATGTTGTTGTCCTCCAGTGCCTGCAGCACCTTGCGGCCAAACCCAACCTCGGAGTTCATCATTGCCTTGGTGACGAGAATCGTGCAGAAGCCCTTCTTGCCGGCAATACCGGTTACCACGTAGTCCGGCTTCTGACCGGTGGTCTCTACAATCCAAGTGCCCGGATCCTGCGGACGATTGGTGTTGCGGATATTGATCGGAATACCACAGTGACGAACCGGGAAGATTGCTTCTTCATGCAGAACCGAAGCACCCATGTAAGACAGCTCACGCAGCTCACGATAGGTGATATAACGGATGCTGACCGGATCGTCTACGATGCGCGGGTCAGCTACGAGGAAGCCGGAAACATCGGTCCAGTTCTCGTAAATATCCGCCTTGCACGCCTGTGCAACGATAGAACCGGTGACGTCAGAGCCGCCGCGGGAGAAGGTCTTGACGTTGCCGTCCTTGCCCAAGCCGTAGAAGCCCGGAATGACTGCGCGGGAAGCCTCTGCCAGACGAGCACCCAGCACGCGCTCGGTTTTGTACGGGTTCAGATTGCCTTCCTCGTTGAAGAAAATGACATCCTGTGCGTCGATAAATTCGATGCCCAGATACTCTGCCATGATCTTGCCGTTGAGATACTCGCCGCGAGATGCCGTGTAGTCCTTCTGCGGGTCATTGCGCAGCTGTTCTTCAATGATTGCAAAATCTTCATCCAGAGAGAAATTCTCCAAATGCAGACCTTCAATAATCTCCATATAACGAGCCTTGATGGCAGCCATCTGCTCGGCAATGTCCTTGCCCTGGCTAGCCAAATCGTATGCATGGAGCAGCATATCGGTTACCTTCGTATCGTCAGAGAAACGCTTGCCCGGTGCAGACGGAACGACGTATACGCGACTCTCATCCGCCCGGATGATCTCTCCTACCTTCTGAAACTGTTCAGCGCTGGCAAGAGAACTGCCGCCAAACTTTACAACCTTTTTCATTCTTGAAAACCTCCGGAATTTTCTATCTGCCAGTCATTGGCAGGAAAATTGCACTTTTGAAAATACACATTTAACTTTACATGCTTTTTGCACATATTTCAAGTCTAAATTTCATATTCCTGCAAACTACGTGCAATCCGGTAATATTTTTCCGTTTGATTCGTCAAATTTCGTGCCGAATGACCAATATCAATTGTACTGCGGCGGAAAATATGGTACACTATTCAAGAATGTTTCAAAGAAAGAAGGCAGTCTATGATAAAAAAACAAACCGGAAATCTTATTTTGCTGCTCACTGCTCTGATTTGGGGTTCTTCGTTTGTCGCACAGACAACCGGTATGGAGCATGTGCAGCCGTTCACGTTCATGGGCGTTCGCACCGTGCTCGGCGGACTGGTTTTGATTCCCGTTATTTTGTTCCAGCGGCGCATGCAGCCGAAGGCGCAGCGCCGTGCGCCGGAAAAACAGCGGCAAATAGACCGCATGTCCCTCATCGGCGGCATCTGCTGCGGTCTCGTGCTGTGTATCGCCGGTGATTTGCAGCAGTTTGGCATGACCACGACATCTCCAGGCAAAGCGGGATTTATCACCTCCCTGTACATCGTCATTGTCCCGCTGCTCGGCATATTTATCGGAAAGAAAATCCCCAAAATTGTTTGGTTCTGCGTCGCTGCCGCGTTGTTCGGTTTCTATCTGCTGTGTGTCACCGAGCAATTTACCATTTCAACCGGCGATTTGCTTGTTTTGTGCTGTGCATTCTTTTTCTCCATTCATATTATGGTCATTGACCATTTCAGTGAGAAGGGCATAGACGGCGTCTTGATGTCCTGTGTACAGTTTCTCGTCGCAGGCGGCATCAGCCTTGTCTTGATGTTCGCCTTGGAATCGCCGACCTGGGCGCATATTTTCGCCGCGCGTTCCTCTATTTTGTACAGCGGCGTGATGTCGTGCGGCGTTGCCTATACATTGCAGATTCTCGGTCAAAAGCGCACAGATCCAACTTCCGCCACCCTGCTGATGAGCTTGGAATCCGTATTTGCCGCCCTGTCCGGCTGGCTGATTCTGCACCAGAGCTTTTCTCTGCGCGAATTTCTCGGCTGTGTTTTGGTCTTTGCCGCTGTGCTGTTGTCACAGATTCCCCTGCCGCAAAAGAATATTTGCACGCAAAAAACCAGCATGGAATAATCCATGCTGGTTTCTTTTCTCTTATCTTCAATGTACTTCTTTTAATTCTTCCTCGCGCTTGCGATTAGATCCCTGCACAAACCGCAGCAGCAGAATAATCAGCACAATGGAAACGATTGCAATCGGCAGTACAATCCATGCAGACTGTACAAAGCCCGCCAGAACATATGCTGCGCACGACACAACCGCCGTCAAGACTGCATACGGAAGCTGTGTGGATACATGATTCATATGATCGCACTGTGCACCGGCGGACGCCATAATGGTTGTGTCCGAGATCGGAGAACAATGGTCGCCGCAAACCGCGCCTGCCATGCACGCCGAAATGGAAATCAGCATGAGTTCATGGTTGGTGCCCTCGAATACCGCAACAACAATCGGAATCAGAATGCCAAACGTGCCCCACGAGGTTCCCGTTGCAAATGCCAAGAAGCAGCCAACCAAGAAAATAACAGCCGGCAGGAACATCTGCAAATCGCCTGCAACCAGCTTCATGCTGCCTGCAACAAATTCCTTACAGCCAATGCTGTCGGTCATTGCCTTCAATGTCCACGCAAACGATAAAATCAGAATGGCCGGAACCATCGCCTTGAAGCCCTCAGACAGACAGTCCATGCAGTCGCGGAACGACAAAACGCCGCGAATCTGATAGAGCAGAATGGTAATAACCAAACCGAAGAAGCTGCCCATAGACAGACCAACCGAAGCGCTGCTGTTAGAGAATGCCGTGACAAAATCGGTGCCGGAGAAAAATCCGCCGGTGTAAATCATGCCGATCACACAGCAAATAACCAAGCTGATAATCGGAATGACGAGATCCGCCACGCTTCCCTTTTTGCCGTCCTTTTCCGCGGCATCTTCCTGCACGCGGATGCTGCCGTTCGAGAGCAAATCCCCGCGCTCTGCGTTGCGCTCATGCAGCTCCATAGGGCCGAATTCCACCTTGGCAAGCACCATGCCAATCATCAGCACGATCATGAGAATGGCGTAAAAGTTGTACGGAATGGCACTGACAAACAGGTTCATGCCGTCCTCACCGTCTACAAAGCCGCAAACAGCAGCAGCCCAAGACGAAATCGGAGAGATGATGCACACCGGCGCAGCCGTTGCATCAATCAAAAATGCCAGCTTGGCACGCGATACATTGTGTCCGTCTGTCACCGGACGCATGACGCTGCCAACCGTCAGACAGTTGAAGTAGTCATCAATAAAGATGAGGATGCCCAGCAAAATCGTCGCCAGCTGCGCGCCGACCTTGGTTTTGATGTGTGATTTTGCCCATTCACCAAACGCCGCAGAACCGCCCGCATTATTCATCAGCGCAACGATCGTGCCAAGCAGAATCAGGAAGATCAGAATGCCCACATTGCCGGAATCCGACAGCACAGACAAAAATCCGTCTTCGAGCACATGCGTCACAGTGCCTTCAAAGCTACAGCCAGAAAACAGCACGCCGCCAACGACAATACCGGCAAACAAGGAGCTGTATACCTCTTTTGTCAGCAGCGCCAACGTAATCGCCACAATTGGCGGCATAAGCGCCCATGCCGTTCCTGTCACATCGCCCGCCTGACGCGCGACGACCAGCAGCACCACGCACACCACTGCAATCAGCGTCAGAATAGACCGTTTGAGAATGGTTTTTTTCTTTCTCATATTGCCTTTCATATGTTCTCCTCTCTCGAATCGCAGACGCTCTGAGATTCGACAGTATTTTACATCTTAGTATACCGCCTTTTGCGCGAATTGAAAAGCCTTTGTTAAGAAACTGTTATGGTCAGAACCAACAAATTTTTCTTTTTTGCAGGAAATCCGCCCGCACAGCTCCTGCATTCTATTTTTCCTGCAAAAAAAGGCTCGAAAGATGTCTCTTTCAAGCCTTTTTTCATTGTACCATCAATCTCTGCGCAGTGCATCTATCGGATTGAGATTTGCCGCTTTTACAGCCGGAATCACACCGGAAATGACGCCAATCACAATGGACAGCAGCACCGCCAGCAGCATGGCGGGAATGCTGATTGCCGTCGGCGTTCCTGTCAGCAGGCTGATAATCTTTGCCAGAACCAGACCGCTGATTACACCAATCAAACCGCCAATACAGGTCAGTACAGATGCCTCTGTCAGAAACTGGCCCAAAATCACACCGCGCTTTGCGCCCAGTGCCTTTTTCAGGCCCACTTCCCGCGTGCGCTCTGTGACAGACACCAGCATGATATTCATGACGCCAATCGCACCGACAATCAGCGAGATGCCTGCAATCCAAATCAGCTGCTTGCCGGAGGAATCCGACAAATCCTGCAGCTGCTGTGCCGCCTGTTTGATGCTCGGACTGTCATAGCAAGCTTCCGAGGTGTCCAGTGTCGGAAACGAAGCGTTGATAATTTCACTCGCCGTTTCACCAACCTGTGTCATATTGTCGGTTGTATCCGCGCGAAGTGCTGCGTTCTGCGGTTCATCAAACTGATAGACAATCGGCCAAGCCGTATTGGGAATCATAACCGTGCCGCTGCTTCCGTTGTCTGCATACATATGATAATCACTGTAGCTGTTAATGACTTTTGTTGATTTGCTGGAAGCCGCGACAATGCCGACCACCTGAAAGGGTTCTCCCTTAATTTCAATGGTCTTGCCGATTGGATCTTCTCCCGCAAACATGGTCACCGATGCTTTTTCATCTAACAGCGCGACTTTATGGCGCTGAGTATAATCGCTTGTGGTGAACGGCCGCCCAACAGATATTTGATACGCATACACGTTCAAATAGTTTTCGTCTATGCCATTTACATTGCCGCTGAAGCTTTGATTCTGATAATACACATCATTGCTGTACTGCCGCTGTGTATACAGCGACACGCCCTCTACGTGGTCAATGTCCATCAGGTTTCGCCGTGTGTACTCGGAAATGGTAGAAACGCCGTTCGGCACCGACTGATAATCCAGCTGAATGGGATTGTCATCCTGACACAACTGTACTTCGACAATATTATTTCCGTTGCCAATGAGATTTTGCTTGATTTGTTCATTGGTTCCCTTCATCATGGATACAATCGAGATGATGGACGCAATGCCAATGATAATACCCAGCATCGTCAGAGCGGAACGCATTTTGTGGCTCCAAATGCCTTGAAAGGCAAGCCTCATATTTTCAAACATCGTTTCACTCCTTCTTTACTGCCACAGCTCGGAAGTATCCGCCTGCCGTGTCGCAGCGCCTTCCTTGACGTTTTTTCCATACGGAAAGGCAACCCAGTCATCTCCGGTCAATCCGTTTTTGATTTGCGTATAATAGCCGTCCAAGGATTTTCCGATTGTGACTTGGCGCTTTTCCAGCTTTTCATCTTCGCCCTGCACATACACATAGTTTTTGCCGTTTTCTTTCACAATAAAGGCGGATTCCAAATACAAACTGTTCTGTTCCGATTCGGTCTCCAGCGTAACGCCAACCGAACTTTTGTCCGTCAGCTCGCCGCTGTCATCCAGCTGAATATATACCGGATAGTAGGACGAATTGGTGTTGCCCATATATCCTTGGTCATCGCTCGGATAGGTGCTGATGCTCTTGACCTTGCCCGTATAGCTTTCGCCGGTCATCCAATCCTGTACCGTTGCGGACTGACCTACCTGAACTTCTTGCAGGGTAAACTCATTGACAGAAATTTTTACCAGATAACCGCCGCCACCGCTGATTTTCATAAAAGCCTTGCTCTTATTGCTCGAATCGCCGACATACGTCACCGTTCCATCCAATTCGCTGTAAACCGTGTTGTTCTGTTCTTCTTTCTGCTTCTTTGCATATTGCAGCTTTGCCTGCCGCAGCTGCAAATCCAAATCTCGAATCGACTCTTTTTGTTCTTTGATCATCTGCTCGATTTCTTGTTTGGTGTATGTGGTCTCTCCGTTGTCATCTGCCGGAATGTTTTCTCCGTTTCCCGCGGCATCAGACGGCGCTTGAGACCCGTTTTTGTCGTCTGCTCCCCCGCGAGACGCATCGTCATCCGGTTTCTTGACCGACTCCGCGTCACCGCCCAGCAGCACAACGGTTCCCGCTGTCTGGGAAGCCTTGGTATTGGTCGCCTGATTTTTGGAATCTTTATCACTGGAATCATCAGAGCCGCTCGATTCAACCGGATCAATCTGTGTAATCTTTTCTTTCACCGGTTCGCCCGGGCGATATTTTTGCACAATTTTCAGGTTATTTTTTGCCGTTTTTAACTGTAATTCCAGCTTTTTGATGTCGAGCTGCGCACGCTGCATATCCAAATCAGACAGCGTGGTATCATAGGAAAACAGCTTGTCTCCTTTTTTGACCTGCTGTCCCTCTTTGACAGCCACTTCGCCTACCGTCTGCGATTCGGATATCATGACGGTCTGCACACCGTCTGCCTGTATCGTGCCATCGTATTGTCCGCCGCCCCACCAGTTGGATTCACTCATCGAAATACTGTCATCGGAGGCGGAATAGACGGCAACCGTTCCGTTGAAATGGCTCTGATACACACGGAAGCAGCCAAATCCGACCGCACCCGCCAGCACGGCAGCACCTACGATTATTTTTGCTTTTTTCGGAATCTTTTTCACCGTGCCGAAACCTCCCTATCTGTAAACAGCTCTCCATCATAAATATGAAAGCATTTGTCCGCTTCTTGCGCGACTTCTGCCGCATGGGTAATGGTGATGATGGTAATGCCCTCTTGGTTGAGCTGGCGGAACAGCTGCATAATATTTTTACCGGTCTGGCTGTCCAATGCGCCGGTCGGTTCGTCCGCCAGCAAAAGCTTCGGATTGCCCACAATCGCGCGGGCAATCGCTGCGCGCTGGCACTGACCGCCGGACATCTGATTCGGGTAAAACTCCATGCGGTCACCCAGTCCAACTTTTTCCAACACCTCGGCCGCCCGTGCGCGGCGCTCTTTTTTGCGCACGCCGCGATACAGCAGCGGCAGCGCAACGTTGTCCAGTGCTGTCAGTTCCGGCAGCAAATCCGCGTGCTGAAAGACAAATCCCAGTGTTTTATTTCGGATTTCCGCCATGCGATTTTCCGACAGACCGGAAATTTCTTCTCCGTCCAGCAAAAATGTACCGGAGGTCGGAACATCCAAACAGCCGATAATATTCATCAGCGTGGTCTTTCCCGAACCGGACGGCCCCATAATCGCGATGTACTCGCCCTGCTGCACCGTAAAAGTCACATGCTTGAGCACCGGAACCGTCAGCTTTCCCCGCGCATAATCTTTGAAAATATCGCGGCATGCAATGATTTGACTCATTATGACGCTCCTTCCTCAGCCGGCATCGCCGCAGAGCCCATATCGCCGGATGTATCCGCAGACGAATCCTCTGATTCGCCGGAATCACCGGCATTGGAAACGGTTGTCTTTTCGCCCTCTTTGCAGGTATCCGTCGGGAATGCCAAATAATCACGCAGCGTCAGACCGTCTGTGATTTCATAGGTATTGGATTCTTCATTGTGTCTACCAATCGTGACAGGGTGTTTTTCCAGCTTGCCTTCGTTGTTCGCCAGCCAAACATAGGTGTCATCGCCATCCTTCACAACATAGTCTGCATTGAGCCAGATACCCTTATCGGTTTCCTGACTGCCCAGCGTGATATACACGTGCTGTCCGATCATCATATCATCTTGGGTATTCGGCACCACATAAAACGTATACTTGGACGCGGTATTGTCTGCATTCTGGTCATTTCCCATGGAAGAATCCTCGGACTCGCTGACCGCACCTTCTGTATCCACCTGAGAAATGGTGCCCGCCCAAGTCTTGGTCTCGTCAATGCGGGAATGAATGGTCACTTCTGCGCCCTTTTCCAAATCTCCGACTTCCAGCTCGCTGACTTTTCCCTTAATCTTGTATGCGCCGGTTTGCAGGATTGTCATAAAGGTACTGCTGCCGTCCGACGAATTGCCCGTGGAAATCGACTGCACCACGCCGTCTGCCTCTGCGACAACGTCTGCATTCTGCAAATCCTTTTGCAAATCCTCCAGTTCTTTTTGCTTTTTCTTCAAATTGTACTGCTCCGACGTCAGATCCAGCTGTGCTTCCTGAATTTGCAGATTATAACTGAGCTGCTCGGATTTTCCCGCCGACTTCTTGTCTTTTTTCAGCTGTGTAATCTGCTGCTGATACGATGTGATTTTGTTCTGGATAGATTCTATTTCCAGCTTCGCAGAGTCCACGGAAATTTGCAGAGAATCCTTATTGTAAGAGAACAGAACCTGTCCCTTCTTCACGCTGTCTCCCTGCTGTACCTTGACCTCGTCAATCGTCTTATCATCGTCTTTTTCGATTTTCTGCGCCTTGCTCGACTCAACGACACCGGAAAACTGACTCGCCGTTGTGTCATAGCCCAGAATATCCCCCACACTCTGCACATACACGGTCTGGTTGATGGTTCCGCCTCCGCAGCCGCACAGCAGCAACAGAGAAGCCGCCAAACAACCTCCTAAAATGTGTTTTTTCATGATGTTCTTCCTTTCCTTCGTTACTCTCTCACGGCAGCAAATGCCAATTGGATGCAATATCGTCCCTTGGTCTTTCGCACCTGACAGAGTCCATGCATTTTCTCCATCATCAGGCAAATATTCCGCACACCGACCTCCGTGCTCTCCGGATTTTTGCTCTGCAATAGAATCTCGTTTTCAAATCGAATGACAAGCTGCCGCTTGCTGCCGGAAACCGTCAGCAGCACCGGCTGCTCCGGATCGGCATACTTCAAAATATTGGAGCCGATGTTGTCGAAGATTCGTCCCATATATTCCATAGATACGGCGATATACGCCTCCGGCCAATCCAGCTGTGCTTGTATGTGATAGCCATTGACCTCCAAAAATCCCACCAGATTGGACAGATAGTCTTCTAGAATAAACTGGGCTTTGACGGGCGGCTCCAATTGAACAGAACTTTTTTTGGACATATAAAACCGGTCAAACAATTGATCGGACAGCTGCTTGATTTGGACAACCTTTTCGCGGCTCTTGTCCAGATACTGATGCATCTCCTGTTCGGTATCATATCTGCCCTCACGCAGCAAATCCAAATACAGGCTCAGGCTGGTCATCGGCGTGCGCAGGTCATGCGATACCGCAGCAATCAGCTCATAATTCGCCCGCTTGGCTTCTGCTTCCTTTTCCATGTTTTCCGCCAGCGCCATGCGCATTTGATTGAGTCCGTTTGCCAGCGTACCCAGCTCATCGGTTCCGCGCACGGTAATCGGTTTTTCCAAGCCGCCGGTCTCCAAAATCTTGATTTCCTGCTCAAGTTTTCGGATATAGGCAATTTTTTTGCCAAACCAACCCACAAACAGCAGGACAAACAAGGCCACACAGATGCCGATTTCTATAACGGTCGCAGTTGTATAATACGCACTGTCGTAGTATCCGTACAGCAGAACCTGCGCATCTCCATCGGCAAAGGCAATGGTTTGTGTCGTAAAGCCGTCTGTATTGCTTTCCGAATACGTCTTGTTAAAATATCCTGTTCCCAGGCGGTAGGCTGTCGAATCGTAAATCAGCTGGTCGTTTTGATAAATGCCCATCATCAAATAGCCTCCGCGCTGACTGTCCAGCCAAACATCAATGTCATTTGTATCTTCTACTTGTAAATCCTGTTGAGACACATACTCCTGCAAAGACTGCAGCATTTCTTTGTTCCGTTGTTCGACATGCACTTGTTCGGACAGACACTGATCCAACAGATATGTACCGACATTGCTGAGAATCAGATAACACACACAAGAAATCAGTGCAGAAACACACACGACTACAATCGCCTGATTTTTTAGATTCAGTCTCAGATTTAGTCTCAGCTTATTCAAAGCGGTAGCCCTTTCCCCAAACGGTTTTGATGTGTTCCGGACTTTCCGGTACATTTTCAATTTTTATGCGCAGATTTCGAATGTGCACCATGATGGTACTGTTGGAAGCATACAAATATGGTTCCTTCCAGACGCTTTCATATACCTGCTGTGCGGAAAAGACTTTTCCCGGATGCTTCATGAGCAGCAATAAAATCTTATATTCGATTTCTGTCACGCGAATCGGCCGGTTGTTTTTCCAGACGCCTTTCATCAATTCATTGATTTTGATATCACCGACTTGAATAATCGTTTGCTCTGCCGCAGTTTCCTCGACGGTTTTTTTGCCACTGTACACATGGTATCGGCGCAGCAGCGCTTTGACACGTCCCAGCAGCTCCGCATAAGAAAACGGTTTGATGATGTAATCGTCTCCGCCCGCCATCAGTCCCATGACTTTATCTGTTTCGCTGGATTTCGCCGTGAGAAACAGCACCGGAACATAGGATACCTTGCGAATTTCTTCACATGTTTTGATACCGGAGATGCCCGGCATCATCACGTCTAAAATCACCAAATCAATGGATTCGTCCAATTGTTCCAAGCCTTTTGCGCCGCAATCCGCTTCTATCATCTCATACCCCTCAGCGGACAGGAGCAATCGAACACCTTCCCGAATATCTGCATCGTCTTCTATCAGCAAAATTCTCGTCATCATTGTTTCACGCTCCTTACCAGTTCTGTGCTTCTATTATACAAAAGATTGCCGCATTTGTACCATAAAGAATTCTTAATTTTTCTTAAGTTTGAGCAAAATACAAAAAAGCGAAATTGAAAATCCATTTCATATTGACTTTTTCCGCGCTTGTGCTATAATTTGAAAATGGTTTTCAAATTATGGAGGCATACTATATGGCGAATAAATCACAATACCGCACCAAACAGATGGCAGAGATTCTCTCGTACCTGCAGTCCATGCAGGGCAGCCATGTGACGGTGCACGATATTCATGCATATTTTAAAAGCAAAAACATTTCCGTCGGTACAACCACCATTTACCGGCATTTGGACCGCATGGTGGCGGAGGGCATCGTTGCCAAATATGTTGTCGATGAAAAAAGCAGTGCTTGCTTCGAGTATCTCGGTGACAACTCGCATTGTCACCCCACCGTCTGCTTTCACTGCAAATGCGAAAAATGCGGCAAGCTGATTCATCTGCACTGCAAAGAACTGGAAGCTGTGTACCTGCACCTGTTAAACGATCACGGATTTCAGGTGGACGCACCGCGTTCTGTTATTTATGGTCTTTGCGAAGATTGTCAGCAGACAGGAGGACACACATGAAAAAAGCATTCTCTTTTTGCTTGACACTGGTATTGCTGGCAGGGCTGCTCACCGGCTGCGGAACAGCTCCCGATACCAGCGTACAGAACACACAGACCAAACCGCTTCACATTGTCACAACCATCTTCCCGACATACGATTGGGTGCGGACGGTGTTGGGCGATCAGGCAGACAACGCAGAAATCACCTTTCTGCTTGACAACGGCGTGGACATGCACAGCTATCAGCCTTCCGCGGAAGATATTATGAAGATTTCTTCCTGCGATGTCTTTGTATACGCCGGTGGTGAATCGGACGCTTGGGCATCCGATGCGCTGAAAAATGCATCCAACAAAGACATGCAGGTAATCAATCTGCTGGATGTTCTCGGCGAACATGCCAAGGAAGAAGAAGCTGTCGAAGGGATGCAGGCTGCCGATGACCATGACCACGAGCACGAGCACGGAAGCGGGGAAACGTCTGAAGAAGAACCGGAATATGATGAACATGTTTGGTTATCCCTCAAAAATGCGCAGCTGTTCGTTTCCGCCATTGCAGACAGCCTTTCTCAGGCAGATACTGCACATGCAGACGCATACGCTGCCAATGCAGTTGCCTATAACAAACAGTTGGCACAGTTGGACGCCGCCTACCAATCCGCGGTAGACGCCGCGCCGATCAAAACCGTCTTGTTTGCAGATCGGTTTCCGTTCCGCTATCTCGTCGATGACTACGGATTGTCATATTATGCGGCGTTTTCCGGCTGTTCGGCGGATACGCAGGCCAGCTTTGATACCATTATCTTTTTGACGGACAAAGTCAACGAATTGGGACTGCACAGCATTTTAACCATTGAAAATTCCGATGATAAAATTGCAAACACCATCATTCAAAACACGCAGAGCCGAGATCAGCAGGTTCGCACCCTCAATTCCATGCAGACTGTCACATCCAACGATCTCGCATCCGGCACAACCTATCTTTCCATCATGAAAGAAAACCTTTCTGTTTTGTCGGCAGCTTTGCAATAAGGAGCATATACCCCATGGCACTCATTACCTGTAAAGACTTGGTTCTCGGCTACGATGGCCGAGCCATCACACAAGCATTTGATTTTTCCGTTCACACCGGCGACTATTTGTGCATCGTCGGTGAAAACGGTTCCGGTAAGTCCACGCTTATCAAAACGCTGCTGCATTTACAGCCGCCCATCAGCGGCAGCATTGAAACCGGAGACGGTCTCCGCCCCAATGAAATCGGCTATCTGCCGCAGCAAACGGCGGTACAGCGCGACTTTCCGGCTTCTATCCGCGAAGTTGTCATTTCCGGCTGTCAAGGGCGCTGCGGTCTGCGTCCCTTTTATAACCGCGAGGAAAAAAAGCTCGCCGCAGAGATGATGCACAAGCTGGGTCTGGACGGCATGGAAAATCGCTGCTATCGAGAGCTGTCCGGCGGACAGCAGCAGCGCGTTCTGCTCGCGCGTGCTCTGTGCGCCACGCAAAAGGTTTTGCTGCTCGACGAGCCGGTTGCCGGTCTCGACCCAAAAGTTACCACCGAAATGTACCGCATCATTGATGACCTGAACAAGCAGGACGGCATCACCATTATCATGATTTCTCATGATATGGATGCTGCGCTGCACTATGCGAGCCATATTCTTCACATCGGTGAGACCTCGTTCTATGGCACCAAGGCGCAATATCTCAACAGCAAAATCGGCAAACGCTTTGCCTCTCTGGAAGGAGGTGACGCACAATGAGTTTCTTGGACACACTGGCATTTTATTTTGCCTATCCGTTTGTTCGATACGCGTTGATTGTCGGCGTACTCATTGCGCTGTGCTCCTCTCTGCTCGGCGTGACGCTGGTGCTCAAGCGGTTTTCCTTTATCGGAGACGGTCTTTCTCACGTTGCGTTCGGCGCCATCGCCATAGCGGCGGTTCTCAATCTGTCCAACCAAATGATTTTGGTCTTTCCAATCACCATTGTGTGTGCAATTTTGCTGCTGCGCACCGGACAAAATACAAAAATCAAGGGTGACGCCGCCATTGCTATGATTTCTGTCGGAGCACTGGCAATCGGTTATCTGATTATGAATCTGTTCTCCGCTTCCTCCAATGTATCCGGCGATGTGTGCAGCACACTGTTCGGCTCTACCTCTATTCTGACCCTGACGCAGGGAGAGGTTTGGCTGTGTGCGATTCTGTCGCTCGTTGTCATTGCTATCTTTATTTTGTTCTACAACAAAATTTTTGCTGTGACTTTTGATGAAAATTTTGCGCTGTCCGCAGGAACCAACGCCAACGCATACAATCTGCTCATTGCGATTGTCATTGCCGTTATCATTGTCTTGGCGATGAATCTGGTCGGTTCGCTGCTGATTTCCGCACTGGTCATCTTCCCCGCGCTGTCTGCGATGCGCGTATTTCAAAACTTCCGCGCTGTGACCATTTGTTCCGCGGTGTTGTCCGTCATTTGCGCATTCTTGGGAATCCTTGTTTCCATTCTCGCCAGCACACCGGTCGGTTCTACCATCGTTGCGGTCAATATTGTTGCGTTTGCGCTGTTCTGTGCAGTCGGAAAATTAAAAAGCTAACATTTATCATATCCAAAACGCCGTATCCGAGAAAATTCTCAGATACGGCGTTTTTTTGTTAGATTGCATCGTAGTAACTGGATACAATGACGTTTACAAGTCCAGAAGTTGAATAGAGCACACTAAATCCAGCTGACAAAACGAGCATTACCTGCACATGAAAAATCTGCGCTACTAATAAAAAGGCAATCATACATATGATATAAATTACATTCATAATGTCATATGCTCGGCTTTTCGTTTGTAACAAAAGCATTTGATTGCGCTCGTCTGTCAATTCAATGCGTTCCTCCTCCGTCAATTTTCTTGTCCGCGCACGAACCAAATCCCAGATACCGCCAACGATAAAGATTCCAGAAACAATCCAATTGAACCAAATTTTATACTCTTGTGCTGCCACAGCAATCCACAGCACACCCAAGCCAATACTCCACCAGCCATGTGCTGCACGTTTTTTATCGTAGTATTTCATATTGTTTATCCTCCTCCTGCTTGTTTTCTTCCAGACAGCACAAATCTTCTACGCTGACGCCAAACACTTGTGCAATGCGATACGCCAGCATGAGCGATGGATTGTACTGCCCTCGTTCAATGGAAATGATCGTGCGTGATGACACATGCACGCGTTTCGCCAATTGAAGCTGTGTCATTTCCGCTGCTTGCCGCAGCTCTTTGACTCTTGTTTTCATTCGCGCCTCCTCGAATGTGAAGTTTACTTCTCGTGAAGCTAACTTCATATTATCACGCGCCATCCATTTTGTCAAGGCGAAAAAAGCTGTGCATGGTTTTCACCATACACAGCTTTTGTGTTTTCCTTATGATTACGCCAGCTCTCCATTCGGATATGCCGTGCGAAGTTTATTTCCGTTGGACAGTGCAACCGTCACGCAGCAGAACAGCAAGATTGCAAATCCCGCATAAACCATCCACGTGATGCCATATCCCAAGATGCCCTGCAAGATACTTGTCAGCACAGAGCCGACCGCTGCACCAATCAGGAAGAACAGATTCAAAAACGCATAGATTCCTGCATAATCCTTTGTGCCGAATACCGTAGAAGTCAAAAGAGACGGAAGCATTCTCGGCAGGCTCATCGTAAGCCCGAAGA
>OQVT01000136.1_pt1 | contig 31450 bp, 24 predicted proteins | sample 1691561 | NCBI WGS metagenome assembly OQVT01 (sample SAMN03418260, study PRJEB22391) | human gut metagenome | biome: human-gut; feature: organic feature; material: feces | host: Homo sapiens | place: Tanzania | collected 2013-01 | reverse complement strand
GGTGTTGATTTCTCCAAATACGACTGGGACGGCGATGGCGAAGTAGACCAGGTGTCTGCGCTTTAAGCGTGTTCGGAATAAGCAGAAACAAAGATATTATCCAGAAGATAAATCTATAGTTTGGTGTTTTTAAATCTGTCATAATAACTTGGCTATTTCAGGGATGGTTACTAAATCTAAGAACATAGAATTTATTTTATGTATATGTTCCTCATATTTATTTGTAGAATACATATTCCAATAAAAAGACTGTTCAGGAATACTTTTATCATTGATTATGATATATGAACTTATGTATTGATATTCTCTCTTGGTTTTTATAGGTTCACACATTACAGAATCATTCTTCAGCAAATCGAACATTTGATCAATAGGTTTGCAGAACGGAAAATCTTTTTTTACATATACATCACTAAAAAGGATGCCTTGATATACGTTATAGCATGTTTCTTTTTTTATGCATATAACCCAAAGTACGCTCTCCTCTGCAATGAATGGATATTTTACCAGTTCTTCCTTAAACGGCTTATCTTTGACAAGGTCGCTTAATTTATTCAAACAAAAGTCTTTTGGATAACTTTCTATTGTTGTTTGTGCACAACAGGTATTGTTGCAAACGAAGCAGTTTACAACTAAGAATAATGCGAATAACACCTTATCTATAGTCAGGTAAGTCACCGGCATTTGGTATGATTTTTCCTTGTCCATGATTCTTTCCATTATTAAAATGATCTGTATGTAATATTCTATTTAATAGATTATCAAACTGTATGGCGTCTTGATCTTGATAATCGGTTCTGCCCTATACTAAAGAACGTCCATGTCCCATTATTTCATGTCCGAATATAGAAGGCTAACCCCTTATACATGTTTATGTCTGTCTGATGTTCCATATGGCAAAGGTAGTAAACTTAAATCACAATCCGTCAAATATCGTTGGTGTTTTTGGTTAGCCCTGCCATGGACTTTGTCGGGTGAGCCGAAATAGGTGGGGATGTCGTTGTCGGCGAGGAAGTCATCAACTTCTTTATGAACTTGTGCGGTGGCTTGGTCTGTGTTGTAGACAAGACTGCTGCCGTAGCAGACTTCGGCGTTGAACATCTGGCAGGTGGCGAGTGTTTCGTCTGACTCGATGAGATCAATGATGTTATAAGGCATCTGGTTGTCGGCACCCCAGGGGATGTATTGCATCTTGTCGGAGATGAACACGGGAGAGATGTTGTGCTCCTCCTTGAATACTTCGGAGGTGTTGGTGTTGAAGGCGGCTGCTTTGTTGGTGCCAGATAGGGTGACAACGGATGTCGGGGGGATGTAAGGAAAATCACTCATATTTTGTTTTTAGACAAAGATATGAGAGAAAAGGTGGTTGTGAAAAGACAGAAATATCGTAATTTCTTTTCTTATTCTTTTGGAGCTTTCAAACCGCCTACAACATCTGTATTGTCCAGATTCGTGCCGGTCTTCTTTACTTCAATTTTGCTTTTGCCGAATTTCAAAGACAGTCTTACTCCAAATTGTCTGCTGACATTTACAGTACGTGTGAAACCGGTATATTCACCCTGTGTGGTGTATTGTGTCTGTGCTCTATGCCGTTCAAATGGGCAGACTGTCCAAAGCGAAATGGTAAGCTTGTCATCTTTCAAAAAACTCCTCTGTATGCTCAAGTAATCAGAATGGTAGTTTGCAGTGCGACCGTACAGACCAGACAAGTTATGACCGAACGATGCTCCGCCACCAACATTAAGCAAAAGATTCCAAAACAATTTTTGAGAAATATTGCCGCTGACATTTCCATATAGTCCTTTGTTGTATATACCCTGTTCCGGGAAATAGTCCTTCATCCACCCCAAAGTGCTATTTATGGAAATCCTTGTTTTTGTCGTTGGAGTCCATTGCAGGAAATCCATAAATGAAGCCATGCGCACATGAAGGGCATTGGCATAAGTGGTAGTGCGGATATTATCTGTCACGTTATCTACATTCGTCAGGAAATTGTTTGTGAAGCCATAGGCAAGAATCATCTGATTAGTAATTTTGCCGGTGATTTTTGTCCACGTCAATGCCATCTGGCTGCTTCTGCTGCTTTTCAGATTCGTGTTTCCGTAAGTTTTTGATTCTGGTTGAATGATAACTGCCGGGTTCAGATAATTGATGCCAGGGCGGTTTATGCTCATGGCATAGTTATATTGGATAGTGTTCGTGTCATTCAGCTTATAGAGAATATTGGCAGAAGGGACAAAATCATTCAGGTTGCATCTGTATGGAGTTCCGTCTCCTTTAGGATAACTGCCTTTCAAGCGAGAAAACTCATAACGCATTCCTGGCCGTAAATTCCATTTACCATACTGTGCAGTCCATTCCACATAAGATGCGGCAATGTTGGTGGAATGATTGAAAAACGAGGACACGGCTGTTTCTTTTCCAGAATAATCCTGTTCGGTTGTGTTCTTGCTAAGTCGGTAAATGTATTTTAATCCTACATCCAGAGAGTTATGCTTGTCTATCCTTGTCGTGTAGTCAAGTTGTACAGTGTGTTCTGTGTTGTTGTTCTTCACATATCTGCTGTATGCAGTATAATCCATAGGCATATTGAAATGGTTGGAATACCCGACATTGTTGTCTGCTTTATTCTGTGTACCATTCAACATGTAGCTAAGCGTAAATACATTATCCGGTTTTCTCATCTTGTGTTGATAGTCCATGCGCAAGTTATAGTTGTTGTATCGGTTGCGGGGATTCAGATTGTATTCATCATAGGAATAAAGCAAATCATTCAAGTCGTCATAGCGATTGTAGCTTGACATGGAATTTGTCTTGTATGATAAAAAATAACCTCCTGCTGAGAAAGACAGGAGATTAAGGGAGTCAATATCACAACTTGCGGCAATATTCATATAATGAGCATTGCCGCGACTTTGGCTCTGCCGCAGCATATCGAGAACTTGCCCGTTTCTGTATAACACGGAAGAATGTATGCTGCTTTCGTTTTCCTTCGTCGGAAACTGTGTGAAGGCGTAGTTAGCCGATACAGTAGTCTTGCCAATACTTGTCGCGGTGTATGCCGAACTGCGGTTTGTGCCGTTGTTGTTGATACTCGAAGACAGCATACCTGTTGCACCTTTGATTAAAGAATTGCTGCTTGTGATTATATTCAGTACGGCAGAAGTGCCTTCCGCGTCGTATTTTGCCCCAGGTTCGGTAATAACCTCAATCTGTCTGATTGTAGAAGCTGGTATTGCCTTGAGGATATCTTTTGCCGATATAGAGCATAGCGTAGGGTCAAGATGGCCGTTACGGTAGATTTTGTATGCAGAATTGCCTTTCACCAGAATATTGTCCTGGCCGTCAATGGTTACAAGCGGCACTTTGCGTAGAATGTCAAAAACCGAACTTGCTTTTGCTTCTTCGTCGCCAGTAACGTCATACGTTAATTTCCCACTGCCAACCTTTACCAGTTTCCTTGCCGCCAATACTTTCACTTCGTCCAATTGCTTTTCGTGTGAAAGAGTGGAACTTTTGTCTTCGCCAATTTCCTTTATGAACATATCTCTGTAGTTGATCACCATCTTATGGTGGTTAGGAGAGATATTGAATTTCATGTCCCAATAGAAAGACGGTCCTGTAGAAGGAGCAGGAGTATGGTTCTTGGGAAATATAATCTTGCTGTTGTCAATATCAAACTGGATTTCTCCGGCAGCACTCAGTATATCTCGTCCGATGGTAAGAGGCTTGGTTGAGGCTAAAGGTATTTCTGCAACAATGTTGTGTATTTCCAAATCCCCGATATTCATCTTGTCTACAATTCCCAACAAGACTTTTTGTCCGATGTGTTCGACTGTATCCGGCAAGATTTTTATATTCAAGGCTTTTGCCTTTTCGAATGGAACTACAGTATGGTCACTGCACGGGTCAATGACAAATGATAAAGGCTTGTTGTTTATGACAGCTGTGATGTTCATCATATTACTGCATGGAACAATAATATCCTGTGACACAGGACTGATTCTGATAGGCTGCTGATTCCTTAATGCCTGAATTTCTTTATTGTATGCGAACAAGGCTCCAACCAATCCTGTGCGAGGCTGTGAAGACAACGCAGGGATAATGTTGTCCATCATTGAAGCTGCACTTGCATATTGTCCTTGCTGACAGAGAGTCTTTGCCAAAAGGATGATGAAGCTGTATGTATTTTGCGTTCCAAGCTCTGTCTGATGCTTATTGAGCAAAATGTTTACAGCCTGCATAGTCTGTTCCGGTCGATTGAATTGGTAACCAATCATCGCTTCGGCAATGCTTTTCAGTACCTCAGACTTCATCTGAGGTTTAAGTTGGGTATATTGCCTGTTCAATTCCAACCAGTTTTGGTTATTGACGAGCTGACCGACTGTTTGGTCAGCATCTTGTGCCATCATAAATAACTGACAAAAAAATAATATTGTTATAAATAATGATTTCTTCATATGTTCGAATATTAAATTATAAGGAGGCTGACGATAAAGGAATCAGCCTTCTTATCAAGCTAAAATTTGTTATTATGCATAACTCTGTGCTTATTACTTTTATAATATTTGTTTACTATATGGAAACAATTGATTGTTTTTTTGTCATGATGCTGCTTATTTTGCAAAGATACGTAATTTCCTATATGGATGCAAGTCAAAGATATACTTTGTTTGCCATATATTGAAGTAGATTGTTGGTGGTAATGATTTTTTTTCTTTAATTTGCATCCATGAAAAAGACATTATTATATATATTACTGCTCTTGTCGGTGGCAACCAGGGGTAGTGCGCGACATACGGGAGCGAGCCTTTACAAAATGTCGAGGCTTGTCAGACTTGCATCCATCGAGGCAAGGAAGGGACAAGGACAATATGCCAAGACATTGACCGGAGGAAGAGAGAGAGGCGACAGCCGTGCATTTGATGTTCCCCGTCAGCGCAGCCTATGTGCATTTGTTCAGATGAAAGGAGATGGCAGGCGTGTGTTGGAAGAAAACCATTGTACGCCTCTTGCTCAGTTCGGGGATATATATATCGCCGATATTCCGTTGCGGTATCTCGACGGCTTGTCGTTGTCAGAGAGTGTGCTGCGGATTGAAGCCGGCAGGAGTCACACGCTGACGATGGACACCACGGCAGTGATAGTGGATGCTCCCGCAGTGTGGAACGGCAGCTCTTTGCCCCAGGCTTATACCGGACAGGGAGTGGTGGTCGGCGTCATGGACGTAGGCTTTGATGTGACGAATCCTAATTTCTATGATACCACACTCACTGCCACACGCATACGGCGCTTCTGGGACCAGCTTTCGCAAGACAGTATCGGCAGCGGAATGTATGTCGGCGCTGACTATCGTACGCCGGAGGAGATTCTTGCCTATGCCCACTCCCACGACGGACTGATAGAGACCCACGGCACCCACACCTTGGGAATAGCTGCAGGCACGGGTTTCGACACACCTTATCGCGGTATGGCATACGATGCCGATATCTGCATCGTGAGCAATGCCGTGAATACAGACCTGCCGCTGATTCCCGAAGAACTGTTATACAAATACACGTCAGCAACCGACGTCCTCGGATTCAAATACATCTTCGACTATGCCCAGGAGGTGGGCAAACCTTGTGTCATATCATTCAGTGAGGGCAGTTCGCAGTCGTTCGACGATGATGAACGGCTTTTCGAGGAAGTGCTCGGACAGATACAGGGACCGGGCCGCATCCTTGTGGCGAGTGCCGGAAACGATGGGTCGCGCAGGACATATCAGCATAAGCCACGTGGGGTGGAACGCGACGGAGTGTTCTTCCTTTCGCAGTCAGACCGTACTTATTTCTGCATGGCTTCAGAAAACCAGTTTCAGATATGCCTCTCGGCATACACCTCAGCCACGGACAGAGAACAACTATATATTCCTACCGCCGAAATCCTTAATGCCGAAGACTCCACGGTGGTAGACTCCGTAGACTTTTTCGGTCACCGGTTGAAATACACCATCCAGGCATGCCGTGCATATTTCAATCCAGACCTCATAGCCTACTACCTGTTGGCAGAGATGCAAGGCGGGGTGGGGTGGTCGCTGTTCCTCTCAGCCGAGGCCGTTGGCGAGGACGCCGCAGTGGATTTCTACAGTAGCGCCACACAGTTCTATCCCAGTGAGATAAACCCTTCGATAAGTGGCGGCGAACCGGCATACAGTGTCGGCAGTCCGGGCTGTGCCCCATCGGTGATATGCGTGGGAGCCACGGCATACCGCGACCATATCGTCAATGCCGACGGTGTGGCTCAGACCTATGATTGCGGTCACGACGGCGAAGTGGCAGACTATTCCTCTGTCGGTCCGACCCGCGACGGGCGCATCAAGCCCGATGTCGTTGCCAACGGCACTCATGTGGTGTCATCGGCAAGCAGTTATTTCATAGAGGCGAATCCGGAGGGCAGCGTGAAAGATTATACCGTAGCCACTTCCCGATTCCATGACCGCACCTACCCGTGGGCGGCATTCCTCGGCACCTCGATGTCAACACCCGTCGTTGCCGGTACGATAGCCTTGTGGCTGCAAGCCAATCCTGATCTCACCACCCGGCAGGTGATGGATGTGCTGGCGGCAACGAGCCATCGTAGGGACGGCGCCCGGCAGGGAGAAAAGGATAACCGTTGGGGGTATGGAGAGATAGATGCCTATGCCGGTCTGCTCCGTGTGCTTGGTCTCGATGGCATAAGCGAGATTTCCAATCACCATCCTTCCCGTCTCGATATCAAATATGCTGACGACACGGTGTGGCTCTCTGCCGAGGGCGAAGTTCCGGCAGAGAGGGTAAGCGTGGCGATATATTCTGTGGCGGGAAAGAGGATGCTCCAGAAGGCAGTACGCCTGTCATCCGATTCTTCCGGCATCAGTCTGTCGTCACTTCCATCAGGTGTGTATGTCGTGCAGACCACGTCGGTAACGCCCGGTTTCACAGGGTCTTGCGTATTCAGGAAATAGCGCAAAAGGTATTTTGTTCCTCCTTTCGTTTTCTTTATTATTCCCAATCGGTATTGGCCGTTCTGAAAACTCAAAATCCAGACAAGCCCTAATGACCGATTGGGGATAATCACTTTTAGGTATTTTGCACAAAACCCTAATTTTAGGTATTGCAGCATTGTGGCGGATGCCGTACCTTTGCAACCGTGAAAAGGATAATTCCTACAAGTTGACAAGTTGACGAGTAGACAAGGAGTTTTCTTTTTTTCATATTGATTCATTGGATTTTCAAACTTAGTAATATAGAGATAGAATATGAAAAAGACATTGGTTGTTTATGGTTCCTCAACAGGAACTTGCCAGAGCATCGCTGAGACAATAGCGGAAAAGCTCGGAGCAGAAGTGGTAGACGTGGCAAACCTCGATGACGCTCAGGTGAACGAGGCGGAGAATCTCATTCTCGGCACTTCAACATGGGGCGCCGGAGAAGTTCAGGACGATTGGTATGACGGACTGAACAAACTGAAGAAACTCGACCTCAATGGAAAAACCGTGGCGCTCTTCGGCTGTGGCGACTGCGAGTCGTATGGCGACACCTTCTGCGGTGGCATGGACGAGATTTATTCTGCCCTTCAGGACAAGGGCGTGAAATTCGTTGGTCAGGTATCAACCGATGATTATACATTCGACGATTCTGCAGCTGTGGTTGATGGCAAGTTCGTGGGTCTCGCTCTTGATGATATAAACGAAGACGACAAGACCTCAGACCGCATTGACGCATGGCTGGATGACATCAAGGGTGAGCTGTAAGTAACGATGTCTAAGCCATAGAATTTACATAAAATTGACGGTCCGCAACGCATTGGTTGCGGAACACCGTTGACAGGACAGTACACCTGCGGGCTGACGTTTCCCGTGGTGACTCCCGAACCGGATAGAGTGTAGGGGAGTGTTTCCCGTGGGTGACTGACTTGTTGACATATAAAAATATACGATACTAACAATTAAAGCAAAATGATGATGCAAGACACTGCGAGCGTAATGCCGATAGACATGAAGGTCCTGATGAATCATATCTATGAGTTCAAGAAGGGCGTCAGACAAATGGTACTGTTCACTTTCAACAAGAAATATGAGTGTTACGCTCTGGAGCGTCTCAAGCGTCAGAACATAGACTATATCATACAGCCCGTTGGCAACGACCGCATGAACCTCTTCTTCGGCAAGAAGGAGTGTATGGATGCCATACGGCTGATGGTTACGCGTCCCCTCAGCAAGCTCACTCCAGAGGAGGACTTCATGCTCGGAGCACTGCTCGGGTATGACATCTGCGCTCAGTGCGAGCGCTATTGTGAGCGCAAGTGCCGTAAGTGTAATGCGGCGCTACAGTAGCAAGGATTTTCTTTTTAGTCAAGTAATTTACATATTATCATCTTGATGATTGCCCATTAAGATAAAATTCATAATGTTTTTGTATTATATACCCATGTCGGACTGGCTGTGAAGCTAGTCCGACATGCTGTTGGTATGTAAAGTGTTTCTCATTCAATATTTTCTTCCATAAAATTATCATCGTAAGCTAGATTTTTCTAACTTTGCATAAGATAAGCTTCACCTCAGCATAGCTTTCAAGCAAGCTTGGCGCTCTGCCTTTGAAGTGATAAATCAAAAAACAACATCAGACGAATATGAATAAAATCAGCAAATTACTGTTGGCGGTCATGACGCTGACAGTAGTGTCTTGTGGAACCACAAGCACGGTGCCTGTTACAGGCAGAAAGCAGCATATCCTCGTTTCCGACGAAGAGGTGCTCGGTCTCAGCAACAAGGAGTATACCAACTACATGAAGACTGCTAAAGTGTCTACCAACGCCACAAACACGGCGATGGTGAAACGTGTGGGCCAGCGCCTTGCCACAGCCGTGGAACAGTATCTAAAAGCCAACAACCAGTCGGCAGAGCTGAAAAACTACAATTGGGAGTTCAATCTCGTGCAGGACAATTCAGCAAATGCCTTCTGTATGCCTGGCGGCAAGATCGTGGTATACGAAGGACTGCTCCCCATTACACAGAACGAGAGTGCTCTCGCTATCGTTCTCGGTCATGAGATTGCCCATGCCGTGGCAAAGCATTCGGCAGAGCAGCTAAGCAAGCAGATGAAGCAGCAGTATGGATCGCAGATATTGGGTGCCGTGCTCAGCGGTGCTGGAGTCAGCTCAAATACCACCAGCATAGCACAGGGTGTGTTCGGACTCGGAAGCAAATTCAGCAATCTCCACTATTCTCGTCAGAATGAGAGCGAGGCCGACTATATGGGACTCGTTTTTGCTGCGATGGCGGGCTACGACCCTAACGTGGCAGTAAGTTTCTGGCAGCGCATGGCGGCAAGTTCCACCAGCACTACATCGGCTTTCCTCAGCGATCACCCATCCGACGCCAAGCGTATCGCCGACATACAGAAATGGTTGCCAGAGGCTCTGAAATACTATAAGCCAGTGGCTACCACCACTACCAAGACAACAACGACCACGAAGACCACTTCTAAAAAGAAGACTACAAAAAAGAAGTCTACAACAAAGAGAAGAAAGTGATTCTGTATACGAGTAAACAAGTATACGAGTAAACAAGCAGACGAGTAGACAAGGAAGTTGCCATTTGTTACAAAATGGAGAACTGATATCCTTGTCTACTCGTCTGCTTGTCTACTCGTCTGCTTGTCAACTCGCCAGCTCGTCAGCACCTTATTCCTTTATCCTTATCAGCAGGTTTGAGAATATGGCGAGCAGTCCGCCGGTAGTTATTCCCGATGAGAAAATGCTGCGCAGCGTCTCGGGGAAGCCCGATAGAATCTCAGGCATGAACTCCACGCTCAGTCCGCCGGCAAGACTTATCGCCAGCACCAGAATCTCCTTTCGACCCAGTTTCTGCGAGGCGATGACCTTTATTCCCGATGCCGCCACCGTGCCGAACATCAGCAGTGTGGCACCTCCCAACACAGGTTCCGGCATCAGCGAGAATACCAGACTCACGGCAGGAAACACGCTCAGAATGATGAGAAAGGCAGAGATGAAATATCCCACGTAGCGCGATGCCACTCCCGTGAGCTGTATCATACCGTTGTTCTGTGCGAAAATGGAATTTGGGAAGGAGTTCAGGGCTGCAGAGATAAACGATGAAACACCGTTTGCCACCACACCTCCCGACGCACGCTTCATGAAGAGGTCACCCTCCACAGGTTCGCCGGAAATCATGGAGTTCGCCGTGATGTCGCCATAAGCCTCTATCGCCGTTATTATGAAGATTATGCTCAGCGAGATGAAGGCAGAGAGGTCGAAGTCAAGTCCATATTTGAACGGCACCGGCACATATACGCCGCCGAAACTCTTCACCGAGTCAAAGTCGATATATCCCAACGCCCACGACAATACATACCCCACGGCAAGTCCGATTACGATGGAACTCATCCTGAGGTAGCGGTTCTTGCAGCTATTGAAAAACACGATTGTGGCAAGTACCAGAGCCGCGAGTCCGAGATTGTGCAGAGCGCCAAACGTACCGTTTGCCATCGCCGCATTGCCGCCGCCACACGACGATATCCCCACCTTTATAAGACAGAGACCAATCAGCGTGACCACAATGCCAGACACCAATGGGGTGATGATCTTGCGTGCATATCTCAGTATGCTGCCCACGAACACCTCCACTACCGATGCCGCCATACACGAACCGAACACCACAGCCAGTCCGCCGCCCATTCCAGCCGCTATTATCGGTCCTATGAACGAATAGCTCGTTCCCTGTATGCAGAGCAGTCCGGTGCCCACAGCCCCGAATTTCCTGCATTGGATGAATGTGGAAACTCCCGATGCGAAGAGCGCCATCGATACGAGGAAGCTCGTCGTCTCTATGTCGAGCTGCATCTGCGATGCTATTATCAAAGGTGGTGTCATTATCGCCACGAAGATTGCAAACAAATGCTGCAATGCCGCGAACACCGATTCCACGAATGGCGGACGGTCGTTGAGTCCATAGATTATTCCATTTTTCTGTTCTGTTGCCATATCTGATATCCGATTTTGTATTATTCTGCAAAGATAGTGCAAACCGAGAGAAGAACGAAATGAATTCATTCATTTCTTCTTCCGAGGTGTAGCCTGTCTTATATATATCCAAAAAACACGTATTCGTAGAATAGCATAGGTGCGAAATAGGTAAAAATGGTTAATATATTTCGCAAATGTAAAAATTAATGCGAATAAATGATTAGATTTGCAAATTGAAATTAAATGTGTAAGAGAAAGTATAACAAATATTAAACCTGTGAAGATGTTTTCATGGCGGGAAAGTCAAACTCTCGCTGTGGAAAAGATTATTAATTGACAACAGATTATCAACACGTATAGTGTGTCTGCATTAAACCGACGGGTGGGGAGTGTTCTCACCTTATGGTTATGATGCAATAGTCTGCCATTAATATAGCTGAAACTTATTTACCTCTGTTGCATTAGATTAAATCTGAAGCTACAGAACTTATGCTCCTATGGAGTTTATCTTAATTCAATAAATTGATATTCAAAACTTATAAGCTATTTTTATATTTATGAAGAAGAAGTACTTAAAACCGGATCTCGAGGTCATTGCGCTTGAAACATGCGTAACTCTGGGGGGATTCAGTAAAGATAAAACATTGGAAGGCAATCCTCCAGAGATAGATGCCAAAGAACATAATGCAGTTAGCGGTTTCCTCTGGGATGACATCCAGGAGGACGATGATACGGATGAGGATTTGCACCTGTTCTGACAAAACAACATAAGCCATATTCCCACTTTTCTTATTGGTGAACAGACATTGGCGTTCGCCAAAAACAGATTTTACGAATTAAACATTTTATCATGAATACATTTTATACATTGGCACTGACTTCTGTGTATATATTCAATTCGCAGGGGCAGTATCTCACCGTAGGTGACGATGGCAAGCCGGCAATATCAAACCGACCGGTGAAGCTGGAAGTCTCCATGGTGGATGAGAAAGCTGATGCCGGGCGTATGAATTTCAACGGCAAAGACGTAAAGTGGATATTGAAGTCGTCTGCCGGCCAGTCATACACCTTGGGCTATCAGGACAGTGATGCCTACTCCACGGCATTTGTCTACGCACAGTCCTGGAGCTATATCGACCTCGTATGAGGAACCAGACCCCACATTCGTTGCCGGACAATGGACGGTAGCTGCCGTAGCTCCGTATCAGGAAATTATTCTCGATGAGGCTCAGGATTATGTGCGCCCCACATTTTCAGAAGAGTATGTGGACGTGACGCTGAAGCGTAAATTCAAGACAGGACAGTGGAACTCCCTGTGTCTGCCTTTCCCTTTGTCGGTTGCACAGATAGCTGAGACTTGGGGCGTAGGAACCAAGGTGGCGTATCTTACCAGTGATAGCGATACCAAACTGTTTTTCACCTATCGCACAGACATTAAGGCAGGACAGCCTTGCCTGCTACAGCCAGAGAGAGTGAACGAAGACCAGACGTATAAGTTTGCTGGCATCACCGCATCCTCTTGGTATAAGGGTGAAAGTAATCCGAAGTATACTGTAGGACAGACAAGGGTGACAGGATTCTTCTCTCCGACCATCGTCAAGTCGAGGTCTTACGTTTTCAGTGCTGACAAAATTTATCATCTCACGTCAGATATGGAAGCCAAAGGATTCCGTATGTATTTCGAAGATGTAGCCGGTCCGCAGTCAGCTCGCGAACTGACATGGAGCGTTGATGAGAATCCATCAGAGACCAACGACATTTCGTCCGTTCTTGATCCGGCAAGCGTCGCCAGCGGTGATGTCTATGGCATCAACGGTCAGCGTGTGCGCCATCGTTGCAGTTCAACGAAACTCGCACCGGGAGTATATATCGTGAACGGCATAAAACTCATCGTCAAATAAAAACAAGACCTTATGAAAACATACATAAAGCAAGATATAGTCGCATTAGCGGCACTGCTCGTTCTCATGGTGACGCAGGCTTTTGCGGCGGAAACGAAGACAGACATCCTCACTGACTATACGCCAAACGGATCGTCGTTCTCTAACCAGACTGAGATAGACTTCCAGAAGCAGAGTTTCAAGGCTGTGCTCGATCTCAGCACTTGCCAGAGCACCACAACAAACGAGAACGTGCTCTCTATCGGCAACGACTTGCAGGGTACAAATGACTGGGGAAACGCTAACGTCATTCACCTCTTCTATACTAAGAGCAGCAATACTTTGCAGGTGAACTGCTTCAATGGTGGCGCAAGCTACACTTACCGTAAAGACCACACCAACATCTCGGGCGAAACTACTATAGAGTTGAACTCGAACGGTCTGTATCTTAACGATACGAAGATTTGCGATGCATCAAATATCAGCAATATCCTAAGCCTTACGTCTATTCTCTACGGCAGCACTCAGGGCAGTACACGCTCATGGGCTACATACAAGTCTGTAAGCCTCATCACAAAGGAGACTACTGGTGGCACAACTACTCCAACGACAACTTTCTCTGTTCCTGCATACGGTTCCACATATTATATATGTCCTGCCGGTTATCCTACAAGATGCTTTACTGTTACTACTTCTAACAATGATGAGGAGATTACAGTAACCACTAAATCTGACAGCAACACGGGACAGCAGTGGATAACAAAGCAAGGCAATTATTCTACAACATACCCTTGGCATATTGTAAATGTGATGTCTTCTAAGGCTCTTGACATGGCAGGCAACAACACTAATGTAATGCCACTCCAGTGGACATCCGAAAACGACAATAATGAAGCCAATCCCAATCAGGAGTGGAATTTCGATGAGGTAGATGCTACAAATCATACATATAAGATTTACGCTTATACACAAAACAAAACTTATTACCTCACATACGATGGAACCGACGGTGGCAAGCTTGGTCGTACAACAGATTCAAATAGTGCGACAGCCTTCGGTTTCATCAAAGTAGAGGGTTCAACCGGCGGCGGAACAACCAGTGGCGGAACATCTTCCAACCATGGTTCGTTCGATGTTAGCTGGATTAAGAATCAGAGCAAGGTGAGCGACCATAAGGAGGATGCACACGCTACATTCATCCCATACGCTTCGGTAGAGCAGATGAAGGCTGACGCCACTCACTACGCAGAGCCTTGGCAGCAGCCCGACGAGACCAAGGCCGAATATATCAACCTCAACGGAACATGGAAGTTCAAGTATGTTGCAGGAACATCATCTGGTCCTGGCTCAAGTGAGTTCCAGGCAAAGGACTATAACGACAATAGCTGGGGTACCATCCATGTGCCGCTCTCCTGGGAAATGGCAAACTACGGCAAACCGGTATACACCAACGTTGGTTATCCGTTCAGCAACAACCCACCTAATGCGAACTCTGGAATGTCACAGTATGGCGTAACAGACCACAACGCAACGGGCTTCTATCGCCGTAACATCAACATTCCTGCGACATGGAAGGACAAGCGCGTGTTTGTACACTTCGACGGCGTATACAGCGCTGCCGTGGTATGGGTGAACGGCAAGTACGTAGGCTACTCACAGAGTTCTAACACCGATGCCGAGTTCGACATCACCGGCTTTGTAGAGACTGGCGATAACCAGCTCTCGGTACGTGTATATCGCTGGTGCGACGGTTCGTATCTTGAAGGTCAGGATATGTGGCACCTCTCTGGTATCCATCGCGACGTATATCTCGTGGCTATGCCGAAGGTGTTTGTGGCAGACCACTATATCACTTCTTCGCTCAGCAGCGACGCTACAAGCGGCAGCATGACGGTGAAGATGAAAGTGGACAACCGCGACAACGTTTCTGCTACAAAGACTCTTCAGGTGTCGTTGCTCGACCGCGACGGAAAGCAGATCGGTTCTGGAACACAGACATACACCGGAACATCAACAGATGAAAAGACCATTACACTCAGCGGCCTCAGCAGTCTGCATCCGTGGAGCGCTGAAGATCCTTATCTCTACACCGTTGTGGTGAGCCAGAAGGATGAGAATAGCACAGAGGAGATGGCATTCTCTACAAAGTACGGCTTCCGCAACATTACAAAGAGCGGCAACCTCATCAACATCAACGGTAAGCGTGTCTACTTCAAGGGCGTGAACACTCAGGACACTCACCCGGAGTATGGTCGTGCCATCGACATGGAGACCATGATGAAGGACCTCACAATGATGAAGAAGGCTAACGTGAACACCGTGCGCACATCGCACTATCCGCGTCAGCCGAAAATGTACGCTATGATGGACGCTCTCGGCTTCTACGTAATGGACGAGGCTGACGTGGAGTGCCACTACAACCAGAACTTGTCAAGCAACAGCAGCTGGATAACAGCTATGGACGACCGTACAAAGCGCATGGTGCTGCGCGACCGCAACCACCCGAGCGTTATCTTCTGGTCGTTGGGCAACGAGTGCGGCGGCGGTAGCAACTTCTCTACTACATACAATACGTGTAAGAACCTCGACTCACGCTTCGTTCACTACGAGGGAGCAGGAAGCGGAACTAATTACTCCGACCTCGGTTCTAACATGTATCCAACCGTTTCGTCAGTACGAGAAAACAGAAGCGGACTGAACGGCAAGCCTTACTTCATCTGCGAGTATGCTCACGCTATGGGTCAGGCTGTCGGTAACTTGAAGGAATACTGGGATGTGATTGAGAACAGCACCGGTATCATCGGTGGTTGTATCTGGGACTGGGTAGACCAGTCAGTTTACGACCCTACAAAGCTTGTTAATGGTCAGAAGAAGAGCGATAACGGCTTCAACTACTGGGTGTCTGGCTACGACTACAACTCAACAAGCGGTATAAACTATGGCTTCCAAGGCAACTTCCTCAACAACGGTATCATCACACCGGACCGCACATGGACTGGCAAGCTCTCTGAGGTGAAGAAGGTCTACCAGAATGTGAAGTTCAGCGACTTCAGCGCTTCTGCAAAGTCTGTAAACATCGCGAACAAGTATGCGTTTATGCCTATCTCATCAGACAACTTCGACATCGCTTATCGTGTGATGAAAGACGGTCGCTTGGTGGAGGAAGGAACTCTTGCTTCATTCCAGACTATCGCTGCAGGTTCTTCAGCAACTGTAACCTTGCCAATAAATACAGCTGTGGACAAAAGCGCAGAGTATCTTGTAAACATAGAACTGCGCGTAAAGAAACCAACAAATGGCGCTGCCGACTGGACTACATGGGCAGAGGAAGGCTACAGCATCGCTGACGCACAGTTCTCGCTCTCTGAGCAGAATACCTCTAACGGCACAGCCAAGGGTACAGACGGCACAATGGGATTCCCAGTTCTGCCAAGCTACACTTCAGCAGGTGGCTCGTTGAGCGTAAGCGGCAATACCGTAACAGGTACAGACAACAACGGCAAGGCATATTCTATCGAATTCAATACATCAGGCAAGATGACCTCATGGACATACGACGGCAAGAACCTCATCAACGCAGGTCCAGACTTCAACAGTTACCGCAAGGTGGACAACGACCGTAACTTCAGTACAACGTTCAAGAATTCATCAAGCATCAGCATCACAAGAGCACTCGCAAAGAGCGGTAACAACGCTACGATGTCAGTCAAGGGTTCGGCAACGGGCTGCAGCTACACCATCAATTATACATTCTATCCTGATGGCACTGTAGACATGAACGTGAAGTTCTCGCCAAGTCAATCTCTCGCCCGTATCGGCCTCGGCATGCAGTTCGCTTCCGGCTTCGAGAACGTGGAGTTCTATGCCCGCGGTCCTCGTTCCAACTACAGCGACCGCAAGACAGGTTCTTATCTCGGCCGCTTCACCACTACGGTAGACGACATGGTGGACGAGATGATACATCCTCAGACATTCGGCGACCATGAGGATATGCGTGAGCTTATTCTCACCAACAAGGCTTCTAACGTGCAGATCGGAATCAAGGCAGGCGGAAGAGCATCATTCTCTCTTTCACACTACGACGAGACAAAGTGGTGCACTTCAGGTGACTCTATGTGGAATACAAAGCTCCACTGGTATGACCTGACACGCAATCCGCAGGTTTATGCCCACTTCGACTATATGCAGCGCGGACTCGGCAACAACTCATGTGGTGGCGACAGCTGTCTGTCTGATTATATGTGTCCATCTTCTTCGTGGAATAGCAACTATGGTTACACATTGCGATTCACCCCACAATCAGGTGGAAATGTGCAGATAACAGAATAATATTTGCAGAAATGTTCTCTGATTTGAGAATAAACGTCAATCCCAATCGGTCTTTATATTCAGACCGGTTGGGATTAAAATAAAGAAACTCTCCCGATAGGCTACAGGCAAAGACTTGATGCTTATCGGGAGAGTTCTTTTTTTGTGGATTAATCCAAGCTTATCAGTTGTTTTCAGGACGGAGCTGACGCACGGTCACTCCGGTGCGCCACATTTCACTTTCGCGCATAGCCTTCAGTTCGGCGTTAAGCTTCTCGCGGTAGTCAGGCTTTGAGTTGCTGTCGATAGAAATCTGAGCCTCCTTGCCAGTCTTTACAGAGAGGTAGAGCCACTCCATGACAGGCTTGATGGCCTCGCGGAAACGCGGAGCCCAGTCGAGAGCGCCACGCTGGGCTGTAGTAGAACAGTTGGCATACATCCAGTCCATTCCCTTCTCGCCGAAGAGAGGCATGAGGCTCTGTGTAAGTTCCTCTATGGTCTCGTTGAAAGCCTCTGATGGAGAGTGTCCATGCTCACGGAGCACCTCATACTGAGCCTCGAACAATCCCTCGATGGCACCCATCAGCGAACCGCGCTCACCGGTGAGGTCGCTTGTAGCCTCACGCTGGAAAGTGGTCTTGAAGAGATAGCCCGAACCGATACCGATACCCAATGCCAAAGTCTTCTCCTCAGCTTTGCCCGATGCATCCTGATATACGGCATAAGAGCAGTTCACGCCACGTCCCTCGCGGAACATGGTGCGCAGAGAGGTGCCCGATCCCTTTGGTGCCACCATGATGACATCCACATCCTCTGGAGGCACCACACCGGTGCGGTCGTTCCAGTTGATGGCAAAGCCGTGAGAATAATACAGAGTCTTGCCCTTGGTGAGATATTTCTTTATCTTAGGCCATACCTGTATCTGACCGGCGTCTGAGAGCAGCATGCAGATCACGGTACCCTTCTCTGCAGCCTCCTCGATAGAGAAGAGACTCTCGCCCGGCACCCATCCGTCAGCCACTGCCTTGTCGTAGGTCTTGCCCTGACGCTGACCAACAATCACGTTGAAACCGTTGTCGCGCAGGTTGCAAGCCTGGCCAGGTCCCTGGATGCCATAGCCAAGCACAGCTATTGTCTCGTTCTTCAATACTTCATGTGCCTTCTCCAAGGAAAACTCCTTGTTGGTGACTACCGTTTCGATAACGCCACCGAAATTCATTTCTGCCATATTTGTTTTGTTTTAGTTATGTGCCCTCAGGCACTTATGTTCTTTTTACCTTATAACCATTAACGATCCAATGACCGTTAATGGTGTATTTTATATATACTGCTATCAGCCTTTATTATATCTTCTCGAACTTCAACATACATCTGACCACTTCAGCATCCACGGTCTCGGCGTTTGTCTTCGTTACCCTTACGCAGACCGTATCGTCGTCGCGCTCTTCGGTATAGAAATTCAGTTTGTCGCCGCAGTAGCTTTCTGCCACATACGCTATGTCGAAGCGTCTGATGCGGAATTTGCGGTAGTGGTCAATGTCGAAGAGGTCGAGGATATGCTCGATGTATTTGATGCTGTTGATATGACCGTTCACGTCAACGTCGCAGTAATACGTGTCGATTGTCCTTGCGAGCTTCGCCTCCTTGCCCATCTTCACTCTCGACAGGCCTTCGATAGGGCATTCCTTGTCTTTCTCTATATACCGTTCTATCTCACCGTCTCTGATGGCGAGGATATTCTGCGGCTGTCTCGTTTCCGTGTCTATCATCGCCCACACGCTCTTGCCGTAGCCGTATGTGCGGCTGTCATCAGTGCTGCAGATGCGGAAGTTTCTGTTGGTGAAGAATCTCAAGGCGCTTTCCACCCATGTCTCCACACTGAACTTCTCGTATGCCGCCGGCATGTCGTCCATCTCTATCGCCAGTCGCGACAGCACCCAGGTCTTGTGGATAGGGTTGAGATAGTTCATACCGAAGTCGCGGTCGTTGGAATGGAAATCCGCTGCATTGAGCAAGTGGTTGCCCAGATGTCCCATGAAGAGCTTCTTTGAGAAGTCGCAATGGAACGGTTCCGACAGGAAGTCATATCTTCCGATTTTTCCTAATGTTGCCATTTTCTTTTATCTTTATTGGTTTTTCATGTTGTTCTCGCGCATTGATATCAAGTCGTTCACTTCTTCCACAGGATTCCTCGTTATGGCAATTCTTCCGCTTCGAGTATACTGCAGCACGCAGTTTCTTTCCTGCAGATTGGTGTAAAGGGCGATGATGTCTTTTGTCACGCCGCTCAGCATGGCTGTGCAGAACGTAGGGTTCACCTCGATGATCTGTGCGTCGGCACGACGTATTATCTTTGAAATCTCCGGATTCTCCATCACGACAGGCGTTGACAGCTTGAACAAAGCATCTTCGCGGATGAATATCTGGTCATCGGTATAGTAGTCGGCCTTTATCACGTCCACCTTTTTCTCTATCTGCTTCGTTATCGTCTTCACCTGTTCCTCGTCGCTCCATGTGGTGATGGTGTATTTGTGTACACCCTCTATGCTTGAAGCCGAAGCGTTGATGCTCTCGATGTTCACCTGTCTGCGGGTGAATACGGCGGTCACCTGGCTCAGCATGCCTACCATGTTTTCTGTATAAATGAGCAGAGTATATAATTTCTTGTTGTCGTCCATTTCTGTAGTCCTTTATTCTTTGAAATCCTCTTTTCCGAGAATCATTTCGTTGATAGGTTTGCCGGGAGGCACCATCGGCATCACGTTGTCCTCCTCCAAGACAGCACATTCAAGGACATACGGTCCGTCGGTGCTGAGCATATTCTCTATTTCCCCCTTCAGTTCCTCGTGGGTCACGGCGAGTCCATACGGTATGTTGTAACCCTTGCAGATAAGCTCGTATTGCGGGTTCATCATCCTTGTGAACGACCTTCTGCCTCCGAAGAACATGTCTTGCCATTGGCGCACATTGCCGAGATAGTTGTTGTTGAGCAGGATAACCTTCACCGGTGTCTGCTGTTCCATAATGGTGCCGAGCTCCTGTATGTTCATCTGGAATCCACCGTCGCCGGTAAACATGCACACCGTGCGGCCAGGTGTTCCGAATGTGGCACCGATGGCAGCAGGCAGTCCGAAGCCCATAGTGCCGAGTCCGCCGCTTGTCACTAACGAGAGCGGTTTGGCGAATTTGAAATATCTGCAAGAGAACATCTGGTTCTGTCCCACATCATTCACCATCACCGTATTGTCGTCGGTAGCTTCAGCCACGGCGTTCACCACTTCTGCCATGAGCAGGAATTTGACTTTCGGATGGATGGCAGGCTCTATCACACGCTCACGTTCCGTTTCGTACAGAGGCTTGAAACTGTCTATCCATTCTTTATGGCTGTTCTTGTGGACGAGAGCCGTAATCTTGGGCAGCGACTCCTTGCAGTCAGCAACGATGGCAATGTCGGTCTTCACATTCTTGTCAATTTCCGAAGCGTCGATGTCGAGATGGATTATCTTTGCCTGTTTGGCATAAGTAGCCACATTGCTCGTCACCCTGTCGCTGAATCTCATTCCTATGGCAATCAGCAAGTCGCATTCCTGTTCCTTTATGTTCGGTGCATAGTTGCCGTGCATGCCGAGCATTCCCATATTCAGCGGATGGTCGGATGGCAGGGCAGATAGTCCCATGAGAGTCCTTGCTGCCGGTATGTCGGCCTTCTCCAGAAACTCCTTCAGTTCCTCCTGGGCATTTCCAATCTCCACACCATGACCGACGAGGGCAATCGGCTTCTTCGATTTGTTGATGAGTTCTGCCGCAAGCCTCGTCTTCTCTTCGTCCGGCTGCGGATAGGCATTATAGCTTCTGATGAAGTCGATGTGTTGAGGCTCATATTCAGTAAGAGCCTGCTGTATGTTCTTCGGGAAGTCGATGACCACAGGTCCCGGTCTTCCTGATTTAGCTATATAGAATGCCCGGCTGATAGCCCAGGCTATATCCTCCGGTCTTCTTATCTGGTAGCTCCATTTGCATATCGGCTGTGCGAGACAGGCGAGGTCTACCTCCTGAAAGGCATCTGTACCCAGAGCGCTGATGCCCACCTGTCCGGCAATGACCACAATAGGAGTGGAGTCTGTGAGCGCATCGGCAACACCCGTCACGGTGTTGGTGGCTCCAGGACCGCTTGTCACGATACATACTCCAACCTTTCCGCTCACCCTTGAATATCCTTCTGCAGCATGTGCCGCCGCCTGTTCATGGCGCACAAGGATATGGTTGAACACCTTGTTGTCGCCGCGGGTATAGTGGTATAACGCATCGAACACCGGCATTATCGCTCCTCCGGGATAACCGAAGATGGTATCCACCCCTTCGTTTGCCAATGATCGCATCAGCGCCTCCGCACCGGTTATCTTCTCTCTTGCCATTCTTCTCTTACAATTTGTTGATTTGTGTTTCGTGCTTCAATTCCAATCCGCTTTACGGTTTGGGGCTCACTGTAGCGTCAGCCTATTCTATTATTCTGACGCCACCCTTGTCGGCAGAGCTTACACTCTGTGCGTATGCTCTGAGAGCCTTGCTCACCGTGCGCTGGCGGGTCATCGGGCGTTGTTCCCTTGCCGCCAGTTCTTCGTCGGTCAGCTTCACGTTTATCGTTCTGTCAGGTATGTCAATCTCTATGATGTCGCCATCTGTTATCTTTCCGATGTTTCCACCGGCTGCCGCTTCCGGCGATATATGTCCGATGCTGAGTCCCGATGTGCCTCCGCTGAATCGTCCGTCTGTTATCAGCGCACATTCCTTACCCATGTGCATGCTCTTGATATACGAAGTGGGGTAGAGCATCTCCTGCATTCCCGGACCGCCCTTCGGTCCTTCGTGGGTTATCACCACGCAGTCGCCTTTCTTCACCTTTCCGCCGAGGATTCCCTCGCAGGCATCCTCCTGGGAATCGAATACCTTTGCCGGTCCTTCGAAGTGCCACAATGCAGGGTCCACTCCGGCAGTCTTCACCACGCATCCGTCCTGTGCGATGTTTCCGAACAGCACGGCAAGTCCACCGTCTTTCGTATAAGCGTGGCCGAGGTCGCGTATGCAGCCCTCGCTGCGGTCGGTGTCGAGCGTCTCCCATTTTTCGTCTTGTGATCCCATCTTGGTAGAGAACTTTCTTCCGGGAGCGCTGCGGTATATCCTGTCAGCCTCTTCGTCGACTACAGATTTTGTGATGTCGTATTTTTCGAGCTGTTCGCCGAGAGTCTTTCCGTCAGCACGTTTCACGCCTTTGTGTATCAAACCGCCCTTTGCCAGTTCATTCAGAATTCCAAAGATTCCACCGGCACGGTTGCATTCCTGAATGCTGTATTTCTGTGTGTTCGGCGAGAGCTTGCACAGACAAGGCACCTTACGGCTCAACCTGTCGATATCGCTCATCGTGAACTCCACGCCGCCCTCCTGTGCCACGGCGAGCAGATGTAGCACGGTGTTTGTGCTTCCTCCCATCGCTATGTCGAGAGTCATGGCGTTGAGGAAAGCCTCCCTTGTGGCAATGTTTCTCGGGAGCACGCTGTCGTCGCCATCCTCATAATATTTCATGGCGTTTTCCACTATCAGGTGTGCGGCGTCTTTGAAAAGCTGTATTCTGTTTTTGTGGGTGGCGAGAATCGTTCCGTTACCCGGCAGACTCATGCCGATTGCCTCTGTAAGCGAGTTCATGGAGTTTGCCGTGAACATACCTGAACAGCTACCGCAGCCAGGACAGGCACAACTTTCAATCTCCTTCAGTTCTTCGTCGCTCACGCTCTTGTCGGCACCGTTCACCATGGCGGTGATGAGGTCAGCGTTTGCGCCTTTCCAGCGTCCCGCTTCCATCGGTCCACCACTGCAGAAAACGGTAGGTATGTTAAGTCTCATTGCCGCCATAAGCATTCCCGGCGTCACTTTGTCGCAGTTTGATATGCATATCATGGCATCAGCCTTGTGGGCGTTAACCATGTATTCCACGGAGTCGGCAATGATATCTCGTGAAGGCAGGGAATACAGCATTCCGTCGTGTCCCATCGCTATTCCGTCGTCTATGGCGATAGTGTTGAACTCGGCGGCATAGCATCCCATTTTCTCTATTTCTTCTTTTACGATTTGTCCGATGTCGTGCAGATGAGTATGTCCGGGCACGAATTGAGTGAAAGAGTTGACGATGGCAATGATTGGCTTGCCGAACTGTTCGTGTTTCATTCCTGCCGCCACCCAGAGGGCTCTGGCTCCTGCCATTCTCCTTCCTTCGGTGCATACCGCACTTCTCAACTTATTCTTCATCTTATTCCTTTTTTAGTGTTAAGCTAATACCTTGTATTGCAAATTTGTGTTTGAGCGTTTATGATTGTACGCCAAAAATAATGCTATTGTTGAATATCGGGCAATTGCCCTTGCATTTGCCTACAAAGGTACTTGTTTTTCCGAACAATAGAACAAAATGACACACGTATTTTCTTTTTTAAGATACATTTAAAACAAAAAAACTTAAAATAATAAAGAAACGTCAGAATAATGACACATTATGATATGAAGTGTGCAATGCGGATGTCAGCGTGTTATCTTGCCTTCAATATTATACACCTCCTCTTCGTCCGCCATATATCGCAGCACACGTTCTATCGACGGCATGTCGAAATCGAGGGTGTAAAGTTCCTTTATGTGATGAGGCTTCTTGTCTTCGAGCAGTTTCAGAATGGCGAGTCTTATATCCTTGTCTCTCTGTTTGTCCTCTCTTGTTCTCTTTTTCTGTTCTATGCACACGTCACATTGTCCGCATCTCTCAGACCGTGTCTCTCCGAAGTAGTTGAGCAACTGCTGGCTGCGGCAAACCTTTTCGCTCTCGGCGTATGTCACCACAGCCTCAAGGCGCTTCTCAGCCAGTTTCTTTCGCCAGTCATACACTTTCATCGGGATGACAATCTCCTCGAAGTCAACGCGGCTTTGCGTGTATTTGATGTGTGGTATGCTCTTGCGGGGTATGAAATGTATGATATGCTTTCTGCTCAGGGCCTTCAGTATTTCATGAGTCTGCTGGTCGTCCACACCGCTCTGCTGTGCGATAAGCGCCTCTTCGATATAGGCATAATCGGAGAACATGCCGCTGTAGTTTCTGAGTGCTGCCACAACGACGGCGTTCTCTTCATCGGTCATGTCTTTCAGACGATAAAGGTCGTTGCGTCCGATGAGGAAACGCATCCTTGCCTTGTTGTCGCTTGCCTCGCTGTATTCTATGTATCCGGATTTTTCAAGAATCTTGAGTGCCGATTCCACTCTTGCCGGATAGTGTTTGAAGTTTCTGCAGAATTTGTCGAGGTTGAATTCGAAAGTCCTTTCGAAGCCGCAGCCCACGGCGAGTTGGAAGAAATACGCAAGATGTTCATACACGGTCTTGATATATTCCTTGTCAGGATACTGGTCGGCGATGCGGCGCTGCAGTATCGACTTGTCCCTGCCGTTGAAAAGCAATACGGCATAAGCCTTGTTTCCGTCTCTGCCTGCGCGCCCGGCTTCCTGGAAATAAGCCTCTATGGAGTCAGGACTGTCGATATGTATCACGACCCTCACGTCCGGCTTGTCTATACCCATGCCGAAGGCATTGGTGGCTACCATCACCTTCACCTTGTCCTCCTGCCACATTGACTGCCGCAAGTCTCTCACAGCATGGTCGAGGCCGGCATGATAGAAGGTGGCGCTGATATTGTTGTCGTTGAGATATTCAGCCACTTCTTTGGTCTTCTTCCTGCTGTATACATACACGATTGCCGAACCGCTGAGCGATCGTATGATATGTGCAGCCTGTTCGAGCTTGTCGTCGGCTGTCCTGACGATATACGCTATGTTTTTCCTCATGAAGCTCATGCGGAATACGTTTTTTTCCTTGAAGTTGAGTTGCTTCTGTATGTCGTCGATGGCGGGTAGGGTGGCGGTGGCTGTGAGTGCGAGGACAGGTGCGTCCGGCTTTATCTTTCTGATTTTGGATATTGCCAGATATGATGGTCTGAAGTCATATCCCCATTGGCAGATACAGTGGGCTTCGTCAACGGTTATGAAGCTCACGGTCATGTGGCTCAGTTTGCTGAGAAACAATTCTGACGACAGTCTTTCGGGGGATATATATAATAAGGTGACGCCACCGAGCACGGCATTGTCGAGAATCTTCAGTATCTCTGCATGTTTCATGCTGCCATAGATGGCGTATGCCTTCACCCCCTTCTTTCTCAGAGCGTCCACCTGGTCTTTCATCAGCGCTATGAGTGGGGTGATGACGAGGCATACCCCCTCCATGGCGATGGCAGGCACCTGGAAGGTGATAGACTTTCCACCGCCGGTAGGCATCAGTCCGAGAGTGTCTTTCCCGGCACAGATGCTTTCAATGATGTCTCTTTGTATTCCTCTGAAGTCAGGGTAGCCCCAATACTCCTTAAGAATCCTGAGGTATTTGTCGTCTGCCATCTGCCAGTGTTATAATGTTCAAGCCTGTCCCTCTGTCGGCTGTATGTCTTCTATCTGCAGCTGCACGTCGTTGTGTTTGAAGATATTGTCCTCTATGGTGTATGCGATGTTGAAGCTGCGTTTCGACTTGATGTATCGTGCTGCGGCACTTTGTCCGAAGGCGATGCCGCTCATCACGTTGTTAGACTTTGAGTCTACGAGTTCCAGTTTGATGTGTTCCTGCTCTCTGCCCACCACCTTGCTCGTGCCGAAGTCGTATACGTTCATTGTGGCAAACATCGGTTTTGTGTTGCCCGGTCCGAAGGGGCCGAACTTCTTGAGTTCGCTGTGCATCTTCTTCGTGATGTCCTTCAGGTCTATCACGGCGTCGATGTTGAGTGCCGCTTCGGTGTGTTCCGGCAGTATATGTTCCTCCACGTATGCCTGGAACCTGTCTCTGAATTCCTTCACGTCGTCCCATCTCAGCGTCAGTCCGGCTGCATAGGTATGACCGCCGAAGTTCAGCAGCAGGTCACGGCAGCTCTTTATGGCGGCATATATGTCGAATCCTGCCACGCTTCGTGCCGAACCGGTGGCGAGCTCGCCGTCGCGTGTCAGCACTACGGTAGGTCGCACGTAGATTTCCGTCAGTCTGGAAGCCACGATTCCTATCACGCCCTTTTTCCAGTTCTCGTCGTAGAGCACGATGCTCGAGTGCTTCTGCTGGCTCTCCAGTCTGCCCACAATCAAGTTTGCCTCTTCGGTCATCTGCTTGTCTATGTCCTTGCGCTGCTCGTTGTATTCGTTTATGTGTTTCGCCTTGTCGAAAGCCACGGCGAAATCCTTTTCCACGAGCAGGTTCACGCTCTCCCTTCCGTTCTCCATACGTCCGGAAGCGTTGATCCTCGGTCCGATTTTGAACACGATGTCGCTCATCGACAGCGTGCGTCCGTTCAGTCCGCAGATGTCGATGATGGCTTTCAGTCCGATGTTAGGGTTCTGGTTCAGCTGTTTCAGTCCGTGGTAGGCAAGAATCCTGTTCTCTCCCGTCACCGGCACGATGTCGGCAGCGATGCTCACGGCACAGAAGTCGAGCAGCGGTATCAGTCTTGAGAAAGAAATGCCGTTGCTCTTTGCAAATGCCTGCATGAATTTGAATCCCACACCGCATCCGCACAGATGTTTGAAAGGATAGGTGTCGTCTTCTCTTTTGGGGTTCAGAATAGCGGCAGCTTGTGGCATTTCCTCATCCGGCACGTGATGGTCGCAGATGATGAAGTCTATGCCCAGCTCTTTGGCGTATTCAATTTCTTTTATCGCCTTTATTCCACAGTCGAGTATTATTATCAGTCCCACACCCGTTTCGTGGGCGAAGTCGATACCCTTACGGCTCACTCCATATCCCTCGTCGTAGCGGTCGGGAATGTAGTAGTCGATGTTGGAGTAATACTGCTGTAAGAACTTGTAAACCAATGCGACGGCAGTACATCCGTCCACATCGTAGTCACCATACACCATGATGCGTTCCTTGCGCCCCATGGCTTCGTTGAGTCTTTCCACCGCGGCGTCCATGTCCTTCATAAGGAAAGGGTCGATGAGGTCGTTGAGCTGCGGATGGAAGAATTTCTTTGCGTCCTCTTCCTTTATTCCGCGCTTCGCCATTATCGTCGCTATCACGGGGCTGACTTTCAGGTTGTCAATCAGTTTTTCTGCATCTTTCTTTTGTTCTGGTGTAGGTGGATCGTATTTCCATTTAAAATGCATTTATATATTCTTTTTATTTCCTTCGCGAATGTCTTTGTAGGGCATTTCAAGGCACGTAGCCTAAGCCTTCAGGCCAAAGAGCGTGTAAAGTTACGAAAATTTGCTCAAATACTTATGTTACCCGCAGGTTTTTTATATAATTTTTAGGCAAGTAGACAAGTATGCAAGTAGACAAGTAGACGAGTAGGCAAGGGTATATGTCTCGACTTGTACGTTTCAGCAATAATCCTGTCTGTCAACAAATGGAAGCAATATCCTTGTTTGTTCGTCTGTCCGTCATTTTTTTTGAAAATATCCCTGCCAAATGTCCGAAATCCTTTTCTTTGGCGTTATATATATAAACGAGAGATGAAACCAGAAGAGTTCAACCATATTATCCTGCCTCTTAGACAAGAGTTGCTGTCGCGGGCCTTTGGCATGACCGGAAACGGAGAAGATGCCGAGGACCTCGTGCAGGAAGCGATGCTGAGGCTATGGAAAAGGCGCGACTCGCTGGATGCTTCAGACAATATAAAAGCACTTCTATATACGATATTGCGCAATGCCTTCTATGACGACAGGCGCCGGCAGCAACGGCATCCTTCAGTCGAATTGTCAGAGGGTGACGCCGGTTTTGAGGAGCGAGGCGTGGAGACTCTCGACGAGATGGCGCTGATACGGAATATAGTGGAACACCTTCCGCCGTTGCAGCGCCAGCTGTTCAGAATGAAAGAGATAGAGGGCTATGATGCCGGAGAGATAATGCAGATAACGGGCTGTACAGCCGACAATCTGAGAAAGAACCTCTCAAGGGCGCGTCTGAAGATAAGAGATACTTATATGAAACTGATGAAAGGAGCAAGAGATGAAAAATGATATTAATGACAACAGAACGGCTCATATTGCGGAACTGCTGGAGAAATATATCGGCGGTGAGACCACTATGGCGGAGGAAGATTTTCTGAGAACGTATTTCAGAGAACATTCGGGTGATATTCCGGCGGAATGGAAACCATACATGGTCATGTTCTGCTTCGTGGATGCAGAGAGGAAAACGGTTCGTGACGAAACTGGTGACATTGCTGCTGAAACGAAGCCTGAAACCGCCGGCAAGACCGTCGGTCAGCACCGCAAGGTAGCCCTCTGGCTGTCGGCTGCCGCAGCTGTGGCGTTATTGTTGGTCTTTTTCCTTCCGTCGCACCAGAGTGATGCGGTGTGCTATATGGTTGAAGACGGAAAAGTGTACACCGACAAGCGCTTGGTACATGCAGAAGCTGCCGAGGCATTGCGCAACGTCGGTGAAATGGCAGACGATGATCCGTTTGAGGCTATGCGGATGATGAGGTGACTTGTTGTTGGAGAATGGTGATGTATGTAGAATTTTAATGTCAATGACTATGAAACGATATTTGTTTAGACGCATGATGTTCATGGCTGTGCTTCTGATGCTTGCCGTTGCAGCGATGGGACAAAAGGGACTCAACGTTGACAATGTGTTCCAGCGATATGGCAGAGCCAAGGGATGCAAGATGGTGGTGATGGAAAACACCACGCTGCATGGCTATAAACTCAGAGTGTATAAGAGTCTGGTATACAAGAAGCTACACCATGCAGTGAAGCCATATCTCGATGCCGACAGGAAGAATGCCAAGAAGGTGCGCGAGGTAATCGACGGTGGTGAACTTGTGAGTGGATATTACATGATGAAACCTTTGCCGGGCGGTTACAACAGATACATCCTCTTCAGCTATGTGGACAGCCGTAAGGGTACGGTGATATATATAGAGGGGAAACTGTCGCCCGACGACATACTGAAACTCTGTTATTCCAAGTATTGAGGGCTGCCCTCTGGAAATCCACTGAAAAAACAACCTGTCCTGACCTTTATGAAAGGCAAAAACATTTTCACAGGATGTCAATTTGATAATAAAAAAACTTGAAATATGAAGAAATTACTATTGTTGGCTGCGTTCTTGCCGCTTTTGGGAGAGGCAGCAGAGAAAGAAGACACGACGTTTGTGGTGAAAGACAAAAAAATCGTAGTAGACGTGGATGGCTGCAAGACCAACGTCAAGGTGTTCGGCAACGACGGAGTGGAGCAGACGAAGGTCAGCGAAATGAACTTCGTGGATGGCCAGGAAGTGGAACAGGTATATGTGGGTTCGCCATTCCTGCCAACAAGCAATCTGCAGCACATCGATTTCGCACCACGCTATCCTACGGTATGGTTCGGTATGGCAAACATCACCGGCAAGGTGTTCGGCACGAGCCAGCTCCACCACGCAAGGTTTTCAAAGTCGTTTGAATTTGGCGTCACCCCTTACTACATGTCGGTGCCGTTCAACAAGCAGAACAGTATGGGACTCAGTATCGCAGCCCAGCTCGTGTGGAGCCACCTCTGCTTTCAGAAAGACTATGTCGTGACGGAAACCGGAGGCAAATGGGATTTCGTGAAGATGGACCAGCGAGCCGACGGCAACAATATCAACTATATGTCGTTCCGTCTGCCCATGATGTTCACCGTGGATGGCAGCTATGACTTCTATTTGGGGCTGGGACTGTCGCCCGAGATCCGTACCAATGCCTGGTATAAGATGAAAGGAAACATATCGGCAGACGATACCTACAAGCTCAACCGTCTGGGACTTAACATGTCGGTAGTCTGGGGAATCGGTCCGCTTGTCTTCAGCGGTTCGCTGGGTCTAACGCCACTTTTCAAGACAGTCAACGGCAAGAAGGCATATCAGAACTCCTGTTCTGTAGGAGTGGATGTCCTGTCGCTCGTGAAACTCATCAACTCAGGCAAAAAGAAGAACAAGAATAAAATAGATTTCTAAATATTGCTGTCCGGTAAATCTTTTGCAAGCAGTTATAAAATACTACCATTGAACGGCCTAATGACCGATTTGGGTTTAAGATAATCGATATGGGTGAAAGTTGCCCATATCGCTGATTCTTAGTAAAAGCAAGAATTGCTCACAAACTGTCAGATTGTCTGGTTTTTAGTCGTAACATTTTGACAGACAGACAGTTGACTACCTTACGATTGTCAGCCAATTGTCTGGATGGTTTGCTGATGAAAGAAATTGTCAGATGAGAGGAATTCAGGCGACAGGCATTGTCAATACTCTTGGATCTTTGGCTGCATATTGTTTCTTTCCTAAGAAACCAATAATTGCAGTCCAAAGGACTATAGATAGACAATTAACCTTATTCTAATTCGTCGAACTCATGCTAACTTATTGGGCAGACGTCTGACTGCAATTCTGCCCATCCGAGGCAAGCAGCGTGCCCATGATGGGTAAGCACCGTGCCCCACTTGGGCAAGCACCGTGCCCCACTTGGGCAACATCAATGCCCCAAATGTGCCCGTTGATGCCCAAAACAGAGACCATAGTGTTCTTTGGATGAAACAGGACATGGAAATACCCGGTTTGGCAGCTCTTGGCGTGAAAGAAACTGTTGCCGTTGTGTGTGGAGATAGTTTGGTAGTGATGATACTTCGGTATTCAGAATGATACTTTTATGATACTTTTCTGTTAATACTTCAGAAAAGTATCATTTGGCTAAGTCTTTATAAGTCAGAGATTTGACTATAGAATAAAGGCGAAAATGATACAATGACACTTCTTTTCACGAAAACTCGTTTATCTCCATCGGTCATTATGGCTTGAGTGGACATATAGTGAGTTGGAGATTGCGGACGATTTGACCATGCGGACGATAACGACTGACTTGCATTGACATGAGATAAATCGGGTCAGCGGATTTTTCCGGTTGGTAACACCGTATGTTAGGAATAAAGTCGTACCTTTGCCATATGGAACAGACCAAGCTACTACGCGCCATTCTTCCGGATGTGCTTATAGACAACTTCGATGTTGTAAGTTTTGATAAGACCGATAGCCGCTTTGACATTTATCTTGACGAGAAGAAGGTTCAGATGCGTGAGGACAAGAAGTACGGCAATGTGATATCCCACGGCTTTGGTGACTATCACGTCATCCAGGATTTTCCCATCCGTGGCCGTGCTACGTATCTTCATGTACGCAAACGCAAAT
>OQVT01000135.1_pt1 | contig 31453 bp, 28 predicted proteins | sample 1691561 | NCBI WGS metagenome assembly OQVT01 (sample SAMN03418260, study PRJEB22391) | human gut metagenome | biome: human-gut; feature: organic feature; material: feces | host: Homo sapiens | place: Tanzania | collected 2013-01 | reverse complement strand
CACCATCGAGGCTTCCGGCATCGGCATCGCCTGTATCGTAGCAAGCCATTTTCATATTTCGGTTGTTTTGTTCAATTATGAATAGGCATGTTGTGGAGTCCAAAGTTGACCACTTTTACGACTTTAACATTCATTAAAGAAAAGAGCCGTAGCTAAATCAATAGCCACGGCTCCACCCAAAACATAAAAGAACTTGTGAAATATCATTGCTTATGTGTGTATCTGCCAACCGTATGAAGGGTCGATTTGCACACTTCCATTCTGCTTATAACCGCTTTCTGGAAAGCCGTGGAAAATCACGCCACCATTAAGCATCACAGAACCGTCAACACGAAGAACTGCAAAATTAAAACAATGCTCATCCCAGTCACGAGTCAGTCGAACCTTGTCGGCATTGTTCCACGTTAAGTACGAAAGCAAACGCATCATGCAGTTGCTAAAAGTCTGATCACGATGTTCACGAGAAAGCTCCATAGCCTCCTTGAACCTTTCCTTACACATTATTTCAAACATGTCGTATGAGTTTTTAGAATTTACTTGTATTGTTCTTTGCATCCAGCTTGGCTTGTACCAGCTGGCAATGATTAGACCACCACAGGCGATAGAGTGGGGTCTGTATGTTCAGATAACGCTTCAGCACTTTGCGGTCAAAGCGTAGCATCAAATCACGAATTATGAAACGGATGATAACGAACATAATATGTCCGATGATATGCAATGTTCTTTTCATAGTTATTCCTCCTGCTTAATCTGGACAACATTCACCACGAGGGGCGAGAACATAATCGCAATAGTCACACCATGCGTCACCTTCTCCTATGGTGTCATAGAAGTTTTCCTCGCTTTCGCACTCTTCGATAAGCTCCATATAACGAGCCACAGACGGACGCTTGGCAATTTTGCGATATGCCTTTACGCCTTTACTATCAAGTATACCACACGCCACGCACTCATCCAGAAGTTTCTCACATGTTGCTATCTGGATAGGGTTGGTGTCAGACATAATGCCATACTCCACGTTTTTCTTAGCTGGAGTAAAGTCAATAGGCTGCAAAAGTCCGTCATAAGTCACTTCCTGGGCAACTTTATGTTTGTTCTCGTTTGGATTGCAGCCAACAAGAGCCAATGCCAGCAATACAGCAGATGTGTAGCGGATTATTTGCTTGCCTTTGCAAGTCAAGATAAGTTCGTAAACTCGATTTAGATGTACCTTTTTCATATTCTTTAATGTTTTTGATTATTCGTGGTGCTTCGGGAGTCGAACCCGACAATGTACCATAAGCACCTCCAGCGTATCAGTATACGCATATCTGTGTGCGCCCAGTGACACGAAATACACGATTATTCATCGTCAGTTCAATAACCTTTTGCTCGGTTTCCGCTTCTGTTGCGAAGTTCATCACACATGGCTGGCGGTATTCTGGAGCATGGATGCGCTTCCAGTTCTTGCAAAATTCGTCCTTGTTGAATGGACTGTTGCAATACTCGTCATGGATAGACCAAAATTCATCCTCGGTTTTAGGCGTGTAGCCAGTTCTTGCAGTAAATTCCTGTTGTGTCATAATTGTTCCTCCTGTTTTTAGATATGCACAGTTATTGTTGCAAATTTTATCTCGCTTCTACGTTCCGTCATTTCCATACGGATGCCACGGAAATTCACATACTTACCAATCTCAGCATGGCTATTTCCTTTTCCTCCACGCTTGGGCGATGGGTTGGTTTGTCCGTCCTTGAAAAGACGGTTTACACGCTTCGCCTCACGCAATTCTTCTTCAGACTTGCGTATTCTCCTACGCTCCACCTTATCGGCAATTATGGCACGTTTACGATTAAGCGCACCAATATGATGCTTTGAACGCACCCACACTTCACCACCAGCTTCCACGATTACACAATCACCAAAGTTCGCCACCATTTTGCGCCTTTGATATGGTGTGTCAGGCATGGCAAATCCACTCTTGGCATAGATGTAGCCTTTGCCATACTTTTCGTACACGGCTTGCGCCTTACACAAGTCCATTCCCAGCAGATAGGCGAAGTTTACAAGCCATTCTGCGCCCATATCGCTACTATTATTCACGCTTACAGGCAGTAAGTCTGCTAATCTTGGCATTTTCTTTATGTTTTGATTAGAAGTGCTGGCGGTGTCGAACCGCATACGCCTACTTTTGTCACGCTTTCAAGCCACGTTCTTTTCGTGGGTCTTTATGCTTTACTTGCATCATTTCGTGCATATCCACCTTGTACAGCACCAACGAAAAAGTGCTATGTTGTACGCTTTCACGCACTACATAGCACCGAATATCTTGTCAAAAGCCACGCTTTATGCAGCTGCTTTCTCTTCTTTCTTCTCAGCCGCTTTCTTTGCAGCTTCTGCCTTTTTAGCGGCAGCTTCTGCTGCTTTCTCTTCTTTCTCAGTCGAGTTTGCAGCATCAGCCAACGCCTTATCCAAATTCTTCACATAGTCCATCTGCTCAATGGTGGCAGTAGTCCACGCATTGAGAGCAGAAACCACGCTTTCGTCAGACCAGTCTAAGCCCTGTTCCACAACAAGTTTGTAAAGTGGCATACCCTTTGTGATACGGATAACGTCACGGAGTTTGCCTGTGTCTTTCTCGCTTTCACGAACCGACAAGATAGAGTCGGTCAATACGTTGCCGTTCTTGTCCGTCACCATAATAACGTGACAAGACAATGCAGGGGTAATCTTGTTGGCTACACGCTTCTTGCTTTCCTGTGCTGCTTCAGTTGAGTTCAACTTGTTAGCCTCACGCATAGATACAAGCACAGCCTTTGCCAACGCACGAACAACCGAAAACTTGTCGGTATTACGCACCTTGGCAGTGATGTTGTACATAGTGCCTTTGTCGTTGGCAAGCACGAGAGAGCGAGCCATCAACTTAGTTGCCACATTTACGTTACCATTCACGAGTTCAAACGAAGTTTTTACAAAATTTTCCATAATTTACGCTTTTTGGAAGTTAATATTAAGTTTGCTAAATCGTAGTGGGTTACATATTCGCTATGTACATAACGTCTCCCACCGTGGGGAAAATCCACAGTGTACACGCTTTAGGGATTGCAGAAAACACTTGCTTCGCATTTAGATACAATCCACCCACTGAATTTACAAACTTGTTGTAAAACTTGGTTTCAGTGCTTTTGTTTGTAGTTTCGGACATACTTACTACATTACCAACTAATAACTAATTGATAAATAGCTACTTTGCGCACACTCGCAAATTTGTGCGCTTTTGCTTTTTGTGTTTTGTCGCTTTATCCGTTTTACGTTGCTGCAAACGTACCTTTGTACGTCTTATTTAGGCACACGGAAAATACACTTTAATAACTAAAATATATTAGTATGTCGTATGTATCTAAATATCATTATTTCACCACTTGTTATTAATTTCTTACATTTTGTTACATTTAGCCTATTTAGAAAAACCGCTTTTGACGGCTGCAAAATTACTAACTTTGTACGCTTTTACTTGTTACCTATATACTTACAAGACGAACACAAAACGCCTTTTCGCTTTTTATAGCTTACTTTCATTGTGTACAAAGTGTTCTATTTTGTTAGGGTATCACTCACAAAATGTTACGCTTTTCAATAACCAACCTATAAGGCACATTTCACCCTATAAGCCTAATTTGTGGCTATTTTATACGCTTTACCCACACGGATAAAAACACTACTTCTCAATAAGTCAAAGAACGCACCGAAAAAGCCCTTTTAAGTCTTTCGATATTTACCACTTTTACAAATGTGGTTAGGGTTTTCGTGTGGCTTTTAGGTAATTTGCCACTACCTTTGCATTAAATTGTTTGCGGTTTATCATTGAGCGTTATATGTAGGATAACTTAAAACCACCTAAAAGAGTAACCTTTTTGTTTTGTTTGTCATTCTTTTTGTTTGACGTTGCAAAGGTATGAACTTTATTTGAAACTACCAAATAAAACAACAAGAAATTTTTGAAAAATGGGTGATTTTGGGTGTGCATTTTGACCCCCTTTGTCCAAATGAGTGAAGGGGTTAATTCCGAACCACGAAAAGGTCAGCCCATTCACTTGTATTTTGACAACTGAATAAACCATTCACTAAGACTTTAATTCTGATGATTTTAGCCACCTTATCGGGTACGCCGTGACTTCTGCATTGCAGAACAGCGAGAACTCCCGGTATAAGTAACAGGTTGCCCCTGTTACGGCGATGACAGTCAGAAGGATAATGATACTTCTCTACGGAGCTGGCGGAGTACCCGGCAGAGGTGAAATTCCTATGATACAGATTAGCAGTCTGTTCCTTAGTGACTTCCCGTGAGCTTATTGCTCGGCAAGGGGTGTTGAGAACAAATATTGCCCGACCGGTTAGGAAATGAGCCGGTCAAGTACATAGCCATACTGCGATGGCTATGAATTTCACGAAAGGAGGACGCACAAAGTGTCGAACTGCAAAACGATTGCGATATGCAATCAAAAAGGCGGAGTTGGAAAGACGACCACTACGGTAAACCTCGGCGTCGGTCTTGCAATGCAGGGAAAGAAAGTGCTGCTCATAGACGCAGACCCACAGGGCGACTTAACCACTTGTCTCGGTTGGCAGGATACAGACAACTTGGGTATCACGCTTGCAACGAAACTCACAGATGTCATAAATGAAACGATGAATGACCCTACGGTCGGTATTCTGCACCACGACGAAGGTGTTGACCTTATTCCGGCAAACCTTGAGCTTTCAGCAATGGAGTTTAACCTTGTCAACGCAATGAGCAGAGAGACGGCATTGAGAAACTATCTCAGCGAAGTGAAGGAGAAATACGACTATATCTTAATAGATTGTATGCCTTCCCTCGGAATGGTAACAATCAATGCTCTATCTGCGGCAGACAGCGTAATAATTCCTGTTCAGGCTCAGTATTTACCGGCAAAAGGTATGACGCAGCTTGTTCAGACCATTTCACGAGTTAAGAAGCGTATCAATCCGGGCTTAAAGATTGACGGTATGCTTCTCACTTTGGTGGATAGCCGTACCAACCTCGCCAAAAGCACGGTAGAAGCTCTGAGAGAGAACTTCGGTAGTCAAATCAAGATGTATCGAACATATATCCCGATTGCCGTAAAAGCCGCAGAGACTTCTTCCAAAGGCAAGAGCATTTTTGCCTACGAACCGGGCAGCACGGTGTCAAAAGCGTACACCGAATTTACAAAGGAGGTGTTAGCCGATGGCAGGAAGAAAGAGCGACTTCACTCTCACGAAGCTCGATGACTTATTCTCGACGCAGGAACAGAGAGATGAAGAAAAACTTTCAAAAATCCGAGATATTCCCTTGACTGAGATTGACGATTTCCCCGACCACCCTTTTAAGGTGCGTGATGACGAGGATATGGCACAGCTCATTGAGAGTATTAAGGAACGAGGGGTAATCACTCCGGCGACGGTAAGGCAGAAAGAGGACGGCAGATACGAACTCATATCGGGACACAGACGAAAGCGAGCCTGTGAGCTTGCCGGGTTTGATACTCTCCGTTGTGAGGTCGTTGAACTGAACCGAGACGAAGCCACGATTTTAATGGTTGAGAGCAACTACCAAAGGTCGCAGATACTTCCCTCGGAAAAAGCCTATGCCTACAAAATGCGTTTGGAAGCATTGAGCAGACAAGGCAAAAGAACAGACCTAACTTCCGACCCAGTGGGTTGGAAGTCAAGCGGAAAAGAAACAGCACAACTAATTGGAGAGCAGTCGGGTGACAGTCAAACCCAAGTTCGCAGATATATTCGCCTTACAAACCTTGTTCCCGAACTTTTGGAATATGTTGATGAGGGGCGAATTAAAATGCGACCGGCGGTTGAATTGTCTTTTCTCGATGAGGACAGTCAGCGTGATGTGGTTGATGAAATCGACCTGAACGACGCAACCCCGTCCCACGACCAAACAATCCGTATGCGAAAGTTCTTTGAGGAGGGCAAGCTCACAACCGAAGCAATCCAAGCGATTATGTCGGAGGAAAAACCAAACCAAAGGGAGAAAATTGTTTTGAGGGGCGATAGGGTTCGACAGCTTATCCCGAAGAATATTCCCATAAGCCAAACGGAGGATTTTGTGTGCAAGGCATTGGAGCATTACAACAAGTTTCTGCGAAGCAGAGCCGACCGTGACAGCCGATAGCCTTCCCCCTTTCTCACACTCTAACCCCTATATATACCGGCTATTAACCTGCTGAAAAATATACTCTATCTCCCTTGAGTATATCTATCTCTAATAACATATAGCTGTCTATAAAAGGGTTCGCACATTTGGAGCAAAAGCAAAATGTCTGCTACGATAAAAAGTTCAGCCAATCGCACCTTTGATGTTTTGACCGGTTTTGATTACGATTAAGGCAGAAAGGAGCGATGGATATGAAAAACAGGCTGATACCTTGTGTTCTTGCCTGCCTGATGATTTTCCTCGTAGGTTGTAACGGTAACACAGCCAAAGAAGCTGCACAGGAGATTACGAAAACAGAGACTTCTTTTCCGGCTGGTAATACCGAAACAGATTCTCAGGAAGAAACGGCAGAAGAACCGGAAAGCACGACAGTTCAGGAAGAAACACCGATTACGGCAGAAGAAAGCCAATCAACCGCTGAAAGGCAGACGGTTGCGACTGTTCAGACAAAACCGGCGGAAGAAAAAACGGCTGATACTCCTGCAACCGAAAAGCCAAAGGCAGAGCCACCGAAGCAGACAACCACGCAGGCTGAACCCGAAAAACAAACGGAACAGCCAAAAGAACAGACAACTGCCGAACAAAAGCCGGTTGAAAAACCGACTGAAAAGCCGGCAGAACCGAAACCGACAGAGCCGCACAAGCAGACATTCGATGTCAGCCCTTATGTTAGTTACGCAAAAGAGTATGCGGTAAGCATAGGGCTTTCTCTTGACATCACGGCGACAGAATGTTGGGACAACCCCATATCCGCAAATCCTAACCGAAGCGGTATCAAGTCTGATATTGAAAGCAGACTGAACCGATACAAGAACAGCGAGGGTTTTACCGCTGTGTGGATATGGACAGAAAAGCTATCCGATACGGATTACAACATCTATATCGGCTACTGCTAAAACAAAATAATTTTAAGCGGACGCACTGAGTAAAATCGGTGCGTTTTTGCATTTCAAGGAGGAAAACGCAATGGTTAAAACAAAATTCAAGAAAGCCGTCTCGCTTATGTTGGCGGCGGTTATGAGCCTTACTGCTTTTATGGGCATTGGGGCAACGACAGCCTTTGCAGCCGTAGGAGAAAAAGCCGATGTGTACCTCGTCGATTATCCCCGAAGCGGAGATACCAATAACAACGGCGAATGGGGACACGGCAATCTCAACTATATGAACGGTTGGAAAGGCTTGTCCACAAAATATACAGGACTTCGTGCAATGGGTTCGTATTCGGGCAATATTGCCTACTGTATTGAACCGGGTACAGGTCAGCGGACTGGAGATACTCTCACCGAAAAGGACGAGAACTTCTTTAATAACATCAGCCCGAACGGAACGATTTCCGGCGATGACATTCGCCTGCTTATCGGTCGTATCTTGCAGTACGGCTACCGTGGAGGTATTTCGACAAGCTGGAAGTCGCAGAATGAAAGCGACGCAAACTGCATCGCACACGCTTATGCCACTCAGATTTTGATTTGGGAAACGATTGTCGGAGAAAGAGACGCAGGCTTTAATCACGTTTCTACCAGCGGATACAATGCCGTGCTTGAATGTGTAAGCACTGCACACCCACTCCGCAGTAAAATCTTGTCGTACTACAACAGTATGGTAACAAGTGTTCAGAATCACACCAAAGTGCCGAGCTTCTGCACAAGGTCAAGCGGTTCTGCAAAGGTAAACGAGCTTGAATGGAACGGAAGCAAGTATGTTGCTACTCTCACCGATACAAACGGTGTGCTTGGCAATTACAACTTCTCGGCAAACATTGACGGGGTTTCTTTCTCTGTCAGCGGAAACAAATTGACTGTTTCGATGGAGAAAGCTCCGAGCAAGGAATTTACCATCACAGCCGCAAAAAAGAACGGTGTCCGCAGAGGTGTTGTCGTATGGTCTGACGGTATCCATCAGAATGGCAACGGCATTCAGGATGTGGTCACTTATGCTCAGGAGGTCAGCGACCCTGTCAGCGGCTTTGTCAAAATGAAGGTAAGCTACGGCTCTTGTCAGATTGTAAAGACAAGTGAGGACGGAAAGGTTGACGGTATTCAGTTTACCATCAGCGGTAACGGTGTCAATCAGACTGTAACAACCGCAAACGGCGGCAAATTCCAACTGGATAACCTTATGCCCGGTGTTTACACGGTAACAGAACAGTCTATCGACAAATATGTACCGCAGGAGGTTCACAGAGTTACTGTTGTTGCCGGTCAGGTGGCAAAGGTCAACTTCAATAATGTTCTCAAGAGAGGTAATCTTCAGGTTATCAAATCTTCGGAGGATAATCTGGTCGAGGGTGTAACTTTCCACCTTTACGGAACTTCGCTTGCCGGTATTGAGGTCGATAAGTATGCCGTAACAGACAAAAACGGTGTTGCTTCTTTTGATGATGTGCTTATCAGCGGCACTACCCCATACACCGTTGAGGAAGTGGATACCGCAATCCGTTATGTTGTGCCTGCAAATCAGACCGCACCGATTAACTGGAAAGAAGTAACCACAAGAAACTTCACGAACATTCTCAAAAAGTTCAGCGTAACCGTAACAAAGAGCGACCGAGAGGAAGGCACACCGCAGGGCGACGCTACCCTTGCCGGAGCAGTTTACGGCATTTATAAGGGCGAAACCCTTGTGGACAAATATGTTACGGATAAGAACGGGCAGTTTACCACAAAGGAATATATCTGTGATGATGACTGGACAATCCGTGAAATCACTCCGTCCGAGGGCTATCTGCTTGATACCACAATCCATAAGGTCGGTGCTGAACCGCAGCTTTATACGGTGGAACACAATCAGACCGCAAATGATGTTACCGAACAGGTTATGAAAGGCAATATCGCCATTATCAAGCATACCGATAACGGAGAAACACAGATTGAGACACCTGAAAACGGAGCAACCTTTGAAATCTATCTGAAATCTTCCGGCAGCTTTAATTCAGCAGAAGAAGATGAAAGAGATGTGATTGTTTGTGATGAAAACGGTTTTGGTCAGACAAAGGATATGCCTTACGGCGTATATACCGTTCATCAGACCGCAGGCTGGGAAGGTCGTGAGCTGATGAAGGACTTCGATGTGTTCATTTCTCAGAACGGACAGACCTACCGCTATCTCATCAACAACGCAAACTTTGAAAGCTATATCAAGGTGGTTAAGGTGGACGCAGAAAGCGGTAAAAACATTCCGTATGCCGGTGCAGGCTTCAAAATCTTTGAACCGGACGGTAATCAGGTAACAATGACCTTCACTTATCCTACTCCGACAACGATTGATACTTTCTACACCGATGCAAACGGACAGCTTGTTACACCGGAGAAACTGGAATACGGCAAGGGATATTCTCTTGTTGAGGTTCAGGCTCCTTACGGATATGTGCTTGACAGCACACCGGTGTACTTTGATGTGGCAGAGGAACATTCTTCCGATGAGGGTGGTATTACCGTGATTAAGGTAGATAAGCCTAATATGGCACAGAAAGGTACTGTCAGCATTGAAAAGACCGGCGAGGTATTCTCAGGGGTAAACATCTCCGGAGAGGAAAATACCGATGTGATTTATCAGCCTGTCTATGAAGTGAAAGGTCTTGCAGGTGCGGTCTATGAGATTACCGCAGCAGAAGATGTTATCACGCCTGACGGAACACTCCGTTATGCAAAGGGCGAGGTCGTAGATACTGTTACCACATATGAAAACGGACTTGCAAAGAGTAAGGAGCTTTACCTCGGCAGATATACGGTAGTTGAAATTACCGCACCGGAGGGTATGGTTATCAACAAGGAAGCACACGAGGTCGAGCTTACCTACGCAGGTCAGGAAGTCGCCGTGACGGAAACTGCAACCAGCTTCGTAAACGAGAGACAAAAGGTTACGGTAAGTCTTGAAAAGGCAATCGAAAAGAACGACATCTTCAATATCGGCAACGGCGATGAAGTAAAAAACATCAGCTTCGGACTTTTTGCCGCCGAGGAACTTGTTTCCGCAAGCGGTACTTCTATCCCGGCAGACGGACTGATTGAGATTATCTCTCTTTCCGAAAACGGCAAGGCAGTTATCAAAACCGACCTTCCTTTCGGAAGCTACTATGTAAAGGAGCTTGCAACCGATGAGCATTATATCCTTTCCGACAGCAAGTATCCGTTTACTTTCAGCTATGCGGGACAGGATATCGAAACTGTTGAGATTGCAGTCAATGACGGCAAGCCGATTGAAAACAAGCTCATTTACGGTTCTGTTTCCGGTAAGAAGATTACCGAAAACGGCGAAGAACTCGGCGGACACAAACAGTCGCTGGATTATATAAAATCGCTCGGCTTTAAAACCATACCGAGCTACAAAGAGTGCAAAAATATTGACGAGGCAATAGAAGAGATTAGAAGAATAGGCGCGGCACGCGGCACTTTGCCGTTTGATATTGACGGCGCGGTTATAAAAGTAGACAGCTTTTCACAGCGGCAAACTCTCGGCAGTACGGCAAAGTTCCCGAAGTGGGCGATAGCCTTTAAATATCCGCCGGAGGAAAAGGAAACGACCCTTGAGAAACCACAAAATCCATCAAAAAGGAGAAAAATCATGTTTCAAGATAATCTGATTTCCCTGCGGAAGCTCCACGGCTTTTCGCAGGACGAACTGGCGGAAAAAATCGGAGTGACCCGCCAGACTTTATCAAAATACGAGACCGGAGAATCTCTGCCGGACATTGAACGGTGCAAGCGGCTGGCAGATGTTTTCGGCGTTTCCATGGATGACCTCGTGAACTACGAGAAAACCGACCGGGAAAACTTAGGGCTGGAAGTGCCACCCAAAGGAAAACACGTTTTCGGCATGGTGAAAGTGGGAGATAAAGGGCAGATCGTCATCCCTGCAAATGCACGGAAGATATTTGACATACAACCGGGGGATAATCTGCTGATCCTTGGGGACGAGGAGCAAGGCATCGCCATCCTCAAAGAGAAAAGCTTTCTGGAACAGCTGCGTCTGATGGAACGGTTGCGGCACATGGGATCCGGCGAATGATCAGACCCTGCGGAAAACGCCCTCCCTGCACCGAATGCTGCGTAGCTGAGTATGATTGATCCCCAGCAGCGCATCCATCTCCTGCGCTGCATTCTCGTAACGGCTGTTCTGGTGATGTACCAGAATGTAGTCCGCTTCCTTGATCTTCCCGGATGCCTGTTGGCAGAAGCTGCGTACCGGAGCAGCCAGTGCAAAGACCCAAATGGGGGAACAGATCGTCACATGGTCATACTGCGTCAGGTCAACGCTCACAGGTTCAATGGGCATTGCCCAGCGGTGCATCCCATAGCGTCCGCACCACCAGAAGCCCAGCGTTCCCTCTGTGCGTTCCGTGGAGCGAACTTTATAGAGAGCGGCACCGGTCCGATTCGCTTCTTCCATCGCCTGCTTTTTCACATAGCCCATCCGGGAAAAGTAGACCACCAGCCGTTTGGGGTTCGCTCCGATATTGGGATAATCACTTTCCTGAACTACAAATTGCTCCTGCCGATCAAATACCCATGCGGCATACCCGGTCGCAGTCTGACAGAAACCGATCACAAAAAACGCCGTAGACATGAAATTCAGCGGGAACATATAAAACTGGATGCAGATCCACAACATGAGTGTCACCCCGAAGATGCCGCCCATAATAACACCGGACTTCTTCTTCGCAAGCAGCAGCCCGGCGGCGGTCAGGTTCGTGAGACCGTTTACAATCAGCAGTGCATACCCAGAAAAGGTGAAATCCTGAAAGACGATCTCTGCAAAAGGCAATATCTGAAAATAGGGGAGCATGGTATCCATTCCCATCAGCTTTCCACTGGGGTCCAGCAGCATCCCAAGGGCACCGCCTACTGCGCCGATGGCTACAAAGAGCGTCCAGAAAATCAATAGGCGGCGGGCTGTCTGATATCGAGAGTGTTGTTTCATTTTGTTTTCCTCCATAGTAAATAAAAAAGACGCAGTGCAAAACCATTTTTCGGTCAGCACTGCGTCTTGCGTCACACTGAAATAAAAGCTCTTGACGAACGAACATTCGTTAGCTATACTATAGTCGTTGCAATGCTGGTTGTCAAGAGTTCCTTTGCATCTTACCGCCGGAATTCTGCATCATACGACGCTTTCTATTGACAGCCTGAAATCTTTATCTTATCATAATGCCAGACGCTTAGACGCAGTGCAAGCCGAAAGAATCGGTTTTGTGCTGCGTCTTTTGTTTTATAGGGGAAAGATCATGAGCAAGTATGAACCACTATGGGACTGGGTCGGAAGGCAACCGGCAAAGAACCTTACGCTGACCTTTGCGGAAATTCAGCAGATTCTGGACTTTCCCATCGACCACTCGTTTTTGAACTATAAAACAGAACTGTTGGCTTATGAGTATCGGGTGGGCAAAATATCCATGAAAAAGCAGACGGTGGACTTTCAAAAAACATCGGATTTGCGTGATTGACACGAAGCGTATCGCTGTTGTGATGAACTGATTCTTTCGTGACACAGTTTCTTTTGCTATGGTGGATGCAGGCGAAACGCCTTAATATCAACCAACGAAAGGAACTTGGAGATGAAAAAGAATCAAAACTTACTTGCCGGAATTTTACTTCTTGTGGGGTTTGCTGTATGGTCATTTCTCATTCAAGAGGTTGACGTACAACCGATTGGCCCGAATGGAAGTTCTGTCGGCTTTGCTGCGCTGAACGGTTGGTTCCACCAGCTGACCGGGGTACATTGGATGCTCTATACCTTGACCGACTGGCTTGGGCTGGTGTCCATCTGTGTCTGCCTGATTTTTGCAGGTGCAGGCTTTGTCCAGTTAGTGCAGCGCAAGAGCCTGTTCAAAGTCGATCTGGACATTATCATGCTGGGTGCTTATTATGTGCTGGTGATTTTTGGTTATCTGCTGTTTGAAATGATGCCGATTAACTACCGTCCTGTTCTAATCGAGGGCTTTCTGGAAGCGTCCTATCCGTCCTCGACCACGCTGTTGGTTCTGAGCGTGATGCCGACATTGTATTTTCAGGCACAGCGGCGGCTTAACCCCAATGCCCTCCGGCAGACCATCTGCATTTTTTCTGTCCTGTTTTCTGCTTTTATGGTCATTGGGCGGCTGGTTTCGGGCGTCCATTGGCTGACCGATATTGTAGGAGCCGTTTTGTTGAGCAGCGGCATTTTTCTAATTTACAAAGCCAGTGTCAACTTTTTGTGTAAGAGGTAAAACCGAATGGAGCTGAATGAAAAATTGCAGGAACTGCGAAAAAGCAAAGGCATGACGCAGGAAGAACTTGCAGAAGTGCTTTATGTTTCCCGGACGGCAATCTCAAAGTGGGAATCCGGCAGAGGAACTCCCAGCATTGAATCATTGAAGCAGATCTCTGCGCTTTTCTCGGTTTCTATAGATGATTTGTTATCCGCAGAAAAAATCTTGTCTCTTGCAGAGCAGGAGCATAAAGTCAGCCGGCAAAATCAAATCCATTTATGGAATGGAATCATAGACATATGCTCGGCAGGGTTGATTTTCCTGCCGCTGTATCCGAATGCTGTCGGACAAACCGTTTATGCTGTAAATCTGCTTTCCTATACCAATCGGTTCAACCGTTCCATTTGTATGCTGCTGTTTTGGGCTCTGATCCTGACAGGTGCCGCTAAGACACTGCTGGCTTGCCTTGGACGGAAAAAGGAGCAGGGCTTTTTAACCGCTCCATCCATCGTACTCAGCATTTTATCCGTTCTGTTTCTGACCGCCGCCAGAATAAGCTATGCAACAGCCGTTGCATTTTTGTTGCTGATACTGAAAGGCACCTTGCTTTTCTGCGGTCCACACCCAAATCCTGTCAAATAGTAAAGTAAGGAGTATTTCTATGACAAAGCGAACACGACAATACCTTGGCATTCTGGCTGCGATTGCCGCCTACTACCTTGTACATGAAGGTGCCCACTTTCTGTGTGCTATCCTGATGGGAACGTTTAAGAGCGTTCATTTTATGGGGGTCGGTATGCAGGTCGTAGTTGATTCCGAACAGATGAGTGCTTCGCAGCTTGGTATCTTCTGCTTGGCAGGAAGCGCATCAACGCTTCTGGTTGGATATATTCTGTCTGCGCTTGCCACAAAGATCTGTACCAGCTCCAGCAAAATTGTTCGTGCCATCTTTTATTACATTACCATCGTATTTTTAGTGCTGGACCCACTGTATCTTAGCATTCTTTGTGGCTTTTTTGGCGGCGGCGACATGAACGGTATCCGGCTTCTTTGCCCGGAATGGATGGCAAGGGCTGGCTTTGGAGCAATTTTGCTTGCAAATGGCATCATATTTTGGAAAAAAGTTTTGCCTGCTTACAAAAAGTCTTTTGATGGAGACTGCTGCTGATGAAACGAACACAGCTCGGTGTTTGTATGATTGTTGCTGGAATCTGCCTGCTGGCGGTTCAAATCATATCTCTTACGTCTTTTATCCAAGGAGGTTGTCAATTATGGATCTTATCTTGAAAAAAGCAATCCCGGTGATCTGCATCGCCCTTGCTGCACCACTCGTTTTTTCCTCTTGCAGCCGGACAGTAAGTTCTTCCGAAACCACTTCTCCTGTAAGCAGCGCAGTTCAGGAGCAAGCCCCTTCTGCTGAATCGGAAGATTTGGCAGAAAGTGCAGCTTCTTCTGACAAAGCTTCAGAAGCAAGAAAAAAATTTGATTCCCTTTTTTCAATTTGAATAATTTGTCTATGGTAGATTTTGCTTTTCTTGACAGCGGAACCGGCGGGATTCCGTATATGCTTTCTCTTAAGAAAAAAAATCCTGATATGCGCTGCGTTTATCTTGGTGATACGTTGCATTTTCCGTACGGTGAAAAGTCTCCTGCGCAAGTAACTGAATGTGCCGCTTCTGTAATAAAAAGAATTGTTGAAACTTGGAATCCGCGCGCGCTTGTTATTGCATGCAATACGATAAGTGTAACAGCCCTTGGTGAACTAAGAAAGCTTTTTCCAGAGTTGCCTGTTGTTGGTACTGTTCCTGCAATTAAACTTGCCGCTTCTGTTTCAAAAAAGCGCCGGATAGGCCTGCTTGCCACAAACGCTACTGTAAGGCATCCTTACTGCACAAAATTAATAGAAGAGTTTGCTTCTGACTGCAAAGTTTTCAGCCGCGGTGATCCTGATCTGATTGAATTTATTGAACACAGGCTTTTTACTTCTTCGGAGGAAGAAAGACGTGAAGCCATTTTGCCTGCGGTAAATTATTTTTTGTCATGTGACTGCGACTGCATTATTCTAGGCTGCACTCATTTTACACACATTGCAGAAGATGTACAAAAAGCTGCAGGTTCTTCTGTTGCTGTAGTAGACAGCCGCGACGGTGTTGCAAATCAGGCACTGCGCGTAATAAAAAAAAGGGCGGACTGCGTTTGTAAAGAAAATTGCGCAGTTCCACCCGATATGAGTTTTTTTGTAACTGAATGCAGAAGTCCCGAACTGGCCAAAGAATATGAATATCTTTGCAAAAACTTCAATATTCCGTGGGGCGGGGAATTCTGATTTGTCTGACTAAAGCCTTGAAGCTATTTCGTCAATGTATTCCCAGCTGTTGACGATTTTCTTTGCAGCAGGTGAAGCAAGTCTTGCAAGGTCTCCTGTCATGATTCCGTCTTCGATGGTTGCAAGTGTTGCCTTTTCGAGTTTTTCAGCAAACTGTGCAAGCTCTGGAGTTCCGTCGAGTTCTGCTCGTTTTGCGAGTGCTCCTGTCCAGGCAAATATTAAAGCCACGGGGTTTGTGCTTGTTTTTTCGCCCTTAAGGTAGCGGTAGTAATGTTTCTGAACGGTTCCGTGGCTGGCTTCGTATTCAAACTCGCCGTTGGGACTTACAAGAACAGATGTCATCATTGCAAGACTTCCGCATGCAGATGCAATCATGTCGCTCATAACGTCACCGTCGTAGTTTTTGCAGGCCCAGAGCATTCCGCCTTCGCACTTCATGATTCTTGCAACAGCGTCATCTATAAGTGTGTAGAAGTATTCGATTCCGGCTGCTTCGAATTTGTCTTTGAATTCTTCATCGTAAACTTTCTGGAAAATTTCCTTGAAGTCACCGTCGTAAATTTTGCTGATTGTATCTTTTGCACCGAACCAGACGTCGATTTTTTTGTCGAGTGCGTACATGAAGCAGCAGCGTGCAAAACTTTTTATTGACTCGTCGGTATTGTGGATTCCCTGAATGATTCCAGGTCCCTTCATTACTTTGATTGTTTTTCTGATTTCTTTTCCGTCTTCACCGGTAAATACAAGTTCTGCTGTTCCGGGTCCCGGTGTCTTTATTTCGCAGTTTTTGTAAACATCGCCGTAAGCGTGGCGTCCGAGGACAATCGGTTTTTTCCAACTTTCTACATTGCACTTGATGTTTTTTACAAAAATCGGTGCGCGGAATACAGTGCCGTCAAGTTCACCGCGAAGAATTCCGTTTGGACTTGGAGTAAGGTGGGTGAGATTGTATTCTTTTACACGTGCTGCGTTGCTGGTAATTGTTGCGCATTTTACTCCGACACCCAGTCTTTTTATTGCAGCTGCGGCTTCATAAGTAATTTTGTCATCTGTCTTGTCACGTTCTGTTATGGAAAGATCGTAGTATTCTGTCTTTAAGTCTACGTAAGGAAGCAGAAGTTTGTCTTTGATTACCTTCCAGAGAACGCGTGTCATTTCGTCTCCGTCAAGTTCCGCTACCGCATTTTTCATTTGAATCTTGCTCATGATTTTTGGCTCCTGTATACGTGTTTTATTTGAAGAATGTTATTTATATGTAACTCAGACCTGGCAGGCGTTTCCGTTATAGTTCAGGTCGGTAAGAATTTCTGTGTGGTCAGGAAAAACCGCAACTGTATGCTCTTCATGGCAGCTCCACGATCTGTCTGCAGAAATTACAGTCCAGTCGCTTCCGTCTTCGAGGTCAACGTCGGCTGTTCCTTCGTTAATCATGGGCTCAATGGCAAGAACCATTCCGCTCTGGATGCGGGGGTTGGGGCCTCTGCTTGGACAGTTTGCAATTGACGGGTCTTCATGTACATCAAGCCCAACACCGTGTCCGCAGTATTCGTAAACGACACCGTAACCGTTCTGCTTGTATGCAATGTCATAAACTGCATTGGAAATATCGCTTATTCTGTTTCCTCTTACGCATGCCTGGATTCCGGCTGCAAGACATTCCCTTGTAACACGCACAAGTTTCTGGTGTTCTTTTGCAACGTTTCCTACCATAACAGTGTGCGTACTGTCGCTTATGTAACCGTTAAGATTTATTCCTATGTCGAGCGAAACAAGGTCGCCGTCTTCTACAAAAACTTTTTTTGAGGGAACGCCGTGAATAACCTGTTCGTTAATGCTTATGCAGGCTGCTCCGGGAAAGCCTTCCGAGTGCCAGGCCGGTTTTCCGCCATGTTTTCTGATGAAATCGACGCACCAGTCGTCAATTTCTTTTGTGCTTACTCCGGGTTTTACGCGGGGAATTATCTCGTTAAAGAGATCTGCCAGTTCGTGGCAGCTTTTTCTGATTGCGGCGATTTGATCGTCATTCTTTAAGCGTATCATTATTTTACCTCTGCAATTTTATGATGCAAGACGCATGGACTCTTCCCTGCAGACACGTGCTGTGGTTGAGTCTCCGATTCTTTCGTATGCATCAGCCATTTTCTGCAGGAAGTACACATCGTCTGTTTTTCCGAAATTCAGTTCAAGTGCGCGTTCCCAGGCATCTATGGCAAGTTCGTCGTTTACGGCGTTTTCTATATTGTTTTTGAGTATATGCCGTGCCAGACTTTTTACTTCAGGAAAGAAAACCTTAAAGTAATTGAACGAATATTCCATTCGTATAATCTGGTCCAGAAGAATTACGGCATCGTAGTATTCCTGCCTTAATACAAGTTCTTCTGCAAGAATAAAGCCGTAGTCCATAAAGTCTTCCCGTGTAAACCAGCGTGACAGTCTGAACGCGGGGCGTGTCATGTTCATTCTCTTGAATTCTTTTACGGCAGCGTCTTCGTTCATGTGTGTAAGATCAAAGAAAATAAGTTTTGCGCGGCTTTCGTCGTCTGTACGTTCCAGAAGCCATTTTCTGTAGTCAAAGGATTCAACTGCTGTTCCCGTTCTGTGTCCTGCCTGCCTGAAGCTGTACGACTCGTCAAAGAGCTGCCTTGCCCTTAGGTCGGACAGTGTTTTGTAAGCAGAAACAAGTTCCTTGAACGCGTCAGCATCACTGTGCGTTATGTCGGGGTGAAGAAGTTTTGCCTTTGTTCTGTACGCACGCTTTATTTCGGCGGCGGTGGCGTTGTGTGAAACGCCCAGTATTTTGTAACAGTCGCGCATTTTATAAAAAAGATGCTTCCTTACATTCTGTCCAGGAACGGAACAAGTACGAGCGACATGGCATCTTTGAGTACCAGAAGCGTACATCGGCAAAGTTCAAGTCTTGCACGGGCAAGTGTTTTGTTCTGTTCGTCAAGAGAAAGAATAGGGCAGTCCCTGTAGAAGGCGCTGAAACTTTTGCACACGTCGTAAAGGTAAAGTGCAACCTGGCTTGGGTCAAGGTCATCTGCGGCTTTTGCAACTACAGACGGGAATTTGCCGAGTTCTTTTATAAGAGCCCATTCGCTTTCGTGTGTAAGCAGCGCCAGATCATTTTCATCAGAAGAAGGTTCAAGCCCCTTTTCAGAAGCCTTTCTTAAAATAGAAGAAATGCGTGCTCCCATGTACTGAAGGTAAGGGCCTGTGTTTCCGTTGAAAGAAAGACTTTCTTCGGGATTGTAGAGCATATCCTTTACCGGTGTAATCTGCAGCAGATAGTAGTGAAGGGCTGCAAGTGCAACTTTTTCTGCAACATCATCGGGGTTTCCTACAGCTTCGTCCCTTCCGCGTTCGTTAATTGCCTTGAGTGCCTGTGCATGAAGTGAATCTATGAGGTCATCTGCATCAACTACAGTTCCTTCACGGCTCTTCATTCTTCCGCTCGGGAGATTTACAAGACCGTAGCTTAAGTGGTAAAGCTTGTCTGCCCAGTCATAACCGAGTTTTTTAAGTATGTGGAACAGAATCTTGAAGTGGTAGCTCTGTTCGCTTGCAACAACATATACCATCTGATTGAAAGCCCAGTCATTGTGCCTGAAAATTGCAGTTCCGATATCCTGGGTAATGTAAACAGAAGTTCCGTCCTTGCGCAAAAGAACTTTTGTGTGGTCTTCGCCGTCTTTTCCCTTTCCTACGACATCTGTTACGTCAATTCTTACAGAACCGTCCGGTGCCTTGAAGAAGATTCCCTTTTCGAGTCCCTTAAGAATTTCTTCCCTTCCTTTAAGGTATGTGTCGCTTTCAAAGTAAAGTTTTTCAAAACCAACGCCTGTTCTGTCATAGGTCTGCTTTATTCCGTCTATGGTCCAGCCGTTCATCATTTTCCAGAGCTTGTGCAGGTCATCGCCGTCGTTTCCTTTTTCCCATTCAACGAGCATTTCTTCTGCCTGTGTTACGGCTTCGGGGTGTTCTTTTGCATATTTGTCAAATTCAACATAGCACTGGCCTACAAAATGGTCGCCCTTGATTCCCAGTGACTGCGGGGTGTCGCCCTTTGCTTCGTGGAACAGCTTGTATGCGAGCATTGACTTGCAGATATGAACGCCACGGTTGTTGATGATGTTTACGCGGAATACTTCGGCCCCGGCTTTTTTGAGTATGCGGCTTACACTTTCACCGAGGGCATCATTTCTCATGTGACCCAAGTGCAGCGGTTTGTTTGTATTTGGGCTGGAATATTCTACCATGACACGGCGGCCTTCGAGGTACTTTTTGCCGTCTGTTCCGAAAGATCCGTATCCTTCGCCCTGTGCAGAAATCTGTTTGAGAATGTCTACCGCTGCATTTGCCTTATTGAGCTTTACGTTTACATAGGGACCAACCGCGGCGAATTCACCGAGTGCTGCCGGGTTCTGGCCGCCGAGTTCCCTGTTTTCGCGTGCTGAGTCAATGATTATCTGTGCAGTTCCCTGAGCAATTGCCGGAGGTGCCATTCTGAAAGACTTTGCAAACATAAACATAGGTGCGCCAATGTCACCCATTTCGGGCTTAGGCGGGTTTTCTATTCTAAGGTCTGTTTCCTGAACGTCGGGAGCGTCAATGTTTCTGTCTGTTTTGAAAATGTTAAGTGCGGCAGTTACGATTGCCCTGCAGATTTCTTTCTGGTCAGCCATATTATTTCCTGAAAAAATGAATTTGGCGCATTCACTGTATTATGAAAAAGCGCAATAAGATTATATCAGATTGTGTTTTTCTGTTCAATTAAAGCGGGGTTTTTATATTCTGTATTATAAAAGCGGGGGTGTTCAGGAATGTATTCAGGTCTTTCTGCTGCCTTTACTTATTGTCCCTGCATGTACTGGAGTTTTTATTGATAATGATGTATTATGGAACTTAATATCCAGAGAGAACACCTAAAAAAAACGGAAGGTTTGTAATGGAAACTTATACAGTTGGAATAATTGGCGCGGGAGCATGGGGTACCGCTTTGGGAACAGCTCTTGCCCGCGGCGGTCATAAAGTGCAGCTTTGGGCTATGGAAGAGGACGTTGTAGAGTCTGTAAACGGCAGCCACGAAAACAAGCGCTATCTTCCGGGACTTTCACTTTACCCGACGCTTACCGCAAGTACAGACATAAAGGAAGTAGCCAAAGACAAGCAGTTTCTTATCATGGGAAGCCCTTCTTTGTACCTGGCTTCTACAATTGCCAGATTTACCGATGTTCCGAATATTGCAGACGGAAGCACAATAATCGGCGCGCTTACAAAGGGATTTGTTCCTGTAGGGGAAGAACCTCATTTTGTTCTTGAAACAATGGAAAGCGCACTTCCGGCATCATACAAAGATGCAACAGTTTACATAGCAGGCCCTTCACATGCAGAAGAAGTTGCCATGGGTAAAATTACCGGGCTTATTGCAGCAAGCAACCACCACAGAAACGCAATCCAGATGAGGGATCTTCTTCGTGTTCCCGGAATTCTTGCATACGCTTCTTTTGACACGATTGGAGTTCAGGTTTGTGCAGCAGTAAAAAACGTAATTGCTGTTGTATACGGAAGTCTGGATGCCCTTGCAGAAACCAGCGAAGAGTTCGGTGACAATACAGAAAGCCTTTTGATGGCAGCAGGCCTTAACGAAATCCAGACAATAGGGTTTGCAATGGGGGCAACACATGCAGAAACCTTTACTTCCATAAGCGGAGTGGGCGATCTTGATGTTACCTGCAAGTCAAAGTACGGCCGCAACAGACGCTTTGGACAGGATATAATAAAGACAGACATGCTTGACCGGTTCAAGAATCTTGATGATCTGATTGCAAACGTAAAAAAGGTCGGCTACCTTCCCGAAGGTGCAATTGCCTGCAAATATGTGCACTATATTTCGCAGAAAAAAAATCTTAAGCTTCCGATATGCGATTCACTTTACCGCGTTCTCAACAAGGAAGCAAAACCCCTTGACTGTCTTAAAGAACTTGTAAGCCGCTAAAAAAGGAAAAAATATGCTCGAAAAAATAACAGGTACGTTCAGTAACATTATTCGCACATTAAGCGGAAAAGCGACAATCAGCGAAAAAAACATCGAAGAAACTGTAGAGCAGATAAAAATGGCTCTTCTCGAAGCCGATGTAAACCTTCGTGTTGTACGCCGCTTTGTAAATTCAACCATAGAAGAAGCCAAGGGTGAAAAAGTACTCAAGGCTGTAGACCCGGGCCAGCAGTTTGTAAAGATTATCTACGACAAGATAACGTCCATGCTCGGTGATAAGAAAACAGACCTTTCGCTCAAGGGACCAGACACGCAGTCTGTTATTCTTCTTCTGGGACTTCAGGGTGCAGGTAAAACAACTGCTGCACACAAACTGGCGGCAAGACTTCTTAAAGAAGGTCGCAAACCGCTTCTTGCAGCATGTGACCTTGTGCGCCCGGCCGCCGTGGAACAGCTTTCTGTTCTTGGAGAAAAAATCGGGGTTCCGGTTTACAAAGAAAACGGTGCTTCAAATGCCGTAAAGGTTTCACAGAACGCCGTCTCTTATGCAAAGAAAAACGGCTTTGACACAATAATTGTAGATACTGCAGGACGCCTTCAGATAGATGAATCCATGATGCAGGAACTTGTTTCCATGAAAAAGGCTCTGAATCCTGTAGAAACAGTTCTTGTTGCAGACTCAATGACGGGTCAGAATGCGGTAGACATTGCAAAGAGTTTTGACGAACAGCTTGGACTTACCGGCGTTATACTCACAAAGTTTGACTCAGATGCCCGCGGTGGTGCTGCCCTTTCGCTGCGTTCAATAACAGGAAAACCTATTCTCTTTATAGGAACCGGTGAAAAAACAGAAGACTTCGAACCGTTCCATCCTGACAGAATTGCAAGCAGAATTCTTGGAATGGGCGACGTCGTTTCCCTTGTAGAAAAAGCCCAGCAGACAGTTGACGCACAGGAAGCCGAGCGCATTCAGAAAAAGATGATGCGCAACGAGTTTACGCTTCAGGACATGCTTGAGCAGCTGCAGTCTGTTGAAAAAATGGGAAGCATGAGCCAGATTCTTGACATGATGCCGGGTCTTGCAGGCCAGATTTCAGAAGACCAGATAGACAAAGCCGGAATGAAGCATCAGAAAGCCATTATTCAGAGCATGACGCTTAAGGAACGCAGAAACCATCTTATTATAGGACCTGCAAGAAGAAAGCGCATTGCAAAGGGCAGCGGTACTTCTGTACAGGAAGTAAACAAACTTATAAAACAGTTTGAAAAAACAAAGCTGGCAATGAAAAAACTTACAAGAAATAAGGGAATGCAGGCAAAACTCATGCAGCAGATGGGCGGAATGGATATGTCCGGTCTTGGCGGCATGGGTGGCATGAACATTCCGCAGGGATTCAAAATGCCCGGCGGATTCAAGTTCTAGTTCAGGCTTTTAATTGACTACCAGGAGTGACGCTACTTTTCCGTCATTGGTGTAGCACCGTTCGGGGTTACTTTCGTCAGGGAAAGACGTCATTCCTGTATAAAATGCATATTCGTATGTTCCGGGAGGCAGAGGCAGATCAAGCTGGTATGTTCCCGGAGACACTTCTACAAGTTTGTAGATCCAGCTGTCCCAGTTTGTAAAATTCCCGCCCAGTCTTATACTTTCACCCGATTTTCCTTTATAAACAAAACGAACCGTTCCCGAAGAAATTGTTTCTGTTGCTTCTTCTCTTTCAATGTTTGTGTAAAAGCGTGACAGCATGAGGGATGTTTCTGGGCTGTAAACTGTCTGCGGATTGTTCGGGTCAACAGTCCAAAGTCCGTCTATAACAAGCCTGTAGTCAATCTGACTGGTATTTTTTGGAAGACGCATTACATAAAAATAAACCGAATCCTTTATTTCGTAATTTTCATCGCGCAGATTTTTTTTCATAAAAGAGTGGATTGTATTGAAATTCTCAAAGTCCACAGCAATTCCTACGTGACGGGCATTCTTGTCTGCCGTAAAGACCGCGTATCCGTTTTTGACATAAGGTTTTCCTGCAGTCTGGATTTCGGCTACTATTTCGGCAATGTCCAGCTCGGTATCGGTAAGGGGAGCGGGAGTTTCTGCCGCAAACACAGTGATTTGCAGTGCAAGCATAAGCGCGCAAAAAATGAGTCTTTTCATGCCTATATTTTCGGCCGGAATTCACAAAGCGTTTAGTGTTAAGAAAAAAATTGTTTTCTAACCCCCACGGTAAATTTTTCCGATAATTTTAGGGATATTCAGGCCGGCGTCAGTCGGTTGAAAAACTAGCCGTTTGCGGAGTATAATAACAGGTCATGCCAGGATTAAGCCAGCTTCAGAAGTTTAATGCAGATTTATTGAATCTCGGAGATGAGGTCAAGATTCGTTCGGCCCGCGGTGAAAAACCCGTGACCGTTTCCATTCCTTCAGATGTGGAGGACAGGGACGATTCTGATGACTTTAAACTGGGTATGCCGACGCTTTCAGAGGAAGAGCAGGCTCAGGCCGATGCCGCTGCTGCCGAAATGGAACGCGAAGCAAACGATTTCTCTGATATTACGGGCGAGTCTTCTGATTTCGATGAAGATACTGCTCCTCTAACACCTGTTGCTGCTACCCCTGATGTTTCTGACCTTCTTTCGGCCGGAAGTGACATAGATTTTTCTGACCTTGATTTAAGCGACTTTCAGGATGAACTTTCTGAGCCCAAACCTGAACCTAAACCCATAGAAGTGCCCATAGAAGACATGGATTTGGATGCTCTTCTTGCACCAAAGCCAAAAACTGAACCTGAACCAAAACCTGTTCCCAAACCCCGGCCAAAACCTGTACAAAGACCTGTAAAAAAAGCAGAACCTGCGCCAAAACCGGAACCGCAGGTAAAAAAGCCTGCCGCCGCACAGAATACGCCTTCTTCTGAACCGGATTTTAATTTTTCAGGTTTGTTTGATGAACCTGTCGGTAAAAAAGAGGAAAGTGCACCAATTTCGTCTTCTACAGGTGATAGTGATTTTGACGGGGATTTTGAATCAATAAATATGAACGATGGAATTCCGTCCGAATTTGACGGAATATCTGATGCCGCTCCCGAACAGCCGTTCCAGGATAAAAAGAGCCCCGAACCTGCACCCGAACCCGAATCTGCACCTGAGAGCGGAACAGACAGTTTAAACGGCAACGAAAGTTCTGACGGTATACCGGAAGATTTTGGCGCAGAAACTTCAGATTCCGCAGCAGAAGATACAGAAACGGATATTCCCGACTTTTCTGACATGCCCGATATTCCGGACTTTCCTGACACAGATAACGGCAGTAAAGAAAATACAGAAAACAACACTACAGCTGAACAGAATAAACCTTCAGAGTCTGTAAATGATATGTTCAACACCGACGGGCTGGACGACGACATAAGTGCCCCCTCTGATGAAGGTGGTAAAACTGGCGGACTTGAAGCTGTTCCGGATGACTTTTTTAACCTTCCCGAAAAAGGCTCCGAGCCTGCACCCGACATGGATGTTCCCGAAGAAGTGTTCAGTGCACCAGAGATGGACGGCGTTGACTTTAGTTCTGAACCTGAATCTTCTTCTGATTCAAATGATTTTTCTTTTGGCGGAGATGATGAATTCAGCATTCCGGGATTTTCTGATACAGTAACTGCCGATCTTGAACACAAGCCCAAAGTAGAAACACCCGATTATTCCGGGGCGATGGAAAACCCCAAGAATTCCTTTACTGATGCCGAATACAAGCGTTTTCAGAAAAATCTTTCGGAATACCCGCTCAACGTTCGCATTGCACTTGAAGAACTTGTCGTTAAGGACGAATTTACCGACGACGCTGTTTTTTCTATACTGGAAAAAGTTTTGCGAAAGGTACCGGCGCGCAGTCTTGCATCTGACATAGAAAAAATGCTGGACATTACGCTCGAAGTACCTCGTGATTTTGAGAGAAGATCCGCCGCAGAATACGAAGCCTACAAAAAGTCCATGGAATACCAGCTCAAAAACCGCATTATACCTGGAGCTATTCTTACGGCCTTTGCGGCTGTCATGGTTTTCTGCATTTTTACGCTTACAAATGTATTTATTTACAAACCCGCGCGTGCCTCATCCCTTTACCGCCAGGGATATACTCTTTTGGAAGCGGGACTTTATCCCCAGGCCGACGATAAATTCAATACAGCCCTTACTTACCATCCGTCAAAAAAATGGTTCTACAGATATGCGTCAGGCTTCCGCGAACACAAACAGTATGAGCGTTCACGCCTTATGTACAAGTCTATTCTGTCCCGCTACAGGCATGAAATTTTTGCCGGACTTGACTGGGCAGACATGGAACTTTACGATCTTTATAACTACGAAGAAGCAGAACGCATAATCAAGCGCGAAGTTCTTGACTACCATATAAATGACGAAAGGGCTCTTTTAAAGCTTGGTGATGTTTACCTGGAATGGGCTACAGAACGTGACCAGTCCAAATTCCCGCTGGCAGACGAGCAGTATACACTTTTGATAAACATGTACGGTTCAAAGGATTTGTACCTTTCACGCAAAATGCGATACAGTATACGCACAGACAACCTTGCCCAGGTTCTGTCATACAAGGAATATTTCTATCCAAGAAAGAAGGCACTAGGTTCTGATGACCTTACCGAACTTAGCGGATACCTTCTTGACAAGAGATTCGGCCGCCTGAGACCGTCTGAAGCACACCTGCGCTCTTCTATAGAAGATGTAAGAAATCTTCTGGAACGTGCTGTAAAGGCAGACGACAAAAATGCGGTTGCACTTTACAACATGGGACGCTATTACAGGGAAACCAGCAACAGTAAGGGTGCGGCGGCCCTGTTTGACTTGGCAATTGAACAGTTTGAAGCACAGAAGACACGCAGCCCGCGTGATACATACAAATTCATAAATGCATACCGATTCCGCGGTGAAGAATACAAAGATGCGCGCAATTATATTCCAGCCGAAGAAACCTATGCAAAGGGACTGGAGCTTTTTGAAAGGGAGCGCGAAAATGCGGGCTTTAAGGGAACAGAAGATGTAGGCCGCCTTTATGCAGATATGGGCGATATATATTATTTTGTGGCAGGTGATCCAGACAAGGCTCTTTCAAATTACGTGGAAGCCGTAAACAATAGTTTTGACACTTCTTCGGTAAGGTACAAGATAGGAAACATCCAGTATCACAAGAAAAATTATCCTGCAGCCCTCGGTTCGTTTATAAGAAGCCAGGATGCAAGCGCAAACGATACGCACCTTCTTCTGGCCCTTGCAAATACACTCAGTCTGAGCGGTGACAATTTTGTAGCCCGTGGATATTATGAGCGTCTTTTGGGAATTCTAGATTCAGAAAAAGAAAGACATCATATTCTGTTCCCGCAAGTAAGGGAAGATCAGGCAGATCTTGTTGACACATATATGCGTGCTGCAAACAATCTTGGCGTAACCCTTACCCGTATAGCCGGAATGACAGGCGACAGTTCCCTTAATGCGCAGGCAATTGTAAATTACCAGAACAGTATGCGTGCGTGGGATGCCCTTACAAGAAACCAGACTACAATGATAAGAATGGAAGGTTCAAATCTTGCGGAACAGAACGTAAAATATACTGTAACTACCGGTTCGGAATTTAACCCTGAAATTTATACCCAAATACCGCGAACTCTTTATGGTGAGGATATTCTTGAGTAATATGGAACTGAATGAAGGAATACGCAGCCGGCAGAAATTCATAGGAATTCTAAAGGAAGTATTCAGAAAATCCATTCATCTCTGCAGTGCATTTGTACCGTCACTGCTTTCTGTCTGGTACATGCCGGTAATGGCTCTTCTTTTTGCAGCCCTCGTTCTATATTCAGTTTCTGAGTTTTTAAGAATGACCGGGCATCCTGTTCCTGTTGTTTCTTCAATAACAGCCGCAGCTGCCCGCAAAAGGGATGAAAATAAATTTGTTCTGGGGCCTGTTACCCTTGTTTCGGGAATAATTGCTTCTTCTATTTTATGGCAGCCGCTTGCATCTTCTATCGGAATATATGCACTGGCTTTTGGTGACGGCCTTGCAAGTCTTTCCGGAAAACTGTTCGGAAAGGCGCACATTCCGCTTACAGGAGGAAAAACTGCAGAAGGAAGTCTTACGTGCTTTGCGGCAATTTTTATTTCCTGTTTTGCAGCCTGTGTTTCTTCGGGGATTGAAAACTCTTCGTCTGTTGCGCTTGTAATTGCTTCTGTTGGAATGATAATTGAACTTCTTCCGCTCAAGGACTTTGACAATATTCTTATACCGGTTCTGCTTGGCGGAATTTCACAGGCACTTCTTTTTTAAAAGCATCTGTTGTTCAGAAATGCGTGCTAAGACCACATGTACATATTGTGAATTGAAGTAAGGTACCTGTAGGCTCCGTATCCAAGAAGAACTGTTCCTGCTGCGGCAAGAATATAGCAGTCAGCCGAACACAGCATAAAGTAGCCTGCCTCAAGTATTGTAATTCCTATGGCAGCCTTAAGATGGTCGGGGCTGTTTTTTACGTGTGATTCTACTGCAAGAAGCGAAAATGTAATCGGGAACAGGGATAGTTCTCGCAAATCGAATTGATTCAAATTTGGACAGAACATCTATCGCTGCGTTGTCTACATCTCCGCCCGGATAGGCAAAGCATTGAATTGGACGGGATGTGTAGTTTGAAAACAGGTCAATATCTTTCCTGATGTTTTCAATAATTTCTCCTTTTGCTGTATTCAAGACGCCGCGGTGCAGATAGCTGTGTGAACCGATTTCAAAACCAGCGTATGTTTCCTGCACATCCTCCAGCTTCATTTTGTGGTAGACCCGTCCATCGCCGCACGTTCCGGTGTCGCCATCGAAGCCGGAGCAGAGATAAAATGTTGCCTGCAAATGATATTTTCGCAGCAATGCAGCAAGTTGCTTATCATAGATCTCGCCGTCGTCAAAGGAAAGCGTTACAATTTTCTTCGCTGCTTCCATCGTGTACCTCCGTAAAATTCATCTGTGCAGAATTTTACTGACAATTTCCACGTCGTGCATTCTATCGGGCAGCCATTCTGTCACTTCTGCAATGGTGTATCCGCTTTCTACCCTTGTCGGGCAGAGCTTCCCGTCGATCAGGATCTCGGCATCTCCGTGAACCAACAATCTGCTTGTGCCGAGACCACTTGCCTGGCAGCAGATCCGGTCGTTATCCATCGAGTAATCCGTCAAAACCATGCCGGTGGCCCTCGCCAGATAGGTCATCTGCGGCTTGCCCAGCACAATCATAATATCATTCTCTGCGTCGCTGAGAAGCAGATCGGTCGGAGCCTTCAGACTGCCGCACAGCTTATGTCCGTTGACAATGATCGACTCAATCGCGTCCCCACTGCCCTCTGTGCGAATGCGGAATCGTTTTCCGAACATATTCAGGTTGGATAAGCTGAATTGAATCTGCGGCACAGAAAAGGTCAATCCACCGCGGTCAAAAGAAAGGCCGAGGATAACACCAAACAGTTCCGAATACCATTTGCGCGCCGTATATGCCTGCCAAGTGCCGGATTCGGAATTCCAGCGATCCAGTTCCGGCGTTTCTGTTTCATATGCAAAGGACTCTCCTTCCGGACAAGTAAGCTTGCTCATCCAATAGCGCAGTTTCTTTATCCACAGATTGGTTGGTTCCCGATGCTCTGTATTTTTCCCCAGGCGAAGCAGAACTTCCTCTACCGCGCCCCATGTGCAATGGAATTGGTTGGCATCTGCATCAAATGAATCATCCCATAACGGAAACGCTCGGAATGACATCAGCGACATGGCATTTTTCAGAACGCTGTCGATACACTTGTCAGAGAACAGTCCAAGGAGCTCCTCATGATAATCACTATCCCAAAAATATCCGCAGTAATTGATGCAATCCCGCTGCACCAATGTGTCAGCGTCGATGGAATTTGCAAAATACCCTTTTTCACGATTGAAGAAGCTACGGAAAAATGTCTGCTCCATCTGGCAGAACAGGTCATGCGCTTGTGCGGCAAGCGCACTGTCCCCGTTTGAAAGAAGAATATGCTCCGCAGCGCGCAGCATAGCATAATAAATGCTGTTATTAAACAAGCTGATATCTCGGCCGTTCTCTTTCAGACATTTTGGAAAGTCGGGAAACAATGATGTTCCAACGAAAAGCCCTGGTATCTTGCTTTGGGATGCAATGAGCCGCTGCAGCATTTGTGCAACTGTAGAATGATGCTTCCGCCAGAGAGCGGAATCATTACACAGATTCCCGTACTGTTCAAGCAGGACAATAAAAATACCGTCCAAAGAGGATGGTGCCGGCACAGTAGAATTTGATCCATCGTAACAGGAGGCGTGCGGAAGTCCGATGTTTGGATCGTAGACGGATGCGTAGTAGTCCAGCATTTGTTCAAGGTAAGAATAATCGCCCCAAAGAAACGAACACAAATTGGAGATCATAGTGTCCCAACCCCAGACCCAATAACGTGACGTCTTTGCCCGTACTGTTCCGGGCAGGTCACGTGGCTTCAGGGATTCATGATAATAGGGCGCAAGTGCAGCAAAGGCATCCAGTTCTTCAACACCTGTATGGAGTACCGGCGTGCATGCCTGAAGGTTCAGATACCGCCGATTCTGTTGTTCGATGTATGAGGAGAAACAATGTGAAACCTGCTTCGCGCGCATTTTTAAGTTGTCCAGATCCGTACCAAACAGAATCCCGAAATACTGCGTTCCGTTCCCATGGAGTGTGCATTCGTGCCGGTCATTGTATGTGCTGCGGCAATGCCGCATCTGTCCGTTGGAAACGACCAACGCATATAACGTATACGCATCATCTCCTCGTGCATCGGTAAAGCCGCCCAGCAGCATACCGTCATTCTCTGACCAATCGTGCCAGGAGCGCCGGTATCCGAATGTTCCGCCATCGACTTCGCCGTTATCAGTCGGAATAAACTGCGTTGAGGCATACCATGACAGCACAAAGTCGCAATCGAATGCACTTTCGAAAGAAAAAACAACTGCCTCATTGACGGCGTAGACACCATACTTGCCTTTATCCGCACCGATGCTCCAGTCTGAGCACAGACTAAACGGTGTTACATCTGTATTCTGATAATCACCGCAATAGCGAAAGCCATTTGCTCTTACGCTGCACCGAAAGCAGTCGAATATCCCGCGGCGAAATATGATCCGATTGCCATTGTCCTTGACTGGCATAAAGTACTCAAGGCGGTGAATGCCCTTTTCGTCGTAACCGAAGCTCAGCCGCCCATCGCAAAGCCAACGAGGGGAACAGGGAATACCACGTTCAGAATGAATCGTGAATTGGGTTCGCTCATATGCCATGAAAGATTCCTCCTATTGTTGCTGTACTCATAATATCATTAGAAAAGAGAGGCGAAAAGCGTTGAAAAATTGACATTTTGTTAGATTATTCTATGTCTTTGAACCGCTGTGTTGTTTAACGGCGCGCTTTGAGTTATACTTATTGTTGGATTTTTCTGATGAGAAAGGCGGCGCTGATATGTATTCTCTGGTGATTGCTGACGATGAACAGCGGATTTGTGATTCCATTCAATGTGTCGTTGAAACAGTTTTTCCTCAAATTAAAATTGCAGGTGTCTTTCAGGATGGCGGGCAGCTCGAAGCGTATTTGCAAGATCATACTGTCGATATGATCATTACAGATATCGAAATGCCGCAGAGAACCGGGCTTGACATTGCAAAAATGATT
>OQVT01000133.1_pt1 | contig 31603 bp, 24 predicted proteins | sample 1691561 | NCBI WGS metagenome assembly OQVT01 (sample SAMN03418260, study PRJEB22391) | human gut metagenome | biome: human-gut; feature: organic feature; material: feces | host: Homo sapiens | place: Tanzania | collected 2013-01 | reverse complement strand
TTACAAATTGGGAATGTGTTTTTTGATAATGTGAATTGGGAAACTGTAAATTATTTGCCAGATGGATACAACATTAAATACTCAAAGTTTTTACTTAATGAGGGCGATATTGTTGTTGCTTTAACTCGTCCTATAATTCAGTCATTGGGCAATGTTAAAGCTTGCGTGGTAAGAGAATTGGATGTTCCGTGTTTACTTAATCAAAGAGTAGGGCGTATAACGCCAAAGAAAAATATCGATACCAATTTGAAATTTATATATGAGTGTTTAATGATGAATGACTTTACGAAATATGTTGAGTCTTGCTGCATAGGATGTTCCCAGCCTAATATCAGTGTACATGATATTGAGAATTATTTAGTTCCAAACGTTTCTTTTAAACAACAAGAAAGATTTGTGTTGTTCAAGAAACAAGTCGATAAATCAAGGGAAGAAGTTAAGAAGTCAAGACGATAGTCTCAGCTTCTGTAAAGCCACTTGGAGCGAGTGCTCGAACAGGAACACCGATTATAATCCATTTACAACCTATTAGCACCCTATTTTTCGTTGTCAACATCATCTATATATGTCTATTTTTTTATGGAAATGGAATCCTGTTTTTTTTCAGGCCTGTCTGTCTTTGTTTAGATGCTGTATTCGCCCATTAGCCATTTTAGGGCGTTGATTCTTTTGATGCCGTCGTAATCGGCTTCGGGGTCTTCGTCTAACGTTAAAATGTACTTGGGGTATTGGTCGTTGATTTGTTGCAGTGATGATAGTTCGCGCTTGAGTGTGGCTTCGTCTCTTACCGTGGCTGCCACTTGGTAATATACGATGTCGTTTTCATCGATAGCAACGAAGTCAACCTCTAAGTTGTCGATTTTTCCAATGTACACACTTTTCTGTCGGCGCAGCAGTTCGAGATACACCACGTTTTCCAACAATCGCCCAGCGTCGAATGATCGTCCGCCCAGCAACATTCTCCTTAGCCCAACATCCACGAGGTAGTATTTGCCAAGGGTTTTCAATAGTTGTTTTCCTTTCACGTTGTATCTTTTGGCTTCGTACACAAAAAAGGTTTCACACAGCGATGTGAGGTATTTTTCCACTGTTTTTTGGTCAATCTTTCTTCCGTCGGCAGTCATGATGTCGGCAATTCGTTTGGTTGACAGCATATTTCCTATGTTGTCGGCCACAAAACGAATCACGCTTTCAAGCATCATCACATCTTGTATCTTTTTTCTGCTGATGATGTCTTTCATCACCACGGTATTGTACACTCCATTCAAATAGTCGGTAATGTCTTTGGGGCGATCGAGTGCCAAGGTGTAGGGAAAACTGCTTTGGGTGATATAATTTGTGTATGCTTTTTCAAGGTTATCGCTTCCGCCACAACCTTCCACATACTCCTTAAACGACAATGGGAGCATAGCTATCTCCACATACCTTCCTGAAAGCAAAGTGGCGATTTCGTTTGATAGCATATAGGCATTCGAGCCTGTAACATACAGGTCAACGTTAGGTTTCAAGTTGATACTGTTGATGATGTCGGGGAAGTCCTTCACATGCTGTATTTCATCAAAGAAAATGTATGTGGGTTTGTTGGGCAATATCAGCGGTTTGATGTATTGGTGCAAGGCAAGTGGATTGCGCAGCTCGATATTGTCATAATCCTCGAAGTTGAGATACAGGATTTGTTCGGGGCTTACTCCATTGTTCAACAGCCAGTCGCGAAAGATTTCCATAATAGTGGATTTTCCGCAACGGCGTATTCCTGTTATCACCTTTATCAACTTTTTATCTTTGAAAGCGATAAGCTTGTCGAGATAGTCTTGGCGTTCAATTCTCTCCATTGTCTTGTGCTATTTTTGGTCGTTCGCCACAAATATACAAAATTTTATGGGAATGGAATCCGAAAAGTGGGGAAAAATTGAAAGTTTTAGGAATGAAATCCGAAAACTTTTGGATTTTTAGAAGTTTTAGGAATGGAATCCTATTTTTTTTGTAGGAGAAGTCGGACTCGTCTGACGTGTCTGACTGGTCGGACCACCAACTCGTAGACTCGTAGACCTGTTGGCTTGTAGACTTGTTACTCGTATTGGTTTTTGCGGCGGTATTTGTTGGCTACTTGTTGGAGGAGGGCGAATTTTTCGATGCGGTGGGGTGGGTAGTTGCCTTTGGTGATGGCTTTTTTCACATGTTTGTACCAGTTGAGCATGTCGTGCTCCTCAAGGCGGTGCTTTGAGGGGCGGCGATGGTTCTCGTTCATGAATGTCATCATTTGGTCGTATTGCGCTTGCCATCTTTCGTCTTGTGTCATGATAGTGCTGATGTTATGGGTGGTGAAAATAAACCCGATTAACAGCTGGTGTGCTAATCGGGTTTGTGATACTTATAGAGTGCAAGAGGTTGTGCTACACTATCGCATTATTTTGCGATGAGGAGGTAGTAGTTCTTCTTGCCGCGCTGTGCGAGGATGTATTTGCCGTTGAGCAGGTCGGAGGTGCTGATGGTGGCGTTTTGGTCGGTGAGCTTTTCCTTGTTGATGCTCACGCCGCCGCCTTGTGTCATCTTCTTCATTTCGCCCTTTGATGGGAACACGGCAGCCTCGTCGGTGAGCAAAGAGATGGCTGGAATGCCTTCTTCGAGCTTAGCCTTGCTGATTTCGAATTGTGGCACGCCTTCAAACACGCTCAAGAGGGTGCTTTCGTCGATTTTGTGAAGAATGTCGTTAGCCTTGTTGCTGAAAAGGATTTGTGAAGCCTCCACAGCCATTTCATAGTCGGCAGCAGAGTGTACCATAGTGGTGATTTCCTTTGCCAAACGCTTCTGCAATGGGCGCAAACCTGGGTCGGCAGCCTGTTCTTCTTCGAGCTTGGCGATTTCTTCCTGGGTGAGGTCGGTGAAAATCTTGATGTACTTTGCAGCATCTTCGTCGCTCACGTTCAGCCAGAACTGGTAGAACTTGTAAGGAGATGTGCGCTTGGGGTCGAGCCACACGTTGCCACCCTCGGTCTTGCCAAACTTGGTGCCGTCGGCCTTAGTGATAAGTGGGCAGGTGATGGCGAAGGCCTCGCCACCGTTCATGCGGCGGATAAGTTCGGTACCGGTGGTGATGTTGCCCCATTGGTCGCTACCGCCCATTTGCAAGCGGCAACCTTCGTGCTCGTAGAGGTAGAGGAAGTCGTAGCCCTGAAGGAGCTGGTATGAAAATTCGGTGAACGACATACCGTGGTCGGCATTGGCTGCCAAACGCTTCTTCACAGAGTCCTTAGCCATCATATAGTTGACGGTGAGGTGCTTGCCCACGTCGCGGATAAACTGCAAGAAACTGTAGTTCTTCATCCAGTCGTAGTTGTTGACCAGAATTGCGGCATTAGGAGCACCGCTGTTGAAATCAAGGAATTTTTCGAGTTGCTTACGCAGGCATTCCTGATTGTGGCGAAGTGTAGCCTCGTCGATAAGCACACGCTCCTGGCTCTTCATTGAAGGGTCGCCAATCATACCGGTAGCGCCGCCGATGAGGGCGATAGGGCGATGGCCTGCACGCTGCAAGTGCTTCAGCATCATGATGCCCACGAGGTGGCCGATATGGAGAGAGTCGGCAGTAGGGTCGATACCCACGTATGCCGATGTCATTTCTTTGTTGAGTTGTTCTTCTGTGCCGGGCATCATATTGTTGATCATCCCGCGCCATTCGAGTTCTTTTACGAAATTAATTTTACCCATCGAAACTTAATTTTCTGTATAGTTGTTTTGTTACTTTATAATTTGCAATTGAAATACAAAGGTACGACTTTTTTCTAAAAGAGTGAAATTTTGCAATTTACATACGAGAAAGCCGCATAAAAATAGCGTCGGAAGTGCCGACCACATCAATTTCTACACGAGTTTGGTGAGGGTGTAGATGTAGGTCACGCCGGTGTCGGCCACTTGCTGGAGGCGCACTCGCTTGCCGCTTTTCTCCAGAATGGTGAACTTATTGACCCTCGTCATTCCAGGCAGAGGCACGAAATACATGTTCTCTTCAGGGAAAAGCCATTGCATTTGGTCGCCGTCGTGGCTCCAGTTGCCGTAGGTGGTGGTGTAGGGGTCGTGGCGGTCGTTGGTGATGGTCACCTGCACGATTTCACCTTGAAACTGCACGGAATAGTACGAGCCAGCCGGTGGGGGCACCACGGTGCCATCTACCGTTACCGAACTGATGGTCCAAGTGCCGAACCACACGCCTATGTCGCCGCCATTTTGGGTGCATGACGAAAATGCCACAGAAGCGACAAGAAGCCACAAATATGTAATAAGATGTTTCATCATTGTCCGATATTAAAGTCGCCATGGTATGATACCGACACCATGCCGCCTGTGTTGTTGCCTAAAAGTGAACCACGGTCGAAAGCGAACTGCGCCTTCAGTTCCAATCCTTTCAGCCACGATGGGTGCGCATTTGCCTCAAGCATGAAGCAGGTGGCGCGCACGCCTGTGGCGCGAGGGTGCTCAGGGGTGCCGTAAGCCTTGCGGGTGGAGAACAGCAAGCGATAGTCGTACTCGCTGCTGAGATAGCCCTTCACGCCGATGTGGAAGCCACGTACCAAGTTGTCGAGGTAGCGCATGTAGCCGTCGGTGTTGTAGATAAGGGATTTGGCAAACGGAGTGCCAATCGACATGCCACGGTTTTGGTAGCCATTGTAACTGTAGTTGTTGTAGTAGTCGTCGGAGCCTGTGGCACCGCCCTTGATGGCAGAATCCTTGTTGAGGTCTTCAGAGAAGTGGATATGGCCGCTTTGGTTGGTGAAGTCGATGTATTCCACCACCACTCCGCTCACAAAACTCTTTGTGGCGGAGCGCCATTCCAGTCCCCACAAGCCGTCGAAGCCGTTCTGCAAACCGATGCCCGAACCGTCTTCCCAAATGGTCTGGTGATAGGCGCGGAATTTGCCCAACGCATCGTTCTCGTAGTCGAGCATAATGTCCCAACTGCCCACATGGTTGCCCTCCACATACATTTGGTCGCCAGGGTTGTCGCCACCGCTGCCAGCGATGATGCTACGGAAGAAACTTTTGAAGTTGGCAGGCATCTTCACCGTTTTGGTCAGAATGCCATTCTCGTAGATGTTTTGAGTGCCTGCAAACTGGCACGCAGCCTGTGCACCGATGGTGAACACCAGCGGCTGGTCGGGGCGTGTGCGCAGACGCAGCTTCTTATAGTTGAACCAATAGCCAGTGGTGAGGAAATTGTTGTAGTAGTTGTAGTGGTTTTCCAGCCAGTCGCCGTCGTCGAGGCGCTCGTAGCCCAGTTCGCCACTAATCTGCACCCAGCCGTTGGTGAAGGGAATGTTTTGATAGTTCACCAATCCCGCTCTGATGCCTGTGCCGGGGCGTGCGTTGCCGCTCATCACCAGGTCGCCGCTCGAAAGGTCGGCGCTCGCCAAGTCGGATTGGCGCGCCTTTGCGCCCACGGTGGCAAATAGGCTGCGGTATTTCACGTCGGCATATAGTTGTTGCACCCATGCGTGCGCAGGGTGCTGAAGATTGCGTACAAACTTGTCGGCCGAGAGGTCGTAGCGGTCGTATGATACCGAACTGGTGTAGCCTCCCCAAAATTCGGCACCGAATCCGAATGAAAAGCGGCGAGTGGTGTCGAGTTCGTGCTTTGCGGCGGCATTGAGCAGGGTGGAGTATTGCTGTGTGAGCGTTCCGCCCCGGTTGGAGTTGATGTAGTAAGGAGCGATGTCGCCCTTGCCGTAGTTTACCGTCACGCCGCCTTCATATTCCACATCAAATTGAGCAGAAGCCAAGAAGGCTGTTGTCGCCAGCATGTAAATGATGTTTACATAGCGAAAAAAAGTCATTTCGTTCGTAGTTATTTTTCAAAAGTGTTGATGTGCCGACTTTTCTTTTGGTCGGTGATTTCGTCGATGTTGATGTAGATGCCGCTTTCCTCCACTTCGCCAAACTCGTGGTTGATGGCGGTGCCGAAAAAGCGCATGGTGGGAGAGAGGTTCATGTAGGCGTTGACCAGTGGCGGAATGTTGATGCCGTGGCTGCGTATGAACTGGTTCAGGCGGCGGTAGTCTTCCTTAAAGTCGTTGCCCACAAAAAAATGCTCTGTGCGCGCTGCCGGTGTGTCGGGCCGGAGTGGCTCAATCGGGGTGACCAGTGCCTTGTGGTCGGGGAAGTAGAGGCGCAGGAAATGGAGCAGCAAGTCGCGGCACTCTCTTTGGTAGGAGGGATACATCGTCATTTTGCCCAGCAGATATTTTGTGTCGGGGTGGAGAACGGTGAGTGCGCCCAAGCCGTCCCAGAGGTTGTCGAGCGCGAAAATCGACTTCGCACCCTTGTTGGCTGACTGATATTCGGGGCGAACGAACGAGCGGCCCAGTTCAATGGTGATGGGCAGGTAGTGGCTCATAAATTCGCTTGAAAACCGAAACATGTGGCTCATGGCTATGTGGGGCGTGCCGTCGGGGTCGATTACCATGTCCTTGCCAAGAATATATCGGTAGGCACCGATGATTTCACGCTCCTGCGGATTCCACACGAATAGTTGGCGACAGGGAGTGGGCATGGTGTCGAATTCGTCGATGTCGCAACTCTTGCCAGTGCCGCCGCCACCTGCCCGGAACGAGATTTCGCGCAGTCGGCCTATCTCGCGCATGATGTTGGGCGCGCTGTGGGCATCGACAATGTAGATTTCATTGCCGGCTTTGTTGGTGCGACGCAAAAGGCGGTCGGGCGTCAGTTCGCTTTCTATCAGGCTGATGTCAACTGGGTCAATGATTCGTTGTTCTGTCATCGTCGTTGGTGTTTCAGTTTTCCTTATATATTAAAGTTTTTTATTTTCGTTTTCAGGCTTGAGCGCATAGCAGATGTCGGCTAAGCGTTGTGCCTCTTCCATGGGGTGGCTTGCGTCGAGGCTTTGCCATGCGATGGACTTGCCCACCACCACGCGAAACCTCTTGCCCTTGCTCTTGAACATTTCGCCGGGCAAAAGTATCATTTCGAGGTTGAACTTCATGCCCAGGCGTTTGCGCCAGCGTGCCATGCGATAGAAGAAACGCGAGTTTTCGCCATCGAAATATATGGGCACGATGTCGCGCTTCGAGCGTATGGCGTGCATCACCACAAATTTCTGCCACTGCAAATCGTGAATCTCGCCGTTCTTGCCCATACGCGAGCATAGTCCGGCAGGGAATGTAATCATTTGGTTCTGCCCCTGGTATTCAGCCTCGATTTCAGCGGCACGCCCACGCGATTGCCTGCCGTATTTGTTCACAGGCAAAAAAACAGGCTGCAGCGGCTTCACCGCCATCAGCAAATCGTTGACCAAAAACCGAATGGCACCCTTGTAGCGGCCGCCCAGAAATGCGATGAGCGAAAGTCCGTCAAGTCCGCCCAATGGGTGATTCGACACAAAAATAAAGCGGCCCTCAGTAGGGATGCGGTCGGCGTGCTCCACCTCGGTGGCGATGTCGAGGTAGTCGAGAGCCTCGTGGGCAGCACCCACGCCATCCTTTCCACACATGCGCTGAAGAATCTCGTTCAGTTCGCGCTGATGAATGATGCGCTCCAGCCAGCGAGTGAGCAAGCGTGGGATAAAACGATAGTAGCGAGGCAAGCGTTGCCTCACCAACTCATCTACATCTATCACCAATGGCTCGTCGTTCATTTCCAAATCCACGATTGAATTAGCAAAGTTAGTCAATAATGGGGATAATAGGAACAAGAATTTCATAAACTTTTAGAACAAATGGAAGAAAATGTGTACTTTTGTAGATGCTCATCATTGTATGATAAAAATGAACACCTTCTATCTCCTTTCACAAAAGCGTCAACGCATTCAACTCTCGGTGGAGTTGATGGCGATGTGCATATTGTTTGCCGCTTCCATAAGCGTGTTCGGCACCGATGGCGTGAGTTTGGCGTGTGGGCTTGGCGTGGCGTTTGCCGTGCCTCGCTGGCTCTATGCCCGATTGAGCGAAGGAGAGATACGGGGAGGAATGGTGCTCACGGTGGTAGGGTTGATGCTGGTGGCGTGGGCGTTCCGCAACATCTACGGCTGGACGGTGGCAGAGGGGCACTCGTTTGCCGACCCCGCGCTCCATTGCGACGACAGGGCTTACTACCTGTGGGCTCTGAGCCACTACGACGGCTCGGTGCCAGAGCCCGACACAAAGTTTGTGGGCTTCCCATTGTTGATATTGCTGTCGTGGAAGTTGTTGGGGCACAGTATCGTTTGGCCTATCGCCATCAATGTGATGCTCACCCTGCTCACAGTGGTGCTGACCGGGCAGACGGCTGGCAGGGCGTTGGCTGGCCGTGTGCGAGCCGACCGAGGCACCATCACATTTTTGGCAATGCTGGTCACATCATTGCTCGGATTCTTCATGAGCCATGCCGCCATGCTGCTGAAAGAGCCGCTCACCTATTTCGCGGTGGCACTGGCAGCGTATGCTATAGCCCGAATGAAAGAGATAGATGATGATTCGCGCGGCAGCGTGTGGCACGATATTGCGCTGTTCACCATAGCGGTGGCACTGATGTCGATAGTGCGCACCAGCGTCATCTACTTCTTGGTGGCTGGCGTGATTATCACATTTTTCGACAATAAAGACATGTGGCGATATGCGTGCACGCTGCTCGGCATTGCGCTGATAGGTATGGGCTTGGGCATATATTGGTCGAATGGATTCAGCATGGAAGTGCAGATGCGCATTTTGGCAGCCACCGACACCGGAGGCGACATGATGAAAACCATCTATCAGGCACGCGGCATATATGGCGAAATGATGAGCGACTACTTCTTCCTGCCCGTATGGCAAAAACTGCTGCTCCTGCCAGTGACCTGCACACTCCAACTCTTCATACCTTTCCCATGGGTTGACAACGAAGTGCTCGATGTGTGGTCGGTGGCAACCCGATTCCAACTCGTGTGGTATGCTGTGGCAGGCGTTTCGCTCTACTACCTTTTCGTGCTCGCGTGGAAAAAGAAAAACTTAGGTTGGTGGGCAATGTGGCCCTTCGTGTGCGCCGCCGCCGTGGCATTCACCACCAGCGGTACCGTCAGCCGCTACATACTTCCCTACGAGCCCCTATTCGTAACCATAGCAGTATGGGTCCTGCTTAAATACCATGAATCCACCACCCCCAACGAAGATGACAGACAACAAAAAGGCGCCACCCCCCACAAGAAAAACTTCCGCCGCTCCTTCATCCTATGGTGCGCCGCCTACGCCGCCACCGTAACCATCATCCTCACCATCTGCTACCTCACCCCCCCCTAATCCCATATCCTCATGTGAGGTGAGGATTAGGATGCGAGGGGCTTCTTCGATTTTTATTTCAAAAATGCATTATTTTTCTGATTTTCTGCGCCTTTTCGTGGGGAATAACTTTTTTCGTTCAAGAAAAACGAAGTTTTTGTGCGCAGTTATGATATTTGGACGTATAAATTTGGTGATATTAAGCCATGGAGAACTCGGAATAATTAGAGCACTCGGATCATTCAGAATAGTCTGAACACTCCGAGTGCTCCAAAATCTAATTTCTAACCTCTAATTTCTAACTTCTTGTATGGGTTATTTTTTTGGGGTGAGGGTGATGAGGGGGACGAGCATTTCTTCCATGGAGATGCCGCCGTGCTGGAAGGTGTCGTTGTAGTATTGCACGTAGTGGTTGTAGTTGTTGGGGTAGGCGAAGAAGTCGCGTCCCGATGCGAAGATGTAGGTGCTCGACACGTTGAGCAGCGGCAGTCCGAAGCGTTTGGGCTGCTTGATTTCGTACACTTGGCGTGGGTTGTAACTGAGGTTCTTGCCCACTTTGTAGCGCAAGTTGGTGTTGGTGTTTTTGTCGCCAATCACCTTGATGGCGTTGTCCACTCGTGTGGTGCCGTGGTCGGTGGTGAGCACGATTTTCCAGCCATGCTCGGCTATGCGCTTGAAGATTTCCAGCACATAACTGTTTTTAAACCATGTGACGGTGAGTGAGCGGTAAGCCTCGTCGGTGTAGGCGAGTTCACGAATCATCTTGCTCTCTGTACGCGCGTGCGAAAGGATATCCACAAAGTTGAACACTATCACGTTGAGGTCGAAATTCTTCAGTTGCGCGAAGTGCTGCACCAGGCGTTCGCCGGCGGCAGAGTCGTTGAGTTTGTTGTACGAGAATTTGCACTTGCGGCGATAGCGGTCGAGAATGGTTTGGATGAGAGGTGCCTCGTTGAGGTTTTTGCCCTCGTCCTCATCCTCGTCAACCCACAATTCGGGGAACATGCGCTCGATGTCGATAGGCATCAATCCCGAAAAAATGGCATTGCGCGCATATTGCGTGGCAGTTGGGAGAATGGTGGTGTAGAGTTCCTCCTTCTCGATGTTGAAATAGTCGTTCAGCAAAGGGCTGATGGTGCGCCACTGGTCGAGACGGAAATTGTCGATTACGATAAAGCACACCTTTTCGCCAGCGTCGATATGCGGGAAAATCTGCGTTTTGAAAATCTCGTTGCTCATGAGTGGGTGGTCGTCGGTGGTGACCCACTTTTCATAATTGCGCTTCACCATTTTGGCGAAAGCACTGTTGGCCTCCTGCTTTTGCATACGCAGCATGTCGACCATGCCGGTTTCGGCGTTGGAGAGCGTTAGTTCCCATCGCACCAGCGTGTTGTAGAGCTGATACCAATCGTCGATGGTTCTTGCCATGGCTATTTGCTGGCTGATGCTCATAAACTCCTGCTGATAGTCGCTTGTGGCTTTTTGCGCCACCAACGCCTCGCTGTGCAGGTTTTTCTTGATGGAAAGCAAAATCTGCATTGGGTTCACAGGCTTAATCAGATAGTCGGCAATCTCGCTGCCGATAGCCTGATTCATGATGTTTTCCTCCTCGCTTTTCGTAATCATAATCACGGGCACATTGGGCTGCGCAATCTTGATTTGCTGCAGCGCCTCCAGTCCGCTGATGCCAGGCATATTCTCATCGAGAATGATGAGGTGGAAATTCTGCTGAGATATGGCGTCGAGTGCGTCGCGACCGTTGGTCACTGTGGTCACCTCGTAGCCTTTGTTCTGCAAAAACAGAATATGCGGTTTCAAGAGATCGATTTCGTCGTCGGCCCAGAGAATTTGTTCCTTGTTCATATAAGTGTGTTTATTTTTTTGTTAGGATATCGATGAGTTCTGCCACGCCCTCGGTGGCCTTCTTGGCAATCACATGCACATACGATGGCACTGCGGCAGGCTTGGGGTCGATGTAATAGACCTCGGCTCCTGGAGGCGCATACTGGAGCAACGCCGCTGCGGGATACACCACCAGCGTGGTGCCGATGACCACAAACACATCAGCCTTCGAGGCAATGCGGCAAGCCGACTCAAAGTTGGGCACAGCCTCGCCGAAAAACACGATATGCGGACGCACATGGTCGCCATAGGCATCTACGGTGTCGACGCTGGTTTCAAGCCCCTTGTCCGACAGCTGGTCGCAAGGCAGCGTGTAGATGCGTTCGGGATGCGTCATCGAGCGCACCTTCATCAACTCACCATGCAGGTGCAGCACATTTTTCGAACCGGCACGCTCGTGCAGGTCGTCCACATTTTGCGTGATGACATTCACGTTGAAATATTTTTCCAGTTCCACCAGTCCACGGTGTGCGGCATTGGGCTGCGCATCGATCAGCTGCAATCGGCGCTCGTTGTAGAACTTGTGAATCAGGGCAGGGTTGCGAGCGAAGCCCTCATCGCTTGCCACGTCCATCACTTTGTAGTTTTCCCAAAGCCCACCTGCGTCGCGGAAAGTGGTGATACCGCTCTCTGCACTCATGCCCGCTCCGGTGGAGATAACCAAGTTTTTCATCTATATTAAAATTAAAAGAGTATTCTATTGGGCAAATTTAAACTTTTTTATTCAAAAAAATAGCGTTCAAAACTATAAATAACTTTAACTTTGCAGATAATTTGCAATATAAATAAATAGATAAAAGATTTTTTTTACGACATGGACAAACTTAGCTATGCATTAGGCCTCAGCATGGGCCAAAATTTCAAGGGTTCAGGCGTTGACAAACTCAATGCTGATGATTTCGCAGATGCACTCCGCGCAGTGTATGGCGAAGGCACTCCAGCAATGACCTATGACGAAGCCAAGCAAGTGGTGCAAGAATATTTTACCAATCTCCAAGCCAAGGCTGGCGAAATGAACGCCAAGGCTGGTAAGGAATATTTGGCAAACAACGCCAAGGAAGAAGGCGTGAAAGTGACTGAAAGCGGTCTGCAATACCTCGTGGTGAAGGAAGGCAACGGCAAGAAGCCTGGTCCAAACGACGTGGTGACCGTTCACTACACCGGCCGACTGATCGACGGCACAGTGTTCGACAGTTCTGTGGAGCGCGGCGAGCCTGCCACCTTCGCTGTGGGTCAGGTGATTCCTGGTTGGGTTGAAGGTTTGCAACTCATGAGCGAAGGCTCGGCCTACCGCTTGTTCATTCCAAGCGAACTCGCTTACGGCGAGCACGGCACTGGTCCTATCCAGCCAAACTCAACCCTCATCTTCGACGTGCAACTCCTGAAGGTGGGCAAATAATTGAAAACACAAAAACAACAATACAAACAGTTATTTTACAAAAAATTATGAAAAAAGTTCTTTTCATTTTGGCAGCTGTTGCCCTCTTGGCAAGCTGCAACAAGAAAGGTGAAGGCACTACTCCTACTGAAGACTCTTTGAGCACTGCCTACGGCACAATGGCTGGTTACGGCATCAAGATGCAGGTGAGTGGCACCCCCGACTCTGTTAACTACGACGAATTTTTGAAGGGTTTGGAAAAGGCTCTTGCAACCGAAGCCGATACTTCTGTCAACGCACGCAGCTTCCAGATGGGTGAGCAAATTGGTGCTCAACTCGGAAGCAGCTTCACAGCCATGAAGGAACAAGGCGTGAACATCAACAAGGAATTGTTCCTCGCTGAACTGAAGAAGGCTTTCAGTGAAAAGAAGGAACCAGACCAGGCTAAGATGATGAACTTGCAAATGACTCTCCAAAGCCTCATGGGCAAGGTGCAAGCTCAAGCAGCTAAGAAGAAAGCCGACGAAGGCGTGAAATATTACCAAGACGCTGAAAAGAGTGGCAACTACAAAAAGACTGCTCAAGGTGTGCTCTACAAAGTGGAAAAACCAGGTAAGGGCGTTAACTTCAAGAAGGGCGACGAAGTGATGCTCAAGTACAAGGGTATGCACATCGACGGCAGCGTGTTTGACCAAAGCTACAAGGCTGTGATGTTCCCAGTTGATGAAACACAACTCATCAAGGGCTTCGTTGACATGCTTACCAACATGAAGCCTGGCATGAAGGTGACTTGCATCATTCCTGGCAAGCTCGCTTACGGCGACCGTGGCAACCAAAACATCGCTCCAAACGAAACCCTCGTGTTTGAGATTGAAACTGGTAACCTCGCTACTGCTGCCGACAAGAAAATGGCTGGCGGCGCTGAGGCAGTTGCCGACTCTGCGAAGTGATTTTAATTTCTAACCGATATACCGCACTTCCTTTCCAGCCCTATGTGCTTTGCAATATGGTGAGCGGAGAGGAAGTGCTTATTTTTAAAGAAGAATAATGATGAAAACATTCATGTTGTGGATTTGCGTGGCGGTGATGGCGGTGAGCTTCACCAGCTGTGGCAATAAGCAGACCGAAACCAAACTCGACCCCGAACTCGAAAAGCAGCTGGGCACAATCAAGACTGCCGCCGAGGAAGGCGCAGAGTTTATCGCTGCCCAAATGAAAGCCGACCCCGCTTTGAAGAAAACCCAATCAGGATTGGTGTATAAAATCACCGAGCAGGGCGCGGGCGACACTTTCAAGCCCACCGACGTGGTGAAGGTGGTTTACACTGGCAAGCACACCAATGGCGAGGAATTCGACTCCAGCCATGGCGAGGCAGTGGATTTCCCATTGCAGAACGTGGTGCCAGGGTTCCGTGAAATGATTACGATGATGCGCCCAGGTGCCAAAGCCTACTGCATTCTCCCAAGCGAGATTGCGTATGGCGAACGCGGCAACCAAGCCATCGCGCCAAACGAAACCCTCGTGTTTGAAATCGAAACACAGGGATTGGCAAACTGATAACACTATATTAACACTTACATTTTACTTAGACTAATGAAAAAGATGATTTTAGCCATCGCTATGCTGATGGCAATGGGTATGCAAAGCGCCTCTGCCGCTACAGAAGCCGAATTCAAAGCCCAACAAGACTCGCTGAGCAAGGCTTACGGAAAATATTTCGGTCTGGTGCTCGCATACATGGGTGAACAAGACAAGAAAATAAATATCGACGAATTTTTCAAGGCGTTCGACGTGGTGATGCAAGCCGACACCGCCAACCAAGGCTATATGAACGGTCTGTTTGTGGGTATGGAACTCACCAGCAAGATGATGCAAAACAAGCTCCATAAGGGCATCACACTCGACAAGGCACTCATGGTGCAAGCGTTGAAAGACGCTGTGGCCACCAAGGGTCTTGACCAAAGCACCGTGAGCAAGGCTTACAGCGACATGGCTGTGCTGGAGCAAAACACCGAACTGATGGGCCGTGCGTTCAACCCCAAGACCATCGCCATGAAAAAGGCTGGCGAAGAATATATCGCCAAAATCATGGCTGCAGGCGAAGGCTATGTGAAAACAGCCTCTGGCTTGGTTTACAAAATGGAAAAGCAAGGCAACGGCAAGTGCTATGGCGACAACGAGGATGTGCGTATGCTCTACACCGGCAAGCACGTCGACGGTTCAATCTTCGACCAAAGCCGCGACACCACATCGCTCAATTCTGGCAGAGTGGTGGAAGGCTTTAAAGAAGCGTTGATGCTCATGAGCCCAGGTGCCAAGATGATTGCTGTGCTCCCAAGCGACATCGCCTACGGCGACCAAGGCGCAGGCCGTCGCCAAAGCGGCGAATACTCCATCAACCCTGGCGAAACCCTCGTGTTTGAAATCGAAACCTTCGCACCAAAAGCAGAGGAAAAGACCACAGAAAAGGCCACCACACCAAAAGTGACAAAAGCCAAGGCAAAAGCAAAAACCGTAACCCCCGGAAAAATGCCCAAACCAAAAGGCAAACAAAGAAAATAACTCAACGATTTACCAATCGCCAACGTAGAATCAATCAAAAGGCGCAAAGCTGCTGCTTTGTGCCTTTTTTGTATCCAATTTGTGACGGAAACTAATCTATATAGCGTAATTTTTTAGGAAAGGGAAATTAGGGTGGAAAATTTTTAATAAAATGTTAGGAAAATGTTGTTTTTTGCGAAAAAATGTATAATTTTGCGTAGGTAGGAGAAAATTTATATACCCCCATATACACTATAATTTTATCCTATTGCACTATAACTTTCTGTTTATTAACTAATTAATTTTTTCCTCTATGACGAAGAAGTTACTATTCTGCCTGCTTACATGTGCAGTGGCCTTCTGGGCTAACACTGGGCGGGCGCAGTCATTTGAGCAAACGGCACAGTTATTGAAAGCCGGTTTCGAAGCCAGCCCTACGGCAACTGTGACGCAAGCCACAATGACTCAGCACGACGCGGAAGCCGTAAAGGAGTTTGAAACCCAAATTGCTGTGGCAAAGGGTCTCAAATCTGCCGAGAGGTCAAGCGCCGGTAAAGAAGTGAACGCCACTGGAGAAAAGGCTATGACTCTGCTGAAGCAGAAGTTTGAGCCCGGATCCTGGCAAGTGACTAACGTAAAGGGTGCCCGCCGTGTGGCAAAGGCTCCATCTGCGATGCCAGATGTGCTCAATGCCGCCGAATACGACACTCAGTATTCCGACGGCGCAACCGTTGTGAGCGGTGTGGTGACCATCAAGAAGGTGGACGACTCTCACGCTGTGCTCTACAACCTTTGGGGCGTGCCCGACACGCTGCAATGCACCTACGATCTGGCTGCTGGCACCGTTGCCATCACCCCAGGTAAAATCTACGACCATTCGACATACGGTCCAATCTGGGCTTGCTCGATGGATTTGGCGAACCGTGTTTACAGCACCACCACTCCTATCACTGGTACAATCGCTGCCGACGGCACCATCACTCTCGGTGCTTGGGGCGTGCTTGTGGTGACTGGCGAATCGAAGGGCGGCTCGTTTGGCATTTTCACAAAGAGTGTGTTTAAGCCCACCAATGCCACCATCAGCGAGGTAATTTACGACGGCAAGAAGGTGACCAACACCGACTCGGTGCGTACCTATCCTGTGTATCTCAACCAGACCTACGACAATGAGGTGGAAATCGTGAATTTCACCGGCAATGGCGCTGTGGTGAAAATGCGTCTGAAAGCCGACAAATCGACAAGCATTTCTCCACAACTTATCTTCACTAATGCTCTGTATGGCCCATTCAACTGCTATCCTGCTAACTGGGCTAAGAGCAAGACTGCACAAAAAGGCAATATCAATGGTGCTGGCACCGACACCCAAATCACCTTTGGTAACTATGGTGTTTTTTGTGTGGGTTCACAATCCCTTCGCTCACTTGGTGTGCTCTCTGCCACCCTCGACTTCAATAGCGGCGTAGTCACTTATCCTACCGCCACAGCACAAGACTGGACTGGCGAAGGCACTAAGGCGTCGCCATACGTCATCACCACAGCTTCACAACTCAACGCCTTTGCCGAAGACGTAAGTGCAGGCAACGACTACAAGGATAAATATGTGAAACTGGGTGCCGACATCGACATGAGCACTTCCACACTTGCCTTCACTCCTGTGGGTACAAGCGAGGAAACTCCATTCCGTGGCTCATTCGATGGTGCCAACTACACTGTTAAGAACCTCAAAATCGCCGTTGGTGCTGAAAACTATCAAGGTCTGTTCGGTTATGCCGACAGCGTGAGCAGCATCAGCAACCTGAAGATGCTCGATGCCAACATCTCCACAGGCGGTAATTATACCGGCACCGTAGCTGGTTGGTGCTCAGGCACAATGACCAACATCACCGTAGAAGGTAGCGTAATCAAAGCCACCGACTATTGCGCGGCTGGTGTGGTGGGCTACTTCAATGGTCCAAAACTCGAAAACTGCGTGTTTACAGGTACCATCACAGGTGCTGGTGAAAATGCCGGTATCGTGGGTTCTATCGCTGGTCAAGCCGTGGGTAGCCGTCTGCAAGCACACGGCAGCATCACCGTCACCAGTTTACCTAATACAACATGGAAATCAATTGGTGGTATTGCAGGTACTGCACTTCCTGGCAAGGACTGCAATGCACTCATCACCGACTGCTACAGCGATATGCAACTCACCTCTAAGGTGCCATCGCCTTACGTAGGTGGTGTGGTAGGTTCTGTCCTTGAAGCAACCGTACAACGCAGTTTCAACGCTGGTCCTATCAGTGCCGTGTCAGAAACCAGTGGCACCACCACCAAGGGTGCTGTTGGCGGTGTGGCAGGTAACATCTATGGCGGCGAAATGTACGACTGCTACAATGGTAACATCGTTATCAACTCGGCAGCCTCTAACAATGTGGGTGGTGTGATTGGTAATGTGGTCACTCCTGCCTACAGCATCAGTTCATCAAATCCAGAAAAGCAGTGGTTCAATCTCTCAAAGATTCAACGCTGCCTCAACTATGGCGAAGTTCGCAACCTTGCCACACGCAATTCTATGGGTGTGTATGGTACAACATATCGCGATAGCGTATTCACCAATGTGTATTACGACACCAAGATGGTGGGTGTGGTTGCTCCCGACTCTGTTAAGCACATGGAACTCACCACAGCCCAACTCACCAGCGGCAAGGCTATCGAAGGTCTTGACCCATCAGTATGGGTGTTCACCGAGGGTCTTTACCCACGGCTGAAAACCTATGCCGAGACCAACGCCGCTTATATGAGCGTGGCTCCTATATTCTTCCACGAGAACGACAACGTATCGAAGGTGCGCAACACTTTCACTCTCTCTGACAAGAACAACATCTATTGGAAACTTTACGACGGCAAGGCTTTCTCCAACGAAACCACCGGTCTGAAGATTGATGGCAACACCGTGACAGTGAAGAACACTTATTCAAATGAAGTGCTTGTGGCACTCTCTTCTGTGGATAAGAGCCAATTTAAGATGTATGCTCTCGCTACCGTCAACCCATCGCTCTTCAGCGGTTCGGGTACAGAGGCCGACCCATATTTGATTAAGACTAAGGCCGACCTTGAGTCGCTCAACAAGGGTATTTCTGAATATGGTCAAACCTTCAAGGGCGACTTCTTCAAGCAAGTGAACGACATCGACGCAACCGGCTTCGGTGGCATTGGCATGGGCGGCAACAGCGCACGCCAACTCAACGCCACTTACGACGGTGGCGGCTTCGCTATCCACAACCTCAAAATCGACGGTGTGGTTTACGGCGACGACGGCAAGGCCGACAACAAGAAATCGCTCTTGGCAGTAGCATTTATCGGCTTCGTAGGCGAAAACGGTACAGTGAAGAACCTCACCATGGCTGGCGACTGCTCTTTCAAGGCTTACAACTACGCTTCTGGTATCGCAGCCGTGAACTACGGTCGCGTAATCAACTGTAAGAACTACGCATCTTGCGCCACTTCTACCAGCTACGCAGGTGGTGTGGTGGCTCTCAACCAGCCCGACGCACTTGTGGAAAGTTGCTATAATGCTGGTCGCATCGTAGCCGGCAGCTCTTACGCAGCCGGTATCGTGGCACAATCAGCAGGTATTGTTCAATATTGCCAAAACGATGGTTTCATCGTGGGCGACAGCATCGACGCAAGCCACAAGGCTAACGCACAGACCAACATCGCAGGTATCGTGGGCAACGCAGCCTCAAGTTGCGTGATTCGCGGCAATGTGAACACCGGTGCTGTGTATGGTACTCGTATCGTGGGTGGTATCGCCGTTGCTGCCTCAATGAAGGGCACAATGGAAAACAACCTCAACTACGGTACAGTGGAACGCTACGACACCAAGAATGCTGCTCGTGGCGCTATCACAGCAAATGCTCCTGCCGCATCATACGATGTGAGCAACAACTACTACGACGGTCAAATCGGCTACTACGGTGGCGCAGCAAGTTCTACCGTGCCAAGTGCAAAGGGTGTGAACACAAGCGTGCTCACTAGTGGCAAGGCTCTTGAAGGCTTCGATGCCGACCGCTACGACTGGACCGCAGGGCTCTACCCAGTAATCAAGGCGTTCAAGAACGAGCCAGCAGCCATCGCTAACCGTAAGATGGTGGTAACATTCGCCGACGGACAGAATGCCGACGACGTATATACCGACGCTCAACTCTACAAGGCCAACGACCTGCAATGGACTCTCGCCGATGGCAAGAACTTCACTGCAGCCAATGGCGCACTGAAGGTGACCCTCACCGCCGACACCACTTCGCTCCGCGATGTGCTGACCGCTACTGTGGGCAACTACACTAAGAGTATCGCGCTCCGCGCTATGCCTAACGTGTTTGAGGGTAAAGGTACCGCCGACGACCCATTCCAAATCAAGACCAAGGACGATATGCTCAAGTTGGCTAAGTTCACCAACACCGAGGCTTATCCATTCAACGGCCGCTACTTCAAGGTGCTCAACGACATCGACTTCGGCACCACCACTTACGAGTGCGTGGGTGTGGATGCTGGTAGCTTCAATGCCGACTTTGATGGCAATGGCAAGCAATTCATCAACATCAACTGCTCTTTCGAAAAGACTGAAAGCGGCCGTGCCCTGTTCGGCAACGTAGGTCCACAAGGCGCTGTTCACGACCTGATTTTGAAGAGCGGCACCATTTCGGCATATCGCGAAAACGCTGGTATCGCCGGCAAGGTTTACGGTAAGGTTTACAACTGCGACAACTACGCCAACATCTACTCTACAAGCAGCAGTGCTGCTGGTATCGCTGGCTATGTGAAGACTGGCGGTTCGGTAGTGAACTGTAAGAACTACGGTATCGTGGATGCTAAGGGCAACTATATCGCTGGTATCGCCTACAACGTAGAAAAGAATGCATTGGTTGAAAATTGTGTGAACGACACCCTCATTGGCACCAACGCCAAGAAGAACTATGTGTCAGGTATCGCAGTTTACAACAGCGGTGTGATTCGTAACTGCGTGAACAATGGCATGATTACCGGCGCCACTTCTGTGGCTGGTATCGTGGCTTCTTCTAACGGTGGCGACTCTATCCTCTATTGCCACAACGAAGGCGAAATCATTTCCTCTGGCAGCAATGTTGGCGGTATCTTGGGTGGTAGCAAACTATCTACCACTCCAATGGTGATGATTGGCTGTTACAACACCGCTCTTATCACTGGTAAGGGTTCAATCGGTGGTGTGGCTGGCCAGCTCGCTGCTGGTTCAGAACTCATCGACTGCTACAACACAGCCGACGTGGTAAGTTCATCATCAAGCAGCGTTGGTGGTGTGGCTGGTCAGCAAGGATGCCGAAATGGCTATGTGGCACGCATGGTTCGCTGCTACAACACTGGTAACGTGAGTGCAGTAAGCCAATATATCGGCGGCGTGGTTGGTGACACCGACGACGGTTGCTACTACGAAGACTGCTACAATACTGGCGATGTGACCACTGGTGGCAAGTTTGCCGCTGGTTTCGCAGGTGGCATGAGCGGTACTGCTGTCAACTGCTACAACACTGGTAACGTAGAGGGCGGCGACTACGGCCTCGGCGGTTTCGGTGGCATTGGCGCTGGCACTATCATCGGTTGCTACAACCTCGGTAATGTGACCTCTACCACAACCAAGCCTAACAAGTATGGCGTGGCTGGTGGTCTCTGGGGCTACGGACGCTGCAAGATGTACGACAGTTACAATATGGGTAAGATTTCCGCTAAGGGCTATGTAGGCGGTATTGCTGGTGGCGTGTTCGACGACTTCACTCTCGTGAACGTGTACAACGCTGGCGAAATTGCTTGCGAAGACGCTACTACCGTGGGCAATATCTCTCCTGCTTCTGACAAGGACATGACCCTCACCAACGTGTATTACGACACCGACGTGAACAAGGGCATCGAAGCCTCCAGCGTAGATGCAAAGGCTAAGGGCGTAAGCACCCGCGACCTCGCTCTCTGCAAGGCTCTTGAAAGCGACACCGCATTCTCGATTCTCCCTGGCATGTATCCTACTCTCAAGGCTCAAGCTCAAAACGAACTCGCCAACTGGTTCGCAGCTGTGCCTGTGGTGGCTGAAGGCGAAGACTACGAGCACGTGCGCTCTGTAATCACTATCGGCACCCCTGACGGCACCGTATGGACCGCAAGCGACAACTTCGCCATCTACGGCAACCTGTTGAGTGGTAAGGAAGACGGCGAGGGCTGGGCAACCAAGACCCTTGGCGAACGCACCAAGACCTACAAGTTCTTCGTTGAGCAGCCTTCTGGCATTAATGATGTAAACACCGACGCATCAATCGTTAAGAGCCTCTACTTCACCATCAGTGGTGCAGCCCTCGGCACTCAACGTCCAACCGATGCTGGCGTATATATCGTTAAAGACATCATGAACAACGGTAAGAGTGCAGCACGCAAGATTGTGGTAAGATAATCCACCACAGTGCTCCACGCACTCCCAACAAAACAGAGGGGAGCGGCTCCACCAAAAGCCGCTCCCCATTTTTTTGCGCTCTTTTGAAATCACCGTGATTTCGGTTCAGTGGAAAAATACTGGGGGAACTTAAACAAAAACATAAAAAACAGATTACCTTCGATACTCTCCAATTATTACACATAAAAACGAAATAATCAGCAGTTATGAAAATAATCGTGTTTTTCCTCTCAAAATATATGGGAAAGCCAAAAAAAAATCCTATATTTGCGAAAGGTGGTGGCGCAAGGAAAAGCCACTCACCCTCAATCCTTAACAGCAAAAAAATCAACGAAAGGCGTTTACTCACGCTCCCCATCATGCGAGCAAACAGTAGTGGCTTTCACGCTTTTCCCATTTACACAAACCCAGAAAGCATTGCGAAGTGAGCCCGCAAGCACCATTAAGAATCATGAAACGCTTCTTACTTTTAGTTATCACAGTTTTTGGTCTTAAAACAGCCACAGGTGCCCCTGTCGAAAAAAGTATGCTCGACACTTTCATAAAGTATGCCTCTATCAGCAGCCAATCGAGCAACGACAGCATTTGCACCCAAGGCCAACACACAATGGCACTTGCTCTCAAAAGCGATGTGGAGTCGATTATTCGCGAGCAAAACGCCAAAAATGTAGAATGTGTGCTTTCTGAGCACAATTATCTCTATGTCACAATTCCATCGAATGTGAAATCACCATGCCCAAGCATAGGTATCAGTTGCCATCTTGATGTCACACCTGAAGCACCAGGCAGTTCAATCACTCCAATAATCGACGCGCTGAATGGCAGGACCATCGTTCGCACCGACGGCACTACGCTTTTAGGAGCCGACGACAAATGCGGATGCACCATCGCCGTTCATCTGATACAGAAAATCCTCTCCGACAAGAAGATTAAACACGGCAAAGTGATGTTTGCTTTCTGCCCCAATGAGGACGTGGGACGTGCCGCCGACAATATCGACTCCACCATATTCTCTCCTGAAATCATTTACGACCTCGACGGCGAGGGTGGAGAGGCTATCACCAAATCAAATTTCACGGCCCGCGGACTTGCACACAAATTTATCGGACACGACGCACACCCTGCCGATGCGAAAGCCGACAAACTCGGCGACGCCACAGCCGCCGCTGCCACGTTTATCGCTTCCGTACCAGTGGAGTATCGCCCTGAAAACACCGAGGGGCTTCAAGGCTACATCCACCCCTGGGGCTTTGAAAAGAGTGGCGGATTCGACGTGGTTGTGCGCACACGCGTACGCTATTTCGATAAAGCCGAGGGAGAAAAATTCAACAACATTATCAACGACGCACTCGCACGAGTGGCACGCGACTTCCCTAACGTGAAAACAGAAGTGCTACAAGATGTAATGCAGTATGAAAATGTGGCCTACACCCTTCACCCACAAGCACAAAAACTCGTAGAAAACGCCGCCAAGAAAATAGGCAAAAAGGTGGTTTTCACCGATGAGCGTGGCGGCACCACAGCGGCAATGTTCGCAGCCAAGGGGCTAAAAGGAGGTATGTGCCTGTTCACCGGCCAACACGAAGTGCACTCCACACGCGAATATGCCGACCTCAAAGAAATGGAAGAGGCCTATCTGCTCATGCTTGAAATAATCAAACAAATACCTTCAATCTGAAAAAAATAAACAACCAGCACAATGAAAAAGATTCTTCTAATTTTAGCAATCATTCTATGCGCCATGTGCGCCGATGCACAAACCGGGAAAATAGCGCGAGGACTGTCAAGGGCGAAAACTGCATTCAAGGAGCCACGGATCAAGATCCCCAGAGTGGCAACTCGCAAACCTCCTTATCCCTTTATAGGACCTACAATGATCGAAATCGACAAAACGAGGAAGTCAACACAGCGCACCCCGCTTACTTTCAAAGTGCCTACCGTAAGTCCCCCCACCAGCAAAACGCAAAAGAACGCTGCCCAAAAGGCGAAAAAGGCGAGAAAAGCGAGAAAAGACATGCTGGAAACCATCGAGCGCACAAACAAGTACATGGAGATTCTTAATCTACAATCCGACGACCCTGCCACTTTTTTGAAATTGGCTTGCGAGGCCATCAGCGAAAACGACGAGTCATTGGCACGCCTTTGCATCAGACGCGCCATACTCACAAAGAAAGTGACAGCCGAAACGTTGCTGACCATCAAGCCTCAAGGCGAATATCTGCAAAAGAAATGGGCCTACATGTCGCAATACATCATCAACAGCACCTTCCTTTCCTACGCCAATGCAAAATTATGGGACAATGTGCCACAATTAAAGCAAAAGGAGTTTTACAACTCACAACTGCAACTCGCCAACACCTATGCGCCAGAACTCACACCACTTGTGAAGATTATACAAATTCCATACACCGAAAACGCGACAGCACAATTAACCGAGGCCGTCGACTCTGCGATTAACAACCACAACGCATACTACAATCAGGTGACTACATATCTTTTTGGTATGCTAAACGAGGCCCTGACATTAGAAGGCCACTACCAAACAGCGTTGGACTATTACAGCAAGCCGCTGCTCAAAACGTTTGCCGACACAGTGCCTCCTGTCTTGGTAAACTTAAGCAACTGCGCCATTCACACTAAGCAGTTCAACCTCGCCAACAAATACCTCGCTCGAGCCAAAGAACTCGACCCCACTGGACTTGAAGACGCAATCAGCGACCTACACCATTCGTGCCTCAACACGGTCATCGACCACCCGGAAGAAGTGCAGATAGCCGAGTGGATGATTGAAAACAGCGGTCACCCAGTAGAGTGCGCAATCGAAATCATCGACGGAATTTCGACAAAATTTATGCCCATAAACGAGAATTGGGAATGGCAAGATGTGTCGTCGTTCACGCCACACGAAACCACCGTGCTCAACACATGCATAGCGCTGGCACAAAAAGTCCTCGCAAGCGGCAATGAGGAAAACGCCTCCCACAATGCGCAACTCCTCTACCTGATCAACTGCTCCTTGCTTGCGCAAGCAAACCAAACCGAAACCGCTACTCAACACCTCCAAAGCCTGCAAGAGAGGCTTGCGCATGAAACCGATTCAGAATCTATGCGCACAAAATGCCTTGCCACCCTTGTGCAAGCCGCCATCGCAGGCCATGGGTCAGACTACCCCAAAAAGGCAATCAAAATCCTAAAAGCAAACCAAAAAATGCTCGACGATGAAGGCATTTCTCCCGACTTAAAAGCCGACTACTACGGCTACATGGCCCACCTTTACTCAAAACTCGGCAAGAAAAAAGAGAGCAAAAAATACAAAGCCCTCCAATCCGCCTACCTCCCCCACTGCACCGACGATATGTAACCGCCATATTGCTTACTCGAGCGAAATGTATTAACCCAAATCGGTCATTAGGCCGTATGAGGATTTTTTAACAAGAGTTCGGAATAAGAGATGTATGAAAAAATCACTATGGGATGGCACGTGGGGGGCAAACATTGGGGATTTTTTCATATATTTGTGGGGCGAACAGATTATATGAGCGGTATTTTACTTTTAAATAATTATTTCACCTATGTCGATTTTGTGTCGGCGTTAGTGACATTTGTGGTGGCTGTGTTTTTGGCAAAACTACAGGTGCCGTGTGCCGACAGCAGATGGACACCCTTCAACCGTATGCGCTGGCTGATGGTGGGTGCCTACACCGCTCTGGGCGTGTCAAACATTATGAGCGCGCTCCAGCCCCATGAGGTGGAAACCGATATTCTCAAGGCGGCTGTGCTGATTGTGGGCATGGTGCAGGCGCTGCTGTTCACCGCCATGTGCATCACGTTCATCAATCCGCAAAAGGTGTCGATACGATGGGGACTTTACAACTGCCTGGCGATTGGCTGCGCCGCTGCGCTAATCGTGGCGGGGCACAGCGTAGGTGAATGGGAGTTTGCCGCGGTGGTGAATATCTCCACGGCGCTCTACATTGCGGAATTGGTGGTTTTCTCCTGGAAATTCTTCCATACCTACACCGAAAGCAAGCAGTGCTTGGAAAGCAACTACGACGAGGACCTCTCCAGCCGACTTCGCTGGATAAAATGGTGCTTTATCTCCGCCCTTGTGGTGGGCGTGATGGCGCTGCTGATTGTGGTTTTCCCCATCGGTGATATGGAAATGTGCTATTTCACCGTTTTCTACACGCTATATTATGTATATATGGGTGTGCATATCGTGAACTATCGCATCACGGCAAACTTTATCCTGAAAGTGATGACTGACGAAGAAAAGAGCGACACACAGCACTCCGAGCCAGCCGCGGCACCGGAGCCAGCCCCACACGCCATACGCGAGAAAACCGAAGCGATGAAACGCGCGCTCGACGAATGGGTGGCGCACCGCCGATATGTGCTCAACGATCAAACCATCGACGACATTGCCGCCGATTTGGGCTTCGACCGCTTTTTCTTCGCATGGTATTTCACCAATGAACTGCACACCACTTTCCGCACTTGGCGCACAGAACTTCGCATCAAAGAGGCGCAAAGGCTGTTGAGCGAAGAGGATGCCGCCGTGGCATCGCTCCACCTGAAAGTGGGCATTTCCGACAAGAGCAATTTCTACAAGCACTTCAAAGCCCACACCGGCATGACACCAACCGAATACAAAAAATCGGCACAAAAATAGGGGTCAATGGATAAATACTGGGGGAAAAACAAAAACATAAAAAACCACTCGCCTTCAACGAAAAACCAATCTTCAGAAATCAGTTTATCCGAAAGTGCAAATTAAAATTGCATCATAACGTAGGGACATGCCTTTGGCGAGAGCACTGAAAAACTATAAAATAGTGACTGAAGTAAAGATTTTGTGGAGACTTGTGGCCGTTGGAAACGGCTGATTATGGTTAACTCCATGCAAGCGAATGAAGCTCCGCAGGAGCGAATGAGCGCAGCTTGGAGATAGTACTGAAGAGGGCATGAGCCTCGTAGAGGGTCGGTTATGGTCAAAACTGTTGATGCTACCACGACCGACCGTCTCCGACGCTCGCCACTATATTTGGATCTGTCTCCAAGCTGCGCTCGCAAGCGAGCTTGCATGGAGTTAACCACAATAAGCCGTTTCCAACGGCTCTAAAATCCCTCTTTTTGACTTTTTCAGTGCTTTCGCCAAAGGCATGTCCCTACGCTATTATTCGCTACATTTTGCTTTCGAGGGTGGATTTCACTTGGGCGAAGGTTTTCATTTCTGCCATTTCTTCGGGGTCGAATTCAACGCCGAAAGCGTCTTCAAGTTCGGAAATGAGCATCAGATGATGCAGCGAATCCCAATTTTCGCAGGTTTCTTGCGTGCAGGTGTTGTCGAGGTCGCTGACATCAAACACATCTTTCATGATTGAGAGTATTTTATTTTCCATCTTTTTATACGAATCTATAGTGGTTTTTTATCTGAAATTCTTGATTTAAATCTATTCGGTAGGTGGTGGCTGTGGCTGTTTGCGAAACTACTGCGCCGCCCACTGCTTGCCAAAAATCTTTCACTTGGGCATTTTTCGCCGTAGGCAGATATGATGCCGTGAGCGATTGGTAGCCCTTCTTCGCCAGCATTTGAAGCATGTGGCACACAAATGCGTGCTCTATTCCCTTGCCCAGCACACGACAACTCAGCAGCAGCGTATCGACCTCTGCCACAGCGGCATCAATCGAGTTCACTATCATCACGCCCGATATGCCGTAACTGCCGAAGCGGTCGCTCACACTCATGCACCATATCTGACTGCCGGCGGCTTGCATTTCTCGCAAACGCGCCTCGGTGTAGCGGTGTGTGGTGAGGTTGAATTGGTTGGTTTTCTGCGTGAGTTGGGCAATGCGTGCCAAATTGAAATCGTTGGCTTCTTCCACACGGATTTCTATGTCGAGGCTCCGCAAATAGTGGTCGTATTGCGCAAAGCGTTTTTGCTCGGCATCGCGCTGGGCGTTTGCCTTATATTGGTTTGCCTTGTTGGCATCGTTGTGGGTGAGTTCGTAGATGCGGAAGTAGTCCCTCACAAGTCTTTGGAAAAAGTCCACCAGTTCATACGGCTTGGCAGGAAAATCAGGCACAACCACCATCGGCAGCGTTTGCTTCACCAGTTCACGCTCGGTGGGATTGTCGTCAACAAACACCATGCTGTCGAGCCCGATGTTCAATTCATCAGCCAATTCCTTGATATTTTGGTCTTTGCTCTGCCAGTTGATGCGATGTGCGCTGATATGCTCACGCTTGAGTGCCATAAACGGATTGGTGTCCCACAACTCCTGCACATCAGCCTCATTGTTTTTGCTGCACAAGGCAAGTATCACACCGCATTTACTCAGTTCCACCAAGCCCTGTTGCCAATACAGAAAGGCATTACCGGGATAGTCGCCACCGATTTTGATACCTTCTGCTCCGTCTTCGCCAAGAACGCCGTCCCAAAGGGTGTTGTCGAGGTCGAGAACAAGGCACTTTTTGCGGCATAACGACAATTCTTCCTCAATGCGGTGCCACCACGCTTTGAAGTCTTTGGCAATTTTGGGATTGAGCAGTGATTGCGAAATGAAATAATACTTCCAGTCGATGAGTTGCTGGCTGGTGTATCGCTTGGTAAACTCGCTGAAATCCACCACTTTCACATGGCTATGCGCTTGCGCCAAAGTGCGGGCGGTGGCGTTAAAACTATCGATAGCCTCCTGCACCGCCATATCGCTGGTCACAAGTTTCAAATCCACCAGATTTTCCATTGTGAATACCACCAATGGCTTAGCGCCAATTTCACCAACCACCAGTTGGAGTTTTTCGGTAATAGATCGGATTTCCTGCGCCAAAACGCCGCTGCAGAACTTCACAGGCACTTGATAAAACCAAATAAATCCCTCCGCTTCAGTCGGCACTACGCTCACATCATCGTAACCCGAAAATGCCACCGTCTTGCCATCGAAAAACGGCTCTACCGTATTATTTCTGAACACAAACCACTTCATCTTAAAATACCTTTTTGGCAGGACTTCCCATATAGGTGTGTCCATCTTTCAGATTAGTCATCACCACCGAGCCTGCCGCCACAGTGGTATTATTCCCGATAGTTTTCCCTTGAATCACCACGGAATTTGAGCCAAACAAATTGACATCGCCAATGGTCACATTTCCCGAAATCCTTGTGCCTGGCATCAGGCAATTATAGTTGCCGAATGTGCAGTCGTGCCCCACTGTGCCATAAAGCACGAAAATGTTGAAATCGCCCATGCTCACATTGCACGAGAAGAAATTGCCCATCGACACAACATTGCCTTTTCCCATTCTGAAATTGTCGGAATCGAGCAACGCCACATCGGGCGAAATGATATTTGGAAAATCAATATTATCGTTGGTGATTTTTTCCACCACAGTTTGGAGCGTTTTGGGATTGCCCAACGCCACCACCACGCTGAGGGGGCGGTCCACGACATTCAAATCGGCGATGCCGCCAAGTATTTCACCGTAGTCCACGCGCGAACCTTTTTCAAGTCCATCGTCGTAGAAGCCGATAAAATTCCATGTAGGCTCCACAGCGTTGATTTTCTTCAAGAGGCAAGCCACTTCGCGGCCAAAACCTCCTGCACCAAAAATCGCTATATCTTTCACTTTTTTCATCTTATAAATTCATATATTTTGCCTATACCGCAGGTCAAAGCCGGGCAGTTGAATAGTAGGCGTAGAATATTCCACTTTTTACTGACGAACTCTCTTTTATCAAGTTGGCGAAGTGGCAACAAACCATCGTTTTTCAAGTGCTGGTAAAATTCTTTTGCCATACCTGATTTCAACGATCGGAATATGCCGAAATACAAGAAACTATCGCGACGCGACGCCAAACGAGTATATGCCGACTCGTCCATTTTGTGCCTATGCTTTGCTATCACCTCATCTACCGATTTGTAGGCGAAAATGTAGTCGTCGAGCAGCGTCAACAGATGCTCACGGTCACGACTGTGCATGATGCTGCTGGGGCGTTGCATATAGTAATAGCACACCTTACCAACATTTGCCATTCTCTGGGCTGAGAGTATCACCTCTGGGGTGAATGGCGAATCTTCAAGCATGTGCCCCTCCGGGAATCTCAGTCTTTTGTCTCGAATGATTTCTCGCTTGGTGACGAGCCACCACACAGGACCTTGCATGAAATTTTCCGACAGATATTCTGCACCTGTCTGAACTATAATATCTTGCTTTGGTGCTTCCGAAACCGATGGAATGGGACTTCCGTCATACACATCTACAGAATGATACGCCAGCACATCAAGTTGGTTTGCCTCTGCCGTGTCAATCAATTCTTTGAAGCAGTTCTCCACCATAAAATCGTCGCCATCAACGAACATCAGATATTTGCCTCGCGCAAGGTCGAGTCCTGCGTTTCTCGCTGCGCCCACTCCCCTATTGGCTTGATGCACCACCTTCACTTGCGGATATTCTTTGGAGTAGCGGTCGCATATCTCGCCTGTGGAGTCGGTCGAGCCGTCGTCCACGGCAATCACCTCATACGCCGAGCCGTCAATATCTTGATGCACGAGCGAAGATAGGCATCTGGAAAGATAACCCTCCACATTGTAGCAAGGCACCACCACCGAAAGAAGTTTTATATCATTCATATCTTCACTCTTATCTTAACCACGACATCAGTTTACCCACGGCACAAAGCATCATCGGGCAGTGCGACAATAGGCGAATGGCAGTCCACCTTGTGTCGGTAAAATCTCTTTTATCAAGTTTGCCCAATGGCAGCAGTCCATCTGCCTTTAGTTGTGCGCAAACCTCGCTAATCACTCCTGCCCTCAACGCTCCCACGATGGCGATATAAAGGAAACTGTTGCGCCTACCTATCAAACGAGAATATGTGTGCTCGCTGAGTTCGCCGCGATACTTCTCTATCACCTCGCCAAACTGCTTGCTGCAATAAATAATGTCGCCCATATATTTCAACTTATGCGCAATGCTCTTTTCGTGAATAATGCTGTCGGGGCGTTGCACATAGTAATAGCACACTTTTCTGAGTTTCACCATTCGGTGTGCAGCAAGTATGGCACTGAGCGAGAAAACGTTATCGTCACACATGCGGCCCACAGGAAAATGCAACCGCTCGCGCTCTACAAGTTCACGCTTCACAAAGTAAAGCCACACAGCACCGTGCAAGCAGTTGTCGGTAAGAAATTCTTTGCCTGTAATCACTTTCACATCTTGCGCTTCACTGCTCTGCGTTGTGGGCACAGGTGTGTCGGGATACACAGCCTTGAAATCAAACATCACCACATCGAGGGCGTTAGTCTCGGCAATGTGCAAAAGCGCCTTGAAGCAGTTTTCTGCCACAAAATCATCGCCATCAACGAAAAACAAATATTGGCCCTGTGCGATGCTCATGCCATTGTTTCGTGCCACCGAAACGCCTGCATTGGCTTGACGCATCACTTTCACTTGTGGATATTCTTTGGCGTAGCGGTCGCATATCTCGCCTGTGGAATCGGTCGAGCCATCGTCCACGGCAATCACTTCGTAATCTGATTCTGGAATATCCTGATGCACGAGCGAGTCAAGACATCTGCAAAGATAATCTTCCACATTATAGCATGGAACCACTACTGTGAGCTTCTTCATTTTATTCGCTACTTATTGTATTAAAATCTTGTAAAATTAACAATTTATTTTGATTTTCGCCTATTTTTCCAACCAAAAAAAACGAAAATTGCACGAATGGGGCGAATGTTCGCGAAGTTCGTGCAATCTTTTAACCCAAATCGCTCATTTGGGCTTGATTCGTTATGTGGGTGGTGCTATCTCCAGAGGTAGGTGGAGAGGCTTTCTTTGCCTAAGTAGAATGCCTTCACCTTAATCAGTTTGGCGGAGTCGGGCACTGCCACTGGGGCTGTCCAGACTGGCGAACTTGCCGTTGGTTCTGAGCCGTCGAGGGTGTAGCACACCTTTTCGCCCGGATATTGGGTGTTGACGAGCAATTTCCCGTCCTCAACCTTTGCGCCTGGCATACCGATGTGGAAGTTGAAGTCCAGCATATTCAACACGCCTAATTCCTTGCCCACCTTTGCATTATAGTTGGCTCT
>OQVT01000132.1_pt1 | contig 31658 bp, 23 predicted proteins | sample 1691561 | NCBI WGS metagenome assembly OQVT01 (sample SAMN03418260, study PRJEB22391) | human gut metagenome | biome: human-gut; feature: organic feature; material: feces | host: Homo sapiens | place: Tanzania | collected 2013-01 | reverse complement strand
TTTTACCGCTTGTTTTACGCCGTCAGCACTTTCGCAAAAAGCGTAAGTGAAAAATTTATCGAAAATTTCGGAAACCACGCTGTGACAGTCCGACGAGCCGACTATCGGCACATTTTTTCCGTTTGCGCGCATTTCGTTATAAATCGCGGTTTGCAGGTTTACTCCGTTGCCCGTGTGATCGTCGTCGTCAACAACTTCGAACGCATCGAAAATTCCGTTTTTAAGCAAAAATTCGAGCATAGGGGTTTGCATGTTGTATTCGCCGTAAGCGTCCCAATATGGGTGGCACAAAACGCTCAGTCCGCCGAATTCGCGTATTTTTTGAGATACCCATAATCGGAAAGCAAATTCTTTTTCATCAATACTGTTGGGCAGGGCGTATTGCTTTTTGATTTCGGAGGCGTTTTGAGTGATTTTTTCAAAAACTCCGTCGGGGTCAGCGTTGATTATTTCGTTCACGCTCGCGCTTGCGCCCAAGTTTATTATATGGAAGTACCCCATTCCGCGGTTATGCACTTCTTCGCCCGGATAGACTTTGAAATGCTTAGCGATTTTGTCCATAGTCGCCGCCATTTTGCCGCTTCGCCCGTTTTCAAGGGACTCCCTGACTTCAAGCAGACCCGTATCGCCTTGCTCCGTGCGGAAACACGAGACGAAGTATTTCACATTATGGATGAGATAGTGAACCGGTATGGTTAGACCTCTAAGTCAGATTGGCAGACTGGCACGGGATTTGTATAACGATAGGCGAAATATATTACAACTATGGACAAACAGACGAAACGAGACCATCTGTATATGCGCATGGCACGCACGTGGGCGGAAAATAGTTACTGCAAGCGCCGCCAAGTGGGTGCATTATTAGTAAAAAATCAGATGATTATATCCGACGGATACAATGGTACACCAAGCGGTTTCGAGAACAACTGCGAGGACGAAAATAACGTATCCAAACCCTACGTACTGCACGCCGAGGCAAATGCTATTACCAAAGTAGCACGCAGCAACAATAGTAGCGAAGGGGCTACGCTGTATGTTACCGCCTCACCCTGTATGGAGTGCTCCAAATTGATTATTCAAGCAGGTATCAAACGCGTGGTATATGGCGAAGAATATCGCATAATGGATGGTATAGACCTGCTGCAACGGGCGGGGATAGAGGTGTGCTATCTGAAAGAAGAAGGCGAACAAGCCCAATTAGGCTAATTAGTCCAATAAAAATCAAAGGATTATGAATAATGTAAAAAAATATATTTTCCCGACAGTGGCAGTGGTATGCCTGTTGGCGGGGTTCTTGATAGGTGATGCTGTAAGCAACAAGGTGAATGCACAGCGTTTCGTATTCCAAAACGGACAGTTCTATCAGCAGCCGTCATCGAAGATTGACCAATTAATGCAACTGATGCAGACAGCATACGTGGACGAGTTGGATATTGATTCAATTACCGATGAGGTGATGCAAGATATTGTGCAGAAACTTGACCCGCACTCAGCATATATTCCCAAGAAAGATCTTGAGATGGTCAATTCGGAGTTGTCGTCTTCGTTCTCTGGTATCGGTGTGCAGTTTACCATACAAAACGATACAATTAACATCGTAGCCGTAGTGGCTGGCGGTCCGAGCGAGGGTATCGGTGTCCTGGCAGGCGACAAGATTATCACGGTGGACGACTCGCTGTTTGTGGGTAAAAAAATCAACAACGAGCGTGTAATGCATACGCTTCGCGGGGAGAAAGGCACGAAAGTGAAAATCGGCGTAAAACGCAGCGGCGAATCCGACCTGCTACACTATACCATCACCCGCGGTGATATACCCGTAACATCGGTGGACGCAAAGTTTATTATCCCCGCAAAGAAGGGTGAAAAGATTGGTTTTGTGCGTGTGAACAAGTTCGGCGAAAACACGTACAACGAGTTTATCTCTGCATTGGCATCGCTGAAAGCACAGGGAGCAACGGCATATATTGTGGATCTGCGTGAGAACTCGGGCGGTTTTATGGACCAGGCTATTCGTATGGCCAACGAGTTTCTTGATGCAGGGGAGATGATTGTTTATGCCGAAGGGCGTGCCTACCCGCGCTATGAGGCCAAAGCCAACGGCACCGGGCGTTTCAAAAACGTGCCGCTCGCCGTGTTGATTGATGATTTCTCGGCATCGGCAAGCGAGATTTTCTCGGGGGCTATGCAGGACAACGATCGTGCCGTGATTGTCGGACGCCGCTCGTTTGGAAAAGGATTGGTGCAACAGCAGATGCCTTTTTCGGACGGCAGTGCGATTCGCTTGACCGTGGCACGCTACTATACCCCATCGGGTCGGTGCATACAAAAGCCCTACACGCTCGGCGATCAGATAGATTATGAGAAAGAACTGCTCGATCGCTTCGAGAATGGAGAGTTTTACAATGCAGATAGTATTCATTACACAGACACCACTGTGTATCATACCAAGCAAGGGCGTATCGTACACGGAGGAGGAGGTATTATGCCCGATGTATTTGTAGGACGCGACACTACACAATATAGTCCATACTTCAATAAGGTGGTCAATCGTGCATACACCTATCAGTTTGCATACCAATATACCAACCAACACCGCAAAGAACTGACCAAGTATAAAGATTGGCAGACATTGGAAAAGCACTTGAATGACGCCAACTGGCTGCCGGAGTTTGTAAAATACTGCCAAGAAAAAGGCATCGAACCCGATGAAACGGATATACGCAAATCGCGTCAACCACTAACCCGATTGGTGAATGCCTATATCGTACGTAATATCCTCGGCGATGAAGGTTTCTTCCCGCTTTTTGAGCGCGATGACGAAATCACCAAACGGGCAGTAGAAGAATTGGCTAAATAATTGAGAATTAAAGATATGACTATTTTAGAGAAATTGGCTGCTCTGCGCAAATTGATGCGCGAACAACAGTTGAGTGCGTATATCGTACCCGGTACAGACCCGCACGCCTCGGAATATATGGCGGAGCATTGGACGGAAATCACATGGTTGTCAGGTTTCAAGGGGGAGACAGGTACAGTGTTGGTTACTATGGATAAAGCGTTTCTTTGGACTGATTCGCGCTACTACCTGCAGGCCAACATCGAGTTAGCCGGTTCGTCAGTGGAACTGATGCGTGAGTCGGATATCGACTGCCCGACCATTGCGGAGTGGCTCTGCGAGAACGTGCAGGGAACGATAGGACTGAATCCGGAGATGTATAGTGTGAACGCCTTTGCAGCATTACGTAGCGAGTTAGGAGAAGCAGGGCTGACTACCAAGTCCATTGATCTAATCCGTCCGCTATGGGTAGATGATCGTCCCGCTATTCCGCAGAATCCGCTCTACGAGTACGAGGAGAAGTACGCAGGCGAGTCGGTACAATGCAAACTGGCGCGTATTCGTCAGGCAATGGCAAAGAAAAAAGCCGATGCGATGATTATTTCCGCCCTTGACGAGATAGCATGGTTGCTCAACATCCGTGGCACGGATGTTGAATATAATCCCGTGGTTATCAGTTACGTGGTATTAGAGCAGAACCGTTGCACGCTATTTGTGGACGCTCATAAAGTAAATACCCAAGCGGCTGACTACTTACAACGCGAACATATTGATGTGCAAGGCTATGAAGATGTGTTTGCCTATATTGCACAACTCAAAGGTATTGTATTGTACGATGGTGCAAAAGTAAATGAAGCACTCTATGAATCAATCCCCGCAACATGCCAAAAAGTGAATACACAGTCACCTATTCTTGTAGCCAAGAGCAAGAAAAATGCGGTGGAGATAGAGGGGGAGCGTATTGCTATGCGTGAGGACGCCGTGGCACTGACCCGTTTCTTCCGTTGGCTCGAAGAGGAAGCATTTGCTGAAGGAAAGACGCAAACCGAATGGTCGCTAATGGAGAAACTGCATGAGTATCGTGCTATGGGTAATCATTTTGTAGAGGAATCATTTGGTACGATTGCAGGTTACAACGGCAATGGGGCTATCGTACATTACGCCGCCACAGCAGACCACTGCGCCATAGTACGCCCCGAGGGAATGTTACTTCTGGACTCGGGAGGGCAATACCTTGACGGCACAACCGACATCACACGTACCATATGGCTCGGCGGCGAGATACCCGAACAGGCAAAACTCGACTACACCTATACTCTCAAAGGACATATCGCTCTGCAAACCACACGTTTCCCGCGCGGTACACGCGGTAATCAGTTAGACGCATTGGCCAAGCAATATATGTGGGCAAACGGTATCACTTTCGGACATGGTACTGGGCATGGCGTAGGGCATTTCCTCGGTTGTCACGAGGGACCGCAGAACGTACGTACCGACAACAACCCGACCCAATTGGAGGTCGGACAGATTGTATCTGACGAACCGGGTATCTATCGCACCAACCAATGGGGAATCCGTATTGAGAACCTTATCACCGTCATTCCTGCCGAGCGAAAGGCGGCGGCAACCACCGATGATGAGTTCCTGACCTTTGAGACGCTGACCCTCTGCTACTACGACACCTCGCTCATCGAGATGTCTCTGATGACACCAGCCGAGATCGAATGGCTCAATGCCTATCACGCGCGTGTATACAAAGAGATAGCACCACGCTTGAATGACAAAGATGCGGCTTTCTTGCAAGAAAAGTGCAAACCATTGTCGCTCTAAAAGCATAGCATACAAAAAGAGGTTGCTCCAATTCGGGCAACCTCTTTTTGTATCATCTATTCGGGAGTTTATTTCTCCATTATCTTGCGATAGAGCACTTTCGGGTCAACGGCTTTAGCGATAAGGGCATGCAAGTCATTGATATTCACACGTTCCTGCTGCATTGTATCGCGATAACGAACTGTTACGCAGTTGTCGGTCAGTGTGTCATGATCTACTGTGATACAGAACGGTGTACCGATAGCGTCCTGACGGCGGTAACGTTTGCCGATAGAGTCTTTCTCATCGTAGTTGGTATGGAAATCGAACTTGAGCATATCCACTATCTCCCGTGCTTTCTCGGGTAGCCCGTCCTTGCGTACCAGTGGCATAACGCAGGCTTTCACCGGTGCCAGCACAGGCGGCAGATTCAGCACCACGCGGGTATCGCCACCCTCCAACTGCTCCTCCTTGTAAGCCGAGCACATCACGCTGAGGAACATACGGTCCACACCTATCGAGGTCTCGATAACATACGGAGTGTAACTCTGGTTCAGTTCGGGGTCGAAATACTCCATCTTCTTACCGCTGAATTTCGCATGCTGACTGAGGTCAAAGTTGGTACGGCTGTGAATACCCTCCACTTCCTTAAAACCGAACGGCATCAGGAATTCAATGTCGGTAGCCGCATTGGCGTAGTGCGCCAGTTTCTCGTGGTCGTGGAAACGGTATTTCTCGTCGCCCAAACCGAGGGCTTTGTGCCATTTCAAGCGGAACTCTTTCCAATGTTTGAACCACTCCATCTCTGTGCCGGGGCGGACAAAGAACTGCATCTCCATCTGCTCAAACTCGCGCATACGGAAGACAAACTGGCGGGCAACAATCTCATTGCGGAATGCCTTGCCAATCTGTGCGATACCAAAAGGTATCTTCATACGACCCGTCTTTTGCACATTGAGGAAATTGACAAAAATACCCTGTGCGGTCTCAGGACGGAGATAAATCTTCATAGCCGCATCGGAGGTCGAACCCATCTCGGTTTGGAACATCAGATTAAACTGACGTACATCCGTCCAATTGCGTGTACCGCTAATCGGGCAAACGATCTCTTCGTCGAGAATGATTTGTTTCAGTTCAGCCAAGTCGTTATCATTCATGGCCTTGCTATAACGCTCATGCAGGGCATTGCGCTTCTCAATATGCTCTTTTACGCGCTCATTGGTCTGCTTATAGAGTTCCTCGTCGAAATTCTCGCCAAAGCGTTTACGAGCCTTCTCCAACTCTTTTTCTATTTTCTCGTCATATTTGGCAATCTGGTCTTCTATCAGCACATCGGCGCGGTAGCGTTTCTTCGAGTCGCGGTTGTCAATTAGCGGGTCATTAAAGGCGTCCACGTGTCCCGAAGCCTTCCATACGGTCGGGTGCATAAAGATGGCGGCATCAATACCCACGATGTTCTCGTGCAGCAGCGTCATCGAATCCCACCAGTATTTCTTGATATTGTTTTTCAGTTCTACACCGTTCTGTCCGTAGTCATAAACGGCTGCAAGTCCATCGTAGATATCGCTACTCGGGAATACGAAACCGTACTCCTTACAGTGGGCGACAATCTTTTTGAATGTTTCTTCTTGTGTTGCCATATCGTGTATCGTTAAAATTTTTCTTTGTATAATCGTGCAAAATTACTGCTTTTTCATGATATACGCAATAGCGTTCTTTTTTTTACCTGGGTTGTGCCAAGTTATTATCACGTTTCCTGCCATTATCGCACACAAGGGGGAGTATAAAGGAACTCCCCTTGCTATTGCAACTACTTCCGTATAACGACATCGGGTTGTTCGCGAGTTGTTCGTGGGTTACTCGCGGGTTGTTCTGCATAGAATGTGCTATGTCCATTACACCATTTGCATATCTACCATATTTTTTGTACCTTTGCAAACACAATAGCAGCGGTACGGATTGTCAATTTCTTCGGCAATATCGCCATACTGGAAGAAAAATAAAAAGACTGAATATATCGACAAAATATGTTGCAAAACACCTTATTGAAAAGAAGAACCTTACAGGGTTCTTTTTTTCTGTGATTTTAGGGCATTTATTTTGATATATCATTTCTTTTCTGTACCTTTGCACCCGTTAAACAATGCGGAATGTGTAATGCATAATGCATCGTCATATTTATTATGGTGTAACAACATTAACTAACCTATAAAAACACATAATTATGATTCGTACTACATTTAATCGTCTTCGTGAAGTAAAGGATAGTCTGCCACACGGCAGTATGGATGCCATTGCAAACGAGTTAGGTGTCCCTGCAGATTCTGTTCGCTCGTATTTCAATGGCGAGGGTAATGCTAACGGTTACCATATCGAGCCCGGTCCCGAGGGCGGTATTGTAGAGTTGACAGATACACGCATCCTGGAGGTAGCACTCCGCATTGCGTGGGCTGCAAAGCAAGGTCTCTGACGGAGGTGGCAAAAGCCATACTGAATAAATGGAGGGCATTTGCTCTGACGCTATGCGTCGGAGTGATGCCTTTTTTCGTTGCCAACACTCGGGCAACGGAACGATTGATGGAAAATATGCTCCCGGCGGATGAATTAACGACACAGGATGCAACATCTCCACAAAAGCGTTGGTTAGATGATTATCCCAAACGCATCGGATTGACGCTGAGCGCGGATGCAAACATAGTTGCAAACTATATCTGGCGCGGACAGTACGTAGGTGGATTGGGGCTACAAGCCTCGGCACGAATGAACTACGAGGGACTCTTTGTTGATATGTGGTGGAACGTAGGGGCAACCAATTGGGCATTCTCGGGATTTAATCCGGAAGTGGATATTTCACTCGGTTTAGACCGTTGGGGGCTACAACTCTATTGGCTACACATGCACTATTTCGACGGCACACCATTCTTCAACTACAGCAACGCCGCACCCGGACAAGCAGGCAATACGAGCGAACTGCGGGCGAGATACACCGTGAGCAGCCGTCTGCCGTTGAGTATATTATGGTGCACACGTCTTGCAGGAAGGGACGGATATTTGGACAGCGAAGGCAATCTGCAACGGGCGTGGTCGAGTTATCTGGAACTGAAATACACCTTTGCGCTGCCGCATGATATAGGTATCTCCACAGCCGTAGGTATGACCCCGTGGAAGAGCCTTTACACAGGCTTCAAAGGCGACTTTGCTGTGGTAAACATTGATGTGGCCCTGAGCAAGCAATGGCAAGTGAAACAGTGTTGTTTCTCATTAGCGGGCGAGGTCATGCTCAACCCATGGCGGATGACCAAAGACAACGTGCGCTGGGAAGTGCGCGACCCATGGCAGCAGCGTATCAATGCCAACCTGACGTTAGGCGTGTCGTGGCAATACAAGCATAATCATCAATCAACTAATTTATAAACAAACAAAATGAAAAAGGTATTAGTTAGTCTGTTGGCGGTGGTAACGACTACCGCTGTAATGGCACAAAAAGTGTCGTTTGCGTATGAGGCAGGAGCCGAACTCACCAGTGCGTACTTATGGCGTGGTCAGTACAATGGCGGTCTGAGCCTCCAACCCGAGGTACTTGTCGGCTGGGATAGCGAGCATACCGCTTTTCGTATCGGTGCATGGGCAAGCGTGGGAGCCAGTGACTGGAAATTTAAGAAAGGTCTTACCGAGAGCGAAGATAAAAACCCGAACACCTACTTTGTCCCTGAAGTGGACATCGAGGCTACGTTTACGTTCTACGGCTTGACTCTCGGCGCAACGCATTATTACTATTGCGACGGCACCAATTTCTTCAACTGGAACAAAAACCTCGATGTCGCCAGCGAGAATAGCAGCCAAACGGAAGTGATGATCGGTTACAACCTTGGCGATTTGACAAACATCGGTCTATATGCTAATTGGTACACGATGGTTGCCGGTGCCGACTGCTATGAGACTGAAGAAGGAGATCTGAAACGTGCTTATTCTTCGTATATCGAAGTAGGCTACGATTTTACACTGCCTTTCGACATCACTCTCGGTTTGCAAGTCGGAATGACACCATGGAAGAGTACCTACACCGGCTACGAAGGCGGGTTTGCAGTCAACAACGTGAGCGGACGTATTGAAAAGCCGTTCTCTATCGGCGACCTCTGTGAGATTTCCGTCTTCGCACAAGGTAGTATCAACACCTACAAAATCACCAAAGAAAACGTGTTTATCCCCGCTGCCGGCGACGACAAACTTTACCTGCAACGCCTCAACGGCTGTATCGGTGTAGGGCTGTGGTTCTAAGACCCAATACCTCCCCTTCCCCTCTTTCAAAGGAGGGAGTAATAGGAGCAAACTCCTACATATTCAATTCATACTTCATCAATCCTAATTAGTTTGTATGGATAAGAAACGCACCATAGCGGCGGCGTTGTGCATCATTCCCGCAGTAATACTGCTGTTGATTGTGCCAATGCGGCGCAAGGAAACCAAATACTTTGCCGACAGGGGCAAAGTATTTGGTACTTATTATAATGTACAGTACGAAGCCGGCGACAACCTGCAAAGCGATATTCTGTCTGCCTTTGAGGCATTTGACAACTCGCTCAGTATGTTCAATCCCAATTCGGTTATCAGCCATATCAATCAAAACAGAGACACCGTCACTGATGTCTATTTTGAGCAGATGTGGCAAGAGGCTGCGCGGGTATATCAGGAGAGCAACGGGGCGTTTGATATTACAGTGGCACCATTGGTAAACCTGTGGGGGTTTGGTTTTAAGAACCGTGAGCAGGTTACGCAAGAAAAGATAGACAGCCTTTTGCCTCTGGTGGGGTTTGACAAAGTACACCTCACAGCGCACCATGTCGTCAAAAACGACCCGCGTACTATGCTGGACGCAAGTGCGGTAGCCAAAGGGCAGGCGTGCGATATGATTGCCGCTCTGCTGACCGACAAAGGCTGCAAAAACTACCTGGTGGACATAGGCGGCGAAGTGGTGGCTAAGGGCGTAAATAAACAAGGTCAACCTTGGCGCATTGGCATTACCAAACCACAAGACGACCCTGCGGGGCAGTCGCAAGAGATGGAGGAGGTACTGCAGACAAGCGACATCTGTATGGCAACATCGGGCAACTATCGCAATTTCTACTACGAGGGCGGACAACGCCGCAGTCATACTATCGACCCGCGTACCGGACACCCCGTGCAACACAACCTACTGAGTGCCACCGTGGTAGCGTCTTCATGTATGCGTGCCGATGCACTTGCCACCGCCTGTATGGTATTGGGTGAAACGGACGGAATGCAGATGATTAACACCCACGCCGATGCGGAGTGCTACCTCATCGTTGCACAAGGCGACAGCACCGTCGTACTGAAATCCCAAGGCTGGGCATATTAACCGATAGAGACAATAACAATTAAGGCGGGCAATGCGTATTTGTCCGCCTTTAGTGTGGTTAGTAGCAAAAATTCCACAAAAAAGCACACTATATGTACATATATATACGAAAAAAGCAGTATTTTTGTAGCGTGAAATGATATCATGAATTAATTACTATCGAAATATGAAAAACATATTCAAAAAAGCATCCATTGTTGTCTTTACACTATGGGCTGGTATCTTCAACGTGTGGGCTGGCGTTTCACTTGACAAGTTCGTGCCATTGGAAGTTAAAAGCGATGTACTAATCATAGGACAAGATGCCTTCAAACCATATCGACAGGCAAATAATTGTGCATATCAAAACAAAGATGATGGTGCATTTAGCGGTTCAAGCAAATCTTTCAAGATGACACCTGAAGACGCTGAAGTTAAAAACACCTCATCGAATGTTCCCCAACAAGAGTTAAAGGTCGTTTCTGACTTTGTCAAAGGACGCCAAGTGGTCTTTTTAGTGAAAGGCATCTCTTCTACTACCGCATACGGTTATGCTGATGCCGGAAAAGAATTTCTGATTGTAGCCTCTGAAAATGGAACTGATATTGTTGCTCAAAATTCTTTTGCAGTTACCACCAAAGGAGCAAACAAGTGTACATTGTCAGGATTAGACCCCACCAAAACCTACTATATCTCTTTTAGAGCAAAAACAGCATCTGTATATCTATATGCAGTCAAGTTTTCTGCCGCAGGTTCTACGCCTGCGCAAAAGTCCGATGATGCGACGCTGAAGGAGTTGAAATATGACGGGACGAGTGTGCAGAATTTTGATGCAAAGACGTTGGACTATAGTGTTACGCTGCCTGCCAACTATTCGGGTGTACCGAATGTAACAGCCACCGCTAATGACAGCAAAGCCACGCTGAACATCACACCAGCCGCGTCAGCAACGGGCAAGGCTTCGGTATTGGTTACTGCCGAGGACGGGACCACGAAGAAAACCTATACGATACAATTCAGCCAAGCCGCAGCCGATGAACCTGTTATTACATCATTTGTAGTAGCAGACGTACAAGCCACTATTGACGCGGCGAACAAGACTATCACTGCCACACTGCCCATCGGAACAAGTCTGACCAATCTTACTCCGACCGTAAGGGGCGACAACATTGCTTCCTATACTCCGCAAGGGGCGCAAGACTTCACCAATCCTGTACAATACGCTGTAACTTCCGCGTCGGGCAAGACTGCCACCTACACCGTTACACTGCAAGTGGAGCAACCGAAATCGAGCGACGCCACGCTGAAGACGCTGACCGTAGGCGACAAGGCTATTACACTGCAAGCAGGCGTCTACAACTACACGGTGGACGCAGAGAGCGGAAGTGCCGTGCCGCAAGTGAGTGCTACACCAAACGACAGCAAAGCAACTATCAAGATTACGCAAGCCACGTCGCTGACCGACAAAGCCACGGTGGTAGTAACTGCTGAGGACGGCAGTACACAGACTTATACGATTACTTTCAACGTGAAAGTGCCGGCTTCCGACCTCACTACCCACACGCCCGGTATCTATGAAGCCGAGAAGATTGCAGGCGGTTACGGAGGGACGCTCAGTATCTTCGACGGACGGGAGTTTGAGGTGTATTATCCGGGAAAAGACGCAGATAAAAATATCACTATTGATATTGCTCCTTCACAGAAAGTAGCCGGTATTGCCACTAACAAAACCACGACCTCATGCAAAATGCCGGATGGCTGGCTCAAAGCAGAAAGTACCGATGCGAGCAATTACACCTGTCCAAAACAAGAAGAATATAGCGCAGGAAAAGGATCAATGTTCAAATTAAAAAACAACAATACCATTGCTTTGCATATTTCGGGATTTGATCAGTTTGCTTTCTTTGGAAAAGATAACAATACGGACGCAAGCAAAGGCAGATGTTTTGAAGTATATATAGATGGTATTAAGCAACCGATGACACTTGCCTCATCGGCTACTGTCCGCCGTTTCAATATCACAACAGGAGAACATTTGATCAAGATAGTGGGCATTGGAGGCAGCAATAATGAACTGTATGGTTTCTCGTTGCGGGTGGCAGATGAGCCGCGTGTCAGTTGGGTGAAGGGTAATGACTCTACACAGAATGTGTTGCAAACCCGCTTGATGGCACCTATTACCTACTATACCAAATACAACAGCAAGGGCAAGACCGTTTTAGAATGGGAGGGGGCGAGTGCCACCGGTATCAGTCTCAACAAAGGCAACAGCGACGGCATTGGCGACACGCTGACCCTGAGCGGAACTGCCAACTGCCCTGTCGGAACATATATATATAAGGTGGTGGCATACAACCAAAGCAACCAAGTAACCAACTCACTCAGCGGCAAACTGACTATCACCTCAAAGATTGAAGCCACCTCCGACACTATACAGGACGGATTTACCAACGAGGCCATTGACGGATTTACATTCCGCTACTACGCATTGAGCGACAAAGATATCACTCTCACATGGACCAACGGCACGCCGGCAGGGATAACGGGAAGCGGAAGCAATGGCACGTACACTATCAGCGGCACACCTACCACGGCGGGCGTATATTCGTTCACTATCAGTGTATTAGGTGGCAATAGTATTACGGGCAAACTAACCGTTACCACTTTTGACCCTGGCAACAACCCCGTACTCTATCTCTACAAAAACACAGGTGCTTATGAGAAAGACGGCGTATATTTGTACTTAAAGAGCAAAGGGAAAAATATGGTCCCCCGCAAGGCACAAAGCAAACTGCGCAGTGCAGACCAATATACCAAATATAAGTGGGTGCTTATCTCGGAAGATGTGGACGCCAACAACGGGGAAATTATGGCATTGGCACGCGGTAACCAAATCAGTATGCCCGTACTGAATATGAAGTCGTTCTCCTACTCGGAAAGCCGTCTCGATTGGGGCGACCCTGACAACGGCAGTATCAACAATAAATCCATACGTGTAGTACAGCCCACCCACCCTATTATCAAGGCAATGGGCAAGAAACAAGGAGATGCGATTCAAGTGATTGATTCTGTGGTAGGCAAGGGACTAATGCCCGCAGCAGTGGACTATCAAGGTACACTCTGCTTGGCCACCGCTGCCACCCGCGGCGAAGAATATACCGCAGACGGCAAGGAGGAGACTTTCCTGCACGAGGTGCCCGCTTCGCTGCGCGGGGGCAAGAAATATATCTGCTTCCCACTCTCTATCCAAAGTAGCAAACGCCTGACCGGAGAGGGAAAGAAACTGATAGACGCATGTGTGGATTACCTGCTCAACACCACTGCCACCATCGGTCTGCCCAAGTTGGAGATACAGTCGTTTACCATCGACGGCAATGCCGCTACTATCTATCAAGATAAGGACAGTATTAGTTTGGTGATGCCCGAAGGCACCGCATTGGACTCACTAACCCCCTCTATCAAACTGAGCGATGCCACTACGCACGTGCTGTGCAAACAGGCAGACGAAAACGGCAGCGTGGATTTCAGCAACAGCAATATGGTACCGATAGTCTATACCGTAAGCGACTATATCAATGTGCGACACTATGTAGTATGCGTTACGGCTGTTCAACCGATGGGTATTGAGGAGGTATATCAGGCAGGTGAATGGGTGAATATCTACGATATACAGGGGCGCAAAGTGGCTACCACCAACGAGAATGTCTATACGATGGATTTGCCGAAAGGTATGTATATCGTACAGACCACTCGCGGAACCATCAAGATTATGCGATAAAGGTTCAATATATATACTATAAAGAGAGAGGCTACCCGACACAAAGTCAAGTAGCCTCTCTTTTGTATATCCTACAATACCTATCGTCCGTTTTGCATATCCACGAGGCGGCGGTAGTAACCATTCAGGGCGAGAAGGTCGGCGTGGCGTCCTTGCTCTACTATCTCACCCTCGTGCATAACACATATAAGGTCGGCGTTGCGAATGGTAGAAAGGCGGTGTGCGACAACCAGCGTCGTACGGTCTTTCATTAGATGTTCCAACGCCTGTTGCACTGCCTTTTCGCTCTCGGTATCAAGGGCCGAAGTGGCTTCGTCCAGAATCAGTATAGGCGGGTTCTTGAGGATAGCGCGGGCAATAGATATGCGTTGGCGTTGCCCACCGCTGAGACGCGAACCACGGTCGCCGATGTACGTACCATATCCATCGGGCGTGGCCATAATGAAATCGTGTGCATTGGCTATACGTGCAGCCGCCTCCACAGCCTGTTGCCATGTCTGTCCGTTGGGGGCTGGCTGGGTGGTATCGACGCCGAAAGTGATGTTATTATAGAAACTGTCGTTGAAGAGGATAGCCTCCTGATTGACGTTCCCCATCAGCGCACGCAGGTCGTAGGTACTGACATCGCGTATATCGGTGCCATCGATGGTGATAGCACCGGAAAGCGGGTCGTAGAAACGCGGCAGGAGGTCCGCAAGCGTGGTTTTACCACTACCGGACTGCCCCACCAAAGCCACCATCTGCCCTTTGCGGATAGAGAGGTTGATATGGCGTAGAACAGGCACATCCTCCCTATAGGAGAAGCATACATCGCGGTATTCTATGCTCTCGCGGAAATCCGAAAGGGGTTGCGGGTCGGGCTGCTCTGTGATATTCGACTGTGTATTGAGAATCTTGTCGATACGCTCCAAGGAAGCCATACCTTTGCGCACGCCGTAGCCCGCCTTGCTGAGGTCTTTGGCAGGATTGATGATAGAATAGAAGATGACTAAATAGTAGATGAACGTAGCGGCGTCGATGGTGCTATGGTCGGAGAGAATCAAAATTCCGCCGAACCAAAGAATGACGGCAATAAGTGCCGTGCCGAGAAACTCGCTGACAGGGTGCGCAAGATAGTAACGACGGTTGATACGATTGAACGTGCGGCGGGTATCGTTAATCAGATTGAGAAAACGCTGCTTGAGTTTATCCTCTGCGTTGAAGGCTTTGACCACGCGCAAGCCGCCGAGTGTCTCGTCTATCTGTGTGAGAATCTCCGCATTTTGCTCCTGCCCATGCTGCGAAGCACGCTTGAGTGAACGCCCCACTCGCCCGATGAGCAACCCCGCCACGGGCAACAACACCAAGACGAAAAGCGTCAGTTGCCACGATATACAGAAGAGTGTGATGAGATAGATAAGGAGCATTATCGGGTCCTTGAAAAGCACATCCAACGCCGCCATAATACTTGCTTCCACCTCGTTGACATCGTTGGTCATACGGGACATAACATCGCCCTTTCGCTCCTCTGTGAAATAGCCGATAGGAAGGCTTACCACCTTGTCGTAGAGCGACTTACGCAGGTCGCGCAACACGCCCGTACGGATAGGCACCATGTAGAAATTCGCCATCCAAGCCGTGAAACACTTGAAGCCGGTCATCACCACCAAGAAGGTACCCAATACAAACAACATATACCCACCGCCATGCACGGCGATCTGACTCTCCATCCAGAAATAGAGATTATTCTTAACGGCTGACAACCAACCGCTTAGCGAAGTAACTGTAGACATATCTATCGGCTGCGCCGTAGTCTCACTCAAGCCGAAAAGTATCTGAAGAACAGGGATAATCGCCGCGAAAGAGAACAGCGAAAGGATAGTGGAAAGGAGGTTGAAAAAGATATTAAGTGCCATCTCGCCCTTGTAAGGCGGGACAAAACGGCGTATGAGTTTTAGAAAGTGCATGTGTGTATGTAAACGTTAATTAGCGTATTATTAATCGTTAATTCTGTTGAATATATAAGTAACCATTAATAAACCATTGTTAATTTTATCTGTTAGGAACGTTTGCTCGATTTGTTATAGGATGGTTATAGGATAGGCTATCCTCTTCACTTTGAATTAGGAATGAAAAATTAAGAATTATATACTTTTACGATAGCGATACAAGTTTTCCCTGAGGATAGCGGGAACATTCATAATTATCTTTACTCCTTACTCCTTATTCCTTATTCATATTTACTTCCGCAGGGCATTGCGGACATAAGCGAGAATAGCCTGTTCAAAGTCGGACTGCTGGTCGCGCAAATCCACCTCGATGGGTATGGTCTGCAAGCGGTCGCCCAAGCGTTCCGGGAGCGGCGTGAGAAGAAAACGCTGATAGTCTTTCTCGGTAGTCAGCACAAAATCAAAGTGTTGCGCACGCTTCTCTATACGCTTTATATCCGCCGGTGTGAAAGCGTGGTGGTCGGAGAACGCCATCAGTTCCGCCTTGGGGAATTGGCGGCGGATATGCTCCATAAGATAGGCATTCTGCGCAATTCCTGTTACCACCAACGGTCGCCCCGATGCTGCTATCTTGCCATAACGGATATGGGAAAAATATAGTTGCTGAAAAGTAGCCAACCCTAAACGATTGCTGATAACACGCTGGTCGATAGGCCGCATCTCATCGGGACATTTGGTAACAACCACCATATTGGCTTTCTGCGCCTGCGTTTTCAGGTCTCGAAGGCGTCCCCACGGCAACAAATGGTCGTCGATATAGAGTTGGTTGCAGGGCGTGAGGAGGATATAATAGCCGCAACGGATACTGCGGTGCTGATAGGCGTCGTCCAAAATAACCACTTGCAATCCTTCTATCCGCTTTTGCAGAAGTCTGACCCCTTTGACCCTGTCCTCGCAGACCGCCACGGGGACATGAGGGAACTTGGAGTGTATCTGCATAGCCTCGTCGCCGATAGTAGAGGCGTTGGAGGAGGCATCTGCTATGACAAAACCGTGTGTCTTGCGCTTATACCCGCGCGAGAGTACCGCTACCTTGTAATGGTGCGAGAGCAGACGCAAGAGATATTCCACATGCGGAGTCTTGCCTGTTCCGCCTACCGCAAGGTTTCCCACACAGATAGTGGGGACACTCACGGTATGCGAGGGCAAAATATGCTCATCGTAGAGCAGGTGGCGCACGCCTACGCCAAAGGCGTAGCACCAACTGAGGGGGATAGTTAACAAGTCAAGCGGTCTCATGGTCAGCGAATCTATCAGGTTATTGTATCTTCACTTCCGGCATCAATGCCATCACGCGCGGTTTGGAACAGAACTCACGCACTTTCATCAGGAGTCGTTCCTCGTCGGTGGTGTTATCGAACATAGAGAGCAGTTCCTCCATCGGGTCAATTTTCTCGGGATAGTACGCAAGGCTATACATATCCAAATCTGCCAATTCAACGGCTTTCTCTATAGCATTATCGATATTGCCCAGCGAGTCCACAAGCCCAATCTTCAGCGCATCTTTGCCAAGCCATACACGTCCTTCGCCAATCTGTTTGATAGCGTCTTGCGTCATACCGCGCCCGTCTGCGCAACGGCGGGTAAAGAGGTCGTAACCGCGTTCCACCATGGTTTGCATCATCAGGAACTCGTCCGGGTTCATACCCTTATAGACCATATTGGTCTGCAAGTCAGAATGGCGGTTTGTGCCGACACCATCGATGTCCAGTCCTGCCTTATCCAAAATCTTACTCATATTAGGCACCGTACCGAAGATACCGATAGAACCGGTGAGCGTAGTCGGTTCGGCAAAGATATAGTCGGCACCGCACGAGATATAATAGCCTCCCGAAGCGGCATAGTCTCCCATCGAAACCACCACCGGCAGCCCTTTCTGCTTGAGTGTCTGTATGGCGTGCCAAATCTGTTCACTGGCGTCGGCACTACCGCCCGGGCTGTTCACGCGCAATACCACCGCCTTGACATCGTCGTCTTTGGCAATTTTCTTGAACGTTTTTACCATGTCCGTCCCCACGATACCATTACCGGTATTGTCGGTAATTTCGCCCTCGGCATATACCACCGCCACTTTGTTTTTGGCTTTCGACGGCGTACGCTCTACAAGTGTCAAACTATTGGTAGAAAGCAAGTTATAGTCCTTTGTTCCGGAATATAGGCGTAACACACTATCCATATCCTGCACGTAGAGGAGCGTATCCACCATACCCGTAGCCACATACTTTTCGGCAGGCTGCAAGCCCATATAGAGGTCGGCATATTGGTCGAGTTGCTCCACGCCGATATGGCGACTCTCCGATACGGCGGTTTTCATCTCGTCCCAGATACCGGTGAGGTATTGTTGTGTTTGCAAGCGGTCGGCATCGGACATCGATGTACGGAAATAGGGTTCTACCGCCGACTTGAACGTCCCCACTTTGAGGATTTGCATTTCGATACCGAGTTTGTCCATCAAGCGGGTGTAGTACATCTTTTGCGCCGAAAGTCCGTTCCAGTCAATCGTTGCCGTAGGGTTGAGATATATCTTGTCTGCCACCGATGCCACATAGTAGTTGGTCTGTCCGTAGTTGGAGGCATAGGCGATAATCCATTTGCCCGAGGTCTTGAAATCGAGCAACGCATCACGCAAGGTCTTTGCACTCGCCGGTGCCATCGACAGCGAACCACCGTCTAAATAGATACCCAAAATACGGTCGTCGTTTTTGGCAAGACGGATATTGCTCAGCAGGTTGTCCAGACCGACGGTCTCGTCCTGGTTGTAGTAGGGATTATAATTCAGCAGAGCCGCAAACGGATTATCCTCCTGTCCCTGCTCTACGAGGGTCCCGCTCAGTTTCAGTTTATACACCGAGTTTGCCTCCAACTTGGTGGCGGGAGTGGAGAACATTCCACCCATCATATACCCCATCCATGCACACATACCTATATACAGGAGTATAAAAATACAGATGGTCCATAAGCAACCATGTTTCTTACGGGGCTTCTGTTCGCTCCCGTCGCGTACAATAAAGTTTTGCATATTGTTGTATTGTTTTTATGTTTCGTTTGTTGTGTCAGTGTTGTTTGGGGGCAGCCCTTTGTAGAGCCTAAAGGTCTTGCGGTGGTAGGGTGTGATTCCGTACTTCGCAATTGCCTGATAGTGTGCCCGCGTGGGGTATCCTTTGTTGTCTGCCCACCCGTATTGCGGATATTCCTCTGCTAAGCGGAGCATATAATCGTCGCGGTAGGTCTTCGCCAAGATACTCGCCGCCGCTATCGACATATATTTGCCATCTCCTTTCACCACCGTCTGTGCCGGAACTTCCAACAGACCTCCTTCGGGGATGTAGGGTTTCCAACGGTTGCCGTCCACGATGATGTGTTCGGGCATGACAGTCAGCAAGTTAAGCGCACGCTGCATACCCAAGATGGAGGCATTGAGGATGTTGATTCGGTCTATTTCCTCCGCCGTAACCTCTGCCACCGCCCACGCTTTAGCCTCTCGTTCTATGACGGGGCGCAGGGCATATCGTTCTTTCTCGGTGAGTTGTTTCGAGTCGTTAAGCCTCTGCAATTCAGCCACTTGCATAATCCTATCGGGGTCTAATACGACCGCAGCAGCGAACACACTTCCTGCCAACGGTCCCCGCCCTGCTTCATCGCAACCGGCTTCTACCACACCTTGTATATAATAGGGTTTCAACATCTGCTACAAATAATATCCACCTGACATCCACCTGACATCCACCTGACTTCGCATTGCGACAGACCCGCGATAAATCCCTTATCAACTCATCAACTTATCAACTTATCCACTTCTAAAACGGATAGCCGATTGCGAAGTGCAAGGTCATATCGTCTTTCCAACTCAGTCCGTTGGGGGCAGTGCGCCATTGTGTACCCGCCAAGTCTCCATACAGGCGACTCGGGTCGTGTAGTTTGACGCCCAAATCCAGACGCAGTATCAGGATACTGAAGTCTAAACGCACTCCGAGACCATACGAGAGGGCTATCTGTTTGTAGAATTCGTCCCATTTGAACAGGCCATACGGCTGTTGCTCATAGTCCCGAATCGTCCAGATATTACCGGCGTCCACAAACGCAGCCAACTCGATATACGTCCACACCTTCCAACGATATTCGATGTTCAGGTCGAGCCTGATGTCTCCCGCCTGCAAGTCATATACCATTCCTCCGCCCTTGCCTCGGAATCCTCCCGGACCGAGCGTGCGTGCTTGCCAACCGCGCACACTGTTCGACCCGCCGGAGAAATAGCGTTTCTCAAAAGGCAACACGGTGGCGTTCAGATAAGGCACCGCCACACCCACGCCCGCATGGTACACCAGATGATGTTTGGGCGCAATAACCTGATGGAAAGTGAAATTGACATCCGCCTTGGCATATTGCGCAAACGGGATATGCCACATCGTGTATGCTCCCGCCTCGTTGGTAGTCAGTTTGGCGGCTTTGGCGATACCGTAAAGCACATTGCCCGCCGTCTCAAGATAGTAGTTGAAATTGATATAACTACGGTTGGGCGCACTCTTGCGATAGTTGGTGTAAGTGCCTGAATAACTCCAATCGAGGATAAAATGGTCTTCGTAACTGGATTTGAGCACCGACGCCTTGTCGATGAAATCGGTCTTGAAGCGGTCGGACATCCACGGAAGGTATATATAACTGATATCCACCAAGTTAAAGCGATGAGTCCACCGTCCGTGCGGTTTGCGGGGGATAGTGTAGTATAGCCCCGCATTGGCAATGGTGCGCGTGTATTCGTCGGGACGTTGCTGGTAGTTGTAGGCGATATTGATACGCACGCCCGTCGGGAAAGTGAGTCCCGCCTCGGCTTTACCCTCTATGGCGCGACCGCCGTTCTGACGCCATTCGTAACTGGCACGGCCGTTGAGCGACAACTGCTCCGCGCCGCGGAAGATATTCTTGTTGATGTAGCCCACACCTGCCGCGATACCCCAGTCGCCCGCCGAATAAGTTCCCTCCAACTCCGCCGACACACTGTTCAGTTTGCCGCGCGAGACGGTGATATGGCAATCCAATTGGTTCTCGCCCACAGGGTCGAACGAGATATCCACATACTTCACCGGTGCCAGACTGTTCAGCAGCGAATAGGTCCGCTCCAACCGACGCTCGCTGTACCGCTCGCCCGCCTTGATACGACAATTCCGGCGTAGTACATTCGGACGCAAGAAACGCTCGCCGATATACGAATACTCGTTTCCCTCCTTATCCTGCTCGATATGCAGTTCGACATCGGCAGGCAGACGCGACGGGTCGTAGTCGATATGGAAATAGACCTGATGAATCGTATATTTGGCGTAGAGCCGCTTGGTTACCGAATCGGGTAACTGACTGATATACTTAGACATCTGTATATCCACGTCCACGCCAAGACAGTTGTAACTGCTGTCTGCCACATACTCCAACATCGACTTATCGAAATAGAAATACCCCTCGTTGTGCATTTTGGTGGCAATACGCTGCCGCTCCCGGTCGAGGACATCGGCAGAGAACTGCATTCCGTTCTTAATCAGACAGTTGCTATTGGTGGCTATCGCCCGTACTTCGGGGCGGTCAATATCTACATTATACTTGCGAATGGTGTACGGTTCATTGGCTGTTACGATGTAGGTGAGGTTCACTTTCTTCTTTTTATAGACCTTCTGTGTATCCACCACGGCATTGAAATAGCCCTTGTTGCGCATGGTCTGCCCCAACTGCTCCATCGACACGCGCGTCAGGTCCTCATCGTATATAACCGGTGCCTCACCCACCTTGTGTGCGTTCTTCGCCAGCCACTTATGCCCTTTGGTGGTGGTATCTGCGGGCGCGGTGTTGTAGATATCCAACTGCAATTTCCAGAAACCGAGAATCTCTGTGTTTTGCTTCTGGCGGAGGTAATCATTCAGGTCAGACGAGGTAACATCCTTGGTATCTTTCACCTTGATATGTGCCTTGTTGAGCAGGTATTTCCCCTCCGGCACGAACTTGGTCGTACTGCACGCCGAAAACAACAGACAGCCCAACACTGCCAATATGCACCCGATTCTATGTAGTACAAACTTCGCCATGATACTATTAGCCCGCAAAGTTACATAAAAAATTGCATATCTCCAAATAATTACTTACCTTTGCACAATTTTCAAAGCGAGTGTATGTATTCTCTTAATAATCTGACACATAAAAATCCGACGCACCCTGTGGCACATGTCTCCAAGGCGCAAATCAAAATGGTCCGTAGTTTGCAGCAAAAGAAATTCCGCGACCAACTGGGTTTGTTTGTCGCCGAGGGGCATAAATGTATCGAGGAACTGCAAAAACGCTTCCGCTTGGAATATCTGTTCTCCGAGGACAACGCCACCGAAACCGAGATTGCGCAGATGTCGTCTTTGCGCACCCCGCAAGGCTTGATAGGGGTGTTCGCTATGCCGGAAAACACAGATAATCAGATAGATACACACAGCCTGAGTCTTGCCTTGGATTCCATACAAGACCCCGGCAATCTGGGGACAATCATTCGCACTTGCGACTGGTTTGGCGTCCGCGACATCTATTGTTCGCGCGACACTGCCGACTGCTTCAACGCCAAAGTGGTGCAAGCCACAATGGGTGCTTTGGCACGCGTACAAGTGCATTATGTGGATTTAGTACCTCTCTTAACCCTCGCACGCGAAGTAATGCCTGTCTATGGCACGTTGCTCACGGGACGGAATATGTACGAACAGGAAGCCATCGCCGACAAGTCGCGTGGTGTCATCGTGATGGGCAACGAGGGCAATGGTATCTCCGAAGCGGTGCGCCCGCTCATCACCCACCCCTTACTCATACCCTCTTTCCCCGCCGGCGTCGCCACCTCCGAGAGCCTCAACGTCTCCATCGCCACCGCCATCACCCTCGCCGAGTTCCGCCGCCTGTGATACGCCCGACCACGCTTCAACAAAAAGAAAGAGTAACGACCTCATCGCTACTCTCTTGTTTATCCAATCGCCGCTCTCGGTGGATTCAGATGTTCTATTTCTCGTTTAGCGGTGCTTGAGTAGACCTTAAGCAGTTCTAACTTGGTTTTCATACCGTTTTCGCACACCCCACAAAGGAAAAATACAACACTCAAAAACGATTGGGCATGCATTTTAGTAGCGTATCTCAAAATAATCCAGCAGGGCTTTGTAGTTGTCCTGCGCGGTGAGACAGGTGTCGCGAAGATAACCGTTTGTATTGCCCCAATGCTGAAGACCTCGGTAGTAATACAAACGCAGTTTATCGGTGATGATAAACGGCACTTGCGCGTTTTGCAGACATTGCCAGAAAAGCAGCAAACGCCCCACGCGGCCATTGCCGTCTTGGAATGGATGGATACGCTCGAAACGCACATGGAAATCCAAAATATCGTCGAACGTAACTTGTTTGAGTGCGTTGTAGTCCGACAGCAGAACTTTTATATGGCGATGAACCTCTTTGGGCGCAACGGTCTCTTGTTCGCCTACCTCGTTGGCAAGGCGTTTGTAGTCCCCCACGGCGAACCATGGTTTGCGGCTTTCTGATGTGTTTGTCTTGAGGATGGCATGCAAGGCTTTGATATGCGCCTCGGTAATCTTGTCCGTAGCGTGGTCGATGACATAATCGATACAACGGAAATGGTTCACCGTCTCCATAATATCGTCCACAGACGTGTCCTCCGTGGTGATACCGAGTGTGTTGGTCTCGAAGATATACCGCGTTTGTTCCTTGGTCAGCCGGCTGCCTTCGATATGGTTGGAGTTGTATGTCAAATCAATCTGCGTACGATGATATATGCCGCCTTTTAGTTTGGACTCCTTTTCTTCGCGCAAACGCACAAGGAGCGGAGATAGTTGTTTCTTTCCTCTCCGTGGCAGGTCAGCAGCCGCAGGGATATTCCATGTCTTGCCTGTCAGAAAAGCACCATCAATCTTCCCTACCGCGCAATAATTACGTGCAGTACGCTCGCTAATGCCATACTTTTCGGCAAACTGAATAACTGATATATATTCCATGACTTACAATGCCCTGTAACGGCAAATATATTTTCAAATTCGGCTACAAAGATACCACTTTTTGCCGACATCGGCAAGTTTTGCCAGTTAAAAATGCAAAAACAGTTATTTTCCTCCCCACTTACACAACGCCAAAGACAACAAAATCTCCCACTCAAAACGATTGGGCATAAAAAAGACACGAAACAGAAATAGAGTTTCCGTTCCGTGTCTGCAAAATCAATCACACATCTTTTTTTTACCATACAATCAGTTTGACTTTAGCAGTATAGTTATCCGCACGAAGAAGGGCTACATACATACCCGACGGCAACGACGCGGTAGATAGCGGCCGGTAGTACAACACCCCGCTGGTGGCGACTCCGAGCGACATCGTGCCATAGCATTGTCCGTTGACGGCATAGACTGACAATTCAACATTGGCATCGGCGGGGACACTATAGCGCAAAATCACCTCGTCGGCGGAATTGCCTTGCAGCACTTGGAGTCCGCCATTGCTATCGGGTGAGATAATCTGCTGCACGGCGGTGCCGACTTCCTCTCCTACAGGCAGTTCGTAGGGACCGAGGTCGCGAGCCGCACCATAGATTTTTTGTTGCAAGAACGGATAGACGGCATAGACATCTGCCAGTTTTTGTGTATATTGTACATCCGGCACCATACCTGCGTCTATCAGTTTGCTTTCCGGCTTGAGGCGTGCAAAGCGTGCTGGCATAGAGCCATCGCCACGTCGTGGAGCCATAGCGTCCTCTTCGCTGAGACTCTGATAGTCATCGCGGCTGAAATCGCGCACGAGGTTGTTCTTCCACGCATTCTTAGTAGGCAGGTTGATGATGGCATTGTGGTCGTCATCGCCCACGCATATCTCTTGTCTGCCAAAGCATACATTGTTGACAAAGTGCGTATTGGCACTGCTTCCGCCGGACTCGAACATATAGTCGTACCCATTGTCGAATGCCAAACAATTAACCAGCACATGCCCTCCTTTGTGGCTGTTGCAGTCGAAGCCTTTGACAGACCCCGATTTGTTACAACCGAAAGCCACGCAGTTGTAGGCATAGTGAATACCTTTGCTGCTTCCACCCGAACCATTGCCGCCAAGTTTGATACCATTGCCGTTGCCGGAGAATGAGGCACTGCCGTCCAAGTACTCTTTCACCCACGTATGGTCAGAGGCTATGCCCGACATCCATGCCCAGCACTCCACCAACACCACATCATAGTCGGTTTCGTATAAGTCCCACGCATCATCCGAGTTGCGCCACGCACGGCAGCGGATAAACCGGTTACCTTTGCCGTTGTGCATCTTGCAGGCAAAACCGTCGGCATCCGAACCATAATTCATATCGAAGTCGCAGTTGTGGTGCGAATCACAGTCGATGATGTCGTTGTAGGCGCAATGGGTACCATCGTTCTCGCTGCCATAGCCCGAGTCGGAGAACTTATGTCCAAAGCCCAACTGGATACCCGTATCGAGGTTGTAGCAGAACTCACAACGCTCCACGCGGTTGTAGGAGCCTTCCAATTTGATAGCATTGTCGGCTGCGTGCATAATGTGCAGACCAAACAATATCCAATGGTCGCCCGTCAGGTGAATACCGCGGTCGCCCACATTCTTCGGACTACGGTTGCAATCAAAGAGTTGCTGCTCAAAGTCGAAGATTGGTGCCTCGGCTTCGTAAGAAGAAATCACGATAGGTTGCTCTGCCGTCCCCGATTGCTTCAGGCGAACAGTCAGTTTGGAGTCTGTTCCGCGCCACGACATCTTGTATCTGCCGCCTCGACAGAATATCACGTCGCCTGCTTGGGCTACACTCACTGCCTTTCCGAGATTATACCACGGTTTTGCAAACGAGCCATCGCCCGTCTCGTCGTTGCCTGCGGGGGATATATAATAGGTGTTGCGGGTGGCTACGAAGGTCGGGCGGGTAAAGTCGGGCTCCGGGTCTGCGGGGACAACCGTACCACCGCCACCGCCGGTATTGCCGCCCGCTTGGGCTTGCACCATCTTGAAATCGTCCACATAACTATTGCTTTGCAGACCGATAAGACGAATGCGGACCTGTTTAGCGCTATCCAAACCTATCGTTTTGGAATAGGATGACATAGCCGACGCCGAACTCTTAATCAGCAGTGTATCAATGGCTTGCCAATCGCCTGCACCTATCTGGTAAGCGATAGCGATGCGTTTGTTGCTGCCGCCGGCGCGATAAGAAAAAGAAAGAGATTTTACGCTATCCACAGCAGGCGAAATCATATACGCCCCATTGGCATTGAACTTGATAGCCGCAACGCCGTTGCTGGTATTGGCTTGTGCGCCTCCGCCGAAAGTCCATTTGCCGCTTGGTAGAGTTACTTGGGTTTCCGTTGTCCAACTGCCTTGGGCGGAGTTGAAGTCCTCGGTCAAATCGGCTTGAGCAGGAAGAACTACACAGCCGACAAGAGCCACAGAGAGTAGAAAATGTTTCATATAATCGTAAAAATTGGTACTAGCAGGACAAACGTGTGTTTAGATGGACAAACGTGTGTTTAGATGGTATCTTGAAAACACCGCTGCAAAAGTACGGCAAAAACACGACATACGTGGCGATATTTTGGCATAAGATGTGCATTTTTGAATACATTTTTATAGCAAAATCCGATATTACCTTGTCATATAGGCAATAATATGCAACAATTTAGAGAAAATTATGGATAAAACACAGGAATCCCATCGATACTATACATATCCCAATGGAATAAAAAGCGAAATAATAGTGCTATGAATTGGATAGCGGCATCAGATTCTTATCAATCCCATGGTGTGGCAAGGACCGGGATTTGTGTGGCAAGGACCGGAATGTAGATAACATAGCAAACATTCGTTGGTATGCTGCTTGGGGGCTGAACGGTAATGAGTAGGCGCGGGAAGAGGAATACATTCGCCTGAAACGAGGGCAATGGATGACGTTCTATTTCAGGAACGGCAGACATGGTGTCCCATTATCATTAACAAGTTATGGTTCAGCGCAACGGCAACTTGCTGCATAGTGGGTTCGAGTCGGTTTTGGGTCAGGTTGCACGCCCACAATGTAATCACTTGCCAGCCGTTGGCGCGGAGCATTTCTTCGTTCCGCCGGTCCCGTTCACGGTTACGGTCAATCTTTGCCTGCCAGAACGCCGTGTTTGTTTTCGGCAGTACAAACAGCCTGCACCCCTCGTGTCCGTGCCAGAAACAGCCGTTGACAAATATCGCCGTTCTGTACTTACGCATCACGATATCCGGCTTACCCGGCACACTCTTGACATTCAGCCTGTACCTGTATCCGTGTGTCCACAGCCATTTCCGCACCGCCATCTCCGGCTTTGTCCCCTTGCTGCGTATATGCGACATACAGCGGTGGCGTTGTTGTGGTGTCAATACATCGGGCATAGTTTTGCTATAACTTTTACAACGATTGCGGGTCTGTTAAATATGCAAGTGGTTGCATAATCGAAAATCCCTGTTTCGTCAGTTTGTATGTTTGTTTGGGACTATTCGGACTTTCAGCAGATGTAGGTGTTACATATCCTTTTTGAATAAGCGGTGTCATAATATTTTGCCGGAATCTGCTACGATTACTTTCTCCTGCAAACTGCATGAGTACCTGCATCGGTAATTCTTCTTTTTCACACAATGCCAAAATAACCTTGGTAGCCTTGTTTAATTGTGTCTTAGTCATATCCGCCAAAACATGACCTAAATTGTCCGAAATCATGGATTGACTTGAGACATCACTTGGGACATTACTTGGGACGTTACTTGGGACATCTTGGCTGTGTTTGATTGCGAAACGCTGCGTTGGCATCGTAAGCGTAGTCTCTTCCTTGGCTACAGATTCAACGATAACAGGGCGCATATTATATGAGGCACGAGGCACTTTTATAATCAATACAGGTGCATCTTGCCAATTCCCTATCATAATGTCGTTTTCCGTCACTAATGTGGCACTGATTTTACCCCTGTTACGCACTGTATCCCAGAATATCTTTTTGTATGACAGCAATTGCTCTTGTGTGGTATGGGAAGGAATATATTTCCCGTCTTTCTCTTTCACGCCCAAAACGATGACGCCACCGTTCGTGTTGGCAAATGCAGAAAAAGTCTCCCATACACTTTCAGGGAACCCACCTTTAGCAGACTTGTATTCTATTTCTGCATTTTCCGGCAATCCGATTATTTCACGTATGGATTTCATATATAGTTACCATTATTGATACAAATTATTATTATTTCCTGTCCATCAATTCTTCCTATGTTATAAATCCTCAGCCGGTACCTCATCCAACCACGTATAGGTCGAGGTCAGATGATGCGCACCCCCGAGTTTGAGACAACCTCTCTCCCAAATCTTCTGCAGGTTGTTGTACTCGAATGTAAGCGTAAAATCACTATGTGTTATGCGGAGTATATCCATTGTACTATATGTTACATCTTTTCGAATTATATAACACGTTGCGATGATATGTTACATTTTTTCCGATTTTGTAACACGTTGTGTACCCGAAAAGGTGATTTCGGGTACATTTATTTGACAGGGGAACAGATTCTATCATCTCTACGTATTTAGGTAACTGATGGTTTTCTTCAATGCTGTAAGGGCGCGGTGGTGGAGATTGTAGAAATTAGGCAGGGTGATGCCCATTCTATCTGCTAACAACTGCGGTGACAAGTACCAACGGTACATCCCTTCCAATATGTACCGATAACGCGGATTAGGCAGGGTGTCTAATGCTTTTTCTATGACTTGCAGTTTCTCTTGCCGTTGCGTGTCGTGCAGGTTGTCCTCTTCCAAAAACGCATCCATTTCGTCACTGTCCATTGTCGTGACCTTGGAAGTGGCATCAGGTCGCGGCATAAAGAGATTGGTTGCTACAGTGGTGAGCCAGGCTTTGAGTGGGCATGTTGGACGGTATTGCCGAAGTGCGTGCCAGTCCTGTTTCTTGAGGTGCAGATAGAAATCGTTGGTCATTTTCTCCATCGATTGCCCGCCACGGAAGAACCGCCGATTGACGGATTGCAGTACCGGCGCACAATAGACAAAGAAGAACCACGTTTCCATATCGCGGTCGTAGTGCATCAGCCGTTCAACGATTTGCTGATCTGTCAGGGTGTCGTATGTTGTTATTTGGTTCATATATAATTGGGTTGATAGATTAAACTTTTCCTCTCCACTTGTATAACGGGGAAAAGGTCAAAATCTATCACTCAAGACGATTTTTTTGCTTTTTTATTCATTAGTTTTGTCAAAAGGACGCCTTTAATTATTCCTTTGGCATTTCTTGTATTATGTGCCCATCTAATTCTTTTCCATTTGCATGTTTGCTACGTTTAATGCCATCGGCTCCCCATGTGCCCCATTGTTTGAAGAAAAATGCAGTTTGTTGTTCTTTCGCCTGTTGATATATATGGCGAACCCATTCCGCTTTCATCGGACGTGCTAAAGGTCCGCTTTCCCCCCCAACGATTAACCAATCTATTCCCGTTAAATTTAGTTCTCCAATATCTTCAAGCAAAGGCTCACAACTTAGAAACTTTATTGATGAACATTGTATTTCTCTTAATGCTTCTATGCGTGACTTTGCTGATATACATTCTACGGTAACACCTAACCATGCATTTTCCGGTACAGGACGATTAGCAAAATATTCTACCATTCGTTCTGCTCGCTTTGTCAGTAGTTGATAGCGATGTTGAGGTGTTGCAGTTATAGTAGTCATTACTTGGTCTATAAAATCAAATGGCACCTTGGGGTGAAATAAATCAGACATTGAGCACACAAATACAGTACTGCCTTTGTGCCAATGGAAAGGTGTATTTATATCTTCCGGATGTATAGTCGGTTGGAATCCATTTATATATTTTGGATTTCCCATTGCTGTTAAGCGTCGTGCCATAACTTCTGCATAACAATGTGCACATCCTACCGATTGTTTGGTGCATCCTGTAACCGGATTCCATGTCCGTTCTGTCCATTCTATTTTGGTTGTTCTCATATTAACTTTATATATACCTTTGGCGATAATGGATTTTTTGCATCTTTATAGTTAATGTAAAAAGATCCTTTTCTTGCTTTGGTATCAGTTTTACACATAGTTACTTTTATCTTTCCATCGTTTTGTAAATCACGCAGAACCTTATTCGCATGTGATGGTTTATAACCTAATCGCAACACGAATTCATAAATCTCTGCATTTGAACGCTCTTTTGAGGAAAGATAAACTTTAAGTTTTTCTACGAGTTTACTTTTTTGTTTAAGTATTTGTTCGTTTTTCTCGTACTCACCCCATAAACTAAGTTGAGATGTATTTTGTGTTTGGTGGAAACCTTTCCCAGCCTCTTCATCGAAGTACCACTTTGTATCAACTGCCTTTTCAAACCCCAATAAATTGTTGCTTATGAAAAACAAAGCAAAGTAATTATGCGCATCTCTTTCTATAAAATAGTTGGTTGTATAGTATGTGTCGTCAATTGAAAAAGCCTTGGTCAATGCTTCTATATATTCGATAACATCCATTTCTTCGTCATTACGAACAGGATGATTTTCCGGAAAAAATTCAGAAATGAATGCTTTTAGAGGTAATGCTCCTTTGTTTGCACTTTCATTAAATGCATAGTTCCTAAAACGATGCATAAAAGAAATAGGTAAAAACAGCAATATCTCAGTCTTCCCATTGTTCATTAAACGCTGAAACAAATCCTTGTGAATATCTTTATATCCATAAGGATCAATAAATATGAAATTACGTTCATTACCAGGTCTTTGAGTTAAGAGATTGCAAAGTCGATTCAACAAATCATTTGCAGGCATATTAAGATAATGTATAGCACAATAATTGTTAATATCTGCAAAATGCTCTCGAATATACACTTTAACTCGTTCTATATATTCCTTTTCTGCATCATTAAGGTAAAGATTTATTTTCAAAGAAGAAGGTCTTTCTTGCTTTATTTGCTGAATTGTTTGCACTGCACGAATTGGACTCCCAAGTCCTCCATTGGCATATTCACCACGTCCACAAAATACATCAAATATATTGATAGAATCAACATATTGAGTAACAGACATTATGCTAAGGTAACGAGTAAGGTATGCTTGATAAAAGCCCACTTTTGCTTGTGAGTGGGCTAACATAATATCTTTGGATGTTTGTTTCTTCTCTCGTTTTTTAGGCATAATTATACAATTAATTAGTTTAAGCACCTTTAATCATTGTTATTGGTATTCTTTTGTAGCAAACCGATATGCCGCGGTGTTAGTCAAGCGACCATGCGAAAATACACATACAGTAGCCCAAATAATCTTCTCTTGAGACCTAAATCCGAGCCTCCATAACCTGCAAAAGATACTACATTCATAATGCGTTGTGTTTCCTTAATGTATTCTTTACTGCGTTTGCTACATGGTAAGCCAATTCTACAGGAACAGCATTACCAATCATCTTGTAACCATAATCTACATCATCGTATAAAAAGACAAAATCATCAGGAAAACTTTGTATACGTGCAACCTCTCGCACGGTCATACGACGATACAAGTCCTCTTGACCCGGTACAAAGATTTGCACGTTGGGTTCTAATTTTATCATCTTTGGAGCCTGTGGATGCAATTGGCATTGACGACCGCTTGCCTGTACGGTAAATCCAGGATCGTCCCAACTACGCACGCGATTACGAGACATAAATATAGTGGAGTATGAACCGACAAAATACTCATGGTTAGGAACTACGCAAGCATCTCCGTTTGTTTTGTTATGTGTTTTTGCTGGGATTGCAGTATCTTTCAAATCCCAAATAGCCTCTCTCAAAGTTGGTTTATGCTCCAACGGTGTAGGATATTCGAAATCATGTATATTTAAATCT